>Ga0114958_10000361_pt1 | contig 39472 bp, 31 predicted proteins | sample C_130208_EF_Meta_FD_89577 | JGI IMG/M metagenome (GOLD analysis project Ga0114958, IMG submission 89577) | Freshwater microbial communities from Lake Croche, Canada to study carbon cycling - C_130208_EF_MetaG | ecosystem: Environmental > Aquatic > Freshwater > Lake | place: Lake Croche, Canada... | reverse complement strand
GCTTCGGGCAAGTTGACACCTGCTCAAGCTCCTGCCGTGGCCTTTGCCGATCTGACGGCCAAGCCGAGCACCCTGTCAGGCTATGGCATCACCGATGCCCAAAGCAGTGCAGCCAAAGGCGTGGCCAATGGCTATGCCAGTTTGGATGCCGCAGGCAAGTTGACCGCCACCCAAGCTCCTGCCGTGGCCTTTGCCGATCTGACGGCCAAGCCGACCACCCTGTCAGGCTATGGGATCACTGACGCGCTTGGCCTTGGGTCGGCGCAAACCGTGACGGGGGCCAAGACCTTCTCCGCCCCGGTTGTGCTAAGTGGTCTCGCAACAGACCCTGCCAGCCCAAGCAATGGATCGATCTGGTACAATGCAACCACGGCGCAACTGAAGGCGCAGGTTGGCGGTAGCGCCAAGGTGGTTCAGACCGGCCAAGACATCCCCTGGCTGATCCCGGCATCGGGCGAGTGCATGTCGCCCACCTTGGCATCGCATTCCGCGAACACAGCGGCAGCCCCCAGTGCAAACCAAATCCGCCTTTTTCCCTTCACTGCCCGGGCAGACACCGCAATCACTGGATTGGCCCTGATCGTCACAACGGGGGCGGCGGCCTCGCTTGCCAAATGCGTGGTCTACGATTCAGATGCCAATGGCCGCCCCAACGCGCTGTTGGCCGAGACGGCAGATATGGATTGCACGACGGCCGGCACAAAGACCGCCGCCGTGGCACTGACATTGCGGCGCGGCCAAACCTACTGGCTGGGCATTCGGACCAACGGAACCGCCGCGCTGTCGGTTTGGCCCCCCTCTGCCACGCCCGACATAAACGGCGGCAGCCCGTCCACGAGCCCGTACAAACAACTCTTGCGTGCCGTGACCTATGCCACGCCTGCACCTGTGTCTTGGGGGTGGAACGCGGCCGAACGCTTTGCCGGCTATCCTTCGGCGGTCTGGTTGGTGGTCTGATCGGCCCGGATCCCAATAAACGGGCAGCGCCCCAAAGCGCGCCCGTGCTGGCCCTTTCTGGTTTGACACTGCCGCCCCTGCTTTCTAAAGAGGCCTTACATCCTTTAAGGCAGGCAAGGCCCTGAAACAGGCGTCACCATGAAGATTGCGATGATCGGGACGGGCTATGTGGGCCTTGTCTCTGGCGTGTGTTTTTCCGACTTTGGCCATGATGTTGTCTGCGTTGACAAGAACGCTGACAAGATTGCCCTGCTGCAAGCCGGAAACGTCCCGATCTTCGAGCCGGGCTTGGCCGATCTGATGGCCAAGAACGTACAGGCAGGGCGGCTGTCTTTTACGCTGGATCTGGCCCAAGCGGTGGCCGGGGCGGATGCGGTTTTCATTGCCGTGGGCACGCCCGCCCGGCGCGGCGATGGCCATGCCGATCTGACCTATGTCATGGCCGCCGCCGCCGAACTGGGGGCAGCCCTGACGGGCTATGCCGTGGTTGTGACCAAATCCACCGTGCCGGTCGGCACCAACCGCAAAGTGGCCGAGGCGGTGCGCGCTGCCAATCCGCAAGCGCGTTTCGACGTGGCCTCAAACCCGGAATTCCTGCGCGAGGGGGCCGCGATCGACGATTTCATGCGCCCGGACCGCGTGGTCGTAGGGGTTGATTCTGACGCCGCCCGCAAGGTCTTGGCCGAGGTCTATCGCCCCTTGTTCCTGCGTGACTTTCCCGTGGTCTTTACCGGGCTGGAAAGTGCCGAGATGATCAAATACGCCGCCAATGCCTTTTTGGCCACCAAGATCACCTTCATCAATGAAATCGCCGCCCTGTGCGAAAAGGTCGGGGCCGATATCAAGGATGTGTCCAAGGGCATGGGGCTTGACGGGCGGATCGGCAACAAGTTTTTGCATGCAGGCCCGGGCTATGGCGGCAGTTGTTTTCCCAAAGATACCAAAGCCTTGGCACGCATCGGCCAAGAGCATGCCGTGCCGATGCAGATCACGGAAACCGTCATCAAGGTGAATGAAGAAATCAAGCGCCGGATGCTGGATAAGATCGTCGACCTGTGCGATGGCTCTTTTAACGGCAAGACCATTGCCGTTTTGGGGGTAACTTTCAAACCCAACACCGACGATATGCGCAACGCCCCCAGCCTGACAATCCTTCCCGCCCTGATCGGCGCAGGGGCCAAAGTGCGCGTGGCCGACCCGCAAGGCCGACGCGAGGGCGAGGCGCTTTTGCCCGGCGTGGTCTGGTGCGACAATGCCTATCAGGCAAGCCAAGGCGCCGATGCGGTGGTGATCTTGACCGAATGGAACGAGTTTCGCGCCCTCGATCTGGCGCGGATGGCCGGTAAAATGGCCACCCCGCGCATGGCCGATTTGCGCAATATCTACAGCCCGCAAGCCGTGCTGCAGGCGGGGTTTGACCGATATATGGGGGTTGGCCGCTAAGGGGCGCGGCCAGTCTAATCAGGCAGTCTACTCGGACAGTCTATTCGGGCAGTCTACTCGGGCGGTCTATATATCCAAAACGTCAAAGATATACCGATAAAGGCCCACCAAACCCAAAGCAAAACAGATCGCGGCAATCAGAATCACATAAGCCGGTGACACCCAAGCAATGTCATAACTTGGATAAAAGGCGTGCCGCGTCTGGGAGACGATTTGGGCGAGCGGGTTCCACTTCAAGATGTCAAAAATCGGCGCTGGCATATCCTCTACGTGAAACATCACCCCAGAGACCAACATCAGCGGCCCCATCACCACCCCCCAAACGCTTTCATAGACAGGCGATGCTGGAAATAGCACCGAATTGAGCGTGCCGATGCCAAGGCCCAAGGCCATAGCCATGCCCAAACCGGTGAGCAGCGCGGCCATATCCGGTGCCAAATGCAGCGCATAATAAACATCAACGGCAAGGATCATGAGGATAAAAATGCAAATATCAGTCAGCGCCGTTAACAAAAACCGCGCCGCAAGCACATCAATCACCGTGACCGAGGGAAACCCAAGCAAATTGCGCGAAAACCGCATTGACCCGCCGACTTTGCCGCAAATCGCGGTGTAAATGTGATACGGCACCACGCCGGTGATATAATACAAAAGAAAATTCGTCCCCAGACGCGGGCTCAGCGAGATTATCGAAAAGAAAACCGACAAAATCACGGTCGAGGCCATCGGTTCAACAATGTTCCACAAAAACCCCAGCGACGCGCGGCTGTCGCGCGACCCGGTTTCACGCAAAATCAGCGCAATCACCACCCTGGCCATGCGAAAGCGGGGCGGCTTGATCTTTTGCGGTGCGGGTAGGGCAGTCTTGACGTGGGACATGCTTAGAATTTTTCTCAATTCATTGTGGTTGTGGCTAAAGCGCGCTGCCTAGGCTCTTGCGGTCATGCGGGCATCTGGTCTACCTTTAGCAAATACTTTTGAGCTGTGCAAAGCCTTGCACCTATTTGGAACAAAATCTTGGTCCCATCGCCCCCTCCACCCAAAGCCAGCACGCCTGCGCCCGCTGATATCCTTTCGCCAAACACTGTCGAGGTCGCGCGGCCCGGCGCAGGGCAAGGCCAAAATCCGCAGGCCTTGGCGCGCCAAAAAGCCATGGCGGCACAGCGGCGCGCGGCCAATCTTGGCCTGCCCGGGCAAGGCGTGCGCGCCGGCACGCCGGCCGCCTTTTATGTCGCGGCCCCCGCCGCCCAAAAGGCTGTCATGCGCCCGCGCCACTGGGTCCTTTTGGCGCTGTTCATGCTGATTGTCGTGGGCCCGCCAGCCGGCTACGGCTGGTATCTTTTCACCGCCGCCGCCGACCTTTACGAAAGCGATGCAGGCTTTAGCAGCCGCACGCAGGCCGCCGCGTCTCCGTTCGACTTTTTGGGGGTGATGGCGGGCGGCTCTAGCTCGTCGTCATCGGATATGGATATCGTCTTTGAATTCATCCGCAGCCAAGAGTTGATGAACCGGGTCGATGCCAAGCTTGATTTGCGCAAGATCTATGGCAAACCCCGCGATGATGTTTTGATGCGCTTTGACCCGCAAGGCTCCGTCGAAGACTTGCAAACCTATTGGCAAAGCATGGTGGTGCCAAACTTCGAAAAATCCACCGGCTTGATGACCCTGACCGTCTGGGCCTTTGATCCCAAAGATGCCCAAGCCATCGCGACCGAGGTTTTGGCGCAATCGACCGCCATGATCAATGAATTGTCCAAAACCGCCCAAGCAGATACCACGCGCTACAGCCAGGAAAGCCTTGCCAATTCCGAAGCGCGCATGGCGCAAGCCCAGCAGGCGCTGACCAACTTTCGCATTGCCAACGGCATTGTGGATCCTGCACAGCAGGTCTCTGGCACAGCGCAAGTCGTCAACACTTTGGTCCAACAACTGGCCGAAGCGCAGATCGATCTGGATATGTTGTCAGGCACCGTGCCCGCGACCGACCCGCGCTTGGGCCAACTGAACCGGCGGATCGCCGTCATCCAAAGCCGCATGGCCTCGGAACAAGCCAAGGTGGGCGGGCTGGCTGATCCGGGGGCTTCGAACTACGCCAAGCTTTTGACCGATTACCAAAACCTGACGATGGAACAGGATTTCGCCCAAAAGGCTTACATCACCGCCTTGGGTGCCTATGATCAGGCGGTGAACGATGCCCAACATCAAACGCGGTATCTGGCGACCTATTTGCAGCCCACTTTGGCGCAATCTTCAACCGCACCTCAGCGGGTCTTGCGCATTGTCTTGACGGCTTTGGGGGGATTGTTGACTTGGTTGATCGGGGCGATGTTCTATTATGCCCTGCGCGATCGTCGCTAGGTGCGGGGTTTTCGCATGATCCGGCTTGAAAATGTCACCAAGGCCTATCGATACCGCGGCATTCCGAAGTATATCGCCCGCGATGTCAGCGCTGTGATCCCCAAGGGGGCCAAACTGGCGCTGATGGGCCGCAACGGGGCGGGAAAATCGACGCTGATGTCGATGATTGCGGGCAATCTGAACCCCGACCGCGGGCGCATTAGCGTGCAAGGTGCCATCTCTTGGCCGATCGGGATTACGGGCACGATCCAAGGGGATTTAACCGGCATCCAGAATGTGCGCTTTTTGGGGCGCATCTATGGGGTCGACACCGATGAACTGGTTGATTTCGTAGGCTCTTTCGCCGACTTGGGCATGAATTACGACGAACCGGTGCGCACCTATTCCCAAGGCATGCGCGGACGGTTGCAGTTTGGCATGGCCATGGGCATCCGCTTTGACACCTACCTGATTGACGAGGTGACATCGGCCGGTGACGCCTCTTTTCGCAAGAAAAGCCAGCGATTGTTTGAAGATCGCTTGGCCAATGCCGGTGTGATCTTTATCTCGCACTCTGACGGACAGTTGCGCGAAATCTGCACCTCGGCCGCTGTGCTGGAGGCAGGAGCGATCACCTTCTTTGACGACGTGGATGTGGCTTTGGTGCAGCATCGGCGCAATTTGCAACTCCACCGTCCGGCCCCCGTCGCCCCCTAGGCACGCCAAGCGCCGCAGCACCACATACAGACACTTGCCTTATGTCAAAGAAACGCGCTTTTTGCGGCAGAGGCCAGAGAAGGGGGATCAGATGCATATTCTTGTCACAGGCGGGGCCGGATATATCGGATCACATGCTTGCAAAGCCTTGGCACGGGCGGGTTTTGTGCCGGTTGTCTATGACAACCTGTCCACCGGCTGGGCCGATTCTGTGCGCTTTGGCCCCTTGGTGCAAGGCGATCTGATGGACCGGGCGGCGCTGGATGGCGCTTTTGCCCGTTACCAGCCCATAGCGGTGATGCATTTCGCAGCCCTGTCGCTGGTGGGCGAATCGATGCGCGATCCGGCGAAATACTGGCGCACCAACGTCAACGGCTCGCTCAACCTGATCGAGGCGAGTGTGGCGGCGGGGGTCAAAAGCTTTGTCTTTTCGTCAACCTGCGCCACTTACGGCGACCAAGACGGTGTCACGCTTGAGGAAGACACCCCCCAGAGGCCGATCAACGCCTACGGCGGATCGAAACTGGCCATCGAACTGATGCTGCGCGATTTTGAGAAAAGCCACGGCCTGAACAGCGTGATCTTTCGCTATTTCAACGTGGCGGGCGCTGATCCTGATGGGGAAGTGGGCGAGCAGCACCAGCCCGAAACCCACCTGATCCCCTTGATGCTGGATGCCATCGACGGCAAACGCCCTGCGCTGACGGTCTTTGGCGAGGATTACCCCACGCCTGACGGCACCTGCGTGCGCGATTACGTCCATGTCTGCGATCTGGTCGACGCCCATGTGCTGGGCCTGCGCTGGCTGCAAGCAGGCAAGGGCAGCCGCGTGTTCTGCCTTGGCTCTGGCCAAGGCTTTTCTGTGCGCGAGGTGATCGAGGCCAGCCGGGCTGTGACCAACCGCGATGTGCCCATCGTGCAAGGCACCCGCCGCGCGGGGGATGCCACATCGCTGGTCTGCGGATCAACCCGGGCCGTCAGAGAGTTGGGTTGGACACCATCCCGCTCCAACCTGACCCAAATGATCACCGACGCCCTACGGTGGAGCCGACAGCCCCCCTTCGTAAAATAAGCGCATCCGAATTTTCGCAGAAAATTCGTGACCCACGCCGACGAATTTTCTGCGAAAATTCACACCTCAGATCACCCTGAAATCCTGCGCTTGCGTTGAAAGCCGCGTGGCGTCAAAAGCCAAGGGCACATCGGCCACCAGCAGCGTGGGGCCAGCACCGGCCTGCGCCACGATTTCGCCATAGGGATTGGCGATGACCGACAGGCCGAAATAGTCGCAATCGCCTTCAACCCCGCAGTAATTGGCATAGGCGATGGTCAGGCCATGGTTGGCCGCATGGGCCGGCACAGTGACCCTTGAGACGTAGTTATAAGGCACAGGGCAGGCCGTCGGGCACAAGATAAGTTTAACCCCCTGCGCTGCCAAGGCTGCGATATGGGGTGCAAATTCAATATCATAGCAGATCAAAAGTGCTGTCTTGACCCCGCCCAGATCAAAGGTCGCATATCCATCCCCCGGCGCAAACAACCGCTTTTCGCGCGGCCCGAAGAGTTGGATCTTGCGGTAATGCGCGACCTCAACGCCCTCGGCACTAAAGGCCACGGCTGAATTATAGCGCGCAGCGCCGTCGCGTTCGGCGTAGCCCACCACCACGCCGCAGCCCGCAGCCATGGCCATGGCCGACAGGCGGGCATGCCATTCTCCACCGCGCTCTTGCGCCAGATCGGTGACGCTGTCTTGGTTATAGCCGGGCAGGTACAATTCCGGCGCGACCAGCATCTTGGCCCCCATCGCCCCCGCCGCGCGCATCGCTTGGCCAAGGCTCGCAAAAGCGGCCTTTATGTCAGAACAGGGTGAGGGGCCCTGCCACAGGGCGATGCGGTATGTGTTGTCCATAGCTTATAGAACCAGACCGCATCCGCGCATGCAAGACATGCCTGCAGGCATTCAAGGATTTACACCGCCGCCCGCCTGACCGACACTGTCGCAGCGTTTGACACAAAGGCCCCCCATGACCGAGGTTTTCATCTGCGACTATATCCGCACCCCCATCGGGCGGTTTGGCGGGGCGCTGTCATCGGTGCGCAGCGATGATCTGGCGGCTCTGCCGATCAAAGCGCTGATGGCGCGGCATGCGCACCTTGATTGGCAAGCGGTGGACGAGGTGATCTTGGGCTGCGCCAATCAGGCTGGCGAAGACAACCGCAACGTCGCCCGCATGGCGGTGTTGCTGGCAGGCCTGCCGGTGTCAGTACCGGGCACCACGGTCAACCGGCTGTGCGGATCAGGGATGGACGCCGTGCTGATCGCCTACCGCCAGATCTGCGCGGGCGAGGCGGATTTGATCATCGCAGGCGGGGTGGAAAGCATGTCGCGCGCGCCTTTTGTGATGCCCAAAACCGAAACCGCCTTTTCCAGATCGGCCGAGATCTTTGACACCACCATCGGCTGGCGGTTCATCAACCCCTTGATGCGGGCCGCCTTTGGCACCGATTCGATGCCTGAAACCGCCGAGAATGTGGCCGAAGACCATGCCATTTCCCGCGCCGATCAAGACGCTTTCGCCCTGCGCAGTCAGACCAAGGCCGCCGCAGCCCAAGCCAACGGCCGCCTTGCCGCCGAAATCACCCCAGTCACCCTGCCCCAGCGCAAGGGGCCTGCGCTGGATGTGAGCCAAGACGAACACCCCCGCCCCACCACGATTGAAGCGCTGACCCGTCTGGACACGCCCTTTCGCATCGGCGGCACGGTCACGGCGGGCAATGCCGCAGGTATCAATGACGGGGCAGCCGCGCTGATCCTTGCCTCGGCTGGTGGCGTGGTGCGCCACGGCCTGACCCCGCTCGCGCGCGTGCTCGGCGGTGCAACGGCGGGCGTCGCCCCGCGCATTATGGGAATCGGCCCCGCCCCCGCCGCCCAAAAGCTGATGGCGCGGCTGGGTCTGGTGCAAGCCGATTTCGACGTGATCGAACTGAACGAGGCCTTTGCCTCGCAAGGCCTCGCCAGCCTGCGCCTTTTGGGCATTGCCGATGATGACCCCCGTGTGAACCCCAACGGCGGCGCCATCGCCCTTGGCCACCCTCTGGGCATGACCGGTGCACGCCTGTCAGGCACCGCCGCTGTGCAGCTTGCCACCACTCAGTGCCGCCGCGCTTTGGCGATGATGTGCATCGGCGTGGGGCAGGGGATCGCTTTGGCGCTGGAACGGGTATGATCCTATTCCCCCTTGCCAGCGCCGTCCGCCTTTGCCACTCTGCCCCAATGCAAACGATAACACCCCAGCCCCTTACCGCCCAAGCCTTTGCCCCCTTTGGTGATGTGCTGGATGCAACGGGCGATTTTCGACTGATCAACGACGGCTTTTGCCAACGCCACCATGACCTTGCGCAGGTCGATACCGGCGGGGCAAAGACCGGTATTTCGATCTTTCAGGCGCAACCACGCGCTCTGCCCTACCGCTTTGACCTGATCGAGCGTCATCCCGAGGGCAGTCAGGCCTTTATCCCCATGACCCACCACCCGTTTTTGGTGATCGTGGCGCAAGACACAAGCGCGCCGCCGCTGGCATTTCTGACCAATGGCGCGCAGGGCATCAACCTGCATCGCGGCACGTGGCACGGGGTTTTGACGCCGCTGCATGCGCCGGGATTGTTTGCGGTGGTTGACCGGATCGGCACCACCGCGAATTTGGAAGAATTTCGCTACGCCAGCCCCTTTAGCGTTCTGGGCTAAGGCAGCGGGATCGCTTTATGACAGCGTCTCAAACCGCAGACCTCTGGCCGAATTGGGGGCAAAGCCCGCCCAATCTTCGGTCACATAGGCGGCCTTATCCGTGTCGCCTTTCAGGTGCAGGTCCATGAACGCCGTGACAAAATGGGCGGCGATGTTGTTCATGCGCACCGTGTCCCACACCGCATCGGCGTAATGTTCAAAGGGCACAAAGGGCAGCCACGGCACAGGGGCCCAGCTTTCCAGGGGGGCGGGGAAGGGGGCTGCGGCGTTGTGGCCTGCGCCTTGGAACGTCAGCAGATGGCGGGTGACGCCGACGGCCTCGGTAAAGATCATCCGCATGCCCGTGTCATAGCCCGACACCTCATCGCGGCTGCCGGCAAGGATCAGCGCAGGCACGCGCAGCCCCGCCATTCCGGCAGCATCCCAAACCCCGATCTGCCGCCCCCAAGGGCCAATCGGCACAATCGCCTTCAGCCGAGGGTCCACCACAGGCTGCCTGTGCCGCGCCAGATAGGGGCCGATCCCGGCCCCCCGCTCCATCGTCAGGGCGGCGTCTGACACACCCGCCCCGCCCGCGACCAAAGCCCCATAGCCGCCCATCGAATAGCCGATGATGGCCATGCGTGCGGCCCCCAAGGCATCGGCCACAAACAGCGTGTCCAAGGGGCGGTTGACCAAGGTTGACCCAAAGGCCTGCCCGCCCAGATAGGCCGGATCGTCATAGGTGCTTTCGGGGTGGTCGATGCCGGCCACCAGATAGCCTTTCGACGCCAAGCTCTCGCCCAGATGCCCCATCAAGAAGCGGTTGCCCGGATAGCCGTGCGACAAGATCACCAAGGGGAAATCGCCCGGCAGGGCCGCCGCATCCCGCGACGCGCTGCCCGACAGGCGCACAGGCGTGCGCCCATCGCGGCTGACAGTGGCATAGGTTGACCCCGCGCCGCGCTCAGCCGCTGGATACCACAGTTCCACCACCAGCCTGCGGTCGCTGACGGCAGGGTTTCCCGCCAGTGCGGCCAGCACATCCACCTGCGCGGGATTGACCAACTCTAGCGTCTTGACCCCCACCGGATGATGCCCAAGCCGCGCCAATTCTGGTGCATCGGGGCGGATCAGGTCGATGCGGTTGTCGTGGGGGATCATTGGGGGGCTCCTGAGCTTGGGGCAAATATAGGGCAGTCTGCGCGCCGGGTCAGCCCCAAAACGAAAAAGGGGCGACCTTGCGGCCACCCCTTGTCCTAAACTTATGCTTCGGGCCTAGGCCCAAAGCGCAAGGCTTATGCCAGCGCCAGATTGATCGCCGACTCGCGGCCATCACGGCCAGCTTCGATATCAAACGTCACGGCTTGGCCGTCAGCGAGTTGGCGGATGCCAGCGCGTTCCATAGCGGTAATATGGACGAACACGTCCTTCTTGCCGCCTTCCGGAGCGATAAAGCCGAAACCCTTAGTTGCGTTGAACCATTTCACGGTGCCCTTAGCCATCGTGTGTACTCCTGTTTGTCTGCCATCCGCAGGTTTGCGATGGCCCGGCGCAGTCACATCAAGATCGAAAGCTGCAGCCGTAGCCAGACAGGGTCGATAATTAGCGGTTCGCTTAACGCACATGCGCTCTTTCGCCTGCAAAAGCAAGCCCTGTGGCAAGAATGACGAAACTGTCTGGTGCCTGCCTTGCCCCTTGGGCAATAAAACGCCTGCCCCTTGGGGCTGCACCCCGGCCCTCAGGCCGCCTCTGACCATAAGCTGCTGATTGACAAGGCCGCCCCGCTTGGCCTTGATACCGCCAAAGGAGCCCCCATGACCCCCACGCTTGGCGCCAACCTGACCACCCCGCCCCCCGTTCTGGACAAGGCGATTGCGCTGGACCTTTTGCGCGCCCATTGGGGCATCACGGGCGTATTGGATCCTTTGACCTCGGAACGCGATCTGAACTACAGCGTCAGCACACCCCAAGGGTGCTATGTGCTAAAACTCGCCAATCCGGCAGAACCTGCTTCTGTCACGCAGTTTCAAACCCGCGCCCTGTTGCATCTGCAAGCCTCATCCCTGCCCGTGCCCCGCGTGGTGCGCACCCGAACTGGCGCGACCGAGGTTGCCACACCCCACGGCATCTTGCGCCTGCTGACCTATCTCGAAGGCCAGCCTTTGCACCTTGCCCCCAAGTCGATGGAACAACGCGCCGCGATTGGCCAAGCGGCCGCACTTCTGTCGCTGGGGCTGCAAGGGTTCAGCGACCCCGCCAGCCGCCAAGACCTGCAATGGGATATCCGCCACACCGCCCGCCTGCGCCCCTTGCTGGGCGATATCGCCCCCGACCTGCGCGCGCTGTGCGCCCAAACCCTTGAGGCGTTCGAGCAAGCGGTTCTGCCCCACCTGCCCCACTGCCGCTGGCAGGTGGTGCACAACGATATGAACCCGCACAATCTGCTGACCGATCCGTCTGACCCGACCCGCATCGCCGGAATCCTCGACTTTGGCGATATGGTCGAAACGCCGCTGATCTGCGACATGGCCGTGGCCGCCAGCTATCAAGTCGACCCCGCGGCCCCCTTGCAAAGCCTCGCCACCTTTGCCCGCGCCTATCACGCCACCCTGCCGCTGACATCGCTGGAACAAAGCCTGTTCGTGCCGCTGACAGCGGCGCGGATGCTGACGACACTCGCCATAGCCTCGGCCCGTGCGGCGCGCTATCCTGACAATGCGCCCTATATCTTGCGCAACGTGCCCTCTGCCAGCGCGGGGCTGCGCGCGTTGGTGGGCCTGAACCTGTCCAGCCTGTGGGGGTAAGCGATGAAACGCGATGAAACGATGGTCAACGCCTATGTCCCCGGCCAAGGCAACCTGTCGGTGCAAGATCAAGCCCTTGTCGCCCGCCGCCAGCGCCTGCTGGGCCCCGCTTATCGGCTGTTTTACGAAACCCCCGTGCATCTGGTGCGCGGCGCGGGGGTTTGGCTGTACGATGCCGAGGGCAAAGCCTATCTTGACTGCTACAACAACGTGGCAAGCCTTGGCCATTGCCACCCCCATGTCACCCAAGCCACCGCCAAACAGGCCGCGACCTATGCCAGCCACACCCGCTATCTGAACGAGGTGGTGCTAGACTGCGCCGAAAAGCTGCTCTCGCATTTCCCGCCTGCCCTGTCCCAAGTGATGTTCACCTGCACCGGGTCCGAGGCGAACGATCTGGCCCTGCGCATCGCCTTTGCCCAAACTGGCGGCAGCGGCGTGATCGTCACGCAAAACGCCTATCACGGGGTGACGCATACGGTGTCGGGGCTTTCGCCCTCGCTGGGGTCGGGCGTGGCCTTGGGCCAGCACGTGCGCACGGTTCCAGCGCCTGATCCGGCACAGATGGCAGGCGATCTGGGGCAGGCCTTTGCCGCCGCCGTGCAAGGGGCGGTCGATGACCTTTTGCGCCACGGCATCAAACCCGCCGTGCTGATCGTGGATACCGTCTTCTCGTCCGACGGCGTCTTTGCCGATCCTGCGGGTTTCTTGCAACCCGCCGTCGACGTGATCCGTCAAGCCGGTGGCCTGTTCATCGCGGACGAGGTCCAGCCCGGTTTTGGTCGCACCGGCGGGCATTGGTGGGGATTTGAGCGCCACGGAGTGCTGCCCGATATGGTCAGCTTGGGCAAACCCATGGGCAACGGCTACCCCGTGGCCGCCTTGGTCCTGCGCCCCGAGGTTTTGGCCGAGTTCGGCGCAAAGGCGCGCTATTTCAATACCTTCGGCGGCAACGCCGTGGCCTGCGCCACAGCCATCGCCGTGATGGAGGTGATTGAAGACGAAGCCCTGCTGCACAACGCCGCCACCGTGGGCGCGCACATGGCCGAGGGCCTGCGCGCCTTGGCAAGAACCCATGCCAGCCTTGGCCCCCTGCGCGCCACAGGTCTGTTCTTTGGCCAGGACATCACCCGCGACGGCACCCCCGACGGGGCCGAAGCCGCCCGCGTGGTCAATGCCTTGCGGGATGCCGGCGTTCTGATCTCAGCCACCGGCCCCAAAGGCCACACGTTAAAAATCCGCCCGCCCCTGATCCTGCAAAAGGCGCAAGCCGACCTGTTCTTGGAAAAACTGGATCAAGCCCTAAACCCCTGATCCCTTTCATATGTGCCCAAATATCCCCGGGGTCAAAGGGGGCGGGCCCCCTTTACGCCTCCGCCGCCTGCCGCAAGGCGCGGATATTGGCCCCATAAGCCGCAGGGTTGTCCGCCGTCCCACCCTTGAACACCGAAGACCCCGCCACCAGCGCATCCGCCCCCGCCGCCACCAGCGCGCGGGCGTTGTCCAGCGTGACACCGCCGTCAATCTCGATATGGATCGGGCGCTCCGCGATCATCGCCCGCAACGCGGCGATCTTGTCCATCTGCGAGGCGATCAGCTTTTGCCCGCCAAAGCCGGGGTTCACCGTCATCACGCAGATCAGGTCGATATCGTCCAGCAGATAGGGCACCGCCTCGATCCCCGTGCCAGGGTTGATCGCCAGCCCCGCCTTGCAGCCCAAAGCGCGGATGGCTTGCAGCGTGCGGTGAATATGCGGCCCGCTTTCCAGATGGGCGGTTAGAATATCTGCGCCTGCCTTGGCAAAAGCCTCCAGATAGGCATCGACCGGCGCGATCATCAAATGCACATCCATCACCCCCGCGATATGGGGCCGCAGGGCCGCGCACATGGCGGGGCCAAAGGTCAGGTTGGGCACGAAATGGCCGTCCATCACATCAACATGCACCCAATCGCAGCCCTGCGCTTCGATGGCGCGGCATTCAGCGCCGAAATTGGCAAAATCAGCGGCAAGGATCGACGGGGCGATCTTGACGGTGCGCGAAAAGGCGGCATGCGAAAAGGCTGGGCGGCGGGAAAGGGTCATGGCGTCCTCCTGTGACCAAGCGGGTGTGCCGCAGCACACAGCGCCGGTCAAGCCCTGCCCCAAGCGCCGCATTGCGGTGCCCCGCAGAATATGATCAAATTCCCCCAAGCACAGCAGGAGGTCACGATGCAAGTCTTCATCAACGGCTTTGGCCGGATCGGACGCTCTGTCTTACGCGCTTGGGCGCAATCGCCCGAGACTTGGCCGGGGCTAACCATCGCCGGCATCAACGACATCGCCGCAGCCGAGATGTGCGCCTACCTGTTCCAATACGATTCCGTCTTTGGCCCGTGGCGCGGCACCGTCAGCCTGACCAGTTCGGCGCTGGTGGTCGATGGGCGCGCGATACCCCTGCACCGCAACCCCGATCTGACAGAACTTACCCTGTCGGGTGTCGATGTGGTGCTGGAATGCACCGGCCGCGCCGACCGGATCGACGTGGCACAGCAAGGTCTAAGCGCAGGGGCCAAACGGGTGCTGATCTCTGGCCCGTCCAAAGCCGCCGACCTAACGCTTGTTTTGGGCGCGAATGAGCACATCCTCAAAGACCAGCGCATCATCTCCAACGCGTCCTGCACCACCAACGCGCTGGCCCCCTTGGTCAAGCTGCTGCACGAAACTTGGGGCGTTGTGACGGGTTCGATGACGACCATCCACTGCTACACCGGCAGCCAACCCACCACTGACGCCCCCGCCGCCGACTATGCCCGCTCACGCGCGGCGGCGCTGTCGATGGTGCCCACCACCACCTCGGCCCAACGCCTGCTTGACATCGTGCTGCCCGAGATCGCCGGACGGATCGAAGGTTCCGCCGTGCGCGTCCCCACCGCTTCTGTCTCGGCCGTCGATCTGGCCGTGATGCTGCACACCACGCCCACCGCAGACCAAATCAACCAAACCCTCAGCACCGCCAAAGGCGTTATAGGCACCACCCTCGCCCCCCTCGTCTCGTCTGACCTGCGTGCGCGGCCTGAAAGCATCATCATGGCCCTGCCCGAAACCCGTGTGACAAAGTTCGGACTGGCCCGCGTCTTTGGCTGGTACGACAACGAATGGGGCTTTTCCAACCGTATGCTGGATGTCGCCCAGCGCCTGGGCTGACCCTCCCTCACCCCCCCTCTTCATCTTGGCCCAAATACTCCACGGGGGTGCGGGGGTGTGAAACCCCCGCTCTTAGGCCGCGGGTGCGGGGGTCTGAAACCCCCGCTTTGCAGCGTTCGCCTACATATGCCCGCCCCAAGGCCCATGCCGCCCGGTGCCCGGCATATCGACCCGCTCAAACCCATGCGCCCCAAAGAAATCGCGCTGCGCTTGGATCATATTCGCTGTGCCCCGCCCTGTGCGCATCAGATCAAACCACGACAGGCCCGCCGCCAGTGCAGGCATGGGCAGCCCGTGCGCGGCACCTGCCGCGACCACCTGCCGCAGGCCCACGGTCGAGCCGCGCAAATGCTGCGCAAAGAACGGGGCCAGCATCAACCCGCGGGCGGGGTCGTCTTCCAGCGCGCGGGCCATATCATCCAGCATCGACGAGCGGATGATGCACCCCGCCCGCCAGACTTTGGCGATGGCGGGCAGTGGCAGGTCCCAGCCAAATTCCTGCCCTGCCGCCACGATCAGCGCAAAGCCCTGCGCATAGCACAGGATCTTGCCCGCGATCATCGCCTGTTCCAACGCAGCCAAACTCACCGCCCCCTTGGGCAAACGCTGCGGTGCTGGCCCAAAGATCGCCTCTCCCCTACGCCGCGCCTCCCACTGGGCCGAGACGTTGCGCGCCATCACCGCCGCCTCGATCACGGGGATCGGGGCCGACAGGGTCTGCGCCTCGATCACCGTCCAGCGGCCTGTTCCTTTTTGTCCGGCCTTGTCCAAGATCACATCCAGCATCGGATGCGCCCCGTCGGTGGCCTTGGCCACCGCGGCCGAGATTTTCATCAGATAGCTTTGTAGGGCGCCCTTGTTCCAGCCGTCAAACACCGCGCCGATCTCGGCCGCTGGCATCCCCAACCCATCGCGCATCACGCCGTAAATCTCGGCAATCATCTGCATATCGGCATATTCGATGCCATTATGCACCGCTTTGACAAAATGCCCCGCTCCGCCAAGGCCCATCCATGTGGCGCAGTCTTCGCCCTGATATTTGGCCGAGATCGCCGCCAACACAGGGGCCACACGGTCCCAATCTGCCCTTTCGCCACCGCCCATGATGGAAGGCCCATGCCGCGCGCCCTCTTCCCCGCCCGACACGCCAATGCCCAAAAAGCGCGGGCCTTGGGCGGCGGCTTGGGCGGCGCGGCGGTTGGTGTCGTGGAAATTGGCATTGCCTGCGTCGATGATCAGATCGTCGGGGTCCAGCAAGGGCCGCAGGGCGGCGATTTGCTCATCCACCGCTGGGCCTGCGGGCACCATCAGGATGATCGACCTTGGCCGCTCGATCGCGGCGACCAAGTCGGCCAGCGTCTCGGTCGGCACGATCTGCGCGGCCAAGGCCCCCGCCTCGGCATGAAAGCGGCGCGTCACCGTGGTGGTGCGGTTCCAAACCGCGATGGCAAAGCCCTTTTCAGCAATGTTCAGCGCCAGCATGGCGCCCATCGTTCCAAGCCCGATCAGTCCGATATGCGGCTTTGTCATGGCAGTGCGGCCCCCGTGCGATTGCATCTGTTCAAGTAAAGGCGCGTCTTGCGCTGGAAGTAAAGCGATGGCGAAGCCAGAACCGCGCCGCTTTAGAACAAAGCCGCGTTCCACCACAGATGCGCCGCAATCGCCGCCCCATAGCCCAAGCCCACCGCCCAGGCCCAGCGCAGATGCGCGCCAAAGGTGTAAACCCCCCGCGCCTGCCCCATCAACGCCACCCCCGCCGCCGACCCGATCGACAAGATCGACCCGCCCACCCCGCAGGTCAGCGTGATCAGCAGCCAATGGCCGTGGCTCATAGCAGGGTCCATCTTCAAGACGGCGTACATCAGCGGAATGTTATCAACCACCGCCGACAAAGCCCCGATCAGGATATTGGCCGCCAAAGGCCCCAAGCCTGCATACAAAACCTGCGAGGCCAGCGCCAGGTACCCCAACACCCCCAAACCGCCCACGGCAAAGATAATGCCAAAGAAAAACAACAACGTGTCCCATTCCACCCGCTGAACTTGGGCAAAACTGTCCAGCACCATATCCGCATCACCGCGCCGCCCCCCTGTCAGGCGCAAGCCGTAAGCCAAGGCCTGCAAATAGCCCAAGCCCAGCATCATCCCCAAAGCGGGCGGCAGGCCCAAAGCGTTCTTGAACACAACCGAGGTCGCAATCGTCGCCGCAAACAGCGTCACCACGCCCCACATCGCGGGTTTGGCGCGCACCCTGCCCTGCTCTGCCGCCGGTCGCCCCTTGGGCACGGCCCAGATCATGATCAGCGCAGGCACGGCCCAATTCACCACCGAGGGGACAAACAGCGCAAAGAACTCAAAAAACTGTACCTTGCCGTGCTGCCAGACCATCAAAGTCGTGATGTCGCCAAAGGGGCTAAACGCCCCCCCCGCATTGGCCGCCACCACCACCGAAATGCAACTGACCACCGTAAACTTGGCGCTGTCGCGGCCCAAGGCCATCACCACGGCCCCCATGACCAAGGCCGTGGTCAGATTGTCCAGCACGCCCGACAGAAAAAACGCCAAGACCCCCGTCAGGGCGAAAAGCTGCCGATAGCTTAGACCCGCCCGCACCAAAACCCCGCGCAAAGCCTCAAAGGCGCGGCGCTCTTCCAGCGTGTTGACATAGGTGACAGCCACGATCAGGAACAAGAACAGCTCGCCGTACTCCTCGATCACGCCCAAAGCGGCATCATGGGCCAAGGCCGATTGCCCCGTGGCCGCAAAGGCGACCCCGATCAGCGCCCAGATCAACCCCGCCGCCAAAAGCACCGGCTTGGATTTCGCCATGCCGGTGATGTCTTCGAAAATAACCAGCACATAGGCCACACAGAAAAGACCCAGCGCGCAAAGCCCCGCCCAATGTCCGCTCAAGTCCATCCGCCATCCCCTTTTCACGCCCCTTTGGGGCAGCGCCGCGCAAAAGGCCCCAGCGCACCTTGCCAGCAAGCGGCCCGCCATGCAAACTGCCCTCACCCTGCGGAGACTGCGATGCAAACCCTGACCCCCGACGCCACGGCGATCCCCCACCTGCCCCAAGTCACCCATGCCCGCAATCCGGGCATGGCGCTGGATTTGGACTGGGTGGCCTCGGTTCAAGCCAATACCTCGGCCATCGAACGGCGCTGCGCGACTTTGGGCGGGCGGCGGTCGGTGAAGAAAGACTATCAGGCGGCGTGGTTGCTCAAAGCGGTGTCGGTGATCGACCTGACGACCCTGTCGGGCGATGACACGGCCGGCCGTGTGGCACGCCTGTGCGCCAAGGCGCGCCAACCGGTACGGGCCGAGATGCTGGCGGCCCTTGGCCTGCCCGATCTGAAAGTGGGCGCGGTGTGCGTTTATCACGACATGGTCGAGGCGGCGGTGGCAGGCTTGGAAGGCTCGGGCATTCCGGTGGCGGCGGTGTCAACCGGCTTTCCGGCTGGCCTGTCGCCCTTCCCCCTGCGGATTGCCGAGATCGGGGCATCGGTCAAAGCGGGTGCGGCTGAAATCGACATCGTCATCTCGCGCCGCCATGTGCTGACGGGCAATTGGCAAGCGCTGTATGAGGAAACCTGTCAGATGCGCGCGGCGTGCGGGGATGCCCATATGAAAACCATCCTCGCCACGGGCGAGTTGGGAACGCTGCGCAATGTGGCCCGCGCCTCGCTGGTGTGTATGATGGCGGGGGCGGATTTTATCAAAACCTCGACCGGCAAAGAAAGCGTCAACGCCACCTTGCCCGTCACCCTGACCATGCTGCGCGCCATTCGCGATTATGACGCACGCACGGGCTACAAGGTTGGCTACAAACCGGCGGGCGGTATTTCCAAAGCCAAGGACGCGCTGCTGTATCTGGCGCTGATGAAAGACGAATTGGGCCTGCCGTGGCTGCAACCCGACCTGTTTCGCTTTGGCGCCTCCTCGCTTTTGGGCGATATCGAGCGTCAGTTGGAACATCACCTGACGGGCCGCTATTCGGCCGCCTACCGCCATGCGATGGGCTGATGATGTGCCTAACCCCACCGCCGCAGGGGCGCTGCCCCTCGGGCATAGCCCTCACCCAGGGATATTTGCGCACATATGAAACCCCCTTTCATATGTGCAAAAATATCCCCGCCGGAGGCAAACCTTTGCCCCAAGCGCGCCTTTTGACAGGGAGTCTTTCATGACCGTCCGCGATATCTTCGACACCATGTCCTACGGCCCCGCCCCCGAAAGCCATGCCGAGGTGACGGCGTGGCTGGCCCGTCACAAGGGCCAGTTTGGCCATTGGATCGACGGGGCCTTTTGGATCGACGGGGCCTCTTGGGCTGCGGTCGACAGTTTTGCCACGCGCAACCCCGCCACGGGCGATGTGCTGGCGCTTGTCACCCAAGGCAGCGCGGAAGATGTGGACCGGGCGGTGGTAGCGGCACGGCGCGCACAGCCCAAGTGGGCCAAGCTTACGGGCCATCAGCGCGCCAAGTATCTTTATGCGCTGGCCCGTCTGGTGCAAAAACATTCCCGCCTTTTGGCCGTGCTGGAAACCATGGACAATGGCAAACCCATCCGCGAGGCGCGCGATATAGATGTGCCCTTGGTCGCGCGGCATTTCTATTATCACGCAGGCTTGGCGCAACTTATGGCTGCCGAACACCCCGCGATGCAGCCGCTGGGCGTGTGCGGCGCGGTGATCCCGTGGAACTTTCCGCTTTTGATGCTGGCGTGGAAAGTGGCCCCCGCTTTGGCGGCAGGCAACACGGTTGTGCTGAAACCTGCCGAATACACCCCGCTCACCGCCCTGCTCTTCGCCGAAATCAGCCGCGAGGCGGGCTTGCCAAAAGGCGTGCTTAACATCGTCACGGGCGATGGTGACACGGGCGCGGCCCTTGTGGCCCATCCTGACATCGACAAGATCGCCTTCACCGGATCGACCAGCGTGGGCCGCAAAATTCGCGCGGCCACGGCGGGTACGGGCAAGGCGCTGACGCTGGAGCTAGGGGGCAAAAGCCCCTATATCGTCTTTGACGATGCTGATCTGGACAGCGCCGTTGAAGGCTTGGTCGATGCCATCTGGTTCAATCAAGGCCAAGTCTGCTGTGCGGGATCGCGCCTGTTGGTGCAAGAAGGCGTGGCCGACCGCTTCCATGCCAAGCTCAAGCGCCGGATGGACGGGCTGCGGATCGGCGATCCGTTGGACAAGTGCATTGACGTGGGGGCGATTGTTGATCCGGTGCAACTGGCCACGATCACCGCCTTGGTCGATACCTGCACCGACGGCCAGATTTACCGCGCCGCCACCCCCGTGCCTGCGGGCTGCTATTATCCGCCGACGCTGATCACCGGCCTGTCGGCCGCATCGCCGCTGATGCAGGAAGAGATTTTCGGGCCGGTCCTTGTCTCGATGACTTTTCGCACACCGGCAGAGGCGGTGGACCTGGCCAACAACACCCGCTACGGCCTTGCGGCGTCGATCTGGACGGAAAACGTCAATCTAGCACTGGACATGGCCCCCAAGATCAAGGCCGGGGTGGTCTGGGTCAATGCCACCAACCTGTTCGATGCCGCCGCAGGCTTTGGCGGGGTGCGCGAAAGCGGCTTTGGGCGCGAAGGCGGGTGGGAGGGGCTTTTGGCCTATCTTAAACCCGCCAGCAAATCCAAACCCTTAGCACAGCTACACCCCTTGGCCGAACCTGACAGTCTTGTGGTCGAGGGGCTTGACCGGACCGCCAAACTGTTCATCGCTGGCAAGCAGGCGCGGCCCGATGGCGGCTATTGCCGCGCCGTTGTCTCGGGGAAGGGCAAGCTGTTGGGGCAGATCGGCCTTGGCAACCGCAAAGACATCCGCAACGCAGTCGAGGCCGCCCAAGCCGCGAAAGGCTGGGGCAGCACCACGGGCCATGCGCGCGCACAGATATTGTATTACATCGCCGAAAACCTATCGGCCCGTGCCGACGAGTTCGCCAAGCGGCTGCAAGATATGACAGGCAAGAATGGCGCGGAGGAGGTGGAGGCGTCGATCCAGCGCCTGTTCACCTACGCCGCTTGGGCCGACAAATACGAAGGCAGCGTCAAACCCGTGCCCATGCGCGGCGTGGCTTTGGCGATGAATGAACCGGTGGGCGTGATTGGTATGATCTGCCCCGATGAGGCGCCCTTGCTGGGGATGATCTCGCTGATGGCCCCTGCGGTGGCTATGGGCAACACCACCGTGGTGATCCCGTCAGAGGCATTCCCCCTTGCGGCAACCGATTTTTATCAGGTGCTGGAAACCTCTGACCTGCCCGCGGGTGTGGTCAATATCGTCACGGGCAGCCACGGCGAACTGGCCAAGCCCTTGGCGGGGCATATGGATGTCGATGCGGTTTGGGCGTTTTCGTCGACCCCGTTGTCGACATTGGTGGAACACGAATCAACCGCCAACCTCAAACGCAGCTGGGTCAACCACGCCCGCGCCCGCGATTGGTTTGGAGCCGAGAGCGAGGGGCGGGTGTTTTTGCGCCATGCCACGGCGGTGAAAACGGTCTGGGTGCCCTACGGCGAATAGACACAAGGGGCCTAGCGCGGGGCAGGCTGGTCTAAACCTTGGCAAACTTGCCACAGGCGACGGGCCGCGTGCGTGGGTGCGGGCCGAATCCCTTGACCGGTTGCGTTTACCAAGGAATGATGCCGCGAAAATCGCCGCAAAGGATCAAATCATGACACTGCGCAGTCTCGCCGGAACAACGGCGCTTGTTCTTTCGTTAACATCCACCGGTCTTTTGGCCGATGTCACCCCGGAAGATGTCTGGCAAGCTTGGCAAACCGCCAGTGTCGCCATGGGCACAACCGTGACCTCTGACAGTGCTGCACGCGACGGCGATGCTTTGGTGGTGTCAAACGTCACCCTTGGCAAAGGCACAGAGGCTTCCGTGACGCTGGAAACGCTGACCTTCACCGACAACGGGGATGGAACCGTAACGGTAACGCTGCCCGAAAGCTTTCCGTTCAATATGACCATTCCGGCCACCGAGGGGGATGCCACCTCTAAGCCCAGCGCCGTGACAGTAAACGTCACTTTGCCCGGGGCGACGATCACCGCGTCGGGCACCCTCGAAGCGGTCATCTATGACACGAACGCGCCGAACCTGGGCCTGACCTTTGCCATCACTGACGAAGCAAACCCGACCGCCACAAACACGGTTGAGGCCAAACTCAGCGGCATTCAGGTGCATTACAACGTGGGCAGCGCCGAAGCCGATAGCTTCCAAGAGGAAGTTTCCGTCAAGTCCGCCGTCATCACCGCCAAGGGGGCCGATCCGGTCAATCAGGTTGACTACACACTGACGGCCAACTTGGCCGACGTGTACAGTGCGGCCAATATCTCGGTGCCAAAAGGCTCGACCGAAGACACGTTCGAGGTGGCCTTGGCCAAAGGCTTGACCATGACCAGCCAGTTTGGCATGGGGGCCACCACATTCGAGCTGTCGAGCACGCAAAGCGGTGCGGCCAGCAAGATCACGGGCAGCCTGAAAGATGCCATGGTTGATGTCGGTGCCGATGCCGGTAAGGTCAGCTATTACAACAATATCAACGGGGTCGCACTGACAGTGGCTTCCCCCGACCTGCCCGTTGCCAATGCGGCGGTCAACCTGGGGCAAAGCGAAATACATCTGGTGTTCCCGGTGCTCAAGTCTGACAAGCCTGCCGACTTCGCCTTTTTGTTCAACATGACCGACCTGTCTTTTGCCGAAGACATCTGGGCCGTGATCGATCCGGGCAAGCTGTTCAAACATGATGCGGCGACCGTGGTTGTGGATACCTACGGCCAAGTCACCTTGGCGCAAGACTTGACGGCGGATGCCGCCGCCATCACCGCAGTCGACCCCAACGCCGCGGGCCAATTGAACGCGCTAGAGGTGCCCAATATCCACCTTAAAGCCGGCGGGGCAGAGTTGACAGCACAGGGTGGCTTTACCTTTGACAACTCTGACATGACCACCTTTGCGGGCGTGCCTGCACCCACGGGCAAGATGGACATCAAGGCCACAGGCGTGAACGCGCTGGTGGATGCTTTGGTGACCATGGGCATCTTGGGCAAGGACGAGGCTGACCAAGGCCGCATGATGCTGGCGATGTTTGCCAATGTCTCGCCCACGGCGGATGAAATCACCTCGACGGTAGAGTTCAAGGACAAGCATTTCTTCGCCAACGGCCAGCAACTGCAATAAGTTTCCCACAGTCAAGGGCCGCGCCGCGATGCGGCGCGGCCCTTGTTTTGTCTTGCGGTCTTGTCTGGCGGCCCCCTTTCGCCCATATCTGCTGCAAAGGGGACCAATATGCCGCATGATCTGAACCAGTTGACCCAAGCCCTGCTGTCTGCCGCCAAAACCGCTGGCGCTGAGAGTGCTGATGCCTTGGCCGTGTCGGGACAGTCTTTGTCGATCGACATCCGCCAAGGCCAGTTGGAACAGGCCGAACGCGCCGAAGGGGTCGAGGTGGGCTTGCGGGTGATGGTGGGCCAGCGGCAGGCTTGTGTCTCGGCCTCTGACATCTCGCCGGCCACTTTGGCGCGTTTGGCCGAACGCGCCGTGGCAATGGCCCGAGAAGCCCCTGCGGATGACACGGTGGGATTGGCTGACCCCGACCAACTGGCGCAAAGCTGGGATGTGGCGGCGCTAGAGCTGTGCGATACCAGCGATGAGCCCACCGCGAAACTGCTGGAATCCAACGCCCGCAGGGCTGAGGCTGCGGCCCTTGCGGCGGGTGGGATCACCCAAGTCGAAGCCTCGTCCTCGTGGTCGCGGCGCGGGATGCATCTGGCAACCAGCAACGGCTTTTCGGGCGGCTATGAACGCTCGTCGCATTCGGTGTCAGCGGTGGCCTTCACCGGATCAGGCACCCAGATGGAGCGCGATTGGGCCGCCGAAGGGCGCACCTTTGCCGCCGACATGCCCTCGCCCGAAAGCGTGGGGCAGCGGGCGGCCGAGCGCACTTTGCTGCGGGCAGGGGCCGTCAAGCCGCCAACGGGGGCCTATCCGGTTGTTTACGACGAACGCATCGCATCCTCGCTGGTCGGGCATATTCTGATGGCGGTGAACGGGGCGTCAATCGTGCGGGGCACGTCTTGGGCGCGGGATAAATTGGGCCAGCAAATACTGCCCAAGGGCATATCCTTGACCGAAAACCCCCACCGCCCGCGCATTTCAGGCTCGCGCCCGTTTGATGGCGAGGGGCTGCCGACCAAGCCCCGCGCCTTGATCGCGGACGGCGTGCTGATGGGCTGGACGCTGGATCTGGCCAGCGCGCGCAAGCTGGGGCTAACGCCCACAGGCAATGCGGCGCGCGGCGCAGGCTCACCGCCGTCGCCGTCAACCACCAACATTGATCTGACGCAGGGCAACGTGACCCAAGCCGAGCTTTTGGCGCAGATGGGCACGGGGCTGCTGATCACTTCGATGATCGGATCGACGATCAACCCCACCACGGGCGATTATTCCCGTGGGGCTTCGGGCTTTTGGGTGGAAGGCGGGCAGATCGCCTATCCGGTCAACGAATGCACCGTGGCGGGCAATCTGCTGGATATGCTGATGCGTCTGACCCCCGCCAATGACGCGCAGGCGCATTACTCGACCCGCGTGCCCAGCCTGCTGGTCGAAGGGCTGATGCTTGCCGGCGGCTGACCTTGCCCTGCTGATCGCTGCCGCCCAAATCGCGGGCAAGATCGCCCTGTCGCATTGGAAAGCCAGCCCGCAGGTCTGGGAAAAGCCCGACGGCCAAGGCCCCGTGTCTGCCGCCGATTTGGAGGTGAACGAGGCACTGGCGCAGGTCTTGCGCGTGGCGCGGCCTGATTACGGCTGGCTGTCGGAAGAAACGCCTGACGGCGCAGAGCGCCTGTCCACACCGGCCCAGTTCATCCTTGACCCCATCGACGGCACCCGCAGCTTTCTGCAAGGCGACGCCGCCTTTTCGCATGCACTGGCGGTGGTGCGAGATGGTCAGGTCACGGCGGGGGTGGTCTATCTGCCCGCGATGGACAAGCTTTATGCAGCCACGGCCCAAGGGCCTGCCACGCTGAACGGCGTGGCAATCCGCGCCGCAGGTCTTGCGGAGGAACCGCGCGTTCTAACCTCTAAATCCACCCTCGCACCCGAACATTGGCCCGGTGGCGTGCCAGACCTTCACCGCCACTTTCGCGCTGGAATGGCGTGGCGGATGTGTCTGGTGGCGGAAGCGGCGTTTGATGCGATGCTGACCCTGCGCCCGTCTTGGGAGTGGGACATTGCAGCGGGGGCTTTGATTGCGGCACGCGCAGGGGCAGTGGTGAGCGACAGGCACGGTCAAGCCTTGCGCTTTAACGCGCCCGATCCGCGCAGTGCGGGGGTGGTGGTGGCAAGCCCTGCACTGCACGGCGATTTTGTGGCACGGCTGGCCCCCCAATGACAAAGGGCGCGGAATGATCCGCGCCCTTGTCTTATATCATCAGCGACTTACGCCTTGGGCTTGCGCGGTGGTACGAACCGCCTGGAGGTGTCGCCCGCATCACGCGGCGCGGCAGGCTTGGCATAGGTCTTGGGCGCATCCCCGCCTGCGGCGTGCGATTTAAAGCCGCCCGAGCGTGCCGGTTTGTCACCAAAGCTTTTGGCGGCATAGGGCTTGGCCCCAAAGGGTTTTGCCGGACGGCTGTCGCCTTCGGCCTTGCCGCGCGGCTCATAGGTGCGCGGTTTGTCGCCGTAAGGCGCAAGGGCGGGTTTGCCCGCATCGGCACCGCCTGCGGCATGGCTTTTGTAGCCGCTGGCCCGCGCAGGGCCGCCTTCGGCACCGCCTTGGGATTTGTAGCCAGCCGAGCGCGGTTTGAAGCCCTCTTTGGCATCGCCATAGGACTTGCGCTCGTAAGGTTTCGCATCACCGTCAGCGCGTTTGGCATAGGGCTTGCGCGCACCATCCACTGCCTTGCCCATATAGGGCGAGCGGGCCTCGCGCGGGGCGCCGTCGGTGGGCAAGGGGGTCCACTTGCGCGCGCCGTCTTCGGTGGGGCGCTCGGCGGGTTTGGCATAGACGGGCTTTGCGCTGTAAGCGGGTTTGTCGCCGTAAGCGGGCTTTGCGCCGTAAGCGGGCTTGGCACCATAGGCGGGCTTGGCCCCATAAGCGGGGCGATCAGACGCAGGCTTGGCATAGGCGGGCTTTTCATAAGCCGGGCGGTCTGCGGCGTGCTTGTCATAGGCCTTGCGCGGGGCCTTTTCGCTGTCTTTGGGATAGCCGGTGCGCGCCGCCTCTTGCGCCTTTTTGGCCTTGTCTTCGGCCGACCAGCGCGGCTTGGCCTCGGTCAGGTCAGCCACGGGGGCTTCGGGCGCGCCGTCTTCCACCACGCGAGCGGGCTTGGCCGAGACATAGGCGGGCTTCTCCGCGTAAGCTGGTTTTTCCGCATAGGTCGACTTTTCGGCATAGGCAGGCTTTTCGCGCGCCACACGCGGCGCGCGGGTGGCGTATTCGCTTTCGGGCTTGGCCGCACGCGGGGCACGCTCGGGGCGCTCGGTGGAGGTGCTGCGTGGCTTGTCGAGATCTGCGGGGGCCTCGGCCAGTTTGGTCATGGCCAAATCGCGGTCGATCTGGGTGACAGCTTCAAAGCGGCCCGCAAGGGTTGACAGGATCTGCACATAAGTGCGGTCGGTTTGCACGCGGATGGCCCCGATGCCGTCCTTGGTGATGCCGGCTGCGTCGCAGATCTTGGGCAACAACCACCGCGCCTCGGCACGGTCTTGGTGGCCCACGGGCAGTTCAAACCACACCGAAGGGCCAAATTCCGCACGGTCGCGCGGCGTATAGGGCGCAGGCGGCGGAAGATCGGCAGACAGCACCTCGGGGGCAGATCGGCCTTCGCGCCACAGGCGGATGAAGGCGGCGGCCACGTTATCGGCACCGTAGGTGGTGATCAGGTTTTGCGCCAGATCGGCTTCCTCGCCGGGGGCTTCGGCCAAGGCGGGGTGATCCAGCAGGCGGGCGTCATCGCGCGCTTGCACGTCATCGGCGGATGGCGGCTTGATCCATTCGGCCACGACTTTAGCACCCTGCAGCAGCCGCTGGGCCTTTTTGAATTCGGCAGGGGCGACGATCAGCGCCGAGATGCCCTTTTTGCCCGCCCGTCCGGTGCGGCCCGAACGGTGCAGCAGCGTTTCCGACGAGCCGGGCAGATCGGCGTGGATCACCAGTTCCAACCCCGGCAAGTCAATCCCGCGCGCCGCCACATCAGTGGCCACACAAACCCGTGCCCGACCATCGCGCAGCGCTTGCAGCGCGTGGGTGCGTTCGGTCTGCGACAGCTCGCCCGACAGGGCCACCGCCGACAGGCCGCGATTGGTCATGCGCGCAAACAGGTGGTTCACATTGGCGCGTGTTTTGCAAAACACGATCGAGGCCCGCGCCTCGTGATAGCGCAACAGGTTGAAGATCGCATGTTCACGGTCGCGCACCGCGACCGAGATGCCTTGATATTCGATATCGGCGTGCTGGGTCTTTTCTGACTTCACCTCGATCCGCAGGGCATTTTGCTGATAGGTGCGCGCCAGCGCCTCGATCTCGCGCGGGACGGTGGCCGAGAACATCAGCGTGCGGCGCTCTGCCGGGCAAGCGCCCAAGATAAAGGCCAGATCCTCTTCAAAGCCAAGGTCCAGCATCTCGTCGGCTTCGTCCAGCACCACAGCGCTGATCTGTTCCAGCTTCAGCGAGCCGCGCTCGATATGGTCGCGCAAGCGGCCCGGGGTGCCAACCACCACATGCGCGCCGCGGTCCAGCACGCGCTTTTCGGTGCGGTAATCCATGCCGCCGACACAGGTGGCGATCTTGGCATTGGCGTTTTCATACAGCCATTCAAACTCGCGCGCCACTTGCAGCGCCAGTTCGCGGGTGGGGGCGATGATCAGCGCCAGCGGCACATCGGCATACAACAGCTGATCCGATCCGGCCAGCATCTCGGGCGCAATGGCCAAACCAAAGGCGACGGTCTTGCCCGACCCTGTCTGGGCCGACACCAAAAGGTCACGCCCGACCACGTTTTCGGTCAGCATTGCATCTTGAACGGGCGTCAAGGCTTCATAGCCTTTCGACGCCAAAGCCAGCGCCAAGGGCGCCGCAATGGAGGTATTTGTCATGTCTGTTCCCAAAGGGGGGGCATTTTGCCCGTGAAGTACCTGCGTGCGGCACCTTTATTCCCTACTGTGCACCGGCCTCCCCGCCGATGTGCACCCTGGAACCCTCGGGCCGACTTGGGGCCACTATATCAAAAACACGCACCTGTATAGCTTTATTTGGGCAAGGCCCCGCCAGAGCACACCACCTTGGTGCATCAGGGCTTGACGGCTGGGGCGTCTTGCTGTTCGCGGTGCTGCAGCGCAGCTAAAGCCAGCCATGGCCGGACTGCCCCCTTAACCCAAGGTTTTCCAATGGCCCAACGTTTGCATCTTGTTTTCGGCGGCGAGCTGATCTCGCCCGAAAAGAACGTCTTCAAGGATATATCCGCCCTGCATGTGGTCGGGATCTTTCCCGATTATGATACCGCCTATCTGGCATGGAAGGCCGAAGCCCAGCGCACGGTGGATAATGCCCATATGCGGTATTTTATCGCCAACCTGCATCGTTTGCGGCAAGAAGAGGATCAAGGCTCGGCAACCGAGCCGATGACAAGCTAACACAGCAAGGCGCATGGGATATCCCCTCGGTCTGACCCTGTACAATCTGGCGGCACGCCCTGCCGCTGACCCCGACGCGGGCCTTGTGCCGCGGCCTGCGGGGCTGGTGGTGTGGTTGCACGGCGGGGCGGGCGAAAGCTTGGGCGCCGTGGTCGAACTGGGGCGGCAGTTGATCGAGGAGGACGGGGTGTCGGTGGTGCTGACCCTGTCCAACCCCGCCGATCTGGCCGAGGCGCGGGCTTTGGGGTCTGACGCGATCTTGCAACGCGCGCCGCATGACTTTCCCCAAGTTGTGCAAGCGTTTTTGGATCATTGGCGGCCTGATATCGGCATCTTTGCGGGCGGCGAGCTGCGCCCGACGCTGATTTACGAAGCATCCCACCGCGCGGTGCCCCTGATCTGGGTCGAGGCCCGCGCCCCCCATCTGCCCCCCGACCGCGACGGCTGGTTTCCGGGCCTGATCAAAGCGGCCACAACCCCGTTTCGCACGGTTCTGGCCGTGGATGACACCGCCGCCCGCGCCCTGCGCAAAGCCGGGGTCGAAGAGGAACGGCTGCAAACCTTAGGCCGCATGGAAGAGGCCAGCTGCGCCCTGCCCCATATCGAATCCGACCGCGCCGCCTTGGCGCAAATTCTGGCGACCCGCCCTGTCTGGCTTGCCGCCGATGTCGCCCCCGAGGAAGAGGCCGCCGTCATCGCCGCCCACCGCGATGTGCTGCGGCTGGCGCACCGCTTGGTGTTAATCCTTGTCCCCCAAGACCCCGCCCGCAGCACCGCCCTTGCCGCAATTCTAGAGGCCGAGGAAGGCTGGCACGTCGCCAACCGCGCCCGCGATGAAGAGCCCCAGAACGAGACAGAGGTCTATATCATGGACAGCACCACCGATTACGGCCTGTGCTACCGTCTGGCCCCCGTGACCTTCCTTGGCGGCTCTCTGGAGGGCGAAGGCTGTGCGCGCAACCCGATGGAGGCGGCAGCGATGGGATCAGCCATTCTCTACGGGCCAAGGGCAGGCCAATACGGCGCGGCCTATGCACGCTTGGGGGCGGCACGCGCCGCGCGGATGGTGGGGTCGGCCAGCGATTTAGGCTTGGCCTTGGGCGATCTTTTGGCCCCCGACCGCGCCGCACGCCAAGCGCAGGCGGCATGGATGATCACGTCCGAAGGGGCCGAGGTGACGGCCAGTGTGCTAGAGAGAGTGCGCGCCATTCTGGATGGGGCGAGCTGATGCAAGCCCCTAGATTCTGGATGAATCCGCCCGAACGCCCGGGGATCGCAGCGCGGCTTTTGGCCCCCTTGGGCTGGGCCTATGCTGCCGCCACCGCGCGGCGCGTGGCGCGACCGCCGCAATATCGCCCGCCTGTGCCGGTGATCTGCATCGGCAATCTAAACGTGGGCGGCACAGGCAAAACGCCCACGGCCATCGCTTTGATCGGACGCCTGACTGCCCAAGGCCGCAAGGTCGCCGTGGTCAGTCGCGGCTATGGCGGCAGCCTTGCAGGACCGTTGCAGGTGATCGAGGCAAAGCACACCGCTCACGAGGTCGGCGACGAGCCTTTGCTTCTGTCAGCCTTTGCGCCCACCTTTGTCGGCCGCGACAGGGCCGCCGCTGCGCGCTTGGCCGTGGCATCGGGGGCCGATGTGATCGTGATGGATGACGGGTTCCAGAACCCCGATCTGGCCAAGGACCTATCGATCCTTGTGGTCGATGCCGCGCAGGGCTTTGGCAACCAGCGCTGCCTGCCCGCAGGCCCGCTGCGCGAACCGGTCAGTGCGGGGATGCAACGCGCTGATGTGCTGCTGTCTTTGGGCAGCGCTGCGGCGCAAGCGGCGTTCACAGCCCGCTGGCCCGCTTTGCCCCTGCCCCGCCTCACAGGTCAGGTCAGCCCGCTTCCCATGGGAATGGCTTGGAGTGGCGCGCGCGTCATTGCCTTTGCAGGCATCGCCAACCCCGCCCGCTTTTTTGCGACCTTGCGCGCCACGGGGGCCGAGGTGTTGCGCGAAGTGGCGCTGGACGATCACCAACCGCTGAGCGAAGCCCTGATCAAACGGCTGGACCTAGAGGCGCTGGCGCGCGGTGCACAGCTTGTGACAACGGAGAAAGACGCCGTCCGCCTGCCGCGCCACTTTCGCACCCAAGTGCTGACCTTGGTCGTGCGTTTGCAAATCGCCGATTGGGGGCCGCTTGACGCCAGACTGGCAGAGCTTTTCAGCCGGCAAATGCTGTCTTAAGCATTCCGCGCCCCAGAGGGTCGAGGGTGAAGGTCACAAGCGGAGCGACAGGAAAGCAGCCTGCGGCGGAAGGCAAAACCCCGCTGTGATGAGCGAGAACACTCAGGTCTGGGGACCGTCCGGCACCCAAAATCGGGCCGCTTGGGGATAAATCCAAGCACAACTGCCGCCAATGTCGGCGCGGCAAGCTTGAAGGCCCGCTGCTCGCAGCCTTACACCTTGTGTAAAGCCAAACCTTTGACGACGCTTGGGCGCACCGGCATGCGGCGAGGTTTAAAGCAGGCCCGCGCTGCGGGCACCTGACATCAGATCGGGTGCCACATGATGCGCCCAACGGCCGCTGGCTTGCACCACATCTGGCACCTGCACCACCACGCAGCCCGCGCGGTGGGCGGCTTCGGCCCCCACTTCGCTGTCTTCAAACACCAGACAGCGCGCGGCTGCGACACCCAGCAGCCGTGCGGCCAGCAGATAGGGTTCAGGATCGGGTTTCGCCCGCGCCACATCATCCACCGTGACAACCGTGGGAAAAGCTGCCCGCAGTCCCGCCACGCCGATTTTGTGATGCGCCTCCGCACGGCCCGACGAGGTGACGACCGCGCGGTGCAAATGGCGCGGCGCTGCCGCCAAAAGCTCGTGCACACCGGCTTTAAGGGTCAAGCCTCGGTCGATACCGGCGCGAAAGCTCCGGCTCCAATGCAGGTTCAGCGCGCCAAGATCAAGGTCGGGCAGATGTGCGCGGATGATGCCGGCCGAACTGGGTTGGTCAATGCCGATCAACCGATGCAAAAACTCTGGATCGACGGCAAAGCCCAAAGCCGCAAAGGCCTCTAACCCAGCCGCCATCGACAGGGTTTCTGTATCAATCAGCGTGCCATCAAGGTCAAACAGAATGGCATCGTACATGGGTGGTCTCCTTTTGGCTGGTGCCCAGCCTTAACCTATCCCAACTGCAGGCGAAAGCGGCGGAAGCCCTGTGGGGTCATGGCAAGAGGGCTTAACAAGGGGGCGGCAAGGCCAAACAGATGCCGCCTCGCCCGGGGGGAGGTGTCAAACACCGCCGTGGTGTTCGCCATCGGCGCAAAGTGCCAGTTGGCCCGCCCGTCATCGGTGATGGGCCCATTGTCGGCAATAAAGGCTGCCAAAGCATCGCGGCTGCTGGTCGAAGGCCCCAGCGAGAGCGCCTTGGTTTGGGCTGTGGCGAATCCGCCTGACCCGCTGGCGCGGTAGCTGTTGGTGGCCAGAACAAAGCGTTGATCGGCCCGCACGGCTTGGCCTTGGTAGGACAGATCCAAAATCCGGCGCGGCGGGTGCGCAGGGGCAATCCCACCGCGCGCATCCACCCAAGCGGGGGCTGCCAGATCGACCGACCATGTCAGCCCCTCGATCGTATCGAAGGTGAAACTGGGGAAATCGGGGTCGATCAGGGGCCAGTCTTGGGCGCCCAAAGCAATCTGCGTGAACTGGCTAAAGGAGCGCTCAAGCCAGATCCGCAGTTCGGCCCCGGTCACAAGCAAAGCGGCAATTGAGTTGGGATGGGGGTAAAGGTCATAGACATGGCGCAGGGTCAGGGGGCCGGGGGGGATCTCGACAAAGTTATCCGGCCCGCCGCGCCCGCCCGCGTGAAAGGGGGCCGCTGCGGACAGCACGGGTAGATGGGCGTAAGGACTATCTGCCAAAGCACGCGTAACATGGGCCGCTTGCGCGCGCGCCACCAAGCGCAAAGCAGCGCTTGGGCCGATCATGGCAAAATAGCTGTGCAAAGCGCAAGCGCTGTGCCCAACGGGTGTGCTGCCCCACTGTCGGGTTGCGCGATGTGCCAAGGCCGAGGCTTTGACAATCTGCGGCGCATTGGCCGCAACAGCGCGCAGCCGCCCTGCCGCAGAGCGCCGTGCTATGGGCCAAAGCGCGCCTTGCCCGCCTTGCACCTGCCAGCGACCGCCGACCCGGATCAAGTCCATATCGATGACCCCAAGGTGGGATCCGTAAAACCCCGGCATCACCGCAGGCTTGCCTGACACCAGCCCCGCACCCGTGCCGGGCAGCGGAAAGGTCTGATGCGTATGGCCCATGACCAGCGCATCAATGCCTGCGATCTGGGCTAAAGCGGCGCTGGCATTCTCCATCCAGGCAGAAGGCGTGGCAGGCCCCAAGCGCGAATGCGACAGGGCGATCACCACATCCGCGCCTTGGGCGCGCAGCGACGGCACATGGGCAATGGCCGCCTCAAGAATATCGCGGCCCTGCACGCAGGTGCCCAGCTTTGCGCGCTCCCACACCGCTGTTTGCGGCGGGGCAAAGCCGACAAGGCCCACCCGCAGCGGATGCATCTGCCCGTCTGCATCGGCCAAAGCGCGGGTGATGATGACGCTTGGCGGCACCAAAGCCACATCTTGCAAAGGATGACGCCCAAGGCGTCGCATCAGATTGGCAGAGAGGACAGGAAACTCTGCGCGGGCCAGATGCGCTTTTAGGAACTTCAACCCATGCGAGAATTCGTGGTTGCCCAGATTGACAGCGTCATAGCGCAACAGGTTCATCGCAGCGATCATCGGATGCAAAGCGCCGTTTGGGTCGGGGGTCTGCAAGGCTTTAACCTCGCCCAAGGCGCTGCCTTGCAAGAAATCACCATTGTCGACCAGAACGCAACAGCCCACCTCGGCGCGGGCTTTGGCAATCAGGCTGGCGGTGCGCGAAAGCCCCACAGAGGGGTTCGCACGGTTTTTCAGATAATCCCAAGAGCGCAGATGGGCATGCAGGTCAGAGGTCGCCAAGATGCGCAACCTTGCAGGACAAAGCGCGTCTTCGGGCGCAAGATCGGGCATGGGGTCTGGGGGATTGATTTCCAAGGCTTTGCGGAACTTTTGATTGAAATTTCTTTGTTTTGGATATGTGCCTCGCTCTGCACAGATTTCAAGGACAATTTGCCACGGCCCCGCCCACATGGCATCAAGGCCCAAAACGGGGGGGCGTGATGCGGCGGGCAGAGACGGTAACATTCGGCGGATCGGGGTTGGATCGGGCGGGGGCTTTGCGCGAGGATGCGCAGGCGCAGGCAGAGATGTGGGATCGCGGCCAAGTGCTGGCGCTGTGGAAAGGGCGGCCATTGTTGCAGGCCGGGCAATCCATCGCGTGGCTGCCAAGCGCTGCCCCCTTGGCTGGAGCGCGCGAGACGGCGATTTTCTTAGGGATGTCTGAGGACATGCCGGTTTTCGCCCAGAATGTCTCGGCTTGGGTGCCCGATCAGGCCATCGTCCCCGCGACCGGATTCTTTGACGCGCAAGTGCAAACCCATCCCGATTTGCCCGCCGACCACGGCTTTCATGAACTGCGCGCTGTCATTGCGCATCTGTCGCCGCGCGATGCAGAGCTTTGTGCCACCGCCCGCGCGGTGATGGAATGGCACCGCAGCCACGGCTTTTGCGCCACCTGCGGGGCCAAGTCAGACATGACACATGCGGGCTGGCAACGGCTGTGTCCGGCCTGCGGCACGTCACATTTCCCGCGCACGGACCCTGTGGTGATCATGCTGATCACGCACGGCAACCGCCTGCTGTTGGGGCGTGGGCCGACATGGCCCGAGGGGATGTATTCGCTGCTCGCCGGCTTCATCGAACCGGGCGAGACGATCGAGGCTGCGGTGCGCCGCGAAGTCTTCGAAGAATCAGGGATTCGCGTGGGCGAGGTCGGCTATCTGGCCAGCCAACCTTGGCCCTTCCCCGCATCGCTGATGCTGGGCTGCCGCGGAGAGGCGATCAGCGAAAAGATCACCCTTGACCCCAACGAGCTGCAAGACGCCCGCTGGGTGACGCGTGAAGAGCTGGTGTCGGCCTTTGCGGGCACCCATCCTTTGATAAAGCCGTCCCGCAAAGGGGCCATTGCGCAGTTTATCATGCAGCACTGGCTGGCCGATACTTTGGACTAAACGCGGACCCGCCGCGTTAGCCTCTGCGGCGGTCGGCGGGATAGACGCCCAAAATCTGCAAATGGCTGGTGAAATAGCCCAGTTCTTCCAAGGCTAAGGCGACATTGGGGTCTTCGGGGTGGCCTTCGATATCGGCGTAAAACTCGGTCGCAGTGAAGGTGCCGCCGATCATATAGCTTTCCAGCTTGGTCATGTTCACGCCATTGGTGGCAAATCCGCCCATGGCTTTGTACAGCGCGGCCGGAATGTTGCGCACCCGAAAGACAAAGGTGGTGATCATATGTTCCGCCCGCCGCGACAGATCGGGTTCGCGCGACATCACCAAAAAGCGCGTGGTGTTGTTGGCCTGATCTTCGACATGGCGGGCCAAAACGTCCAGCCCGTAGATCTCTGCCGCCAGTTCTGAGGCTAAAGCGCCTTCGGCTTTGTCACCCAATGCCGCCACTTCACGGGCAGCGGCGGCGTTGTCGTGCCAGTTCAAGGTCGCCAAACCATGCTCTTTTATGAATTCGCGCGCTTGGCCATGCAGAATCGACATGGCGCGCACCCGTTTGACATCGCCGATCTGCGCGCCCTTCACCGCCAAAAGGTTCACATGCACCCGCACAAAGCTTTCATCGACGATGAACAACCCGCTTTGCGGCAACAACGTGTGCACATCGGCAATCCGCCCGTAGGTCGAGTTTTCGACAGCCAGCATCCCAAGCTCTGCCCCGCCTTGGCGCACCGTCTCGATCACCTCTTCAAAACTGGCGCAGGGCAGCGCCTCCATCAAGGGGCGCGATTGGCGGCAGGCCTGATGCATGTAGGCGCCGGGCTCTCCTTGAAAGGCAATTCGGCCGCTCATCTGGGCTTCTCCGCAAAAAACGCGCCCTTATGGGCAGTTGGGGGCGCTAGTACACCTTGCACCCTGCCGTGGGAAGCGGGTAGATAGCGCGCAAAGTCAAGCCGAGCGGAAGGTGCTGCATGTTCGACACGATGACCATGACCAAGATTGTTGGCGGCGTTTGCGGAACGCTGCTGTTTTTCCTGTTTGGCGCTTGGGCGGCGGAAAGCCTGTACGGCTTTGGCGAGCAACCGAAAGGCGAAGAACGCACCTTTGCCTATGCAATCGCTGTCGAAGGCGGCGAAGCGGCGGCCAGCGAAACAACCGAAGCGGCGGCAGAACCGGCCTATACCGAAGTGGCTGCAACGGCTGATGCGTCAGCGGGCGAAAAGACATTTGGCAAGTGCAAATCCTGCCACAATGTCGAAGGCAAGAACATGACGGGCCCGCATTTGAACGGCGTGGTCGGACGTGCGCGCGGCTCGGTCGATGGGTTTGTCTATTCCGAAGCTATGGCGTCAAAGCATGATCCTTGGACGCCCGAGGAGATTTATGCCTTTATCAAGGCCCCCAAAGACTACGTGCCGGGCACCAAGATGGGCTTTGCGGGCCTTGCCGACCCGCAAGACCGCGCCAATGTGGTGGCCTATCTGAGCACGCTGCAGTAACTTTCTCTCAAACTGTGTCAGGCCGCCCCCTTTGGGCGGCCTTTTTGTTTGGCACACGCCCACCTCACGCAGTTGCAACTTGTGAAAGTGGCGCGTTCCGCTTTAGCTAAGGCGACTGGCACGACGCTAGGGTAGTTTACGGGGATCAAAGATGGGCAAAGCAAAGGGTCAACCCAAACCGCAAGCAGGGCAGCCTTTTTGGCAAAGGGCAACAGCCTTTGCCATCGTGACGCTGGGCGTGATGGGAAACGGCGCGTGGGCGCAAGATGCCAAGATCATCACCAGCCACGGCATCTCCACCTTTGGCGATCTGAAATACGGCCCGGATTTTGTGCCCGATTACGTCAACGTCAACGCACCCAAGGGCGGCGAGATTTCGGAATGGGCCTTTGGCAGCTTTGATTCGATGAACCCCTATTCCGTCAAAGGCAGCGCCGCTGCGGGGGCGAGCTTTCCTTACGAATCTATCCTGACAGGAACGGCTGATGAAATTGGCGCGTCTTATTGCTTGATGTGCACGACGATGGACTATCCCGCTGACCGCTCTTGGGTGATCTTTCATCTGCGCCAAGACGTGAAATTTTCCGACGGCTCGCCCATGACAGCCGATGATGTGGTGTTTTCTTATAACATCTTCGCCACCAAGGGCCTGTCCGACTTTCGCACCGTCTTTAACAAAGAGGTCGAAAAGGTCGAAGCGCCTGATCCGTACACTGTAAAATTCACCTTCAAAACTGGCATTCCCACACGCGATCTGCCCGCTTCGGTGGGGGGATTGCCGATCATTTCCAAGGCCGATTACGAAGCCCACAAGCGCGATCTGGAAGAATCGAGCCTTGAGCCATTTCTGGGCACAGGGGCCTATGGTTTAGATCACCTGAATGCCGGTCAAACCGTGGTGTACAAACGCAACCCCGCCTATTGGGGCGAGGCATTGCCGATCAACAAAGGCACCAATAACTTTGACACCGTGCGCTACGAATATTTCGCAGACCCCAACGCGGCGTTTGAAGGGTTCAAGGGCGGCACCTATACCTTCCGGCAAGAAAATTCGTCCAAATCTTGGGCCACACAGTACGATTTCCCGCTGGTCGCCTCGGGAGCGGTGCAAAAGGTGGAATTGGCCAATGGCAATAAGGCCAACGGCCAAGCCTTCCTGTTCAACCTGCGCCGCGACAAGTTCAAAGACCCCAAGGTGCGCGAAGCGATTGGGATGATGTTCAACTTTGAATGGTCGAATAAGACGCTATTCTTCGGGCTTTATGCGCGGATCAATTCGGTTTGGGAAAATTCGTATCTAGCGGCCACAGGTGCGCCGTCGTCAGAGGAAGTGGCGATTTTGCAGCCCTTGGTCGATAAGGGCTTGGAACCCGCCAGTATTCTGACCGATGCGCCGATCTTGGCCCCCATTTCCGGCGAAACGCAGCTAGACCGCAAGAATTTGCGCAAAGCCTCGGCCCTGTTGGATGAAGCGGGTTGGAAGGCCGGGGCTGACGGGATGCGGGTGAATGACAAGGGCGAGGTGTTGAAAGTTGATTTCCTCAACGACAATCCGGCTTTTGATCGTGTGATTACGCCTTATGTGGAAAACCTCAAAGCGCTTGGCATTGACGCGACCCTGTCAGATGTTGATTCGGCGCAGTTTGATACCCGCACCTCGCCGCCATCTTTCGACTTTGATATTATCACGGGCAATGCCCGCGCCGGAATGGAACCGGGGGACGAGATCGAGCAGTTCTACGGCTCTGCCACCGCTGACAATTCCACCTACAACGTGATGGGCTTAAAATCTCCGGCGGTCGATGCCTTGGCACAGGTGGTCAAAGCCGCCAAGACCAAAGATGACTTGATCGTCGCGACCAAAGCGCTTGACCGTGTATTGCTGGCCGAAAAGTTCTGGGTGCCGCAGTGGTATAAGAACGTCTATACGCTGGCCTATTATGACATCTATGCCCACCCGGACCCGCTGCCGCCCTATGCTTTGGGCGAGCTGTCTTTTTGGTGGTATGACGCGGACAAGGCGGCCAAGCTAAAGGCCGCGGGCGTATTGCAGTGAAAGGCGCGTGGCCCCGATGGGAGCCTATATTTTAAGACGACTGCTTTTGGTGATCCCCACGCTGTTGGGGATCATGGTGATCAACTTCACCCTGACCCAATTCGTCCCCGGCGGCCCCATTCAACAGGTGGCGGCACGGGTCGAAGGCGATGGCAATTCAATTGAGAAAATCTCGGGCACGGGGTCAGATGCCGGACAAAATGTGGCAGGGGCCGATCAGGGCAACGGCTATATCGGCGCGCGCGGATTGCCGCCAGAATTCGTAGCCCAGCTCGAGGTGGAATTTGGCTTTTCCCGCATCGTCTGCGCCGATGGTTTTAACGGCACTCCCAGCCTGAAGGACCCCGCCTGCCACAAAGAGCCAATTCCTGCATGGAAGCGGTTTTTTATCATGCTGGGCAATTATATGCGGCTGGATTTCGGCGATAGCTATTTCCGCTCCACCTCGGTTGTGGGGCTGATCTTGGAGAAAATGCCTGTGTCGATCACGCTGGGGTTATGGAGCACCTTGATCGCCTATCTGATCTCAATCCCCTTGGGGATTCGCAAAGCCGTAAGCGATGGGTCGCGGTTTGATGTCTGGACATCGGGCATTATCATCGGGGCCTATGCGATTCCGGGGTTTTTATTTGCCATTCTGCTGTTGGTTTTGTTTGCGGGCGGCAGCTATTACCGCATCTTCCCCCTGCGCGGGCTGACATCGGAAAACTGGGACGAGTTGGGGGTTTTGGACCAAATCAAGGATTACTTCTGGCATATCACGCTGCCGATTGTCGCCTCGACCATCTCCAGCTTTGCCACGCTGACGTTATTGACCAAGAACTCCTTTCTGGACGAAATTCGCAAGCAATACGTGATGACCGCGCGCGCGAAGGGCTGCAGCGAGAACCGGGTGCTCTATGGTCACGTCTTCCGCAACGCGATGCTCATCGT
>Ga0114958_10000360_pt1 | contig 39561 bp, 24 predicted proteins | sample C_130208_EF_Meta_FD_89577 | JGI IMG/M metagenome (GOLD analysis project Ga0114958, IMG submission 89577) | Freshwater microbial communities from Lake Croche, Canada to study carbon cycling - C_130208_EF_MetaG | ecosystem: Environmental > Aquatic > Freshwater > Lake | place: Lake Croche, Canada... | reverse complement strand
TTTTTAATAAAATCATAATCTAAATATTCTTTAACTTCATCATAATTTGAATGAATAATATAATTCTTGTTATTTAAATTTCTTTCTGGATTTACTCTTTGTATTTCTTGAATAAAAGCATCGGTTGGTTTAAAAGGGGACTTTAAGAATTCAATAAAGAGTACATTTGTAGGTTTCGGATTAAAAGGAATAGTACTATCATCATTTAATAAGAAAACAAAATCTTCCAAAATTTCGTTACTCATAACTAAATATTCATTTACAATAAACTTAAATATCTTATTAATTTCAATCAAATCAGAAGAACCATATTTTCCTCTAGTAATTAATGCTATTATATAATTATAATTTAGATTATATAAATTAGAAACTTCATTTGCTAAATCAGTCTTTGAATAAATATAAGCTATTCTATCCATTGTTTTAAATGTTACAATAGTTTGAAAAATCTTAACACAAGTAGATTTAATAACACTATTTAATTCATTAATATGGAAGGTAGTTAAAATATTATTTGTATATTCTAATCTCTTAATTTTTTGATTATAAATAATCTTTTTAGTATCACGAAATTTTAAATACTTATCATTACCAATAAAATCTTCAATATTATCAAGTATATATTTTGATACAGCATTGATTTTATCAATTAATTCGATATGATCAATTGGTTTAGTAAAAATAGGAGGACAAGTTTGCTTATGATATTTATAAGTATAATAAAGCATATTTTGAGTTTCTTTTGATCCCTTACTCGATAGACTAAAGTTTCCTCGTTTATCTAATACTATTTGTGTAATGTCTAATTCTCTATTATTGGGTTCTAATTGTTTCATAATAATTGACATATCTATAAATACTGGGTCAACAATTTGTGGTACGATAATTGCAATATCAATATCAGTAGACAACGGACAACCAAAAATATTATATATTGTTGGTGTAAACATATCTTCCATAAAAATATCCTTAATAGATAATCCTAAAAGTTCTAACAATAGTTTAGAACCACCCTTTTTATTTTCAATATAATTTTTAACAGAATCCTCTATTTTTTCATTTCTTATAAGTGAACGAACATAAAATGGATTATTTTCAGATAATATATCACTAGTTCTAATATTTAATTTCTCTAAATTTAATAGAGGTGATTTCATATCAATTAATTGTATTATCTTATTATTAACACGAATATGTGAAATATTAGTATTATTTTGAACGCATTGCATAAAATTTATATATTAGTATAAATCAAAAAATATTCAATTTTTTATAAAAAATTGAATATTTAATTTCTAAATCATTAAATATAAATATTATGCAACAAGATTGGGACCCCGTTATTATTCGTTCAGCAACAGCAGTAAAGGCTGCTGCTACCAAACCCCAGATTCAAGGTAAACCTGCTCAGATTAAGAATCTAGAGAGTGATACACCTACGATTCGATACATTGATCGTGAACTATCTCAACAGATTGTTAATGCACGTCTAGCTAAGAAGCTTAATCGTAAGCAACTTGCACAAGGTCTAATGATTCAGGAATCAGTTGTAGCAGATTATGAGACTGGCAAGGCTATTTACAATGGTCAAATGATTAATCGTTTTAAGAACTTTCTTGGTATTAATTTTACCAAGAAGTAATTTTTTATGATTTATTTTATCTAAATACAACTAGTTTATTCAATTTAAAAAAAATTGAATATTTAAGTTTTTACTATTGATATAAATATTTAATGTTTATTGGAAGTAATAATTCTATATATAATATTTTTACTTGTAGTGGTAATTGGGCAGAAATAAATATTGCGTTAGGTAATATTGGTTTCAGTGCTAAAGAAAAAAAACAACTTAAAAGTGAAATTAAGTATGCAGAAAGCGTATTGTTAAAAAATGAAGATAGGGGATACAATATGTTGCTTGAAATTATAAACGAACAACTAAATGATGATTTCTACTGGGAAGCTGTACCCCATTGGAGTAAAGGGTCTAGTTGGTTGGAGAAACCATAAACTAATACAAATTTCTAAAGTTTATAATTATGACGTTAATCAATAAACTCTAATTCTTTTTCATCAATTGTTGAAATAATCATAGGACTATTATCTTTTACATCACACAAATTTTGTTCGAATTTTATTTCATTATTTTCTACTTCAGAAATAGTAATCTGAAACCCATTTTTTTTATAAAAGTTTCTTCTATAATATCCTTGTTTTACAAAAGAATCTAAATTATCTGTAATATCTATTACAAGAGGACGAATGATTGGATTTGGGTCTCTTGTAATACGTCCTATTGTTTGTTCAATTTCACGTCTAGGCGTAGACATAACCAATGTATTTAATCCTTTAATATCTAATGCTTCTGATGCCATTTGAAAAGTACCAAATATTACTGTACATTTTGCAGAATCATCTAATTTAGTTTGTTTCATACCACCAACATACATACCCGTTGTAACTAATTCTCTTTCATCTAATCTTTTCTTTAATAATTCTAAATGTTCTACACGTTCACTTAAAATTAATATTTTTCTATGTTCTTCAATTAATATTTCTTCTACCAAGTCAATAATAAATTTATTTCTTCTTCCAATTGTTACTATATTTGATATTGTACCTGGTCTATTTACTTCACCTGTAAATCTTTGTTTCTTTTCTACAAATTTCTCGTGTTTTATTGTATATTTATATATTTTAGCTAATACTATATTATTCTCTTCTTGAACATTTTTATAAATAACTGGACCAAAATACCAAAACAAAACCTTTTCTAATTTATCACCTCTCTTTGGAGTTGCAGATAATGCAACTGTTTTTTTGCAAGAAATTAATGGAAGAGCGCGAGAAAAATATTTAGAAGGTGCGTGATGTGCTTCATCAAAAATAACTAATCCAAAATCCTTAAATACTTCTAAATCATATTTTTCTTTAGCAATTGATTGAATCATACCAATTACAATTTGTTTTCCTTCAACTTCAACTTTATCTCGTTGAATAATCCCTATATTTGCATTAGTGAATTGTTCAATTCTTTCTTTCCATTGATTTAATAAAAATGATTTATGAACTATTACTAATGTTTTAACTTTAAAATGTGCAGCTAGATGCAATGCAAGTACCGTTTTTCCTTGTCCGCATCCAAGGCATATTAAACCTCCATCTTTTTCTTCTAAAATTGGTAAAACTTCTTTAATAATTTTTTGTTGTTCTTCTCGAAGACTACCTTTGAAAACTAAATCAACAGCTAAACCAGTTGATTCTTTATTTTTAGCGGGTTGTCCTAGTTTTTCTAATCCATAATATTTAGGAATATATAAATATTTGTCATCTTCTCTATACACTTTAAAAAACAAGTTTTCTTCAACTTTAGCGCCAAAATTAACTCCAAATTTAAATGGTTCAACTGTCAATTCATCTTTAATTTTATTAATTTGAGCTATATCAAAATTTTTTTTATTAATTAAATAACCTTCTTTCGAGAGAATGAATTTATTTTGCATTTATTAATATATAAAATATCTAAATTAACCTTTTAAATTTCAATTTTATTAAAAATATTTAAATTTTTTTATAATCTATTATATATTAATGGACGTTATTAAACAAGTTAATGGAACAGTAAACGATGGATTACAAGTTATAAATGGTAACAGAATTGCAAGTGTAGTTTTAGGATTATTCTTGGCTTTATATGCATCTCTTGCTGCTCCCAACTTACCTTCTTCAGTCACTAAAATTTTTAAAAATCCTATATTTAAATTAGGATTTATGTTTTTAATTGCTTATATGGCTACTAAAGATACTTCTGTAGCAATTATTACAGCAGTAGCACTTTTGGTTACTTTACAAACTCTTTCAGCACACGAAACAACAGAAGCTGTTGTAAAAGTTGTAGAAGCAAAAATAAATTCTAACATTGAACACTTTGCTGCTATCCCTGCTTTAGATACTAATAAATATGATGATTTATTAGATTACAGTTTATCTAATTCTGAAGAACATATTTATGCTGGAAGTGGTCGTGCTAGTAACCCCAGTTTAGTTGAAGCTTCAATGTCAAGATCTAATGCTATCCCTTTAGACGAAAGAGCAATTAAAGCAACTCAACACGTATTTAAATCACAATTAGGTGGTGATACATATAATATTATTGGACAAGAAATGACAAAAGCTGTAGGTGGCGGACCTGAATTAGTAATGCAACAACCAATGAAACCTGTTCACAATCCTGGTGCCAATCACCCAGCTGCAGAAATAGCACAGCCTGTTGTACAAATGGCTCGTCCTGCTGTAGAAATGGCACAACCTAAACAAGCTCCTATTGTAGTTAAAAAACCAGAAAATAAAAAGAAAAATAAAAAAAATGATGATGATGATGATGATGAACCTTCATTATTAGATTTAATTACAGGTTTTGAAAACAGTGGTTCAGTTGAACCATTTTCTGAAGCAACACACTATGACATTGATTTTGCTGTAGAAGACAAATCTAATAATGAATCTCATAAACATCAAATTGAAAACTTTGAACCTGAAGTAGCTGTAGCTGGTTCTTGTGGTAATAATGTTGATAACGGTGTATCTGTTCCTGGATTTGATTTAGGTGAATTTGCTACTTTTTAATAATATATAAATAATTAAATTTTAATAATAATTAAAATTTAAATATATACATATATAATGGATAGAAAACAATGGGAATTAATTTATAAAGAAAAATGTGAAGATATTAAAAGATACCCTAGTGTTCTCCCTGCTGTAGAAAGAATTATAGTAGTCGGTGATTTACACGGTGATTGGGATATGACAGTAAAATCATTAGTAGTTGCTCGTGTTATAAATAAAAATTTACATTGGATTGGTGGTAATACAGTAGTAGTACAAGTTGGTGATCAAATTGACAGATGTAGATTTTCAGGAACACCCTGTAAATTACCAGAAGCAACAAAAAACGACGAAGCTTCTGATTTAAAAATTTTAAATTATTTTACTAAACTTCATGAAGAAGCTCAAAAAGTTGGGGGTGCAGTATATTCAATAATAGGCAATCACGAATTAATGAATGTAAATGGTGATATGAGATATGTATCATATCAAAATATTAAAGATTTTGATAATTATAAGAAACCAGATGGTAAAATTATAAAAGATGGTATGGAAGCAAGAACTTGGGCTTTTTCACCAGGTAATCCTATTGCTAATTTTTTAGGATGTACACGTCAATTATCTCTTATAATTGGAAGCAATTTATTTGTTCACGCAGGAGTTGTTCCTAAAATTACTGAAAAATATGGTGTTCAAGAAATGAATCAAATTATGTCTTTATTTTTATGGGATAAATTAAATAATAATATTGATACAAAAGAATTATTAGATTCATCAGATTATTCTCCATTATGGAATAGAGTTTTTGGTAATAAAATGAAAAGTCAACAACAATGTGATATGTTAATGAATCCTTTAAAAGAAATTTATAATGTTGATAGAATATTTATTGGTCATACTCCACAAGTAGAAACAGGCATATCAAATACTTGTAATAAAAGAATATGGTTAGCTGATTATGGTGCTTCAAAAGCATTTGACCAATTTGACCAATTTTTCTTACAAAGTGAAGAAAGATCTGAGGTTAGAAAAGCACAAGTACTTGAAATATTAAGAGATGGTGAAGAAATTAATATATTAAAATAGTGTTCGTTTTATAAAAATTGTAAATATTATATTTTTTTGTAAATATAATATATATAATGACTACAATAATGGATAAAAAAAATAAATTAATATCGAAAGTTTCTTGGACTATACAATCAGACCCTTATGAAGCTATTATGTATGAAAATAAAAATTATAATACTGAATTAGCAGTATCCCCAGAAATATTAAATATAAAGCTAAGAGGTAAAAAAATAGCTATATTAATGGATGGTGGTACAGTAGTTTTAACAACACCTTTTATAGGAAATACATTTGGTGAATGGATGCAATGTTTATATAATGGTGTAAGCAAGAAACTTGTTGTGGCTGAATTATCTAGAGACGAAATAACAGGTATTTATAATAGAATTAGTGGTTGGTTTGATAGTGATATTAGATTAAAAATGGTAAAAAAATTTGAATCAAATAAATTAAAAGTATCTGAATTACTTGGTAATCATTATTTTTTTGAAGGTAGATTAAAATTAGAAAAAACTGTATGGACCTATAGTCTTGGATCTTAAAAATAATAATAATTTTATTAAAAATTATTATTTTCCTAATTATTTTATTGAGCTAATTTTTTGTATTTTTCCATATTAGATTCAAATAATTCGTAGGCCTTTTTGGATACTTCAACTGCATCCATACCTTCGTTCTTTTCTTTGATTTCTCTTTGAACGGCACCAGCTACTTTGCCAGCTTTGGGGCTGTTGGGAATACCTAATTTAGCTGCGATCTTTTTTTTTAAATCTAAGAAAGCTTGGAAACCAGGGTTTGTACCTGCACCACCTTTCTTAGAACCTTTCTTGGAAGCCTTCTTGGAAGCCTTCTTAGATCTTTTTTTTCCACCACCTACTAAGGAATTTTCGTTGTTAGAAGCACCTCCTTTCTTGGAACCTTTTTTAGAAGCCTTCTTGGAAGCCTTCTTAGATCTTTTTTTTCCACCACCTACTAAGAAATTTTCATTATTAGAATTTTCACTATTAGGATTTTCGTTGTTAGAAGCGCCTCCTCTCATTTTTTTGGAACCTTTCTTTGATGCTTTCTTGGATGCCTTCTTGGATGCTTTCTTGGATGCCTTCTTAGATCTTTTCTTTCCACCACCTACTAAAGAATTTTCACTATTAGGATTTTCATTAGCTCCGCCTCTCATCTTCTTTGAGCCTTTCTTGGAAGCCTTTTTGGAAGCCTTCTTAGAAGCCTTTTTGGATCTTTTCTTGGCACCACCGCTCATCTTCTTTGAGCCTTTCTTGGAAGCCTTTTTGGAAGCCTTTTTGGAAGCCTTCTTAGATCTTTTCTTGGCACCACCGCTCATCTTCTTTGAGCCTTTCTTGGAAGCCTTTTTAGAGGCCTTTTTGGAAGCCTTCTTGGATCTTTTCTTGGCACCACCGCTCATTTTCTTTGAACTTTTCTTGGAGGCTTTTTTGGAGGCTTTTTTGGAGGCTTTTTTGGAGGATTTTTTAGCACCTCCACTCATTTTACTAGAGTTAACTTTACTGACTTTTTTAGAAATCTTTTTACTTATCATTAAATTAAACGATAAAAAAATTTTTATATATTTATTAAAATAAAATTTTATTAAAATAAAATTTTATAATTATAATTTTTTAATTATTTTCTTCCTTTTCCTTTCTTTGCAACTTTAGAATTTTTCTTTACACCTTTAGAGTTTTTCTTTGCACCACCACTCATTCTTTTAGAAATTTTTTTTGATCCTTTCTTTGATCCTTTCTTAGAATTCTTTTTTGCACCACCTTTAATAGGTGCATTAGGTTTTTTTTCCTCTTCAAACATTTTACCTAAACTTCTAAAGCCATTTGTAACAGTTTCACCTAATACATCAAGTAAACTTCTATCTCCAACAGATGTTGTTGTATTAGCACTGCTTCCATTTGAGGTTACAGATGTGGGTGATAAATCTGCTACAGCTTTTGGTAATGGAGATGATGTAGGTGATAAATCTACTACAGCTTTTGGTACTTGAGATGATGTTGGTGATAAATCATTATTTTTCTTGCTTGCAGATGTTGAAGATAAATCACTTGGTGCAATATTAGGTACTATAGATGATGTAACTGAATCAACTACTTTTTTAGATGCATTAACAGGCATAAAAATAGCATTTACTTCACTTGTAGTAGCATCAGTAACAGAGGCAGGAACAGCTGAAGAAGTAGCACTATCTATTACTTTAGTAGGTGTTATACGTTTAGAAGGACCAAGAGGAACTTCTGATGTAGATGACATTTTGCTAGGTGATAATACTGTATTTACAGTTGAAGTATCGTTATTAACTTTTGGTTGTAAAATACCACCAAGAATAGATGATTCTGAATTTGTACCTGAATTAGTAGTAAATATATTTAAAGCTTGTTTAACTTCTTCATTTGCACCACCTCTTTGACTTCTTTTCTTTCTAGCACCACCTTCTTGAAGCATATTTTTCAATTTATTCTCAAGTGCTACTGTTTCTGTAGAATTATTATTATTTACTTCAGAAGATTCGCTTGTTAACATTGATATTAATTGATTAACTTCTGCTTCAGTATTTTCTTTAGCTGAACTTAATCCATTTGAACCACCTTTTTGTGCAATAGAAGATGTAGCTGAGTAATATTTAGAACCACCTTTTTGTACAAACGAAGATGTAATAGAATCATTAAGTTTTTTTTCATTAATTGTAACATATTTTGGTAAAGTAAAACTACTTTCTGTAGTCGCTGTATTACTTAATAAATCTTTCAATAATTGTTTACCGAAAATATTAGACATATATATATTATAATTTAGAAATTAAAATAGTTTATTAGAAAAAAAGATTTTATAATATTTTTTATCGATAATATTATAATAGAGATGTATATTACTAAAATTGATGATTTTTTTTATGATTTATTAGATAAATTAAATGATTATTTGGAAAAAAATAAAGTATTTGATAAAATAACGAAAGATACAAATTTTGTAAAATATCAAACAGAAATTTTAAATATATTAAAAGATTTTATATCAAAAAATATTACAAAAAAATCGATTATTGATATAATTAAAAACGAACAATATTACGAATCATTAGTAGATGTTATTAAAAGATACTCTGCATATTATATTTATTTAGGACTTGGTTATCATTATAAGGGAGGCAGAGACTTATTTATTACAAATATAATAGAATCATCTAAAAATCAAAAAGATGCTACGTTCCAAATTCAAAATTTTTATAATTCTGAGAATAATTCAAAATTAATTTATTTATTTAATGATATTAAAAACATATTAAAATTATATGAAGAAGGTAAAAGTTATGATAAATTTATTATTCTCTTACAAAATAATCTTGTAAAATATAATTCAACAATTAATTTAGTTAATGAATTAGGTAAGGAAACAATAGAATCTTTTTTAATGAAAGATAATTTTCATAATATTATTAAAACTTTAATTCTTAGACAAATTTATAAAAAAGAAGACAGGGAAAATATTATTAAAGAATTAAATGAAGCTGATAATTCTGGAGAATTTATATATATAGAAATTATAAAATCTAATGAGAAAAAATTAATTGATTTTATATTAATACAAAAATTTTTATCATTACAAGAATTAAAAGTTGGATTAGCAGATGATATTTATAATTATTTAGTTGAAATGAGAGAACAAAAGGAATTTATTGTAAAAGAAAATAAAGATTTTTTAAATTTCCTTTTTTCTAAAGGTGTAATTATTCCAGTTACTGAAGAATTTTTAAGATATCATGATAATAATGAAAAATATGATCCAGAATCATTAATTAATGATAATTTAAAAGAAAGGGATGCTACAAAAATTAAATATGTAATAAACAAACTTAATAATGTAAGAAATTTTTATTCAACAGTATTAGAGAAAAATTCGAAGCTTAAACTTGAAACAGAGAAAATGTTTCATAAATCACATGAGCCTAGACAAGTAATTTTATATAATGAAAATGAAGAATTAAAAATTGTTCAAAAGTTAAAAAATTCTGAAAATGCAAATGATGCAGATTTATTAATTGAATTGGAAAATATGAGAAAATATTCATTTGTTAATTATAAAAATTTTTCAAAAGATGGATTTAAATTAAGAACAGCTAAAACAATTGATACAATTCGTTCTATATCAATTAAAAAGAAAAAATTTGATAGTTTAGAAATTAGAATTGGACATGATAGTTTAGATATGGCAGTAATAGGAATAGCTATTAATCCATCTAATTTACCTTTAAATTGTTTTAAAGTTTCTGATTTTAAAGATGTATTATCATTGGTTAAAAAATCTGAAAATGGTTATTCTGCATTTTTAAAAACAATGAATAAAAGTTTTGATGATAAAAAAAATAAAAATATTTATTATTGGTTATTTGATACAAAAAAAGATGTTCCAAAATTAAATGAATACACAGATATGAATATTAATAATCATGATAATAATATTAAAATTATGATTGGACAATTATATGAAAAATATATAGAATTAGTTAAACATAAATATGAATTATATATTGAACAATTACCTGAAATTACAGTTTGGAATATGAATAATATATTAAAAGGTTATAGTCGTAAATATTTTGATTTTGATTTGAATCCAGAAATTAGAAATAAATTAATACAAAAAACTTTATATAAATTAATTGAAATTCCAATTACTGTCGACGAAGTTGATGAAATGATACCTGGGAGAAGAGCAAAAATAATAGAACTTCCAAAACTAAAATTAGAAAAAAATAAAAAAAATGTTATATTAATTAATTATAATCCAGAAGATGAAATTATTTTAGAAAAATATGATAATGAACCACAATGTTTACATTATTCAAAATGGAAAAATATTAATAAATTATATAAAACAAATTCTGAAGATTTTTCTCAATTAGTTGTAGATTTTGCTAAACAATATGTAAAAATAAGTAAAAATGGAGATTATATGTGTAAAAGTTGTGATGAAATGTTATCATTACAAAAATTTATTTATGAAGGAACATATGTAGATGAATTAGATACTTTTATGACTACTAACATTGCAGTAAATCAAAAATTAGAAGAAATACCTAAATATGCAAAGTTTATGAGAACAATAAGAAATTTAGAAAAGAATATTGAAAAAATCGCATACTCTTGTGATTTAAATGTATATATTGGAACTTCGCCTACTATTAGATTAAAAAGAAAATTAATTATTAAAGATGTATTAGATTTAATTTTATTACATACCGAATATTTAAAAGAACAAACAGAATATTTAAAAACTCAATCAAAAGATAGAATACAAGAAGCAACTAAAAAATATAATATATTAAAAGAATTTACAAACTTATTCTTCTTTGAATTAAAAGATGAAATTTTTTTAACAAGTTCCGTTGATACAGATAAATATAAATTACTTAAATATAATAACGTTATAGCATATTTATTATTCATTTTAATTTTAGAATTAAATCCAGGACAACTTCTTAATTTAAAAGATGATAAAAGATGTAATTATTTTTTCTTTGAAAAATTTGGATTTCCATTATTTGAAAATTTATCACTATTGAAAAGTGAAACAGAGAAAGTACCTATTAATAATATTCCTTTATTATGTTATGCTATTTATTATTTTGCTTGTGTATTTACAAATAATAGAATTTGGTTATGGAATGAAACCACAGAAGGAAGTAATAAAGAATCAATTGCAAAAAATAAACAATTAGCAATAATTAATACTCAAAAAACTATAATAAATACTATAGTGGATTTGATGAATACTATTTTAGAAGCAAATTATGGTAAAAAAGAAAATGATGATAATAATAAAGTAAATAGTGTTAATAAAGTTAATAGTGTTAATAAAGTAAATTATTTATATGAATTAATTAAAATTAGATTTACACAAAAAATAAAAACTATTTTTGTTGATAAAGATTTGTTAATTAGAATAAAAGGTAATTCAGATAAAAGAGTTAATATTGATCAAACAACTAAAAAAATAACATTTATAGTTAAAAAACCAATTTTTATAGATATTTCTAATAATGAAACTATGGCAGATTTAATTCAAGTAAATGTAAATAGATGTGATGCAACTATATCTGAATTCGAGCATATGGATACTAATAATAATAATAACAATTATTTTGATTTAATAACAAATTGTCCAGATGGTAAATTTCATAAATGGAAGTTTGAAAAGAATGATATGACTTGTACATTATGCAATCAATCATATAATGAATTAATTAAATTATATCATCAATCAAGTTCTGAAAATGAAAATAAAGTTTATTTACAAAAATTAAGAGTAATAAATTTAAATAAACTAACAAAAAAATATTGTATCAGTGGAGAATTTCACGAGTTAGATAATAATGGAAAATGTAATAAATGTAAACAAGTTCCAGAAAGTGCAAAATATTCTGATAAAGAGCTTGATAAAATGGAGAAAAATATAGAAGAGAAAACATATGAAAGCAATTTAGAATCTTTTAAATTAATGAAAAAATATTTAGAAGCACAAGAAGAAGAAAAAAATAAAATAAAATTAATCATCGAGAGATTTAATAAAAAATATTCAGATAATACGAATAATAAATTATACTCATATGTATCTGATTTTATTGATAGATTAATAAAAATTTTAGGTGTAAAAATTAAGATTAAAGAAAATATTATTTATTTGAAAGAAACATTTTATATATTAGATCACGATTATTTAGGAAATAAAAGAAAAGAAAATGTTTATATTTTATCTAGTGATAATAAAATTGAAACCTACAAGAATCATCCATTTTATAAGATTGATGTTATTTATTATAAAGATAAATCAAATAATATTTATGTATATTATGACTTGATAACTCTTCAATATTTAGGTTATTCCGAAAATAATAAAGACTTTAAAAAATCTAGAACAAGTGCTACCATTAAAATAAATTTATCAATAAGAGATTCTATTATGTTATTAGGTATAGAAAATAAATATATTAATTTATTTCATTTGAATTCTAATTATCAACGTTTAACACCAAAGAAAATATTAGAAGATTCTAATTTTATAATTAATAATTATTTGAGAACAAGAATTTCAAATTTAAAACAAATTATATCAAGAAGTATATCAATGATTAATAATATTAAAAACAATGGCAAATTTCATAGTTTTTATGGTGGTGAAGAGAAGATTTTAATTGATGATTTTACAAAGAAAATTAAAAATTTCAAAACTAAAGATGATGAAACACACGAACATATATTTAAACATTGGAAAGTTATAAATAATAATATAGGAGTTAATGCAATTCCTGAAAATATAGAATTAAACATTACTAAAAATTATCTAGATACATCTAATTTTATAAATATGAATAATTCCGACTGCAAATTTATTTTCTTTTTAATTTATAATTTTAATAAATTACTTGATTTTAATCCTCAAATATCAATACAATCAGAAATATGTAATTTAATTATACAAATGATTAAATATTCTTTTAATCAATACTTTAGACCTTATTCTAATACACAAGTAAGAAAATTTGATTATATTTTAATCAATGAAACGCCATATATTGATGAAAACTTGAAAGTAGTTGGATTTTATCAAGAATTATTAAATAATAAAGAAATAGATGATAAAAAAGATAAAGAAAAAGATGACAATTATGATGCTCAACAAGCTTTCGAATCTATGGATATTGATGATTATGAAATTAATGATGACATTGATGAATCAATGGAAGCTTTAGATAATAGCGGAGAATAATGAAAATATTTTTTATTAAACGAAATCAAATTTAAATAATAAATTTATTTAAATTATTTTTCTATATTAACTTAATTTGAAAACAAAATGGATCAAAATTTTATAAATAATTCAATCCTAATTTTAATATTAATGTTATTAGCTAATTATTTATCTAATGGCTCTATTTTAAAAATTATAACAAAATATTATGAATTATTAAAAACATATTTATTTGGTCAAATAGAAAATTTTAGAGGAATATTTAGTTCATCTGATGAACATTTAGTTATATCTGGTATTAAAGAATGTGGATATACTACTCCTGATATTATGCATGATACTGATTTTAAATATGTTTATAATGAGAATGTAAATCATAAACAAAAGATAAATCCTCATAAAGAAACAAAAGATATGAAACAATTATATATGTTCTTACAAAATTTAGTATCTAATAATAAAAATTTCTATGAATTAACACCTTCAAGACAAAAAGAAAATACTATGTCACAATTAGAAATTGATCTTATTAGAAATCATATAATTAAATCTTTTAAATGTAAAGATTTTAAATTTAGCAATATTCAATTATTAGATAAATTAATTTATTTCAAAAATCCTAAAGGTAAAGAAGTTAAACCATTCAAAATTTCAGTTGATGCAATGTACGAAGGTATTTCAATAGGTAAATTAGTATTATACTTAGAAATGTTTATAAGATTAGATGATTTGTACGATGGACCAAGTCGTTCTGGATCACCTACATTCACTCGTATTAAATTAATACATAGAGGTCAACAAGAAGCACCATTACCTCTTGAAATGGTTGAATCAGATGAATATGAAACACCTGCTGCTTCAGAAAATAGTTTAATTCCTGATTCTATTCATTTCTCAACAGATATATTACCTGATAGAAAACATTATTATGAAGATTCTGAAGAATCAAATGTAAATCATTATTATGAAGGTAATGATAAAGACGGTAGAAGAGGTCAAAAAAGCGATTCAAGAGGTAATTCAAAAAATTATAAAAGCGATAATTATGGTAGAGTAAATAGTGAAACTAATAGTAAAAGATTAAAAACACAATTAAACGACAGTGATGATTATAATTTTGAAAAGTTTGGTAATGATGATTCATCTATAACTATTCCAGATATTGAAACAACTTCTGATGTAATTACAACAAATGATCAATAAAAAAATTGATTTTTTAATATCTTACTTGATATTAAAAAATTGTATGCTTAGAAATATTATATTTATAGTTTTACTAACTATTTCATATGCGAGACGTAATCCTTTTCACAATATGGTAAAAACAAATAAACGTCAACTTCAAAATTTAACTTTGGAATTGAAAAAAGTTTTGGAAATATGTAAAATGTATCCAGAGAAAAGTATTAATCCATATTATTATTCGTATTATACAAATAATGATAATAATTTTTGTTCAAATACAAATTGTAGGATTGCATTTGAAAATTTAAATAGTAAAAAAAATAATTTTATAAATAATCAATATAATAATTTTATAGGATTTATTGTAGTTCTTGCATTTTTTGTTTTATTAGGAACTTGCTAATATATAATTATCTTACTAATATATAATTATTCTGAGTCTCTTTCTTTAATATTTTCTCTCATTACTTTGAAGAATATATCATTTTTTAATATTTCATCTGCTATTAAATATTCATCGTTAACTAAAATTCTACCTTTTTCACTTACTAATTTACCAGTTGCATATTTTTCAGGAACAACTCTTTTAACAAATTCTTTTACTTTATCTGGAACTTCTTTTTCTGTCCAAAATTCAGAAAAGAAACCTTTTCTTGTAAATGTATTGAAAAAATAATGAACATCATAATATCTATTTTGTTGAGGTGTAATATTAATTTTATTTGTCCAATCTGAATCTACTTTAGAATTATCAACTATACCTGGAATACAAGCAAAATCAAAATCCCATAGCTTTAACTGAAATCCAATATTAGGTACTATATAAATTTGATTATTAATTACATACTTATATTTTTTCTTTGACATATCAATTAAATTTACTAAAAGATTATTACCCTTCAAATCATTATGTCTAAAACTTGGATATTTTGCTTGAATTATTGCTAGTACAGATAATATTTGAAAAAATATTGTTCGCCAATGTCTTATTTTAAATGTTTTATAATGTTTTCTAATATAATCAAGTAAATCACCGCCGTTAGCCCACTCTGATATTAATACAGAAACATTTTGATAATATTCTCCTTTATCATATTTTTCAACAAATTGTTCAAACTTTTTACTATCAACAATATTATTTTTTGTTAATGATAAAAATGGTTTTATAGATGTGTTAAATGTTGTGATTGGTAAAACAACATGAGGAGTTTCACTATTAATAACAAATTGTGATAATAATTTTATCATCATCAATTCTGCATTTTCAGGACGTTTTATATTATACATATCTCCATAATTTTCTTTTTTTGGATATGCTACAATTTTTACTGCATATGATTTTCTAGGATCAGGATTACCATTTTCTAATGGAGGATAAACACCTTTAAATGTGTGTCCAGTTGAGCCACTTTTAATATAAAGTAATTTACCGCCTAAATCAGAAACAGCTTTTCCAAAATCAATATATCTTTTTGGCATTAATTCTCTAATATCATCTGACTTTGTTGTATTATCTGAATTATTTGTTTCACTACTTGATTTAAAATCCATAATTGAATCAAGATTCGTACCAACTAGCATATTTGTTATTGTGTTCTTTCTATCTGGAATTAAATTATAATTTTTCTTTTTATCTTTATCCATATAATTATATAGTTCTATATATTTAATGCGAGTAAAACTTTTATAATAAAATTATAAGATTCTTTAATATAAAAATTATTTTTTTATTCGTTTATAAAAAAACTTAATTGAAAATATATGGTTCACATAATCTATTTCTAAATATATCTTCTTTTGATAATTCATCTTGATATTTATTATATATATGTTTTACCAAATCTATTTCTAATTGCGGTAATAATGGTATTCCCATCCAATATTTATTTTTATTTATATAATCTTGTTCAAAATCTAATGGATATAAATGAGCTAATGATGATTTTTGATTTGTCATTATATTTTTCAATTTACTTGGTACTAAATAATTTGATTGTTGAGGCAATACACATAATAATTGAACAAATGGTTTTAGTGCTTCTCCTTCAATAAATTTCATTTTATCCATTTTACTTTCTTTTAAATATTTATTTATATCAGATAAGAACGGAGGATGTTCATAAGGAAAATACCAATTCCAAGAAGGACATTTATCAAAATAATATTTTGTTACCCATTTTATTCCTAATAAATAATTTTTAACAATTTTCTTAGAAAATGTTTCAATACTTTCATCAGTTTCACATCCAAAGTGATGTTTGTAATATCTTTTTCTCCATTCTATCTGGTTGTCAGAACCTAATTGTATTGGATCTACTACCTTAAATTGAAGGTTTTCAATCTTAAATATTTCAATATCAAATGGATCAGAAGATTCGCATTTTTGAAATCTTTTATTTTTACCATAATTACCTTTTATAATAGATTCTTCCTTTTCAGCTAATTTATTTAGTAAAGAAGCTAAAAAATCTTGATTAATATCTATATTATTTAATAAATAATCTCTTCTATCATCCAATATACTTATATATGATTCAATTAAATATTCTATACCATCTTTATGAATATCTAATGAGGGTAAATGTGGTAAAAAATCATTACCCAAAAAATAACATAAAAATATAAAATCAGCAATAATTTTATCCTTATCTAATTTCATTTTTATAAAATCTTTAAAATCTACTACTTTCTTATCATAATAATATTCTATTGTTTGATTTATACATTCTTTCATAATTTTTATACTTACATAATTTAATAAACCATCTGGATCATTTTTATTCATTTGATTAGCTTCTCTTAATAAATATATATCATTATAATTTGCACTTAATGCTAAGAAAATTAAATCAGCATCTAAACCATATAATACATAACTAAATTTCTTATTTTCTTTTTGATTCATTCTAATAAATTGTAATAATTTATGTTCACCTTCTGACGGAGTATTACAAGATGAATAAATTACTTGTAACTTTTGTTCTTTTGACCAAGAAATTATTTTATTATGTAATTTTTCCATAAATAATGTTCCTGGTGTAATTGCACTATTATTCCAAGCATTTGGAATTGGTTTTTCGTGCTTTTTTCTTATTTTATCCCATAAATCTCTATCGTGAACTGATTTAAATCTACGACTCCGTTGTTGTTTAATTTTTGCAACAGGTGCTACACCATCAATAGCAATATATATACCTTTTTTAGGTTTAACGTAATTCATTAATTCTTCTATATACTCTATAACCTTATTAATCATTTTTGATTCTAATTTGTCTTGCGACGTAAAATCAGAATTTTCTGCTAAAATTTTAAAACACATTGGATGAATTAAACAATTTGTATCTATTAAAAAATAGTCTATATTGTTTAGTTCATTTATTATATCATTATCTTCTTGACTTTTCTTTTCTTTTTTCTCTAATTTTTGCTTAGTCAAAACAAAAGAGCTTTTTTTATAATTTTTCCATAACCATAGAAAGAAACCTGGAACACCCATATATTAGTATAATTATAACATAACTTTTATTTAATACAATTTTTATTTTTCCTTATTTAATTTTATTGTATTAATTATTACTTTTTCAAATTTATTTATCATTGAAATTTGATTAGTAAATAAATTTCCCTGATCTATATTGAATTTATCAAAAGCCATTTCTAATATTAATAAATATTTACCATTATCTTCTCTAATTTTAAAATTAAATAATTCAAAAATAGTATTTTGTGTATAATTTAATTGATATGCTATTAATTGATATTCTAAACATAAAAATTTTATATTAATTAGTTTACCTCTATAATTAATTTCTTCAATCCATTCATTTTCATTAATAATTTCTCTAAGTATACTTATTTGATTATTTAATCTATTTCTATATTGTATATCTTTAAAATAATAAAAAAAATCACTTGGTTCTATATTAGCATTTAATGTTTGTGTCCATTTATAAATATTTAAATAATTCTTGTCTTTCATAATTTTAATTCTTATATTGTCTACTTCATCATCACAATATAAATTATCTAAACAACTTAAATCATAAATATTTTTTTGTTTTTTAGGTAAATTTAGTAAATTTATATTAAATTCCATTAATATTAAATATAAAATATTGTCGTAGTGGTTAAAAAACTATAATATTATGAAATTTTTAAAAAATTGAATATTTTTAATATTAAAAATATAAATTCTATAAGTATGTCTTCCAACAATGTATTTAAACCAATCGATATTGAAGATATTGATACTAATAATAGTATTGATATTAATGAACAAATAATTAAATCAATAGAAGAAGCAAATCACATTGCTGCTTCTACACTTATTGATGAATTAAATGTTAATATTAAAAATAAGAAAGGGTTATCACTTTTAATGATTGCTTGTATAAATAGTGATTTTGAAATGGTATCTTTAATTTTAGCAAAAAACCCAAACCTAAATGAAAGATGTAACGAAGGACGTTCGGTATTAAACTATTGTTGTTCTTATAATAGGTCTTCCTCAATTGTAGAACTTTTATTAACTTTTGATATTGATTTGTCTACTGTTGATAAAAATGGTAATGATGCTTTAGAATATTGTCAAAGCTCAACAATAGCATCATTAATTATCGCTGCACGTAGTAAAAAAATAAATAAGGAAAAATTACGTGTTGTATGTCGTAATTGTACAAAAATTGTTTCAGAGGAAGATGGTTCATATACAGACGGTTTCATTTGTAATAAATGTTTATATCAGAATGATTTATTTCACTCAACTAAACCAGAACTTTCTGAAGAAGATAAAAAATGGTTGAAAAAACAGAAACCTAAAACTCCAACTCCATCACCTTCACCATCATTACCATCTCCATCTTCATCACCGACAGAATTTAAAAAATTTAAGAAATCTTTTGTACCAACAAAAAATTCAGAATTATCTACTACTCAAACATTAAAAGGTAGTACATTTTTATGTCCTGGATGTAATCAACCTCGTGAATTAACTAAAACTGATTGTTTAAATTGTGGACGAAAATCGCCATTAAATCGTTATTAATTTTTGAGTTTCCTTATTTTTTTATTCTAAAGCATACTATTTGAAATGCCAATTAATTGGGAAGATTTTGATAATAATATTAAAAATACAAAATATCCATTAATATTAATAAAAAACTTTTTTTCTTCATTAGAAAAAATAAACGATAATTATACAACTATAATGTTAAGATATATTATTAAAAATAATTTAAATATATTTATTGACAATCCTTTTTATGTATTAAGTAAAAAAATTTCATCAAAAACACATCCCAATACATTGAATACTTTGCTTTCTTTTTATGAATTATTAAAACTTAAATTTAAAATATTAAATCAAATGAAAGATTGGTTTAATTCTTATGAAAATGATACTTTTTGGAATAAAAATATTGAAGAACAAATAACAGATTTACAATTTCTAAAAACATTAGTACAATCAAATTTTGATACTTCAAAAGGTGGACTTTCATTTGGAATTAAAATGATACCTATTATAAAAGGAAATATAAGTAATTGTAAAGAAGAAACAATAATATCAGCAGCAGATAGATTAAGAAATATTTTTACTATTATGGGTAAAAAATTTTTTGTTAATAATAATTTACAATTATTATTATATCAAGATTTTTGTGAATTAGAAGATGACGATATGATTAAATATACTAATACCATATATTTAAAAGTAGTTGAAATAATTACTACAAATATTGATTTATTTGAAAACTATAATATGATTAATTTAAAACTCGAAAATTTAATTAATCCATATTTTGTTGATATTGAAGAAGATAATACTAATGATCATGAAGAAGAAGAAATTATAACTTAGAGGAAATTATAACTTAGAGGAAATTATAACCTAATTAGTAGCAAATATCATTTTTGCTTGTCCTTTCTCTACAACAAAAAAATTATAACTTCTTGCCATAAATTTTAATTGTAACCCCAATTGGCTAGGATTAAAAGTTTTATCAAAATATTCTGTTAAAAAATTGTTATCTAATGTAAAATTTAATAATTTTCCCTTTAACATTGAAAAATTGCAAGTTCCAGAGGGTTGAATTTCTTCAGGATATAATCCAAAATTATATGCAAATACTCCTTCAGGTAATTGATTATTATAATATTTCCAAGATTGTAATTGATTGAAAAAAATACTATCTAATTTAGGTTTAACAACTTGTAACTGATTCAATGAAATTTGATAATTTGTATAATAAAAATATTTAAAAAATTTATTAAATATAAAACTTGTATTATATTTTTTACCATATTCGCTTAAACCTTGTAATAATACAAGTGGTTGTGTTATCCAAATTAATTCTTTAATAGGACTACTAATACTTAATTCAGCATTAAAAATTATTTGTTTTCCAATATTATAAATATTTTCTTGAAACATTTCAACTACATATTCTAATTTTGTTGAAGCAAATTTATTTCTTTCCAAATCATCTAGATAAATTGATTCTGTTATTAATGTTAACGAAGGTAGTGGTACTAAACTGTAATATTGATTAAAATTATTATTATGTCCGGGGTCTAATACATCTAAATTTAAAGTATTTAATGTTTTAAATCTTATCCATTCTTTCAATGTCATAATATATTGACCTTTTATTAATATTCCATAAGTTTGTAATGTTGTAGTAATAAAATCATTTTTATCTGGTGATGATAATGATGGATATTTCAAAGCAAATAATTGATAATTAATATTTTTACATAAATATGTAATCAATGTACTTTTTTCATCATAAGTATATGAAACATAATTTAAATTTTTATTTATTGTATTATCTTTATATGTTGTTACTTTTAAAAAATTATTATAATCAGCTTCCCAATCTTGAAAATATAATAAATTTTTTAAAGTATTTAATTTTAAATTGACTGCTATACTTGTATTTGCCATCGCTACAGTAGGTAATGCGGAACCAATATCTTTACAAAACCAGAAATTTAATGGTAATATTAATGTTGTTGCATTTTTAGTGTTATTATTAAAATGATACAAGTTTTCTGTTTGTCCAATCATTTTATTGTATGTTTCTCTCATTTCTTCTTTAACGTGATGTTGTTGATAAATAAAAGATTGCTCTAAACTATATTGTTCAACAACTTGTCCACCGATTTCAACTTCTATTTCTGTAAAATAAGCGTGTGCTAAATATTCTACCCAAGCAAAAGGAACACTTTTATTATTTAAATTATTATAATTATTAGTACTATAAACATTATTTGTATAATAATAATTTAAATTTTGTATCATATTATTATAATATTTTGTAATGTTATTCATTAATGTTGATATTTTTATCTCAATTAATGGATTATAATTTTCATAATCATCAGAAACTATCATTAAATTTAATTGTAAAATATAACCTGTTAAATCAATTTGGTTAAATATATTATCAGCAATTAAATTTGTTATTGCATCTTTTTGTTTTTTATATTTTGCATTAAATTTTATTACATTTTGTTTTAATAGTTGTAATGTAATATTTATTGATTGTAATAAATTGTTCAAATTTTGATATAATAACATTTCAATAGAACAATAAGCCTTTAAATTATTGTATAATGTAGACCATTTAATAATATCTTTTTGATAGTTAGCTAATTGTGTTTGTTTTAATCTAGTAACTATACTATTCTCAACAAATGATAATTGAGGTATATTTATTTGAATATAACATTTTGAAATTAAATCCGAAATATTATTTAAAATAAAAGATACTCTATTATCGTAAGCAGGTTGTTGATCTGGTAAATTAACTATAAATTCTATTCCAAATATTGTATGTCTTCTATAAACTTTTCTAAAGAAAGTAATTTGGGGATTATAAGTTAAATATCCATCTTGTTTCCCTGAAGAAACTAATTGAATCAAACCTCCAGTCATTTATATTTTAATATCAATTAGGTTTTAAATTATTTTTCAATTCGTTTTTTAGACTAATTATTTAAAATTAATTATTTGGAATTAATTTTTTAGTAAAAAGAGTCCAAATAATATAACTAAATAAATATGCAATCAAATCAGAAGCCTTTATAAAATTAAAACTTTCAAAAATAATGAATAATCCTAAACATTCAGCTACTATAATTTTTGCCAAATCAAATGCTAATATATGATAATTACTTAAATTCAATATTAAATCAGAAAACATATAATCAAATATAACATATCCAGTTACAGTAAAAAATGTTTTAGATGCCCATAAAAGTGATAATTCAATAACACCTTCTTCTATAAAAACAATTAATGCTTCATACACAGTATAAATTGACATATATCTAATCATATCTTCTTTTCCTTTTTTAATTCTAATATCATCATCTTTAAATGATACCCAACTTTCTGCTAATAGTGAATAAATTACATATGAAAACGCAATTGCAAAAGATGAATATAACCATTTTGATGTAAACATTTCTGTACCTACTAAATAATAATTAATTAAACTTGAAAATATCATTAAATTTGCCACAAAAAATAAATTATTTTTAACATTTTCTAATTTTACAGATGTTATCATATTATATCAAATTAGATAAAAAAATATTAAATTAATTGATATTAAATTAATTGATTTAAAAAATGGGTTCAATTATAATTAATATATTAGTTTAAGTAATGTTTAAATTATTTGACTTTAAATTTTTAATTTTACTTGGATTGACATTAGTTGTATATTTTATGTATAAAGAAATTGATTACCAAAAAGAAAGAATTCAACAATGTGAAAATCAATTAAAAACTTTATTAGAAACAAATCCTAATCAATTCCATAACGAAGAAACTCCTAAATTAGATAACAAACAATGTAAACCACCTCGTCCACCGCTTCAATATCCAGAGAAAGAAAATGAATTATTTGAAAAACAATTACCTAAAGAAAAGAATCAATTACCTACAGAAAAAAAGCAATTACCTAAAGAAAAGAATCAATTATCAAAAAAATCAATTTTAGAATCAGAGGTTAAACCTAATATCAATCAAAATATTAATTCAGATGTTAAATCAGAAGTAAATCCTAATAATGACCTTAATTTAAAACTTCCTAATAAAATGATTACACAAAATATTAAATCATCAAGTAATACTGAATCTGAAAAAATTGAAAAAGAATCAGAAACAGAAAATAAACATTTAGAAATTTATTCAAATGATAATGAAAATTTAATGGAAACTACTATATCTGACAGTTTAATTAATAAAAATGTTAATATTAAACTTTCATCTTCAGAAACATCTGAAAGTCAAAGTGAATCAGTAGTCGAAAATATTAATAAAATAAGTTATTCTGAAGAAGAAAATGAAGAAGCTAAAGAAGACAATGAAAAACCTGAAGAATCTATATCTGAAGAAGAAAATGAAAAATCTGAAGAAGCTAAAGATGAAGAAGAAAATGAAAAATCTGAAGAATCTAAATCTGAAAATAAAGATTCTATGAGCGAAGAATCTGAAATACAAAAATCAAAAAAGACAGATTCTGAAAACGAAGATTCTATGAACGAAGAATCTGAAATACAAAAATCAAAAAAGAAAGATTCTGAAAACGAAGATTCTATGAGCGAAAAATCTAAAAAAGAAAAACTTATGAGTAAAGACTCTGAAATAGAAAAACCAATTGAAGATTCTAAAAAAATATCTAAAAATTCTGAAAAATCAAAAAGTTCAAAAGAAGAATTAGACGAGATATTAAAAGATTTAAAAATAGAGATGGATAATATCAAATCTCCTAAAGTAGACTTGCAATCATTATTAAAAATGAAAGTTCCTGAATTACAAAATTTAGCTTTAAAAGAAAGTATAAGTCTTGAAAAAAAGGTTAACGGAAGTTCGAAAAAGAAAACTAAGCAAGAATTGGCAGAAGAGATTTTAGAAAAAAAAATATCTAATTAATATTATATAATATGGATAATCGTTATTGGTCTAATGGGTGCCCCCCATTAATGTCTGACGGTAGATTTATTACAAATCATGTTAGATTCAATGTCTTCGATCAATTTATTAGAAATATGAATGAAATTACTGATGGTGCTGGTTACCGTCATTTTTTACAAACGAATGGTGAACAAATATTAAATAAGGAAAGACAATCTTTAGTAAAAAATAATACTTGTAATGTAAATGGCAGATGCTTACCTTTAAGTGGCAATGAAAAGAAAATGAATGTATTACCTTGTTCTAAATGCTATGAACAAAAATAAATAAAATAATAATTTTATAAATTTAAAATTATTATATTATATAATTATGGAATTGGTGTATTACCTCCAAGTATTGAACACAAACGATCAATTGCTTCTTGAACAGTACTTGGTGGTGTATTAGCCCAATAAGATGGATTAATAGGTGAATAACTATTAGATGTAATTCCAGGAATACCTTGAGCACCTGTAGCACCTGTAGCACCTGTTTCTCCTGTTGCTCCTGTTGCTCCTGTTGCTCCTATAGCACCTATAGCACCTGTAGCACCTGTAGCACCTGTAGCACCTGTTGCTCCTGTTTCTCCTGTTGCTCCTATAGCACCTATAGCACCTGTAGCACCTGTAGCACCTGTAGCACCTGTAGCACCTGTTTCTCCTGTAGCACCTGTAGCACCTGTTGATCCTGTTTCTCCTGTAGAACCTTCTAAATTTGTTGATTGATAGAAATTAATTTTTTTTGTTATAGAATTAAATCCTAAATAATTATTATTAGATATATCTTGTATAATTAATTCTTCATTAGAAAAAATAATTTTATTTATATTTATAGGAACACCAAAACTTATTATATTATTTGATGTATCAATATCTAAATATTTTGTTGTAGAATCTATTATAACAAAATTAGATGATGCATCTGTAATATCAATAGTATTATTCTTAATAGTTGTTATTTGGTCTTTATTACTACTAGATTTTATTCTATTACCACTAATATCTACAGGATTTACTAATGTTTTTTGATTTAATGTAAAGGGAACATTTACAAAATTTTGATTTGACATATTTATAATAATTTATATTATAAAAAATATTTTGAAAACAAGTTGCGCGTTTAAACAGAAACACTTTCTATTGATACAACCCAATTTGTTGTAGTACTTTGATTACTTTGAACTTCTATTACTAAATCTGTACTATAAATAAAAAATGTATTTACTTTCCATTGATTATTATATGCAAATAAAGTTTTTAATTCAAATTCTAAATGATTTGTATTTGTTGAATCTATATATTTAGTATATCCATCAAATATAAAACTAGCACTATTATTTAATAAATCTCTTGAAATAATTTTTCCTCTGAAAGTTATTTGTTCATTTTTATTATCTATTACATTTTTAAAATAATATTGTATAATACCATTTCCGTTTAAAATACTTGTCTTTGCTACATATTTTTTTTCAAAATTTTTTGCATTTTCTGATATTATATTATATTTAATAATTGGGCTAGCATATGTATCATTTGTTTCTTGATAAAAATTAGTTACTTTTGTTAAACTATTAAATCCCAAGTAATTATTATTTGATGAATCTTTTATTAATAATTCTTGTTCTGAAAAAGTTATTTTGTCTACATTTAATGGTTTATATATATTAATTAAATGATTAGAAGTATCAAATTCTATATATTTTTCATTATTAGTATCAATAATACTTAATTCTTTATTAACTATACAAATATTCGCTGAAATATCTATACTTTCATTTGATTTATTAAGTTGAAAATATAAATTATTTGAATTATCTGAAAATTTAAATGTATCATTTAAAAAATTTAAATTATTGTAACCTAAAAAATTATTTCCATTTACATCACTAATTAATTTATTATCGTTTGAAATTAATGTTGTTATTTTTAATGGAACATTTATATTTACAGTATTATTATTAGTGTCGATATTAATATAATTTGTTGCTTGATTTTTAATAATAAAATCATTACTCGAATCATTTATTTCTATTGTATTTTTTTTAATAATAGTAATTTTATCATTAACATATCCAGATTTTATTCTTGTACCTAAATCTATTGGATTTATTAATGTTTTTTGATTTAATGTAAAAGATGAATTTTTAGAAATAAAAATTTCGTTTGACATCTATTATATTTATAGATAGAGAATATATTTTGAAAACTCATTTATACTGATATACTTTCTATAGCAACTACCCAATTTGTTGTCGTAGATTGATTACTTTGAACTTCCATTACTAAATCAGTACTATATATAAAAAATGAGTTTAATTTCCAATTTGGGTCACTTGTGTATAAAGGATTCAATTCGAATTCTAATATATTTGTATTTGTTGGACTGATATATTTTGTATAACCTTCAAATGTAAAACTTGCACTATTATTTTCTAAATCTCGTGATACAATTTTCCCTTTGAAAGTAATTTGTTCATCTTTAGTGTCTATTACATTTCTAAAATAATATTGTATAACACCAGTTCCATTTGGTATACTTGTTTTAGCCAAATATTTTTTTTCAAAACTATTTACATTTTCTGAAATAATATTATATTTTATTATTGGATTTGCATAAACTTCATTTGTATTAGTATTTTGTATAATTAATTTTTCAGAATAACTTATTACAGGAAGATTATTTTTTTGTTTAATAGATAAAATATTTTGTTTATTACTAATAAAATTTAAATCATTGTTAAATACAATATTACCATTACTAGATAAATCTAGTGTTTTATTTATTTTAATTACTTGATTACTTACATCGATACTAAAATATTTATTATCTGATATATCAACAAAAGCAAGTTCTCCGGATTGAATTTGTATTTTTGGCGAATCCATAGTTATATGTATATTTGCAGAAATATCAAAAGACCCATTACTAGAATTATTTAATTTTAACATATTCCATCCATTATTATTTTTGAAAGATAAAGTATTAGTATAACTAATAATGTTATCTGTTTTACAATTAATTGGTGCTAATAAATTTAGTGTATATGTGTTTGGGTCACATTCTAAGTATATTCTACTTAAATTATCATTGATTGAAAATATAGAAGGTGCAATAAAATTAATACGTAAAAGATAACTTACAACAGGTACACCACCACTATCAATAGGTGCAATAAATTGAATTGTTCTATTTACCTTATTAAAAGCCATATAATTAATGCCATTTGAATCTCGTATATATAATGTATCATTTGAAAATAAAACAGTTTGTAAATCAATTGGTTGCGTTACTTTAACTTTTTGATTTGGTTTATCAAAGATTAAATAATTTGTGTTCAATGAATCTGAGAAAGTTAACGTATTATTTGAAAATAAAACATTTTGTAAATCAATTGGTTGCGTTACTTTAACTTTTTGATTTGGTTTATCAAAGATTAAATAATTTGTGTTCGATAAATCGGAGAAAGTTAACGTATTATTTGAAAATAAAACACTTTGTAAATCTATTGGTTGCGTTACTTTAACTTTTTGATTTGGTTTATCTAAAATTAAATAATTTCTATTCAATGAATCTGAAAAAGTAAATGTGTCATTAGGGAAAATCATACCAGAAGCATCACCAATACCTCCACCTCCTCCTCCACCTCCAGATAAATCAGTTGGTTTTAAAAAATTAATTGTTTGTGTTAATCTATTGAATCCTAAAAAATTATTTCCATTCATATCTTGAATGTATAGAATATCATTTGAAAATACAATCGTTTGTAAATCAATTGGTTGTGTTATTCTAACTTTTTGATTTGGTTTATCTAAGATTAAATAATTTGTGTTCAATGAATCTGATAAAGTTAACGTATTATTTGGAAATATTATATTTGATAAATTAGCTGGCTCTAAAAACTTTACAGGTGTTGTTAAATTAATTGAATAAGTATTTGGATTACAAATTATATAACTACGATCTAAATTATCAGTAATTGTAAAAGATGTTGGTGCATTAAAAACAATATTAGAAATAAAACTTGGTTGAGGAATACCACCGCTAATATCTAAAGTTTGAATAAATCTAATTTTTTTTGTTATTTTATTAAAAGACATATAATTCACACCATCTGAATCTTGAATATAAAATATTGATTGTGTAAATGACATATTTTTTTGCATTTCAAAAAGTTTATACGCATTAATAGATTGTGATACAGTATTAATTCCAAAATAATTATTATTACTATTGTCAATAACTTTCATTTCACCAGAAACTATTTTAATAGTTGGACTAGTATTACGCATAATAATATTTGATGATGTATCAATAGATGTTCTATTTATTGTAACAATAATACCGGATGAATCTGTAACCTTTAATGAATCACCAAAAATAATAGTACCATTTGCAGATAAATCAATTGCTTGATAAACTTTTACTGTTTTGGTAGCAGTATTAAAACCAGCATAAATATTATTACTATTATCAATAACATCCATTTCACCAGAAACTATTTTTATAGTTGGACTAGTATTACGCATAATAATATTTGATGATGTATCAATAGATGTTCTATTTATACTAACAATAATACCAGATGAATCAGTAACATTTAATGAATCACCAAAAATAATAGTACCATTTGCAGATAAATCAATTGGTTGATAAACTTTTACTGTTTTGGTAGAAGTATTAAAACCAGCATAAATATTATTACTATTATCAATAACCTTCATTTCACCAGAAACTACTTTTATAGTTGGATTTGTATTACGCATAATAATATTTGATGATGTATCAATAGATGTTCTATTTATTGTAACAATAGTACCAGACGAATCTGTAACCTTTAATGAATCACCAAAAAGTATTGTACCATTTGCAGATAAATCAATTGGTTGATAAATTTTTATTGTTTTGGTAGCGGTATTAAAACCTGCGTATTTATTATTACTATTATCAATAACACTCATTTCACCAGAAACTACTTTAATAGTTGGACTTGCGTTACGCATTATAATATTGGCTGATGTATCTATTGATGTCCTTGTTAAATTAACTACAACACCTGACGAATCTGCAAAATTTAAAAAATCTCCAAAAAGAATATTACCATTCGCTGATAAATCAATAGGTTTTTGTATTTGCATAGTTTGACTACTAGTATCTAACCTTGCAAAAACATTTTTAAATTCATCTGAAATAATTAATTCTTTAGAAAATTGAATTCCATTAATATTAATAACAGACGGAATTGAAATGGGAAACTTTAGTTCAATAGAACCTTGAACACCATTAAAAACCATAAATAAATTTCCACTAACATCAACAATATTAAATTCAGGATTAGAAAATTGTAAATTAGAATTTGAACCTGCTAAATTTAAATTACCATAAACATTAAAATTATCGTTTGCTATAGTTGCTACTGCTGGCAATATTGGATTATTACTAGCATCTATTTTTGTAAATTGAATTTGCCTTTGAAAATAAATATTACCATCTCCTGCTAATTGTAATGGTTTATATAAAATTACCTTTTTAAAATTAACATCTAAACCCATATAAACATCAGCATTACCATCTTGAAAATTTAAACTGCCTTGGTTAACTTGAATGAAACCAGTAGTTTGAAAAATTAAGTTACCAATTAAACTTAAACTGGTTTGACTAAAAGAAGCCAAGTTAATACCTAAAGCATTGTTAATGTTTAAAATTGTTGTAACATCTATTTGACCTGTACCAACTAACTGAATAGGATTGAAAAATTGTGTGTATCCATTAGTTAAACCAATATATTGATTACCGAAAACGTCTTGAATTTGTAATGTACCACCGTCTGGAAATTTGATAACTGATTTTGTATTTAAAAATTGTAAATTTGCAGATGTATCAAAAAATGTATTACTATTTACATCATTATAAATTCTAAATAATGTTTGTCCACCATTTGTATTAAAACTAATAGATGACTGAAAATTAATATTACCATCTCCATAAAAGTTCATTGGTTTGTATAATGTAATTGACTTTGATGTTGAATCAAAACCAAAATATTTACTAGTATTTAAATCAGTATCAGTATCAACAAATGTTAAACTATTGTTGAATTTTGCAAAACTCCCAGTAGGTTGTTTAAAATTTAAAGTAGTACAAGAAATATCAACCGAATTATTTCTAATTACAAAAGGTATTGAATTTTTTGAATTAAAATTTAATGTTGCACCAAATGATATAGTACCGTTTGATGATAAATCTAATACATTATATATTTTAACATTATTTGCTGATGTATCAAAAGATAAAAAATTTTTATTTGAACCATTTATAAAACTTAAACTATTGGGGTAAAATTTTATATTTTGATTTGATGAAGCCCCTATTAATTTAATATCAGGTTCTATTTCTATAAAATCTTTATTAAAATTAACAATTTTACGATTGTTACTAAAAAATTGTAATTGATTAGTAAATAAAGCAACACCATTACCAGAAAAATCTAAAACTGGTTGTATTAAAGATACTCCTTGACTTTGACCAGGCGTTTCTATTTGTTGAAGAAAAATAATTTTTCCAGAAGTACCGTCTACATTTTGCTGAAATTTTATAAAATCTAAATTAGAAGAACCATCTGGTGTAATTTGTTGTCCAATAATAAAACTTGAAATATCTTTAAACTGTAATCTTGGTATACTATCTATATTATTATTATTAGTTGTAATATTCACATTCAAATCAACAGAAGGTAGGTTAAATTTTGCTTTCGTTTTACCAATTGAAAAAACATTTAAACCCGTTGGAGTTTGAATATCTGCAAATTTAAAATTAAAATTTTTACCTTGTGGAGTATTACTAATATCAATTGGATTAAATGATTGGCCATTTAATAATACAATGTCACCATTTCCCAATGCTATATTTTTTGCTTCTAAATTTAATAAATTATTTAATGAATTAATTGTATTTATTTTGCTATCAGTACCATAATTTAATAATGTTTTATTATTAGTTGAATCTGTAGTAAAATCATAATTAGTTTTAACAAATCTAACATTATTACTAATAACATCATTAAAATGATAATTAGATTTATACTTACTAAATTCTAATATTTTTAAGTTTTTATTATAATTTAAATAATAATTACCAGGTACAATTAACATTGAATTTTTAGATATACCACTACCATCAGTTTCATTAATATTAGGAAAAACTAATCCAGATAAAAAACTATCATAGTTTACCATATTTTTAAAGGAGTACCCAACCGAGGATGTTATTGAATTATTTATATTTAATACATTATCATTGAAAGTAATAGTAGGACTTGCAAAATTTATACTATTACTTAATAAAACTGCATCTTTTTTAAATTGAAAATTAAAATTACCAATACCATTTGTAACATCACTAATACCTAAATTATCATTTATTAAAATTTGAGCATTTGTAGCTGTTTTCTTTTTAACAATATCTGTAATAATAGTACTTGATGTTAATGTATTGAAATCACCTGTTGTTGCATTAATATTTTGTGACGCACCAGACAATACAAGTGCTGAATTTTGATTTGAAGAACTATTTATTACCGATTGTGTTTGTCTATCCCAAATATTTCTTGGATTACGACTCTTTGATATACTATTTTGTGTAATTGGATAATCTCCAAATTGTAACATTACTATTAATATAAATGATTTTCTAAATAAATAATTTAGGGAATTAATTTATAATATAATATAATGGCAAAAAGAACAGAAAGAATAGATGTACTAAATGAACCTTATAGACCTATTTTATCAATACCAAAAGAAAAAATAGATGAATTATTTAGTTTAATAAATGCGATGGATACACAACAAATAAAACAATATACTATTATTAATAGTATAAATTTAAATGTTGAACAATCAGTATCTGGTGATAGTTTATTGCATAAAGTAATTTTATTAGACAATAGTTTAAAAAAAGAGTTTCATCGTTTAAATATGATTAAATTTTTATATCAAAATGGAGTAAATCCAGATAAACCAAATAGAAATAACCAAACTGCATTACATTTAGCTTGCATTCATCAATATTATACAATTGTTGAATTTTTAATATCAATTGGTGTTGATTTAAATTTTAAAGATAATAATGGTGCTACTCCATTTCATTATGCATTAACAGGAAAAATAGAATTATATAATGAACCTAAAGAAATAAAAGAATTTATCAAAAAACCACTTAAAATTGATTTTGATAAAAAGAATGATTTAATTGAGATTAAAAAAAATATTTGGAGTAAAATTAATCTAGAGTCAGATGTAGAAATGGCACCCAATTCATTTATTAAAGCAATAACAAACACGATAGAACATTCAATTTATACTGATAAAAGAATAAAAGATATTGTATTAACTTTTACAAAAAAACTATCAGAACAAATATTATCTATTAGAAAAATTGATGCACTTAATTTTATAAAAGAACAAGTCGAAATTAGTAAAACAGAAATAGTTAAAATTATAAATAATAACTGGGAAGGTTTTAAAACCATTGATGATTCATTAGTAATTCATAATAAAGAAGAATCATCGTGGATATTACAAGATAATGAACAAAGTCCTTTAAAAAATATTAATGTAAAACAAGATATTCGAAATGAAGCAAAAAATGCAAAAGATACAATTAAAGAAGAATGTAAAAAAATTAAGCCATTAAATTATAATGTCAAAACAGAATATGAAAAGAAAATTATTGATTTTTATAAAGAATTTGTTGAAAGTAAAAAGGAAGATGGAAATTTTAATTCAATCGCTGCTAGAGCAGCAGGAACATATAAATTAGAACCAGGAAAAAAAATAGAAAATACTAATTGGAATAAATTTCATAGAGAATTTATTAATAAAGGCATAGATAGTAGAGCAATTGATTTTGCAGATAATATTATAAATTGGGATGACAAAACATTTATTGGTGGTAGTCGTGAAATGATTATAACACACGATATTAAAGTTATTAAAAAAATTTTAGAATATACAGATATTAAACAAAGAGTATTTCATATTTTAGCTAATTTAGGAGAACATAAAATAAATAATTTTGATGAAAATAATTTAGAGTTTGTTGATAAAACAGATTTAATTGGTGTTGTAAATGATGTAATTAATACTGATGTCGATAACATTGAAATAATTTTTCCTTATAATATAATTTTTAAAAATGAAATGATTTTACCAAATACAAAAAACTTAATAACGAATGCACACGAACCATATTTAAACAAGATAAAAAAATTATTTTTAGAAAATAATATATCTTCTGTTTTATATAATTTAATTTGTAAAAGAAATTGTTTAGCTTCAACCGATAATTTATCAGGAACTATTGATTCTTCTGTATGTAGTTTAATTTTAGCATTACAATTGAAACCAGATATAATTACAAATGCAATTTTAGATTCAACATTTAAAAAGTATTATTTGTCTTATGTTACTAAACAAGTACACACTGAAGAAGAAAAATTATTTGCAATGATTTATATTTTATTAAGTGAAGAATTAAAAAAGAATCCAGATGATTATTATGATAGAATTGATTTAACCTTGTCGCAAAAAATTCAAAATAACTTACAAACAATTAAAGATATAATAAATAATATTTATGCTTTAAAAAATACATATTTAAGAAACGGAAGTGGAGATGTTTTTAATAATTTAATTAAAGAAAAAAATATTTTAATTCAAATAATTATTGAATTTATTAAACAAATGCAAACCAAACCATTAGAATCAGATATATTAAATATTTTCACTTATATTACAAATGATTTTAAAGATAATGATCTAAGATTCTTTGATTTTGATTCAATTGATGTTTTTGAAAAAATATTTCCTGATCCTGGAGCATTAACTTATGATGAATCCTTTGATAAATATGATGAAGATGAATTAAAAAATAATTTTGTTAATAAAATCATTCATATTATTAAAAATGGACAAACTACAATGTTAATTCCATATATATATCACTTATTTGAAGTTTTTAATGTTACAAGTAAAGGGCAAATAACAGCAGCAAATCCTTTAAAACCTACTGAAAAGTTTAGTTTAAATAAATTAAATGAAGCTAGACATTTAGGACTAGTATATCAAGGTTTATTACCATTTCAACAAATGTATCAAGAAATAAATATTAATAAAAGTCCTCAAATAGATTTATTTTTAATGACAATTCCAGGAGCAGGTGTGCAAGCATATCATACATTTATTGGTGATAATTTAACAGATAGAGAAATACCATATATTGGTAATTATGTTTATATTGATCATACAGTTACAGCATTAACAATAGGAGCAAAAGAGACTTATTTTGCCCCTAAAAATGTTATTAAAAATAGACCCCCACTAAAATCTTCGCTTGATATTCTTAAACAAAGAAATAAAGATTATTTATTAACCGTTTTATCCAAATTATTAAATAGTACAAATAGTCATAGTTTAATTAGTTTATTAGAATATGGTGCTAAATTATCAAAAGTATTTACAGAAATTTATCCAACAATAATGGTTTTCGTTGAATTATTAGAATTAATGGACGATAATAATACAAAGAATATAGTTACAACAATTATTAATCAATTAAATAATTATAACGGATACGTATTATTATATTATTATATTTTGAAAAAAGATAAATTATATAAAATACCCAAATTTAATTATTTTGTAATACCAAATTATAATGAAACTGGTAATTTTTTATTTTTTGATGATCCAACAATAAATTTAGATTTTTTAAGCGAATCACCAAATAATATAATATCTGTAATACCAGAAATTAATAATAGTGTTTTATATAATCAAGGTATTTCTAAATTTAGTCAATTATATAAAAATATTAATAATAATATTATTAAAGGAACATATTTAATTAAAAAAGAATCATTAACACTTAGTAAAACTGCAAGTTTGCCTCCATCAATTAAACCTCTCTTATCAAAATTTTATAGATATAATTTAATATTATTATTAAAGGATACATTTGATGATTTAATTAAAAGTCCTGATAATATTATAGTAAAAAAAGTAAGTGAAATAAGAGATGATGTAGATATAGAGAAAAATGATGTTTTAACATATTTTACAATTGGTAAATTAATAGAAGAAGTAGTAAGTGAACACTGTAAAGATTATATTCAAAAACAAAGTATGCGTATGATTACAAAATTACTTAATAAAACAAGTAATGCTTTACCAGTAGAAACCGTAAATTTAATTCAAAAACAAGAAGATTTTTCATTAATGTTAAATGATACTAAAATAAATCCTTTTAGAATAAGAAAAATTCCAGATGATATAGAAGCTAATATATATCAATTTTCTAAAGTAGAAAAAACAAAAAATGATAATATTAATTTTATAATTTATCCAGAAGAATATGCTAATTCTGAAATATTAAAATCTAAATATAAATTAACATTAAATAAACAAATATACGAGTGTCTACTTGATAGTGATATTAATCCATATATTCTTGATGCTAACAATCAAAGTGCTATATTTCCTTTATTAAAATTACATAATTTTAAAATATTGGAAGAACTTAAAATGACTAATATTGATTTCAGAGAATTTCCATATATTAATGCTTCAGATGTTAATGCATTAGATTATTTAATAAATGAACATAGTAATCATACAAAATTATTAATTGAAAATGATTTAAATGATTTCAATAAATGGATAAATAATTTTGTTTGTTATCAAAAAAATGAAGTTAAAACATTAATATTAAGTAATGAAAAATTTGGAAATAATGTACCAAAATATTTAGAAGAATCATTTAATGCAATATGTTATATAACAAATCAATATTTAAGTGAATCGATACATAAAATCGAAAACTTTCTTATTAAAGACGAATTAAAAACATATTTAAATGCACCTATAAATTTTAATGAATATTTGTTTATTAATAATTCAGAAATATACGGAAATATATATGAATCATCTACTGATAATTTTATTTTAGATTTAATTGAAAATAAAAAGAAAGAGGTTGAATTAATACAAAAAAGTTATTTACAATTAAATGATGGAAATACTAAAAGAAAATTACAATTAAAAGAAAAAACAATTAATCGTGAAATTAGTCAATATAAAAATTTATTAATTGGGCATAAAAAAATAGGTATTGTAGATTTAAATAGAAAGAAAATCTTAGAAAGATACAATATGTTACCATATAGTCTAACAATATCATTATCTAAATTAGTTAATTATGATAATTTAAATAAATCCAAAGATTTATTAACATTTAAATGTATCCGAAAAGAATTAGAAATTATGAAAGATTTAAATAACAAAAAGATAGATTTGCAAAAAGTATGTAATTTTTATAATAATTCAAATACATTAAGTGAAACATATTTTACATTTGGTCAATATATGGATAATAATAAAGTTTTACAATTTGCAAATGAATTATTTATATTTATAACAAAACATTTTATTATATTTCCCTATATTATGATTTTAAGAAAAACATTATATGCTTATTTTGAATCAATATATCCAAATTTAGGTTTTTCTGGAATAAATGATAGGGTTAACTATTTATTTGATCACCAATATATATATCAAGATAAACACGATGCTGTTGATAATAGAAGTTCTCTAAATAGATTATTAGAAGATGTTATATCACAAAGATTAGTAGTCAATAGTTTAAATATATTTGCAAATAGTGATGAAGAAGCTGAATTTAATTCAAAAAGTATTAAAGAAATACTAGATACAGTAATATCATTAATGTCCACTAATTCTGTTATACCAATATCACCTGATTCAAAATTTGTTGACAGTATGAAAGAAATAAATTCATATTTTGATACATTTGTACCAAAAACAATTATGAACTGGCAAGTTATATTTGAAAATACGTTAAAATTTAATATTAATCAAGGAAGAATTATTAAATGTATTAATGTGTTAGTAAATTAATTATTAGATGCAATATTATCTTTCATTGTTTGTAAAAATGTTGTATTTTTAGAATTCAATCTTGTATTTCTTGGATAATTCACAATTTCAGTAATTCGTAATGTGAAACTGTGATTTATATTTCTAAAATCTGGTAACGTACCATCTGGATATGTTATTCTGATTTGTAATTCAGTTAATGTTGATACTGGAAAATCAAATTCTAATGGATAATTAATATATGTATTATATAATACATCACCTGGTTGTCCTGATAATAATATTTTAGCAAAACAAGCATTTAAATTAGATGTATTTGTTACTAATTCCCAATCATTTATATATAACAATAAATAGTTATTATTTCCTGAAAAATTTAATAATTGATTAGATAAAACAATATTACCGACTGAATTTAAATTTGAATCATTTTGATAAGAATCAAAATTAGATATTTGTGTTTTAAAAGGAGTTATAGAATTTGGTAATCCCACTTTTTTAAATCCTAATAATGTACCACAAGTATCTGAATATGCGAATATCATACTTATTCTTGTTGCTGAAGTAATTTGAACCGAGCCTCCGCCATTATCCGTTAATGTTGTTAATAATTCAGAAGATGTTGTTACTTGATTTACTGGTCCAATTAATACACTATATGCACTAATTTCTTTTAATACCTCGTATACTACTAATGATTTATTTATATTTAATCTTGATATAACACCTAAATCAGCTGCATTACCAATAGTAATAGTATCTCCTACTTCTACTAAATTATTAGGATGTTTTATAGTTATTCTAAAATAATCAATTTCAGATATATTAATTACATCTGCTTTTAATGAATTAGGTAAATTGTCAGTTTTAAATCCTGAAAATATAATTTCTTGTGTATATGAATTATATTTTATTGAAAAATTATTATATAAAGGATTTTCTGCAGTTGATGTAATTCTAGGTACTAAATTCATAGCTGTAGTTAATGCAGTCATTAAATTAGTACCATCGTAATTACCTTCATTTATATTTGCTGAATAAATTGTATTACCATCATCTAATTGTTTCCAATATATTGCATTATTTTTATTTGGACCAGAACTTTTGATTATATAATCAACGAAAGTAAATTCTGTACTTATTAATTCAACTCTAGCAACATTATTAAAACTTTTTTTTAATTTCATTGTATACGAATTTGCATTTGGATAACCTTCTATTGTATTATTAACTAACATCATTTGTATTTTAGACCCACCTGAAATACCAGTATGTATACATTTATAATTTGTTTTTATAATAAAATTATTAGGATCGATAACTTCATATATTTCTTGAAAACCTTGTAATTTTTGATAATTAATTGGATAATCAGCATTAATACCATTAATAGGTATACCAAAAATATCCAAGTATGTTATCTTATAAAAATCAGTAATTTCAAATGATTGATTAACACTCGAAAAATAACTGAAAGGTAATTGAATTAAAAGAACTTTACTATCTAATTCCTCTGCTGTAGCTACTTTAAAAAAATCTAATATAAATGAACTAATTTCAATAGTTTTATTTACCACTGAAGGTAAAATTATATTAAAAACACCTAAAATTGAATTTAATGGGATATTACCATAAAAATAAGTTCCTTCTACATTAGTACCATTTGCAACATCTATTTGAATTTGTAATTGATTTAATAAAGTTAAATATTGCAATGTTACAGTATGTGGAATTTGTAAATATAAATATGAATTATTTTGAAATAAAAACATTTTTCCACTTACAGTAAAAGATATTGCTTGAACATTTTGAATAATAATATTATCACCTTTATTAAAATTATGATTTGGATATCTAACATTAATTAGTCCACTATTTTGAGTAAAAGATAAAGGATTATTTGGTAAATATGTAACATTTGTTGAATAAATATTTTTAGGTTCAACATTTCTATAAGCACTATCAACATTTATCAATGAAACTTTTAATTGTTCTTTTGTATAAAATTTTTCA
>Ga0114958_10000359_pt1 | contig 39644 bp, 33 predicted proteins | sample C_130208_EF_Meta_FD_89577 | JGI IMG/M metagenome (GOLD analysis project Ga0114958, IMG submission 89577) | Freshwater microbial communities from Lake Croche, Canada to study carbon cycling - C_130208_EF_MetaG | ecosystem: Environmental > Aquatic > Freshwater > Lake | place: Lake Croche, Canada... | reverse complement strand
TTTTTCCTTTTTGTATTGGCACTCTATCATGATAAACGAAAAATAAAATATGCTTTTTTGGCTGGAGCCATTTTCTCTTTATTGCTTTCTTGGGGTAAAAATTTCTCCTTATTAACAGATTTCTTTATTGATCATATTCCGGTCTATGACAAATTTAGGGCAGTTTCTTCCATACAAGTATTGTTAGAATTGTGTGTTCCTGTATTAGCTATAATGGGGTTACAATCTTTTTTTAATGATAAAGAAAAACAATGGTCTAGTTTATGGAAAACAGCGGCAACGTCTTTGGGGATTATCATAATTCTTTTTATGGGAAAAAGCATGTTCAATTTTGTTGGAGAAATAGATGGACAGCTTTTATCGATGTTAAAACAACAGCCCGATAAATCTTTTGGACCAAGTTTTCTAGATGCTTTGAAAGAAGACAGAAGAGATTTATACAATGCCGATTTATTGCGTTCTGGGTTTTTGATGGTTGTTACTTTTGGTGCACTGTATTTATATACCAAAAACAAATTAGCCCAAAATACAGCTGTAATCGTCATTGGTGTTTTCATGGTTGGCGATTTATTTTTTGTGGATAAAAATTATGTAAGCAATGATGGTCAACAATTCAGAAGTGCTCATGAAGTTGATGTACCTTTTGAGCCAACTCCAGCTGATTCTTTTATACTTGCTGACAATACCAACTTTAGAGTTTATGAATTAGATGGTGGATTATCTAATTCAAGGTCATCTTATTTCCATAAATCCATTGGAGGTTATAGTGCAGTAAAACCAAGACGTTTTCAAGAAGTATATGATTATTTAATAGAAAAAAAGATGGATAACTTAGGAAGCTTGGTAGACACCAAAACGCTTTCACTCAACAAAAGTATTCCAATCATCAATGCATTCAATATAAAATACTTGATTGTTGGTACTGAAAAAGGCAATATTCCAATTGTCAATCCGTTTCATAATGGCAATGCGTGGTTTGTGAAAGAAGTGAAAAAAGTTAATTCGGCTGATGAAGAACTGAAGGAATTAGGCAAAATTGATACAAAAAATGTGGCTGTTATAAATGGTTCTGCTTCGGCAATTTATGAAAGCCAATTTATGACTAAACCAAGTGCATCATTATATAAAACGAAATTTATAACCGATAGTATATCAACCATAAAACTCGATTTATACAAACCAAATCATCTAATTTATACTTCCAATAATAGCAATAATGGTTTTGCAGTCTTCTCTGAAATCTATTATAAAAACGGTTGGAAAGCTACGATTGATAGAAAGGAAACTGCTATTTACAGAGTAGATTATACTTTGAGAGGAATCGAAATCCCAAAAGGAAAACACACTATCGAGTTCAAGTTTGAACCACAAGTAGTAAAAACTGGAAGCACCATTGCATTATTCAGTTCAATAGGAATGTTGTTGGTGATTATTGGAGGTGTTTATTTTGATAGAAAAAAGAAAATAGCTAAAGAAAATAGATAAATTTGTTTTATAAACTCTCGCTATATGAAAGCTAAATCTACTATTTCTATAAAACCAAAAAAGATTGATACGAAAATGAATGCCATTTATATTGAGTGTTTAGAGCGATTATTTGATATAATGAAAAAGTCAAATGGATGGAAAAGCAAGTATGAATATTATCAACTCGCAAAAGACGTCAATGAAAATTCAATAATTGTTAGTGAAACTTGAAACCTGAACCAAAAAAACTCCTCATCATCACCTATTATTGGCCACCAGCTGGTGGACCAGGAGTGCAACGATGGTTAAAGTTTGTCAAGTATCTGCCCGATTTCAACATTCAACCCATAGCTTATATTCCCGAGAATCCAACCTATCCTATTATTGATAAAGGATTGGAAAGTGAAGTTTCAGACAAAGTTATTATTTTAAAAAGCAAAATCTTTGAACCCTATGGTTTGGCTTCTTTTTTTGGTAAAAACAAAACCAAGAAAATCAGTTCGGGCATTATTACCAACCAAAAGAAACAATCCTTTTTGGAGAAAACCTTACTTTGGGTTCGAGGTAATATTTTTATTCCCGATGCTCGTTTTCTTTGGGTAAAACCTTCGGTAACCTATTTGAAAAAATACATTCAAGAAAATAATATTGATACCATTGTCACTTCTGGACCACCACACAGTTTGCATTTAATTGGTTTACAATTAAAAAAAGAATTAAATATAAAATGGTTGGCTGATTTTCGTGATCCGTGGACAACTATTGGATATCACAAAGCACTGAAACTTTCTTCTTTTGCCCAAAAAAAACACAAAGCTTTAGAAAAACAAGTATTAAATTCGGCAGATACAATTATTGTTACAAGTAAAACTACTAAAACCGAATTTCAAGCAATCACTCCTCGATCAATTGAAGTGATTACAAATGGTTATGATATTGAACATGTTGAAAAAAAACCACTGGATAATAAATTCACAGTAGCACATATTGGTTCGTTTCTTTCCGAAAGAAATCCCAGAATACTTTGGCAAGCCTTGCAAGAATTGGTAAATGAAAATACAAATTTTAAAAACGATTTTCGCCTAAAATTAATTGGGGCAACAAGTCAGGAAGTTTTAGACACGATTGCTAAATTTCAATTGAATGATTATATTATGAATTTGGGTTATGTTTCTCATCAAGAAGCAGTTGAACATCAAAGAAAATCTCAAGTTTTATTATTAATCGAAATCAATTCTGATGAAACAAAAAGTATTATTCCAGGAAAATTATTTGAATATATGATTTCCGAAAGGCCAATAATTGCCATTGGTCCGAAAGGTTCTAATTTTGCAGAAATCATTACAGCAACGAATACTGGTGTTTTCTTTACCTATGACAAAAAAGAAAAACTGAAAGCGTCACTTTTGAACTTTTATAAGGAATATAAAAACCAAAATTTAAAAGTTCATGCTGTTGGTTTAGAGCAATATTCCAGAAAAAGTTTAACTGAACAATTGGTTAAAGTCCTAAATCGTAATTCTTAAATCCTAAATCAAAACATGGGCATCGTACAAAGTCAATCTATTAAAAACACCTTCATTACTTTCCTTGGATTTGGGATTGGTGCTATTAATGCGTTGTTTTTTTACACTCATTTTCTCGGAAAACTCCATTACGGAATTGTAGCCACAGTTCTTTCTGGTGCAAATATCATGATGCCTTTAATGGCTTTTGGAGCGCAGAATACCTTAATCCGATTTTTTTCATCCTATAAAAATCAGAAAGAACGCGACGAGTTTTTAACCTTTATGTTGATTTTGCCTTTGGCATTAATCATTCCTTTAGGATTGGGGTTTTATTTTTTCTACGACCAAATTTCGCATAGTTGGATTCAGGAAAATCCAACTTTGAAACTTTTCTTTTGGCTTATTCCAGTTATTGGTTTGTTCATGGCTTACTTTGAAGTGTTTTACGCATGGGCAAAAGTACATATGCAATCCGTTATGGGAAATTTTATCAGCGAAGTTTTAGTGCGTTTAGTAGTTATGCTTTTACTTGTTGGAGTTCACTTTGATTGGATTGCTAAAGATACTTTTGTCTATAGTGTGGCTCTGGCCTACTTTGCACAAATGATTGCTATGAAACTCTATGCTATTTCGGTGAAAATGCCAGTTTTACGTTTCGTCATACCAAAAAACGCAAAAGAGATTGTGCAATATTCGGGTTTTATTATTGTTTCAGGTGGCGTAGCTGTAATGTTGGTCGATTTTGATAAAGTAATGATTCCACAATATAAAGACATCGGTCAGAATGCATTATATTCCGTAGCCATATTTATTGCAACCGTTATTGCTGTACCAAGTAGAGCCATGACACAAATCATTGCGCCAATTACTGCAAAATTAATGGTAGAAAACAAACACGATGAACTGAACGATTTGTATAAAAAAAGTGCTATCAATCTACAGGTGATTGGTGGATTTATCATGATACTCATTTTTGTAAATATCAAAGAAATGTATCAACTGATTCCTAAAGATTACAGTGGCGGTATTTTAGTGGTTTTTCTAATTGGTTTATCCAAGTTTTACGATGTGCTTTTGGGCAACAACAATTCGATTATAGTCAATACTAAACATTACAGAACTGTTTTACTTTTTGGAGTTTTTATCGTTATTTTAATGATCGCTTTGAACATGATTTTTATTCCGCTTTATGGCATTGAAGGTTCGGCTTTTGCCACACTTTTAACAGTGATGATTTATAACACCATCAAACTCTTTTTTGTGATTAAAAAAATGGATTTGTTTCCATTTACTGTAAAGACTTTATATTCTCTTGGCATTTTAGCTGTTTGTTTCTTGTTGTTTTACTTTTGGGATTTTCATTTTCATGCTATCATAAACATTGGATTAAAATCTATTTTATTTAGTATAATATATATTCTATTAATTTATAAAGCCCAACTTTCGGAGGAGATTAACGGAGTGATTTCTAAATTTTTGAAAATATAAATTTGAATTAAATTCCAGCTATAGCTTTTATCTCATCAATAATTCTCAATGCTAATGTATCTGCTGACTCTTGCGATGGTGCTTCAGTGTAAATTCGGATTATTGGTTCGGTGTTTGACTTTCTTAAATGAACCCATTCTGTAGCGAAATCTATTTTCACACCATCAATAGTAGTGATGTTTTCGTTTTTATATTTCTCTGTCATAGCAACTAAAATAGCATCAACATCAATTTGTGGTGTTAGTTCAATTTTATTTTTACTCATATAATATTGCGGATATGAAGCGCGCAATTCAGCAACAGTTTTATCTTGGTTTGCCAAATAAGTTAGGAACAACGCCACACCTACCAAGCTGTCTCTTCCATAATGCAACTCTGGGTAAATTATTCCGCCGTTTCCTTCACCACCAATAATGGCATTTGTTTTTTTCATTAATTCCACCACATTCACTTCGCCCACAGCACTGGCTTGATAACTTCCGTTATGTTTAGTTGTAATGTCTCTTAAAGCACGGGAAGACGACATATTTGAAACCGTATTTCCTGGAGTTTTGCTCAACACATAATCGACACAAGCCACCAGTGTATATTCTTCTCCAAACATTTCACCATCATTAGATATAAACGCTAGTCTATCAACATCTGGATCTACCACAATTCCGAAATCGGCTTTTTCTTCTACTACTAATTTACATATATCTCCCAAATGTTCTTTCAATGGTTCTGGATTATGAGGAAAATGGCCATTGGGTTCGCAATACAATTTTACAACTTCAACACCCATTTGTTCCAATAATTTAGGAATAATTATTCCTCCCGAAGAATTTACGCCATCAACAACCACTTTGAATTTTCTTGTGGCAACAGCTTCAGCATCTACCAAAGGCAAATCCAAAACTTCGTCTATATGAATATCCATATAGGAATCATTTATCGAAATTTCACCCAAATCATCTACTTCTGAAAAATCAAAAGCTTCAGCCTCGGCAATTTCAAGAATTTTTTCACCATCATCACCGCTTAAAAATTCGCCTTTTGCATTTAATAACTTCAATGCATTCCATTGTTTTGGATTATGTGATGCAGTTAAAATAATTCCACCATCGGCTTTTTCCATTGGAACTGCAATCTCAACTGTTGGTGTTGTTGACAAACCTAAATCTATAACATCAATTCCTAATCCTACTAAGGTATTCACAACCAGATTATGAATCATTGGTCCAGAAATACGGGCATCACGACCAATAACTACTTTTAGTTGCGTGTTGCGTGTTGCAGGTTGCGTGTTTTTCAGAAAAGTGCCATAAGCAGCTGCAAATTTCACTGCATCAACAGGTGTTAAATTATCACCAACTTTGCCGCCAATTGTACCACGAATTCCTGATATTGATTTTATTAATGTCATTTTATGTTTAGAGTTATTAATTATAATTTACAAATATATTGAATTGAGATTTTCTATTTCTATTTAAGGTTTATAATTTAAAATTCATAAATTGTACACATGAACTTCCTTGCACATATTTATCTTTCGGGTAACAACGATTTATTGAAAATCGGGAACTTTATGGCGGACAGTATCCGTGGGCACGATTATAATAACTATCAACCTGAGATTAGAAAAGGAATTTTGTTGCATCGTTCTATTGATAGTTTTACTGACATGCATCCTATTTATAGGCAAAGTAAACATCGTTTGCATGAAAAATACGGACACTATTCTGGTGTCATAATGGATATTTTTTATGATCATTTTTTAGCTAAAAATTGGGATAAATATTCAGAAGAAAAATTAGGAACTTACGTTGATAACTTTTATCATTTACTAAAAAATAACTATGATTTACTGACAGAAAAAGCAAAAGGAATATTGCCTTATATGATTGGGCGAAATTGGTTAGTAAGTTATGCCTCTATTGAAGGATTAGAAATGATATTATTTCAGATGAATCATCGAACAAAAAACAGAGTTGCCATGCACGAATCAATTGTGGAATTAAAACAATTTTACACCGAATTTGAGCACGAATTCATTTTGTATTTTGAAGAATTACGCCAACATTGTAATGATAAACTAACCCTACTTTAAAAATTGAATTTGTTATTGAAATTGAATTTTGAAATCGTATTTTAGCGTTTCAAAAGTTTGGAATTCATGCCATCGAACAAAGCTTCTACTTTTAAAATTGTTTTCAGAAGTATTTTCAGAAGAGCCGAAAACTTGGTTTTCCTTTTGAAAGACAAATTAAGCGAGAGAAATTTTATCTACTTTGCTAGTATAGCTGTAGCCATTACTTGTTCATTCGCTGTAATTATATTAAAAAGTTTTGCCCATAACATATTCCTTTGGGCTAATGATATAAATGGTTTTCTAAAACTTCCTTACATCAATAGTCTACTTCCGATTGCAGGTATTTTATTGACAGTGTTTGTTGTTAGAAATTTTTTAAACAATGAAATTGAAAAAGGAAGTTCAAAAGTGCTTTATGCTGTCGCTAAAAAAGGCGGAATCATTCCAAAAAAACAAATGTATGCCCAAATTGTAACGAGTTCCTTAACCGTTGGTCTAGGTGGTTCTGCAGGATTAGAAAGTCCAATTGTGATTACTGGCGCAGCTTTTGGATCCAATTTTGCTCAAAAATATCATCTGTCACAAAAAGATAGAATTTTATTATTGGCATGTGGTGTTGCTGCAGGAATTGGTGCGGCTTTTAATGCTCCTATTGCTGGTGTTTTGTTTGCTATAGAAGTAGTTCTTACCGATATTTCAATTGCGGCTTTTATTCCCATTATTATTTCAGCTGCTACGGGTGCGCTAATTTCAACCGTAGTTTTGAGCAGAGATACATTATTGAATTTTGAACAAACGCTAAAATTTGATTACCATAATACGCCCTATTATATTTTACTTGGAATTTTAGCAGGTTTAACTTCTATTTATCATGCAAGAAATTTTCAAAAAGTTGAAAAATTCTTTGGAACTTTCAAGAATAAAGGATACAGCAGAGCCTTATTTGGTGCAGTGCTTTTAGCTTTTTTAATTTTCTTATTTCCAACCTTATTTGGAGAAGGCTATGAAAGTATCAAAACACTTTCTTCCAAAAATCCAAGTATATTATTAGACAATACGTTACTAGATAGTTTCAAAAGTAATGAATGGGTTTTGTTAGCTTTTGTAGGCGTTACCATTCTTTTAAAAGCTTTTGCTACAGGATTAACACTCGGCAGTGGTGGAAATGGAGGGAATTTTGCGCCTTCACTATTTGTAGGTTCTTATCTTGGTTTTTTTGTGGCTAAAACTGTAAATCTTTTAAATTTTACACATCATTTACCAATTGCAAATTTCACTATTGTAGGAATGGCAGGAATATTAAGTGGGCTCTTTCATGCGCCTTTAACTGCAATATTTCTTATCGGTGAAATTACTGGTGGTTATGATTTAATGGTGCCTTTAATGATAGTTTCATCCGTAAGTTTTGCTGTTTCTAAACAATTTGAAAAACACTCTATGGATGTAAAAGCTTTAGCAGATAAAGGCGATGTGTTTACAAGTGATAAAGATAAAAACATCCTACAAAGCATCGATTTTTATAATTTGGTCCAAAAAAATTACAAATCTCTTACTTTAGAAAATTCAATTGAAAATGTAGTAGAAATCTTTTCTACATCAGAACAAAAAATAATTCCCATTATAGATGAACACAAAACGCTTATTGGTATGGTAGATTTTGAAGACATAAAAGCCATCTTATTCAATCCCTACAGAGTTAAATTTATGAATATTAATGAAATCATAAGTCAACCTAAAAGCCTAATTTTATTAGATGATAAAGTTGAAAAAATCATAAAACAATTTGAAAGTTCAAAAACACAAATTCTCCCTGTCGTTAGTAAAGGAAAATACTTTGGTTTCCTATCTAAAATTGATGTATTAGAAAGTTATCGTCAACGATTGAAAGAAATGATTATTGATTGATGTTTTTTAACAATTACTTCTAAACAGTATAATCAAAAGTTGTTGTCAAAACACTACCTTTGCGTTTTGCAAAAATACTATGCTTGATTCAGAAAATACTATTGAAGTGCTCGGTGCTCGAGTTCATAATTTAAAAAATATTGACATTTCTATTCCTCGAGAAAAACTAGTAGTTATTACAGGTCTTTCGGGGTCAGGGAAATCGTCTTTGGCTTTTGATACTATCTATGCTGAAGGTCAACGAAGATATATTGAAACCTTTTCTGCCTATGCACGTCAATTTCTTGGTGGGTTAGAACGTCCTGATGTAGATAAAATTGATGGGCTTTCTCCAGTCATTGCTATTGAACAAAAAACTACCAGTAAAAGTCCACGTTCAACAGTGGGAACCATAACTGAAATTTATGATTTTCTGCGTTTACTCTTCGCTCGTGCCGGAGAAGCCTATAGTTATGTCACTGGCGAAAAAATGGTTTCCTATTCAGATGAGCAAATCAAAGAGTTAATTATTCAAGATTTTAAAGGAAAACGAATCAATATTTTGGCACCCATCATTCGTGCTAGAAAAGGACATTATGCCGAATTGTTCCAACAAATCACAAAGCAAGGTTTCTTAAAAGTTAGAGTTAATGGAGTAGTACAAGATTTATTGCAAGGCATGAAACTCGACCGTTACAAAACACATGATATCGAAATTGTAATAGACAGAATAGTAATTGAAGATAACGAGGAAAATCAAAAACGATTATCAGAAAGCATAAAAACAGCCATGTATCATGGCGAAAATGTATTGATAGTTTTGAATCAAGACACGAATGAAGTACGATACTTTAGTAGAAATTTGATGTGTCCTACTTCGGGTATATCCTATCAAAATCCTGAACCAAATTTATTCTCTTTCAACTCTCCTAAAGGCGCATGTGGTGACTGTAAAGGTTTAGGAACCATTCATGAAATTAATCTGAAAAAGATTATTCCAAATCCAAAATTGTCTATTAAAAATGGAGGCTTTGCTCCGCTTGGTGAATATAAAAGTTCATGGATTTTCAAACAATTGGAAATCATAGGTGAAAAATTTGGATTTAAAATCACAGATGCCATCGAAACCATTTCTGATGAAGCCATGCAAATTATTTTACATGGAGGTAAAGAAAAATTTGTAGTAGAGTCTAAAACTTTAGGAATTACTAAAGAATACAAAATAGAATTTGAAGGCATTTCCCATTTTATCAAAAATCAATTTGAAGAAATTAATTCTACTTCTATAAAACGTTGGGCTAAAGAATTCATGGACGAAATTGATTGTCCTGAATGTCATGGTTCTCGATTAAAAAAAGAAGCCTTGTATTTTCGCATCTGTGAAAAAAATATTTTTGATTTATCAACAATGGATATTTCAGATTTATCACTTTGGTTTAAGGATTTAGACAAAAACCTTTCCGACAAACAAAAAATCATTGCTTCAGAAGTTGTCAAAGAGATAAAAGACCGATTGCGTTTTTTAGTAAATGTTGGTTTGAATTATTTATCGATAAATCGAAGTTCTAAATCGCTTTCGGGTGGTGAAGCACAGCGTATTCGTTTGGCAACTCAAATTGGTTCACAATTAGTTGGTGTGCTATATATTTTGGACGAACCAAGTATTGGTTTACATCAAAGAGATAATGAAAAACTAATTCATTCCTTAGAACAATTACGAGATATTGGCAATTCTGTTTTAGTGGTAGAGCATGACAAAGATATGATTGAGCGTGCCGATTATGTGATTGACATTGGTCCAAAAGCCGGAAAATTTGGTGGTGAAATCATTAGCAAAGGAACACCAGCCGAATTGCACAATGAACACACCATGACAGCCATGTACTTAAATAGTGAAATGAAAATTGAAGTACCAAAAAAACGTCGCGAAGGCAATGGAAAATTTTTAAAGCTAACTGGTGCAACAGGAAATAATCTTAAAAATATTTCCATCGAATTGCCATTGGGAAAACTAATTTGCGTAACCGGTGTATCAGGTAGTGGAAAATCAACTTTGATTAATGAAACGCTGTACCCTATTTTAAATGCGTATTATTTCAATGGTGTAAAAAAACCACAGCCTTACAAGAAAATTGAAGGTTTAGAACACATTGATAAAGTAATTGATATTGACCAAAGTCCTATTGGCAGAACACCAAGAAGCAATCCAGCAACTTATACGGATGTGTTTTCGGAAATTAGAAGTTTGTACACACAATTACCCGAAGCTATGATTCGTGGCTATAAAGCAGGAAGATTTAGTTTCAATGTTTCTGGCGGTAGATGTGAAACTTGTGAAGGTTCTGGAGTGAGAACAATAGAAATGAGTTTTTTACCTGATGTGTATGTGGAATGTGAAACCTGCCAAGGAAAACGTTTTAACAGAGAAACTTTAGAAATCAGATATAAAGGAAAATCCATTTCAGATGTGTTGAATATGACGATTGATGAAGCAGTTCCTTTTTTTGAAAACATACCCAAAATATATCGAAAAGTAAAAACGATTCAAGAGGTAGGATTAGGATATATTACTTTGGGACAACAAAGTACTACACTTTCTGGTGGCGAAGCCCAGCGAATCAAATTGGCCACCGAATTGTCTAAAAAAGATACTGGAAATACTTTCTACATCATGGATGAACCCACAACTGGCTTACATTTTGAAGACATTCGAGTGTTGATGGAGGTAATTACTAAATTAGTAGATAAAGGCAACACTATTTTAATTATTGAACACAATATGGATGTTATTAAATTGGCCGATTACATAATTGATATTGGTCCCGAAGGCGGAAAAGGCGGTGGAGAAGTTGTAGCCAAAGGTACACCTGAAGAACTTGTCAAAAATAAAAAAAGCTACACTGCACAGTTTTTGAAAAAAGAATTACTTTAGCATGTTTGCTTAAATTTTAAAAAAATAAATAAATTGAATAATGATGAAAGAAGATTACTTAAATGAAGATGATAAAATCCAAGAAAAATTAAAACAAAGAACTTGGAACGAAATAAGAACTAACGACTCTTGGGCTATTTTTAAAATTATGTCTGAGTTTGTTAATGGCTATGAAACTATGGCAAGAATAGGTCCTTGTGTTTCTATTTTTGGATCAGCAAGAACAAAACCAGATAACAAATATTATTTATTGGCTGAAAAAATTGCTTATAAAATTAGTAAAGCTGGTTATGGTATTATTACAGGCGGTGGACCAGGAATTATGGAAGCTGGAAACAAAGGTGCTCACAATGGCGAAGGAACTTCAGTGGGTTTAAATATTGAATTGCCATTTGAACAGCATTATAATCCTTATATCGATAAAGATAAAAACTTGAATTTTGACTATTTTTTCGTGAGAAAAGTAATGTTTGTAAAATATTCACAAGGGTTTGTAGTGATGCCCGGTGGTTTTGGAACTTTAGACGAATTGTTTGAAGCTATTACATTAATACAAACCAAAAAAATTGGAAAATTTCCAATTATTCTTGTGGGTTCAGAATATTGGAAAGGATTGATTGATTGGATAAAAACAGTAATGATTGGAGAAGAACACAATGCTAATCCTGAAGATATGAACTTAATTAAAATTGTAGATACTGAGGATGAAGTCGTGGAAGCTTTGGATAATTTTTATAAAAAATATAACCTCAGCCCGAACTTTTAAACAATATCAAAAATCAAAATCAATGACAAAATCAATGTAATTCTTTTTGATTGTAGTTGTTTTGATATTGAAATTGCAATTGATTTTTTATGTTTTTTAATTCCTTTCATTTCGCCATTTTTCTTCCAATAGTTTTTTTACTATACTGGTTCATTGCTAATAAATCCAAAAACTACCAAAACTATATATTAATTCTTGCTAGCTATTACTTCTATTCCTGTTGGGATTGGCGTTTCTTGTTTTTATTAGTTTTCTCGACCTTACTAGATTATTTTTCCGCCATTCAAATTGAAAAAAGTACAAATCCATTGTCTAGAAAATTTTGGCTTTGGCTATGTGTTTCCATCAATATTGGGTTTCTTGGAGTTTTTAAATACTATAACTTTTTTGCGACTTCTTTTTCAGAATTATTACAATCGGTTGGTTTTAATTCTAGTCCGTTATTATTGAAAGTAATACTTCCTGTTGGGATTTCTTTTTATACTTTTCATGGATTATCATACATCATTGATATTTATTTCAAACGAATCAAATCAGAAAAGAACTTTGTGGATTATTCCTTATTTGTGAGCTACTTTCCTTTGCTAGTTGCTGGACCCATTGAGAGAGCCACACATCTTTTACCGCAATTAAAAGTAAATAGAGAATTCAATTTTGAAAAAGCCAAAGAAGGAATTTATCAAATCATTTGGGGATTAGTCAAAAAAGTGGTAATTGCTGATACATGTGCTAATTATGCTAATGCAATTTTTGATAATTATAATTCAATGAATTCCTTGTCATTAATTTTAGGTGCTATTTATTTTGCTTTTCAAATATATGGCGACTTTTCGGGTTACTCAGACATTGCCTTGGGAACTTCAAAACTCTTTGGTATCGATTTGTTGAAAAACTTTAATTACCCCTATTTTTCTCGCGATATTGGGGAATTTTGGCGCAAATGGCACATATCTTTGACCACATGGTTTAGAGATTATTTATACATTCCGCTTGGTGGAAGCAAAGGTTCAAAATGGATGAAAGTGCGAAACACCTTTATCATATTTTTGGTAAGCGGCTTTTGGCATGGTGCGAGTTGGACTTTTATTGCTTGGGGTTTTATCAATGCGCTTTATTTCATTCCGCTATTACTGTTAAACAGAAACAGAAAAAATATTGATGATTTTAGCTTAGGTTTTAATTTAGAATCAATACGAACCCTTTTCAATATACTTATTACTTTCAGTATCACTTGTTTTGCATGGATTTTTTTTAGAGCCAGAAGCATTTCAGATGCTTTTCAATACATCAAACGACTCTTTGAAAATCGAATTTTTACCGAACAATATTTTAGTATCGAAAGATATAACTATGAAATTCTGGGATTAATCATCATTTTTGTTTTAGTTGAATGGAACAATCGAGCAAAAATTGAACCCATTTCAGGGAAATACAGTTGGCTAAAATTAGGCTTGTGTTTAGCAGCTATTTTAACTTTAGGCGTTTTTTCAGATTATAAAGAATTTATTTATTTTCAATTTTAATGAAGCAGTTTTTACAATTTTTACTAAAAGCATTAGCATTACTCCTATTCGTTATGGTTTTGCTCGATGTTTTATATACTGCTGTTTACCTGCAATCCCATTCGAGAACTAAAATAGATTATCTATACAATTCCAAAGACAAAAACTACGATGTTGTTTTTTTAGGTTCATCAAGAGTTAATAATCATTTGGTGCCTAAAATTTTCAATAATAATGGCTATAAGACTTTCAACTTTGGCATGACTCGTTCCCGATTAGAAGAGTCAGCTTTGATGCTTCAATTGATGGTAGAGCGCAATTATAAAATAAAAAATTTGATACTTCAAGTTGATTTGAATATCAATACCAATGACCATTCTGAAGCTATTCGTTCCTTGTTTATGCCTTATTTGCACCAATCAGAAACCATTAGAAATTATTATAAAAATATTCCAGGATACAACGAATTACGCTACATTCCGTTTTATCGCTATATGCATTATGATACTAAAATTGGTTTCAGAGAAATGTATTTTTCACTGGTACACAAGAGAACTAATAATTTAGAAAATGACGGTTTTCATCCGCTAACCAAAGACGAAAGACCTATGGTTGCAGCCGATTTATCAAAATATTATCCTAAAAAAAATATTGGCTATGAACAAATCAAAACCATTTGTAAAAAGAACAACATCAATTTAATTGCTATTACTACACCAATGTGCATGAGTACTATTAATAGAGAATATTTCAATCATATACGTTCCATTTACCCTGAAATCCATAACTTTGAAAATGCCGTAACTGACGATAACTATTTTGCCACTTGTGGTCACATGAACGAAAAAGGTGCAATAGCATTTACCAGAGTTATTTTTAATGCCTTTTTTAAACCCAAATCAAATCCTTGAAAAAAATTAGCTTCATACTATTTCTTTTTTGCTTTTTAGCTTCTGCACAACACCATTCCAAATTAGTTGTAGAAGTGAATGATGCAACTAAAGTTCTAACTGTTTTTCAAGAAATTACTTTTAATAACACTACAAATGATACTTTAACCAACATTGTACTTAATGATTGGAATAATGCCTATTCTTCAAAGAATACACCTATGGCAAAGCGTTTTTCAGATGAATTTGAAAAAAGCTTTTTGTTGTCAAAAGAAAAAGAACAGGGCAAAACAAGTAGCATAACTATTCAAGACCAAGACAAATCTTTCCTCACTTGGGAAAGAGATAGAAATCATCCTGATATAATACAAATAAGACTAAGAGAGAAGTTGTTGCCCAATCAAAAAATAACACTTTCTTTAGGTTATACTATTAAAATTCCTAGTGATAAATTCACAAATTATGGCTATGGCGCTAAGGGGAAAATGAACCTTAAGAATTGTTTTCTCACACCAGCACGATATGAAAATCATGATTTTGTGAAATATGACAATTTAAATCTTGATGATTGTGCCAATGCACTTTCTGATTATGATATTGAATTTAAAATACCTGAAACGCTTGACTTGAGTTCTGACTTAAATGAAACTAAAAAAGAAATTTTTGACAAAAAAATTAATTACCATTTAACAGGAAAAAATCGTGTTATTTTCAATCTTTTAATAGATGATAAAAGAGAATTTGAAATCTATAAAAACAATAATTTTGAAGTGATTTCTAACCTTAGAGATAATAGATTAAACGATATTGAAAGAGCTATTCATATTGACAATATCATCAATTTTGTAACTGAAAATTTGGGCAAATACCCTCACGAAAAAATTACAGTAACACAAGCTGATTACGATCGTAATCCTTTTTATGGTTTGAATCAATTACCTAACTTCATCAGTCCTTTTCCAAATGCTTTTCTTTATGAAATCAAGTTTCTGAAAACCTACTTGAACAATTATCTGCATGGCTCACTTCAACTTGACCCAAGAAAAGACAATTGGATATATGATGGGATTCAGGTTTATATTATGATAAAATATATTGATGCATTTCATCCTGAAGCCAAAATGATGGGAAATGTTGCCAAATATAAATTAGTCAAAGGATACAATCTTGTAAGCTTAGATTTCAACGGACAATACAGCTATTTTTATATGCTAATGGCGCGGAAAAATCTAGACCAACCACTTAGCAATCCGAAAAACACATTAATTCGTTTCAACGAAAAAATTGCTTCAAAATATAAAGCTGGTTTAAGTTTAAAATATTTAGATAGTTATCTAGAAAATAATATAGTTCAAAATAGCTTAGTTCAATTTATCAATTTGAATAAAAACCAACAAACCAATGGGAAGGATTTTGAATCTATTCTAACTAGCAATTCGCCTAAAAAAATCAATTGGTTTTTTGATAAAATCATTAACTCTCGTGATGTTTTTGATTATAAATTTAAAGACGTTTCAAAAACCAAAGACAGCATCTCTTTTTCGCTTAAAAATAAAACCGAAACCAATGTTCCAATAACTATTTATGGCATCAAGGACAAAAATGTTGTATTCAAAAAATGGATAGATAATTTTACCAAAGACAGTATTTATACTTTGCCTAGAAATGATGCTGAAAAAATTGTTATTAATTACAAAAATGAAGTGCCCGAATTCAATTTAAGAAACAATTGGCGTTCGCTCAATGGATTTAGACTATTAAATCGTCCCATAAAATTCAATTTTATGAAAGATTTAGAAAATCCATATTACAACCAAATTTTATATGTTCCAATTTTAGAATACAATTTATACGATGGTTTATTGCCAGGTATGCGTTTTCATAATAAAACTATATTGGACAAACCTTTTATTTTTGATTTATACCCAACAATATCTACTAAAACTAAAAATTTTTCTGGGAAAGGGTATGTATTTGTTAATCAATTTAACAGAGATAGCAACCTTTATAATATTCGATACATGATAGGCGGTCATTACTTGCATTACGCACCCGATGCCTATTATACCAAACTTGCTCCTACGGTATTTATGAATTTTAGACCCGATGATTATAGAGACAATAGAAAAGAAACCATCATCATAAAAGAAGTATTAGTCAATAGAGAAAAATCAGCTTTTGCAGTACCAGGAGAAACAGAAAGTTATGAGGTTTTCAATGCTAAATATCTTAATACTAAAACCGAAGTAACAAATCATTTTCTTTTTTTAGGCGATCTACAATATGCTAAAAATTTTGGAAAATTAGCCGCCGAAATACAATATAGAAAACAGTTTGATGATAATCGTCAACTCAACCTTCGCCTTTTTGCTGGAACTTTTTTACACAACAATACGAATTCTAATTATTTTGATTTTGGCTTAGATCGTCCATCCGATTATTTGTTTGAAAGTGAATATATTGGCCGTTCAGAAACCAAAGGTATATTTAGTCAACAATCTATTATTATGGATGGTTTTTTTAAATCAAAATTAGCAACACGCACTGCAAACCGATGGATGACAACCGCTAATGCTAGTTTTGGCATTTGGAATTGGGTAGAAGCTTTTGGTGATGTTGGAATGATTAAGAATAGAGATATTGCTCCTAAATTTGTTTATGATAGTGGTATTCGTTTAAACCTCGTTACTAGTTATTTTGAACTCTATTTTCCAGTTTATTCTAGCAACGGATGGGAAGTTGGCGATGAAAATTATGGCGAAAAAATTCGCTTCATCATTACTTTTCAACCTGAAACATTAATTAATCTTTTTACCCGAAAATGGTTCTAATCCACCCATAAATAACACTTATTTTGAATATTTCGTTAAAATTAATAGTTTTTGTTAAATATTTTTCATCCAAAACTATATTTATAGCATATTAATTAGCGATAATCAAATTTTATTTTTAGTTCATACTATAAATAATTACTTCTTTTTATTTAAATTTGTTACTTTAAGAACCATTTCCAATATGACTGAAACACAAACCAAAACCGAAATTACCTTTGAAGATTTTAAATCCGAAGTTTTAAACGATTATAAAATTGCTAGAATAAGCAGAGAATGTAGTTTATTAGGAAGAAAGGAAGTGCTAACAGGAAAAGCCAAATTCGGAATTTTTGGTGATGGAAAAGAAGTACCACAATTAGCTTTGGCCAAAGCTTTTCGAATTGGTGATTTTCGTTCAGGATATTATAGAGATCAAACTTTCATGATGGCAAATGGTCAATTATCTATCCAACAATTTTTCGCTGGTCTATATGGTCATACAGATTTAGCCCATGATCCAATGAGTGCTGGTCGTCAAATGGGTGGTCACTTTGCGACACATTCGCTCGACGAAAATGGCAATTGGAATAACTTGACAAAACAAAAAAATTCAAGTGCTGATATTTCTCCTACTGCTGGACAAATGCCCCGTTTGTTAGGATTAGCTCAAGCCTCAAAAATATACAGAAACGTAGCTGGTTTGGAAGATTTTACTAATTTTTCAAATCAAGGAAACGAAGTCGCTTGGGGCACTATAGGAAATGCTTCTACTTCAGAAGGCCTGTTTTTTGAAACCATCAATGCGGCTGGCGTATTACAAGTACCTATGGTACTAAGTGTTTGGGATGACGAATATGGTATCTCTGTTCATGCGCGTCATCAAACAACCAAAGAAAATATTTCAGAAGTCCTAAAAGGATTCCAACGTGAACAAGGCACTAACGGCTATGAAATCATGACTGTAAAAGGTTGGGATTATCCATCATTAGTAGCCACTTACGAAAAAGCTTCTGAAATTACACGCGAGCAACATATTCCCATAATAATTCACGTTACTGAACTTACTCAACCGCAAGGTCATTCAACTTCGGGTTCTCATGAACGCTATAAAAATGAAGAAAGATTGGCTTGGGAAAGAGAATTTGATTGCTTATTACAAATGCGCTCATGGCTTCTAGAAAATAATATAGCATCTGCAAAAGAATTAGATAGTATAGACAGTGACTTAAAAAAAGAAGTACTCGAGGGAAAAAAAGCGGCTTGGACTGCCTTTATTGCTCCTATGAAAGAGGAGCTAAACGAATTGGTTGCTGTTTTAAATTCCATAGCATCTTTAAGTAATAATGAAGTATTTATAGAAAAAATCGCTGCTGATTTAGCGGCTATCAAAGAACCTATTCGCAAAGAAATTTTAATTGCAGCTCGCAAAGCATTGCGTTTAGTTGTCCATGAAAATGGTAAACACCAATTAGGTACTTGGATAAAATCTTATTCAGAAAAAATCCAACCTAAATTTAGTTCCCACCTATTTTCACAATCAGCTAAGAATGTTTTACAATCAAAAGAAGTAGCACCAAGCTATAATGAAACTGCAGAAGAAGTAGATGCACGTTTAGTTTTGCGCGACAACTTTGATGCTATTTTCAATAAATATCCCGAAGCCTTAATTTTTGGGGAAGATGCTGGAAACATTGGCGATGTCAACCAAGGATTAGAAGACATGCAAGAAAAATACGGAGATCTTCGCGTGGCAGATGCTGGTATTCGTGAAGCCACCATAATTGGTCAAGGGATAGGAATGGCTATGCGTGGTTTACGCCCAATTGCTGAAATTCAATATTTAGATTATTTGCTCTATGCTATCCAAATCATGAGTGATGACTTAGCCACACTTCAATATAGAACACAAGGAAGACAAAAAGCACCGTTAATTATTAGAACTCGTGGACACAGACTGGAAGGTATTTGGCACTCGGGTTCACCAATGGGAATGATTGTTAATGCCGTTCGCGGAATCCATGTTTTAGTACCGAGAAACATGACTAAAGCTGCTGGTTTCTATAATACTTTGTTAGAATCAGATGAACCCGCTTTAGTAATTGAATGTTTAAATGGCTATCGATTAAAAGAAAAAATGCCAAACAATTTGGGTGAATTTAAAACTCCAATTGGCTTAGTAGAAACTATCAAACAAGGAACAGATATCACCATTGTTTCCTATGGCTCAACACTAAGAATTGTAGCACAAGCTGCCACAGAATTACAGGAAGTTGGTATCGATTGCGAAATTATAGATGCTCAATCGTTATTACCCTTTGACATCAATCACGACTGTGTAAAGAGCATCATGAAAACTAATCGTTTACTAATTGTTGATGAAGATGTTCCTGGTGGTGCAAGTGCTTATTTATTACAACAAATTATAGACGAACAAAACGGTTATCAATATTTAGATAGCCGACCTCAAACCCTGACTTCTAAAGCACACAGACCAGCTTATGGAACAGATGGTGATTATTTTTCAAAACCTTCCGTCGAAGATATTTTTGAAAAAGTATATGCCATTATGCACGAAGCAAAACCAAATAAATATCCAAGTTTATATTAATACTAAAAAAATTCCATGCAACATATTATTGACAGATTCATAAGCTATGTCACTATCGATACAGAATCAGACCCAAATTCAGATACTACTCCAAGTACTAAAAAACAATTTGATTTAGCCCATAAATTAGTTGACGAACTCAAGTCTATCGGAATGAGTGAAGTAACTATCGACATACACGGTTATGTGATGGCAACGTTGCCCTCTAATGTAGACCATCATGTGCCAACCATCGGATTTGTATCTCACTTTGATACTACCCCCGATTTTACTGGCAAAGATGTAAAACCACAAGTGATAGTTAATTATGATGGTGGTGATATTGTTTTGAATAAGGAACAAAATATCGTTTTATCTACTAATTATTTCAAAGATTTATTGCAATACAAAGGGCAAACCTTAATCACCACAAACGGTTTGACACTTCTTGGTGCCGATGACAAAGCGGGTATTACCGAAATCATGACAGCTATGGAATTTTTAATTCAAAATCAAGAAATCAAGCACGGAAAAATAAGAGTGTGTTTTACACCTGATGAAGAGATTGGTCGAGGCGCCGATTTATTTGATGTAGAAAAATTTGGCGCTGACTGGGCTTATACGATGGATGGAAGTCAAATTGGTGAGTTAGAATATGAAAACTTCAATGCCGCTGGCGTAAAAATTACGTTCAAAGGAAAATCAGTACATCCAGGTTATGCCAAAGGGAAAATGATTAATTCAATGCTAATTGCCAATGATTTTATAAAAGAATTACCAAAAGGAGAAACTCCACAAGAGACCAAAGATTACGAAGGGTTTTTTCACGTAACAGGAATTACTGGAAGCATAGAGGAAACAAAAGTAGAGCTTATTATTCGTGACCATGACATGAAAAAATTCATTAAAAGAAAAGAATTAATTCACAACATCACAAAAAAATTCAATAAGCAATTTAAAAAACAATTTGGTGAAGACATTGTAATTACGGAAATCAAAGATCAGTATTACAACATGAAAGAAAAAGTAGTTCCAGTAATGTTCATAGTTGATTTGGCAGAAAAAGCGATGAAATCTTTAGGAATCAAACCATTAATCAAACCCATTCGTGGCGGAACAGATGGTTGTCGTTTATCTTATATGGGTTTACCGTGTCCTAATATATTTGCTGGCGGTCATAACTTTCACGGAAAATACGAATATGTTCCTGTGGAAAGCATGCAAAAAGCAGTAGAAGTTATTGTGAAAATTGCACAATTAACCGCAACTACTGATTTTACCATAAAAGCAAAAGGCAAAAAGAAAAAATAAGACGTTTAGAAGAATATAAAAATTCTAAATCACAATTATTAAGTTGGAATTTAGAAAAATTAGTCTTTCTTATTCAAAGCAGATGTCAACTCTAATGAAATAGCCGAACGCTCAATTTTCAATTTTCCTGACATAGTTTCAATGACGGCTGAAGTTTCAGTAAGCTCAGCAATTTTGCCATGAAAACCACTTTTTGTGATAATCTTATCACCTACTTTTAAAGCTGATTCGAATTCTTTTTCTTGTTTAATCTTCTTTTGTTGTGGTCTAATCATAAAGAAATAGATAACCACAAACATTAGTAAAAACGGTAAAAATTGACTTATTTGTCCCATAATGTTAAATAATTTAGTCCTTTTCAGGAACTTCGATGTTAGAATTAATATGTAAAACTTTTTTTCCTTCTTTTATATTGCAAAACAACGTAACTGATTTTGTTTGCTTACCAGATTTTCCTGTTGAATTAAACGATACTTTAATTTCTCCCGGTTCTCCAGGCTTTATAGCTTCTTTAGGATACTCAGGCACAGTACAACCACAAGAACCCTTGGCATCAGTAATAACTAAATCTGAATTTCCAGAATTTTTAAATTTGAAATCATAAACCACTTTATCACCTTGTACAATAGTTCCAAAATCATGTTTTTCAGTAACGAAAGTCATTTCGGTTTCCGAAGTCCCGATATCTTTCTTACAAGATATTGTTATTACTAACAAAACCACAATGGCAAATAAACTTATTTTTTTCATCTTTCTTTAGGCTTTTACATTAAACCTCTTCCTGTTTTTTTTATTTTATCTTCTGCGGTAAACTCTTTTACCAAATTATCCAAAATTCCATTAATAAAAATGCTGCTTTTTGGTGTGGAATATTCTTTAGCTAGTTCTAAATATTCATTTATTGTCACTTTTACTGGAATTGAAGGGAAATTTAAAAACTCACAAATAGCCATTTTTAAGATGATAGTATCTATTTCGGCTATACGGTCTGTATCCCAATTTGGCGTTTTATCAATGTATTTCTTAGCTAATTCTATTTCGTTTAAGACTGTCTTTCTGAATAACAAACTCACAAATTCTTTATCTTCTTCGTCTTTATACAATTTAGAAACCCTAAATTCAGACTTTTCAGATACTTGTTGTAGTTGCTTTTGAATTTGAGTATTTACTAAAGGAATGTCATCAATCCATGTTAGTTTATGGTCTTCAAGATATTCGTATAATTTTTCATTAGGAGCAATTAATTCCGAAAACATATCAAGTACAAATTGTTTATCTTCTTCGAAAGAACTTTTTGGGGTATTCATGTAGTCTTGGTATAACTCACTTTTCTTTACTTCATTTAGTAAAATTAAAATATAGTCATCATTTAAAGACCAATTATTGATTTTTCTTTTCTCTAAAGCTATTGTCAAGGAATTGTTGTCCTCTAGTTGGAGAAGAAGACTATTGTTTACAAATTTTTTATTAGGTTTTTTTTCTTCAGTAGTTGCCAAATGCTTTTTGCTAGAAGCCTCAAGAAAAATAATTTCTTTTTTTCTTATTTCTGTTAACGAAGACAACATTAATAAATACAAATCCAGAATGCTATCAATACTTTGAAGTAGAAATTTTTCTTCCTTTTCTAAGTCGTCTGAACTTTTTTGATGCATCGCATAAATAGATTGCATCACCTTAACTCGAATATGTCTTCTGTTTAACACGGATAAGAACTTTTAAAAAATTAACAACGCGAAAGAATTTCTTTGGCGTTGCAAAAATAGTAATATTTTAAAATTGGCTATTATTTATTAGCGTTTTCTTTTTTTCTTTGATTAATTATGACTTGAGCAATTTGTGTGGCTGCTAGATTTAATCATGCAATAGCTTATTTATAAGTCATTCAACGTGAAAGTCGTAAAACATCATTCAAAGCTTCCTATTCGTTAGTATAATTTCACATTATCGTTCCACCAAGTGTTGGCTCCATAACTGAATTAAGAATGCCTACAATTGCTTTTAAACCTGTATCTTTGTCATTACAAAAAACAATTTGTTCGTGATTGTCAAAAGAAAGTTGGTCAAAAACTGGATCCATTTTTTTAACCCAACTGGAGTGGTGATTTAAGAGGACATATCGAAATATTTTTTTTTAAGACTTTTTAAAAGTTAATTCAAAAATATAATATTATTAAATTAATTTCAACACATATAGCGATATAAAGTCAAATTCTGCGAAAAAAACATGAAAGAACTTCGATATTTAAACAAATACTTTGTCAAATATAAATTCCACTTTTTGCTGGGAATTTTTATCACTATTATAGCACAAATATTTTCTCTTTTCACTCCCAAGTTAGTCAGTAAATCATTCAAAGCTATTGAAGATTTTCATAAAAACAATTTGAGTAGTGAAATGATTAAAACTGAGTTGATTCATAATATCTTCTGGATAGTTGGCACAACATTAATTGCTGGTATTTTAACTTTCTTGATGAGACAAACCTTAATTGTAATGTCGCGCCATGTAGAGTTTGATTTAAAAAATGAAGTATTCAAGCATTATGAAGTATTAGATCAAAATTTTTATAAACGCAACAGAACAGGCGACTTAATGAACCGTATCAGCGAAGATGTTGGTAAAGTAAGAATGTATGTTGGCCCAGCGGTAATGTATACTATCAATACGTTTATCCGATTTACAGTAGTTATTATTTATATGTATAATGTTTCGCCAAGATTAACATTATATACTTTACTACCTCTACCTGTTTTATCCTTTATCATTTTTAAATTAAGTACCGAAATCAATAAACGCAGCACAACCTTTCAACAATATTTATCAAAAGTTTCCAGTTTTACTCAAGAAATATTCTCGGGTATTCGCGTAGTAAAAGCTTATGCTTTGGAAGAACAATATCAAAATAATTTAGAGGATTTAGCCAAAGAAAGTAAAACCAAGAGTATGAGTTTAGCTAGAGTACAATCTTTGTTTGGACCACTCATGATTGCCTTAATTGGGGTAAGCAATTTAATAGTAATTTATTTTGGCGGTATGATGTATATAAATGGTACTATTAAGAGCATTGGTACTATTGCTGAATTTATCTTATATGTCAATATGCTTACTTGGCCAGTGGCATCAATAGGTTGGGTTTCATCATTAGTTCAAGAAGCAGAAGCATCGCAAAAACGTATCAATGAATTTTTGAAAATAGAACCCGAAATCAAAAATAAAGCAACTGAAAATAGTAATATAACAGGAGAAATTGAATTCAAAAATGTAACTTTTACCTATGATGACACAGAAATAACCGCCCTACAAAATATATCTTTTAAAGTAAAAAAAGGAGAAACATTAGCCATTCTTGGAAAAACAGGCGCAGGTAAATCGAGTATATTGTCTTTAATAACAAGGATGTATGACATTAAAGAAGGAAGCATCACCATTGATGGTAAAAGTATAGACGAAGTAAACTTAAATAATTTACGAAACAGTATTGGAATAGTGCCTCAAGATGCTTTTCTCTTTTCTGACACTATAAAAAACAACATTAAATTTGGAAAAGAGGATGCTACTGATAATGAAGTATATGAGGCAGCTAAGAAAGCTGTAGTTCATGATAACATTATTCATTTCAATAAACAATATGAAACCCTATTAGGAGAAAGAGGTATCACACTTTCAGGTGGACAAAAGCAACGAGTTTCGATAGCTAGAGCGATTATTAAAAATCCTCAGATATTATTGTTTGATGACTGCCTTTCGGCGGTAGATACTGAAACCGAGGAGCAAATTCTGAATAACCTACTTAATATATCAAAAGACAAAACCACCATAATTGTGAGTCATAGAGTTTCCTCAGCTAAGAATGCTGATAAAATTATTATAATAGATGAAGGGAAAATTATTCAAGAAGGTTCTCATAATCAATTAGTAAACCAAGAAGGGTATTATGCTGAATTGTACTTGAAACAACTTTCGGAAAAAGAATTAAATTAAATGTTGTTTGATAACAAAAATTTTACCATTTTTGAACTGTATAGAAACACTAATTATTGACCGAAAGAATTATGAGAGAAAATGATATGTTAGAAAAAGATGAGATTTTTTCTAAAGTTTTAAGAGCTGGCAGAAGAACCTATTTTTTTGATGTGAGAGCTACCAAAGCTGATGATTATTATATTACCATTACCGAAAGTAAAAAATTTACAGAAGAAGATGGATCGTTTCACTTTAAAAAACACAAAATCTATTTATATAAAGAAGATTTTGGTGCATTTACAGAAATTTTAGAAGAGATGACTAATTATGTCTTAAACCATAAAGGCGAAGAGGTAATCTCAGAAAGACATCAAAAAGATTTTAAAAAAGAATTTACCTCAGAAACAGAAAATTCAGAGTCTGCAAAAATTGATAAAAGTTTTACAGATATTGATTTTGACGATATTTAATAAATTATGAATTTTTTCGTAAAATATAAATTACCAATAAACATTGTACTTTCAATTTTTTGGATGTTTATAATCTATGACAATTATACATCTGGTGAATTTAAACTTATAAAAATAGCTTTACCAATAACATTTATTATTCTATCCTTTTTCAATATTTATAAGGCTATTAAGGAAAAAAAATCCAGAAATTAATTTCTGGATTTTTTTTATCAAACCTCAACAATGTATTTTTTATTATTTCATTGTAAGGTATTTATAAATTTTTTGTCCATCAATATCAGATAAATTTGCTTTCTTTTGCATTCTATTTACAATTGGTTTCCAATCTTGTGCATTAAAATATTGTGGAGAATAAAGCTGATGACATCTTGCACAATTATTTTCATAAAGTGACTTGCCTTCGGCTAATTCAGAAGTCATTGGAGTTAGGTTTGCATCTTCTTTTTTTACTACGGCAGTTGGCACACTTGATTTGGATGCACAAGAATAAACGATATTGGCTAAAACTATAAAAGCCATTACTTTATATTTCATACTTTTTGTTTATTGGATTGAGTAAATATATAAAAAAATCCCAACAGAATTCTGTCAGGATTATAAGTTTGATTTAATTTTAGCAAGATTATTTCACATCCATTAATTCTACATCAAAAATCAAAGTAGCATCAGGTGGAATTACACCGCCAGCACCACTAGAACCGTAACCTAAATAAGAAGGAATAACAAAACGAGCTTTATCACCAACTTTTAGTAAAGCAATGCCTTCATCCCAACCTTCAATCACTTGTCCTTGTCCTAATTTGAATTCGATAGGCTTTTTGCGAGGATAGGAACTGTCAAATACTTTTCCGTTTTCTAACGAACCTTCGTAATGAACTGAAACCGTTTTACCATTTTCGGCTTGTTTTCCTGAACCTTTCTGTATCATTTTGTAACGCAAACCGCTTTCTGTTTTATCAAAACCAGCGGCTAATTTTTCCATGGCTGCTTCAGATTCTTTTTTTGCTTCTTCAATTCTTTTAGCTCTTGAACCTTCAAAAGTTCTAAATGCTTCAATAGCATTCCAATTTTGAGCATCATCGCCTACTCTAATAATTTCAATAGTATCAATTAAATCACCTTGTACAATAGCATCAACAACATCTTGTCCTTCAACAACATTCCCAAAAACAGTATGCTTTCCGTCCAACCAAGAAGTAGAAACATGCGTAATGAAAAACTGTGAACCATTACTTCCAGGCCCTGAATTTGCCATTGACAAAACGCCTGGTTTATCGTGTTTTAAAGTTGGATGAAATTCATCATCAAAATTATATCCTGGACCACCAGTTCCAATGCCTTGAGGGCAACCACCTTGAACCATAAAATCAGGTATTACCCTGTGAAATTTTAAACCGTCATAGTATGGCTTACCCATTGGTTTTGCTGAATTTTCTAATTGCCCTTCTGCTAAAGCAACAAAGTTGCCAACTGTTCCAGGTGTTAAATCATGTGTTAATTTTACTAAAACACTACCTTTAGTGGTGTTGAATTTAGCATATATTCCGTTTTCCATAACTATTATTTTAAATTTGATGCAAAATTACAATTAAAATACAGAATCTAAAAATTAGAAAAGTTTTAAACTTATTATCTTTGCCAAATGCGAATAGATATCATCACCATTTTACCCGAATTATTAAGAAGTCCTTTTGAAGCGTCTATCATGAAACGCGCCATTGAAAAAGGATTGGTAGAAGTGCATTTTCATAATCTGAGAGATTATACTACCAACAAGCAGAAATCGGTTGATGATTATCCATTTGGCGGTGGCGCAGGAATGGTTATGAATATTCAACCCATTGATGATTGTATTGCCCATTTGAAAAGTCAAAGAAATTACGACGAAATCATTTACATGTCGCCAGATGGGGAAACCTTGAACCAGAAAATGGCAAATTCGATGTCGATGCTAGAAAACGTAATTATTCTATGTGGGCACTACAAAGGAGTTGACCAACGAGTGCGTGATCATTTGATTACCAAAGAAATTTCGATTGGCGATTATGTACTTTCTGGTGGAGAAATTAGCGCCATTGTTTTTTGCGATGCTATTATTAGATTAATCCCAGGAGTGCTAAGCGATGAAACCTCAGCATTGACTGATAGTTTTCAGGATAATCTGCTGTCAGGTCCAATTTATACTCGTCCAGCTGATTACAAAGGTTGGAAAGTCCCCGATGTTTTAACAAGCGGACATTTTGCTAAAATTGACAAATGGCGAGAAGACATGGCTTATGAACATACAAAAAATAGAAGACCTGACTTACTTGACAATGAATAATTTATAATTGATAATTGATAATGAGACTTTTAACAAACAAAAAAAATACCAACTATTAATTGTAAATTATCAATTCTTTTATATATTTGCACCCACATTTGACTAACCTCTGGCGAAAACCGTGAATGTTGCTCAGATTTAAACCATAATTAGCATTAAAAATGGCAAATTTAGTAGATTTCGTTAATAACGAATTATCAACAAAAAAAGATTTCCCTATTTTCGGAGCCGGTGATACTATCACGGTTTACTACGAAATTAAAGAGGGTGAAAAAACAAGAACCCAGTTTTTCAAAGGAGTTGTTATCCAAAGAAAAGGTTCTGGATTGACAGAAACTTTTACAATTAGAAAAATGTCTGGTGCAGTTGGAGTAGAACGTATTTTCCCTGTTAACATGCCAGCTTTACAAAAAGTAGAAGTTAACCAAAGAGGTAAAGTTAGAAGAGCTCGTATCTACTACTTTAGAGAACTTACTGGTAAAAAAGCAAAAATCAAAGAAAGAAGAAGATAATTCAATACTTTGTAATCATAAAAAGTCTCGATATTCGAGACTTTTTTTATATCAAAAACAGATTAAAATTATGAATTTCTCATTATTTAAACCTAAAAATAATAAATCTATAATTCAATCGTTTTAGCAAATGTTATAAATGAAACTTCTATCTTATTAATTATATTTGCAATCGTTAATTTTTAAAAAATAAACTAAAACAAATGACAAAAATTAAAGTAGTCAATCCTATAGTAGAATTGGATGGCGATGAAATGACACGAATTATTTGGAGCTTTATTAAAGAACAATTAATCCTTCCATATCTTGATTTAGATATAAAATATTATGACTTAGGAATAGAACATAGAGATGCTACCAAAGATCAAGTTACAATTGACTCAGCTGAAGCCATCAAAAAATATAATGTGGGTATCAAATGTGCTACCATTACTCCAGACGAAGAACGCGTGAAAGAATTTAACCTTTCTGAAATGTGGAAATCTCCAAACGGAACCATCCGTAACATAGTTGGCGGAACTGTATTCCGTGAACCAATTATTATGAGCAATGTTCCTCGTTATGTACAAGGTTGGACAAAACCTATTGTCATTGGTCGTCATGCTTTTGGAGATCAATATAAAGCAACTGATAAAGTAATCAAAGGAAAAGGCACTTTAACCATGAGTTTTACTAATGAAGCAGGTGAAACTACTACTTGGAATGTTTATGATTTTAAAGGCGATGGTGTAGCTATGTCAATGTATAATACGGACGAAAGCATCTACGGATTTGCACATTCTTCTTTTCAAATGGCTTTAACAAAAAAATGGCCTTTATATCTTTCTACCAAAAATACCATTTTAAAAGCCTATGACGGAAGATTTAAAGATATTTTTGAAGAAGTATACCAACAACATTACAAAGCTGAATTTGATAAAGAAGGAATCACATACGAACACCGATTAATTGATGATATGGTTGCTTCTTGTATGAAATGGAATGGTGGATTTGTTTGGGCATGTAAAAACTATGATGGTGATGTACAATCGGATACCGTAGCTCAAGGATTTGGTTCTTTAGGATTAATGACTTCTGTGCTTGTAACTCCTGATGGAAAAACGGTTGAAGCGGAAGCTGCTCACGGAACCGTAACTCGACACTACAGAGAACATCAAAAAGGAAGAAAAACTTCGACCAATCCAATAGCATCTATATTTGCTTGGACACGTGGATTAGAACACCGAGGAAAATTAGATAGTAACCAAGAACTAATCGATTTCTGTCATGCATTGGAAGCTGTTTGTATTGAAACCGTTGAAGCTGGTCAAATGACAAAAGACTTAGCAATGTTAGTAAAACCAGATAATTTAACAGAAACTGATTATTTATCAACGGAAGATTTCCTGCAAACTTTGAAAACCAATTTAGATAAAAAATTATCTTAGTTTCAAATTATATATTATTTAAAAAAAGCGATCATTTGATCGCTTTTTTTATTCCTTTTCTTCAATTCCTTTAATTTTCCTAATTTTAACAATGGCTTTGTAATTTGTATTCAGCGTCCATTGTTGATTAGTAACTAACTTTTCATTACCATCAAAAAAAGCAAACTGTCCAGTATTTGGAAATAATTCTCCTGTATTTAAAGCTTCAATTTGGATAGTATTTAATCCTTCTTTTAACTCTAAATGATATATTTTAAAACCAGATTCTAAATTAATAATAGGAATAACAACTGTATCATTTAACCAAATGCTGACTTTGTCACCATCAATAGCGCCAAAATCTCTACAAGATACATTCAATTTAAATGTAGTGATAATAAACTCTCCCAAAAACATATCGCTGTTAACAATTTCTTGAGTTAGTCCTTCGCGCTTCATTTGATCATTCATTTTCTGAGTGTATGCTGAAGCAGGACTTTCAAATTTTTCTTTCTCCATGATGCTTTTCTCTTCTTCAGGTTTTTTTTTGATTAGAGAAACGCTTTCTAATAATTTATCTTTTTTGTCAAAAATACTTGGATACTTAATTGATTTTGATGAAGTAGGATTAACTTGCCCAGAACTATTTGAAACTGGAGCAATATTTATGGTTTTCTTGGGCAACTCAAGCTGAGCAAACCCTTTTGTAGAAAAAAGTAATAAGAAAAAGTAAAAACTATATTTTTTCATGGGTAACCAATAATCATTTTGTAAAAGTATTTAAAAACCTATTACACTTTAATTCTAATTAACCTAAGCTTAACATAAAATTATAGTAATATTTCGGAACTTTGTAAGTCAAAATTACGTGTAAAAAATCAACAAATTATATGCCTAAAAAAATTATTCTTTTAACATTTTTTATTCTAGGAACAATAAGTTCTTTTGCTCAAGAAAAATTAACAATTAGCGGAGTTATTTCGGACTCAAAAACAAACGAAACGCTAATAGGGGTCAATATTTATATTCTCGAAAAAAAAGCAACTATTATAACCAATGAATATGGGTTTTATTCTTTAACAGTGCCAAAAGGAACTTATAAAATCCAAATAAGCTATGTGGGCTATGAAACCCTTGAAGAAACAATTTCTTTAGAAAAAGATAGTAAGAAAAATTTCAATTTAACAGAAACTGGTCAAGCCTTAGATGAAGTAGTTATTAACACCGAAAAAACAGCTACTAATATTCGAAACCCCGAAATGAGCGTGAATAAACTTACCTCTGCAACTATCAAAAAAATCCCTGTGGTTTTGGGAGAAGTGGATATTATTAGAGCATTATTAACGTTACCTGGTGTTACCAATGCTGGCGAAGGACAATCTGGCTTTAATGTGCGTGGTGGTGGTGCCGACCAAAACTTAATTTTATTAGACGAAGCTACTATTTTTAATTCATCACACCTTTTTGGGTTCTTTTCCGTTTTTAATCCCGATGCTATAAAAGATTTAAAATTGTATAAAGGTGGTATTCCCTCTCGCTATGGCGGAAGAATTTCTTCTGTGTTAGATATTTATCAAAAAGATGGCAATAGCAACAAATTCAGTATGAATGGTGGTATTGGCTTAATTTCTAGTAGACTACTTGCTGAAGGCCCAATTATAAAAGATAAATTATCTTTTCTTTTTGCTGGTAGAGGTTCATATGCGCATCTGTTTTTAAAACTTTCGGACAATCCTAACTCCGCTTATTTCTATGATTTGAATACCAAATTGAATTATAAACTCAACCCAAATAATAATTTATTTCTTTCAGGTTATTTTGGTAGAGATGTTTTTAACATCAATAATAACTTCATAAATACCTACGGAAATGCAACCTTAAATTTGCGTTGGAATCATTTATTTTCAGATAAATTATTTTCTAATCTATCAGCAATTTATAGTGATTATTATTATGGATTAGATTTAGATTTAATCGGTTTCCTTTGGAATTCTGGCATCAAAAATTATAATATCAAATATGATTTCAAATATTATGCTACAGATAAAGTTAAATTAAACTATGGTGTAAGTGGTATTTATTATGACTTCAACCCAGGCACTATCGAACCTTCAAATTCTGAATCAGGAATAAATTACAAACAATTAGAAAAAAAATATGCTTTTGAACCATCAGTATATCTTGAAGCAGAACAAAAAGTATCCAACAAGTTATCACTTTCCTATGGTGTAAGATTTAGTAGGTTTTATCGTTTAGGAAGTTCAACGGTAAATTTATATGAGAATAATCAACCTGTAGTATTCAATCAAGAATTACAGATTTATGAAAAAGCTACACCAATTGACACCCAATTCTATGACAAAAATAAAGTTATAGAGAGTTTTAACAATTTGGAACCTCGTTTTGCTGCTTCTTATCAATTAAATGATAACACATCCTTAAAAGCTAGCTATGACAGAATGGCGCAATACCTTCAATTGATTTCCAATACAGCATCGCCAACACCGTTAGATGTTTGGACACCAAGCGATACCTATATCAAACCTCAAATTGCTGATCAAGTCGCATTAGGTTATTTTAGAAATTTTAAAGAGGATAACTATTCTCTAGAAGTGGAAACGTATTTCAAAAAAGTAAAAAACAGAATTGACTACATTGATGGCGCTGATTTAATTGCTAATGAAGCCATAGAACAAGCAATCTTGAATGGTGAAATGAGATCCTATGGAATTGAATTCTTGTTGAGAAAAAATTCGGGTAATCTCAATGGATGGATATCCTATACTTTATCAAAATCAGAACAAAGAACTCCAGGAAGAAATGCCAACGAACCTGGAATAAATAATGGAAATTGGTACCGTTCTGGTTATGACAAACTGCATAATCTTTCGGTTACAAGTTCCTATAACTATAATCCCAAATGGACTTTTGGAGCCAATTTTGTGCTACAAACGGGTCAACCTGTCACCTTTCCAAATGGACAATATGAATACCAAGGAATTACCATTCCTACCTATGGTCTGAGAAATGAAGATAGATTACCAACTTATCATCACCTGGATATTTCGGCTACTTATACACCAAAACCAACTAAGAAAAAAGGCTGGCAAAGTGAATGGATTTTCTCTATTTATAATTTATATGGAAGAAAAAATGCAGCTTCTATTTCGTTCCGACAAAATGTGGACACAGGTGCCAATGAAGCCATAAGATTATCCATCTTCGGAATTGTTCCAGGTGTTAGTTATAACTTTAAATTTTAATATCATGAAAATCTATAAATTCATAATCCTTTTTCTTTTGACTGCACCATTAACAAGTTGCGAAGATGTCATAAAAGTAGATTTAGAAACTGCAGCACCAAGATTGGTCATTGACGGCTCTATTCAATGGCAAAAAGGAACTTTGGGCAACGAACAACAAATAAAATTATCAACCACAACTGGTTTTTATGATAGTACAATTCCAACAGTTTCTGGCGCAACAGTTTATGTAACTAATAGTGATAATGTGGTTTTTAATTTCATTGAAACTACCCCAAACACAGGTGTTTACAACTGCTCAACATTTGTCCCAGAATTAAATGAGACTTATGCCTTAACCGTTATTCTAAATGGACAAACTTACACAGCCACTGAAACTTTAAAAAGTGTAAGTCCAATTACCACTATTGAACAAAAAAATAATGGCGGATTAGGTAATGATATTGAAATCAAATCATTTTTTGATGATCCAGCCAACATAGAAAACTATTATATGTTCAGATACAAATCAAATATTGCTGTAATACCCACTTTTGAAGTTGATGATGATGAACTTACCGATGGAAACCAAAATTTTGGATTGTATATGAATGAAGACATTGGCACAGGTGACCAACTAGACATTACAATTTATGGCATTTCAAAACGATATTATGAGTATATGAATAAATTATTACTAATTTCTGTTGGAAGTAATGGTCCATTTTCAACGCCACCAGCTACGATTCGAGGGAATATTATCAATGAAACCAATGCTGATAATTATACCTTGGGTTATTTCAACCTTTCTGAAACTGATGTAAAGAATTATGTAATTCAATAATTGAAAAGTAGTATTTTTGAAAACTTTATGGAAGTCAGAAGTTAGAAGATTGTCTCAACTAAATATTGTTTACAAAAACTCTGAAATCTGAAATCTGAAATCTAAAATCTCATGTCATCACATCATATCGTTCGCGACGATCAAGAACCAGCATTGATTATTGCCAATGGTGAAATGTGTAGTTCCGAATTATTAGGACAACTGCTAGAATGGTCTCCTTTAGTTATTGTACTAGACTCTGCTATTGAAAGAGTTTTGGAATTGGGCATCAAAGTAGATGTGTTATTAGGTGATTTTGATAGAGGATTTGATGTAGAATATTATAAGGAAAAACAATATCCCATTGAGATTGTTTATACGCCAAACCAAGACAAAACCGATTTAGAAAAGGCATTTGATTATTTAATAGAAAAAGGACACAAAGCCGCCAATGTAATATGGGCAACAGGCAAACGTGCAGACCATACCATTACTAATTTAACTAACATTGTTAGCTATAGAAATGCTTTAAAAATTGTTGTCCTTGATGACCATTCCAAAGTCTTTTTGCTGCAAAATTCTTTTGAAAAATGGTATACTGCCAATACGATACTTTCGCTCATTCCCATTGGAAAAGTTTCGGGCATAACGACCAAAAATCTTTTCTATTCTTTAAATAATGAAGCCCTTACTATTGGTTATCGCACAGGAAGCAGTAATCATGTTATAGAAGACGGGATGGTTGCTATTAATCACACAGATGGTGATTTATTGTTAATAGAATGCTGGGATTAATTGGAAGTACGAAGTTAGCAGTAGAAAATAACAAATGAAAAAAAATCAACACGCGATAGAAAAAAAAGGACTACATCCTAGAAATCCGCATCGGTTTCGATATGATTTTGAACTGTTGCTAAACAATTGCCCCGAATTAAAAAACTTTGTTCATGCCAACGAAAATCGTTCAGGGGCTTCGGAAGAAACAATTGATTTCAGTAATCCAGATGCTGTAAAAGCACTAAACAAAGCATTATTGATTACCTATTACGACATTCAAAACTGGGACATTCCATCAAATTATCTTTGTCCGCCAATTCCCGGAAGAGCCGATTACATTCATTACCTCGCTGATTTATTGGCAACTTCAAATAATGGAATTATTCCTGAAGGAGAAAATGTAGTTGGTTTAGATATTGGTATTGGTGCCAATTGTATTTATCCAATTATTGGAAATAATGCGTATGGATGGAGTTTTGTAGGTGCCGATATTGATGAAGACGCGCTTCAAAATTGCAAAAAAATCATTGCTAACAATGCAAAACTAATTGATGTTATCAGTTTGCAGTTGCAAGTAGAGCCACGATTTATATTCAAAAACATAATTCTTCCAGAAGACACATTTGCTTTTACCATTTGCAATCCGCCATTTCATTCCTCAGCGGAAGAAGCTGCCAAAAGCGCTCTGCGAAAAGTAAATACGTTAGCAAATAAGAAATCGGAAAATCCTGTTTTAAACTTTGGTGGGCAACAAGCCGAATTGTGGTGCAAAGGGGGCGAATTGGGTTTCATAACCCAAATGATTTATGAAAGTGCCAAATATCCTTTGCAGTGTTTGTGGTTTACGACTTTGGTTTCCAAAAAAGACAATTTGAAAAGCATCTATAAAATTTTAGGAAAGGTGAGTGCTGTAGCAATAAAAACTATCGACATGGCACAAGGGCAGAAAATTAGCCGCATTGTCGCTTGGACTTTTTTAAGTGAAACGCAACAAAAGGATTGGAAGTTTTAGGATTTCTGTTGATTGTTTTTTTGTAACTTCGTAAAAAATGTTTGAGATATGAATACTTTCGAAGATTACAACAATGACATTTTAAAAGCTGAAGAAGACATAGCAGATAACTATCTTGCTTCTCACGAAGAGATAAAAGCTAAAATGGAACAATGGAAAAAGAGATAGATAGAACACAATCACTTATCTACATTTTAAGAATTAGACATACAAGTAGAAATCCCAAAAATCTTTAATGAAATTCCAAGTAATCTCCGAATACAAACCCACTGGTGACCAACCACAAGCTATTGAGAAATTAGCCAAAGGAATCGTCGATGGTGATAAATATCAAACTTTATTAGGAGTAACAGGTTCAGGAAAGACATTCACAGTAGCCAATGTTATTGAGGAAGTGCAAAAACCAACTTTGGTTCTAGCACACAACAAAACCTTAGCAGCGCAATTGTATTCGGAATTCAAACAGTTTTTTCCCAATAATTCGGTGCAGTATTTTGTGTCTTATTACGACTATTACCAACCCGAAGCGTATATACCTGTTACCGGAGTTTTTATAGAGAAAGATTTATCCATCAATGAAGAATTAGAGAAACTCCGTTTGAGTACTACTTCTGCCCTACTTTCGGGACGCAGAGATGTATTGGTTGTTGCTTCTGTTTCGTGTTTGTATGGTATTGGAAATCCCGTAGAATTTCAAAAGAATGTAGTTTCTATTGAAAAAAACCAAGTCATTTCGCGCACCAAATTACTTCATAAATTAGTACAAAGTTTGTATTCTAGAACTGAGGCCGAGTTTACTCCGGGAAATTTCAGGATTAAAGGTGATACTGTGGAAATCTTCCCTAGTTATGCTGATGAACCTTTTCGGGTGCATTTCTTTGGCGATGAAATTGAAGAAATAGAAGCATTTGATCCCAAGACTTCTAAAGTATTTGAGCGCTATGAAAAACTAAATATTTATCCTGCCAATATGTTTGTGACTTCTCCTGATGTGTTGCAAGCCGCAATATGGGATATCCAACAAGACTTGGTAAAGCAAGTAGATTATTTCAAGGAAATTGGCAAACATTTGGAAGCCAAACGACTAGAAGAACGCACCAATTTTGACCTAGAAATGATACGCGAATTGGGCTATTGTTCTGGGATTGAAAACTACTCGCGGTATTTAGACAGACGATTACCAGGCACAAGACCTTTCTGTTTATTGGATTATTTTCCTGATGATTTCTTGATGGTGGTAGATGAAAGTCACGTAACGATTTCTCAAGTGCATGCTATGTATGGTGGCGATAGAAGCCGTAAAGAGAATTTGGTAGAATATGGTTTCCGCCTTCCTGCTGCTATGGACAACCGACCGTTGAAGTTTGAGGAATTTGAAAGCATGCAAAACCAAGTAATTTATGTATCTGCCACGCCAGCCGATTATGAATTGCAAAAATCAGAAGGGATTTATGTAGAACAAGTCATTCGCCCAACGGGTTTGCTTGACCCAATTATAGAAGTGCGTCCGAGTTTGAACCAAATAGACGATTTGATAGAAGAAATTCAGTTGCGATGTGAAGCCGATGAACGCGTTCTAGTCACTACGTTAACCAAAAGAATGGCAGAAGAACTGACCAAATATTTAACTAAAGTTGCCATCCGTTGTCGTTACATTCACTCGGATGTGGATACTTTGGAACGGGTAGAAATCATGCAGGATTTACGCAAAGGGTTGTTTGACGTGCTCATTGGTGTGAACTTACTACGTGAAGGTTTGGACTTGCCCGAAGTATCATTAGTAGCCATACTCGATGCTGATAAAGAAGGTTTCTTACGTAGCCATCGTTCACTGACACAAACAGTAGGTCGTGCTGCACGAAACGTGAACGGCAAAGCGATTTTATATGCCGACAAAATCACCAACAGCATGCAAAAAACGATGGATGAAACCACATACCGTCGCGAGAAACAAATTGTCTACAACACTTTGCACGGTATAGAACCAAAAGCTTTGAACAAAAGTCTCGGCAACGCTTTGAGCAACAACTCGGTTTCTACCCAATATTTTGAAGATAAAATTGCCAAAGCTGCTGAACCTGAAAGCTTGTATTTATCCAAACCCGAAATTGAAAAGAAAATCCGTGAAGCGCGCAAAGCGATGGAAAAAGCGGCTAAAGATTTAGACTTTATGCAAGCCGCAAAATACCGAGATGAAATAAAGGCACTGCAAAACAGGATGTAAATTGCTGCTACTGTCTCCCCTCTATCTTTCCTGTTGCTATTCTTTTATATACTTATTTTTTTAATGGTTTTTGGCCCAAAAAAAGCGGGTTGCAATTCTCGCGCAAGAAAATATTTTTGTTGTACAAGAAAAAAAAATTGTTGTGCAAAAATGAGCGCCTTGTTGCGAAAGAACTATTAAATTGTTGCCCAACAAATGATTCAATTATACGCAAGAAATTGACTTAGACCAAAAATGGTACTAAAATCAAACCAAAATGGCAAGATAGCTTAGAGAAACTGATACACTTTTTTTTATAAATTATCCAACGGACTTATAATCTTTCTTTTAGAAACATCTGTTAAGTGAGTGTAAATCATAGTTGTTTTAATGGAGTTGTGTCCCAATAGTTCTTGTACAAATCGAACATCTGTACCTTGCTCAATCAGATGAGTTGCAAAACTGTGAATGAATGAATGTACTGAGGCATTCTTTTTAATTTTTGCTTTTATTAAAGCATTTTTGAGTATTTGCTGAACAGAACGAACAGCATATTGACCTCCAGACTGTCCTTCAAAAAGAAATTCTTTTGGCTTATATTCTAAAAAATAATCTCTCAATAAAACTAGCAATTTAGGCGATAACATAATTGTTCTGTCTTTCTTCCCTTTGGATTGTTTAATACTTATTAGCATTGTAGAAGAATTGATGTCATTAATTTTTAATGCAACTACCTCTGATACTCTCAATCCAGCTGAATAGCATGTGCTTAAAATGGCACGATGTTTTAAATTTTCTGTACAATCAATAATTTTTTTAACTTCTTCCTGAGTTAGAACTATTGGAATTTTATGTTCAACCCTATCTGGATAGAGATAGTTTAAATCTACTCGTTGTTTTAATACTCCTGCATAATAAAATTTTATAACTGCCACTAGCTGTTTTTGGTAGGATTGAGAGATACCATATACTGTTACTTGTTCATTTATAAACTCTTCAATTTTCTTTAATGATAAAATATCAACATCCTGTTCACTAAAATAATTGAAAAATTGACGCAATGCACCAACATAAGTCTTTATGCTTGCAGGACTATATCTTTTTATTTCTAAAAGCCTGATAAACAATTCTATTTTTTTATCCATTGCAAAACAGTATTAAAAAAAGTAAAGTTATACGAAATGTAGTGAAAATATTCGTAAAAAAGTACTCTTTTGATTAAATTTACGCAATTTACTTGTACGATACTTTAGAATTGCGTTAATTTGGGTGTTACCTGATATGCTGCTTCGCCAGAACGAAATCGGAAACGAGAAATTTATTATTTACGAATTTTAAAAATTAAATTGTAATTTTGCTAAAACGATAAATAAAAGTAAATTGATAGCAGTTAAAGAGAAAATAAGTATTGAAGAATTTGATGGTAAAAACTATCAAATAAAACTTGTTGAACCATACGACAAAGCATTAATTACACACTATTTACACAATTATCATAACGGAGTTTCAAAGCATTATAAAAAAGATGCTGTAAAAGTTTTAAATAACTTTATTCAATATAAACAAGTTGAAGAGCAAGTAAATATTGTCGCAGAGGATGCTTTACAGCAACTTCTTTTTGAAGTTGAAAACGTTCCTTTTCCAACTCCAAATAATTATACTTTTAAATTTATTGACCTTTTTGCAGGAA
>Ga0114958_10000358_pt1 | contig 39649 bp, 36 predicted proteins | sample C_130208_EF_Meta_FD_89577 | JGI IMG/M metagenome (GOLD analysis project Ga0114958, IMG submission 89577) | Freshwater microbial communities from Lake Croche, Canada to study carbon cycling - C_130208_EF_MetaG | ecosystem: Environmental > Aquatic > Freshwater > Lake | place: Lake Croche, Canada... | reverse complement strand
TATTTGCGGTGTTGGCAAGCCAGTCACGTTCATTGACAAGTAGTCCTGAAACCTGAGCACTCAGCTCACTGTAGAGAATAGATTTCGTGACTCCAAGTGTTGTTTTTAATTCAAACATGAGAACTATGAATCTTAAAATTTGTTAAAGTAAAATATAATCTAATTAATTGTATGTTATTCTGGGTACGAATGGATAATTGAACTTGTAATACAACCGAAAGTAGAAGAAATAATTTCGAAACTCGTATCAATCAAACGTACAAATAAGATTTTCCTTTAAAATGTATCTTTAATTAAAGATCTTACCGCTTGTTGCAGTTATAGACATTTTCGAATTTATAAACTAAGAAAAAAGCTACGTGTAACTGATTTTTTGATCCACGTTGTCTAACCAAACTTGATTGCGAGGCACTACCAATTAAACGATCGTATCCTACTAAATTTATTAGAGCTAATGAACGATTAATCGGCAATATAAAGTTATTATCTAGTCCGTAAGAAATAAAACCTGATTTAGCTGTATATTGATTTAATCCAGATCTTAGGGATTGTAATGCGTTAACTCCGAAATACTCGTTTGTGTATTTTGAATTCGCGAAACTCGAAGATAGACCCGTGCTCATAATTAGCGGGTATTTTAGATTTAGTAATTCATGTATGTCTTGGCTACGCATAGCACTTATATTGCCTATTAGTTCACTTTTACCCGTAACACCCTGTAATAGTTCTAGTTTAGTTTCATAAGCATCTATTTTATAACTTCCATAAAGCCCTAGTTCGAATGAGGAGGATACGTTTCCTAAACCAATTAAGGCTTTAGTATTTTTACCTACTACTTTGAAAAAATTATGGCCGTTTTGTCTTCTTTCAAAAGACTCTTTACCTAAAACACCTACTTGAATTCCATCCACATTTATAAAATTATATCTTAATCCGTCGTAAACTGATGCTGAAAAATTGTTGCCGTAAGTAATTTTAATATCAGGTACCAAACTTAATTCGTAATCTTTAGAACCTAAAAAAGCTGGGCCATAAATAAAGCCGCCTCCAAAATCAACATCGAACCCTTGTTTGAAGGTATCATTTGGGTTTCCTGAATTAAAGCCTGAATTGTGCTCATTAGTCTGTCCAATAACTTGCCCGCCAAAAAGGAATAAAAAAATTAACAAAATTGATCTATTTAACATGAAAAATAAACAATTCATTTAACTATTAAAGTCAAATTAACATACACACAAGATAAGCGATAAAAATAAAAATCACTAAACCAAAAACAGCTAAAACAACTAATTAAATTAATTTTTGCTAATAGCTATAAAGTAAATGAATATATGTTATATAAAAAGATAAACCAAAGTAGCTTTATATTACCTCAAAAAACAAATTCCTAGCTCTTAATTATAAGGCTTCAAAAGTTTAGTATTAAAACTGGTAGTTGGAATTCGCTTATTAAATTTGATCTTTCAAAAGAAATGCTACGTCTATACAAGTGAATAATGGCACATTTTCTCATATTAGCAGCTAGCAGCAGTATCGGTCAGTCTACAACTCGACTTTTGGAGGAGTCGGGACACAGCGTGTTTAAAACGGCTCGAGATAATAGTAAAATAAACCCAGATGCTCTGCTAGACGCTACTGATTTTGACGCAGTTGATCAAATTTTCCAGCAGGCAGGTGATATTGATGGTGTTGTCAATTGCAGCGGTTCACTTCTACTACGTTCAGCTCATTTAACCAGTAAAGAACAGTACCTATCGGTTGTTAATGCTTCATTAACAACCGCATTCGCAACAGTACGATCTGCAGGTAAATATATGAAGAAAGGTGGCTCCGTTGTACTAGTATCTTCAGCAGCTGCAATGACTGGATTAGCAAATCATGAAGCAATAGCTGCAGCAAAAGCAGGTATTATAGGTCTTACTCTTTCAGCGGCAGCCTCATATGCTACCCAAAACTTACGTATAAATGCAGTATCCCCTGGATTAACTGAAACCAACATGACCAGTTCAATAACTGGAAATGAAAGCTCACGTAAAGTATCAGAAGGAATGCACGCTCTCGGCCGTCTTGGAAAACCTGATGATGTAGCTCGTGCGATTGAATTTTTTCTTAAGCCTGAAAATAATTGGATCACAGGGCAAATTTTAGCTGTAGACGGCGGGTTATCTAATATTCGCCCAAAGGTAAAAGCATGAAACTTGAATTAACGGATGCTTTGACAAGCACAATAATTGCCTGGGCATGGGCAGACGATGTATCATTTGATCAAATTAAAAAAGATACCGGTTACACGGAAAGTGAAGTAAAAGCTATTATGCGTAAAAATCTCAAAGCAAAAAGTTTTATAATATGGAGAGAACGTGTACAGGGTAGAAAAGCTAAACATGAAAAACGCAGTAAACTTCTAAATATAGAAATAGAGTAAGTAATTTAACTATTTTATTATGCCAAAAAATGTTAAAAAACAGAATTTACCTACTAAAGTATGTGTTACTTGTGGAAGACCTTTCACATGGCGTAAGAAATGGGAAAAAGTATGGCATGAAGTTAAATACTGCTCTGACAGATGTAGAAATGCCTAAATAATTAGTACATTATATTAGAACACCATTTTTGGTCATGACTTCTTGATTAGTTTACTTCTTATGAAAAAACGTATCGCGATTATTGGCGCAGGAATGTCTGGATTAACGCTAGCTAATCGCTTATCGAAAATTGCAGAAGTAGTTTTATTTGAAAAATCACGTGGGGTTGGAGGTCGAATGTCTACACGGCAAGCAGATCCCTTTACTTTCGACCACGGTGCACAATTTTTTACTGTTCGAGATAAGAGATTTTCAGTCTTCATTGAACCTCACTTAAATTCTGGACTTATTCAAGAGTGGAAAGGAAAAGTTATTACACTTGAGATTGATAAAAAGATAACTAACAGGCTTTGGTTTGAACCCCATTACGTTGCCTGTCCGGGAATGAATAGCCTATGTAAGAAAATGGCTGAAGGTTTGACTATCAACTTTAATTGCGAGTTAGCACCACTCGCCTCTAAGCACTCCAATATTTGGAAACTTGTTGATAAAAGTGGTAAAGAACTAGGAAATTTTGACTTAGTTATATCGACAGCACCTCCTATACAAACATGTAAATTATTTGAAGGTTTTCTACCGCAGGACACTCCTCTACGATTTAGCAAATTTCAGGCATGCTATACAATGATGTTTGGTTTCTATAAAAAATGGGATAAAACGTGGATGGCAGCTAAAATTAAGAATAGTCCACTAGAATGGATAGCAGTAAATTCTTCAAAGCCTGGACGTAACACGGATCATACTACACTTGTTGTACACTCAAATAATACGTGGGCTGAAGAGCATACTAATGATGACTTACAAAAAACAGAAATATACCTTAGACGTGAGCTAAATAAAGTACTTGATGAGGAAATAGAGTTTCCAGATTACTTCTCAATGCACCGCTGGCGCTATGCATTGCTTGAAAAAGCACACGATGATGTAAGCCGAAAAGAACCGTTTTATGATCCCACTACAAATCTCGCTAGCGTGAGTGATTGGGGCTCTAGATCACGTGTCGAAGAGGTATGGATTGAAGCTAACAAATTAGCAGATATGATAACTAATTAGATTTTTGATACTATTATTATCGCTAGTAATTGAGACTTAAACGTTTATACTAAATCCATTAAGGATTATAATTAAAAGTTAAAATAGTATTTTTTAATTTTATATCTGCGAAATTCTAGTATCAATTAAGCCATACAAACCATCGTGTAATTTTAAATATCTGGTTGTGGTACTAATTGTAGTTTCTCTGTAGAAATACCCTTTAAATGCAATTGTTCACAAATGAATGCATAAACTGAAGCATCCATTTTCCGTGATCTCGAGAGAACCCACAAAAGACCTGCATCCTTAGTACCTACAACAGCCCAAGTATAATCTGTATCTAAAGCAAAAACGACATAAGTTGTGTATATCGGCCAGAGAAAACTTACTTTCCAAATAGCATTTGTCTTGGAGTCTATAATTTGCGCATAGCCATTCCATGTTTTATCAGCGGACAAAAATGTTTTCTCCCTAAAAGTAAAATTATTAGTGATTTTACCGTCGGCTCTCAGACTGTAAGTATCGTAACTAGCTACTTTGTTTTTTTCCAAAAAATATGGTATGTTACGTATTACATACCATTTACCCATGTAACGATCAATATTTACATATTCAACGGGTTTAGGATTTGCCATAATTTGAGTAGGCATAAACAAATACACGAATAAGCCAATTAATAAAACTTTTGATATACATATTAATTTCGAGATCATAACTTTAAATTCTAATTGAATTACCCATTTACAAATTTGTACAAACGTGAACGCGAGTAGTTTTTCGGTACATTCAATTCTAAACATGTTTTAGCCTCTAACCAATCCTCAGATTCACGGCCAAATATACAACCGCTTTGTTCGTATAAATGGTAAGCATAATCCCGGATCACTTCGTCTGAAAAATTAGCAGGCTTAGGCACAGTATTAATCATTTTTTTCATACTCGTAGTTCTTCTTTATAGTTAATGATTTATTTTATTAAAACTAGTACCTTATTTGGTTTGTACAAATGTATATATAGAACTCCGTTTTTTAATTCGTTGATAATCCTGTTAACAGAAGCGGCAGAAGGAAGACAAAAACTCCGAAAAAAAGCTCCGAATTGTCGCTCAACACGATAGTACACTTTTTTTCTATTTTGATCACTATCCCTACGCTCTCCAAATATGATTAGTATTCCAGAATCAACTTTCACTTGAACATCTTCAATATCTAGACCTGGTAAATCGACTTTTACAAGAAACTCGTCCTCATACTCAATTAAATCAACACGTGGACTCCAGTCCGAAATCGTGAATGACTTTCTTTCACTATATTTGTTGGTAAATTGATCCTCGTCGTTAATAGATTCAAACCTATTACGTATATTCGATTTTATCTCGGCTGTTTTAAATCCAATTTCGAATCCATTCATGTTAGTAAATATATTTTAAGTTAATTTTCGTGAATTTCTAGTAGCACATAGTACTACTTAACCCCTCAAATTGCTGCGCACTTTTTGCCTTTTAATAGCCTTAAAAGGAATTATAGTATCTATTAAAATATTTTAGGTAGTAAGCAAATAGTGTATCAGCCTAAATACTCTATATAAGTAAAATCTTAATAGGTTTTTACTAACTTATCACAAACTCGATAAACATATGCCTACTTATATTTAATTTAAGAAATAAATATAAAGTAAAACTTTAGTGCTTTAATTGACTTACTATCTTTTCAGCGACTGTATGTATCTCATCTTTTGTGAATGGCTTACTAAGAAAGGCAATGGCACCAAGCTTTAGTGCATCGAATATAAAGTCATTATAACCAGAAACAATAACTACCTTTGGTTGATATTCTATGCGCTGCAAAAGATCATAAGCTGTTTTACCATCCCAAAGGTGTACGTCTAAAAAAATAACTGAAGGTCTGAATTTAGTTATGTTCTCAATAACTTCTTCGTAAGAATTAGAATCACCTATAACATCAATAATAGGATTCTCTTGCAGTCTGTGAGTTATTATTTTTCTACAGATCTCATCATCATCAACTACTAAAGAATTGATCTTCATGTAGAAGTATAATTATTAATATTAAAATTGATAAACACACCTTTATTATCGGCACAAAGAGTACCTGAAATTAACGATAAATCCGTAAACTAGTTTTAAAATGACTTAAGTATTACAAACTATAGTTTATTGTTTTAAAATAATAAACTTTTAGTTTCACAAATCGTTGCAGATCAAGATTTTAATATAAATATATACGAGTACATACAGTCTCACTTTTAAGAAGTAAAATTATACAATAACTAAAAATATAGTTACTCCTAAGCAAAAAAAAGAAATTAAAAGAAATAGCCTTTAATAAAAAAGCCCAATCCGATAATTCCTAATAGTAGACTTAAATACCAGAAATTACGCCTTTTGCTTAGAACACTTATAGCGCCAATGACTATGGCAATTTGAAAAAAAGTAACTCCCGCTGCAAAACCCATATGGTGTGTTAAGTGCTGTTCAGATTCTTCTTGGGATTTTTTTGCCTCCTCAGAAATAGTATCTTGCTGTTTTTTATATTCAGCTAACTTACTTGTATCTGATTTCGAAATAGTGTGCCCTTCTTCTTGAAGTAATTCGATCTTAGACTCTAAAACAGCAGACTTTATACCTTTGGCCTGGTAGTAAGCCCATTTATCTGAACTCTGTATCTGTTCTATTAAAGCTTCGTTTGCATGATGGCCTGCTAATAAAGAACAAATAGCAGCTAATGCAGCTAAAAATGCAGAGCTTAGTGCAACACCACGTTCCCAACCATTGTTTGAATGCTCCGCATGATGATTAATCTCCTCATGCAATTGTTCTGTAGGTACTTCAGGTGCTTCCATGTTATTAACCGTATATATATTTAATAGAATTGAAATATTATTCTATAAAAAATGACGGGGAAACGTTTAAATAAAACTAAAGAGTAATATATTTAAGACGAAGGCTTGATTTGTTTAATACCGTAAGACTAACCTGAAAATAATAGTATACATTGATAGTTATATTAACCAGTGTGAATCAGATTTTATATTTAAAATTAAAATATTTTTATCGAAAAGATTAATTCATGAAAAGCTGGATAATTTTAATAGTTGCCGTCGCACTTACCTTATTTTCCTTACTTACTGTACTACATGCTCAAACTACATTTCTGTGGGTAGCGGCTATAGGAGCTGATGAATTTGGCCAATTTTTTATTCCTCTAGCAATTTTATTGTTAGTCTATTGTTTTTACAGAAATAACTTACGTTTTTTAATAAATAAAGTAACAGCAGTATTATCACTGGTGGCACTGTGCTGTTTAATTAAACCTACACTAACGGCATTTTATATAGCTTCTCACCTAAATAAAGATCTTGTCACAGCCTTTGATTCAAATGCGGCTATCGAGGACAATTTGAACATCATAAAACTCTTCAAAGTAGGAATTTCCCAAAAGATAGTGCCAAAAACCTTAGTCTACACAGGAATAAATTCAAAATATTCACTAAATTTAGATTTCTATAAACCAGATTCAATTAATGGCACTCCCTACCCTTGTATAATCGTTATACATGGCGGTAGTTGGCATGGTGGAGACAAGCTTCAATTATCAGATATAAACTCTCTGTTGGCCCTAAAGGGATATGCAGTAGCTTCTATAGATTATAGGTTAGCACCAGAGGCTCAGTGGCCTTGTCAAAAGGACGATGTATTGGATGCAGTTAATTACATAAAGTCGCATTCAAATGAATTAAATATAGATGCTACAAAACTAGTGCTCCTAGGAAGAAGCGCGGGTGCACAACTAGCTACCTCGGTAGCGTATCTTGCTAAGGATAAAGCCATCAAAGGCGTTATTTCGATATACGGACCTCAAGACTTAAAATTTGCCTGGGACCACAGATCGCCACGAGATGTACTGGATACCTACTCAATATTTAAAGCTTATTTAGGAGGATCTCCAAGTGAATTCCCAGAAAGCTATAAAGAATCAAGTGCTATAATGAATGTATCTTCAGAAAGTCCTCCTATGTTACTTATTCACGGCAAACTTGATACTCTTGTTTGGTATAAACAAAGTGAGCGTATGGATATTAAACTTACTGAATTTAAAGTACCGCATTACTATCTAAGTTTACCATGGGCTACGCACGGTTTTGATTATAATTTGAACGGTCCTGGCGGACAATTAGAACTAATCACAATAGATAGTTTCTTAAACTATCTATTCAAATCCTCAAAAAGTTATCATTCGTCGTTAAAATGAATCTTTTCGTAACACCAATTTAATAATACTTTTAGTGCATTATAATTAATAATGCATAGTTTATTAAAATACCCTTCTTTTTATGCGTTTAGCCGATTACATCTCTTTTACACTAGCTTTATCATTATCTCGAATTTCATATACTTCATTTAAAAGCCTGGATATTTATAAGGGTAGCCCCATACGAGCATTATGTTCATCTCCTATTTCACGGGTGATCGAGTTACTTTCTGAAAAACTTTACTTAAGATTAGATCAAAAAGATGAGATTACCTGTATTATGAATCACAAAGCACTTCATCTTGGTGCTTTATGTGGATACGTATCGTTGAATGAGTCAGATAAAAGATCTAGGATCCAAGAAATTACTAATTCAGCGCTTTTTAAAATAAAAGCCGTACTTTTACCTGAACAAAGAGTAATATTTGATGATACAAATATAAACTAAAAGAAGTTAAGTTCATTTCTAATTGAATTCTAAAAAATTAAGATAAGCTTAAAATGAATCGTAGAACCGCAGATATTGCTATCATAGGAGCAGGAATAGTCGGTATAGCGCATGCTCTAGCTGCCGCAAAAAAAGGGTTAAAAGTTGTTATGTTTGAAAGAAGTGAACAAGCCGTTGGTGCTTCAGTCCGTAACTTTGGGTTGTTATGGCCTGTAGGACAAGCAGAAGGAAAACTTCATGACCGCGCGATGCGGAGTCTTCTAATATGGAAAGAATTAGCTGACAGTATTGGCCTATACTTCAAGAAGTCAGGTAGTTTGCATGTAGCCTACCATGAGGATGAATTATCTGTTTTAGAAGAATTCTCTAAAAAAAGTCACAGTATTAGCAATGAGGGGAAGCTACTTTCAGCAAAAGAGACGTTAAAGCAGTGCAACCAAGTAAATCCAGAAAATTTACTTGGATCCTATTTTAGTCCCACCGAAGCAACAGTAGATCCAAGACAAGTTATCTCAGAACTCCCTAAATGGTTAGAATCTAATTACGGCGTAATTTTACAATTTTCTACTAACGTAAGAAGTATTTCTATTCCAACAATCGAGACAAGTCGAGGCAACTGGACAGTAAGTCGTGCTATTGTATGCAGCGGTCAGGACTTCGAAACGCTTTATCCAGAGCATTTCGCACAGGAGCCCATTACACGCTGTAAACTACAGATGCTTGCAACTATACCGCAGCCAAACTCCTGGCAGCTGGGATCAGCGCTATGCGCTGGCCTCACCCTTTTACACTACGATAATTTTAAAAGTTGTTCAGGCCTTAAGGCTGTAAAAGAAAGATTCGAAAAAACGATGCCATTTTATCTCAAACACGGCATACATGTTTTATTATCTCAAAATAGCTTTGGAGAACTTATCATAGGTGACTCTCACCACTATTGCCTTACCGTAGATCCTTTTGATCGTGAAGATATAAATCAAGCGATACTAGGTTATTTAAAATCGTTCGCTCTTTTCCCTTCAACACAGATATCCAGACGGTGGAACGGGATATATCCAAAGTTAACCACAGGCACTAATTTAATTTTAACACCAGTGAATGGAGTAACGATTGTAAACGGCCTAGGTGGTGCAGGAATGACTCTATCGTTTGGTCTAGCAGAAGAAGTACTCGAATCACTTCATGCTTAGCCTTTATATAAGCTAGGGCGATGATTATCCTTAATGCGTAAGGCTATACTCTCTATTATCGGTGCACAGTCAGCTATTGAATCTACAACATAATCTGCGCCTGCTTTAAATAACTGTTCTCTAGCCTTTGCAAAAAGATCAGTTCTTTCAATGGGTGTAAGCTTTTGTATTTCGCTTTGAGTTAGGCCTAAAGCATTTCCACTCAAAGCTAATCCTATTGTCCAACATCCGGCATTTTTACCCTCCGCAATATCAGCAATAGTATCTCCAATCTTAATAATCCGTGATAGAGGATAAGCCGATAGCTTAACTGCGTTCAAATAAATCATTAGAGGAGCTGTACGGCCTACTTTAACCTGATCAGGAGTAACGATAACATCAGGCGAATAACCTTGTGAAGCAGCTCTTTCCTGAACGATACGCATCATTTCTGCTGTATATCCAGTCGTACTTCCAATTGGGATACCGTCTTTTCTAAGTAGCTCAACTAAAGGTAAAGTTCCCTCAATAAGGTGACTGTGTGAAGATACTGTTTCTAAAAGTTTTCGTTCTAAAAAAGAATAAAGTATATTGACGTCATTATCTGTAACACTTCGTTCATGTTTTAAAATCCATTGATTAGCTACAGTCACTAAATTTAATATAGATTTTAAATGCTCTTTTTTCGCTAACCCCATATGAAGGCGCGCTTCTGCTACACTAATGGAAATACCTTGATCAGCAAACGTCTCTTGCAGCGCAAGCACGGGAGCAACACAACCCCAATCTATTGTAGTTCCGGCCCAATCAAAAATAACTGCAGCAATAGGATTAGTAGTCATGATATAATTGGATTAGCCGACTCCTTTAAAAAGAAAACTATACCAGCGGAAAGAAAACTTAGAAAAGCAAGCATTTGGAAACCAAGCGTATAACCACCATGATCGAGTACCCAACCAAATGCGAATCCTGCTAAAATACCAGCAATATAACCAACACTATCTACAATACCTGCTACCGTAGCTGCACATTGAGATCCTCTTATTTTTACAGAATAATAGCCTGCAAGTAAACTGTAAGGACCAAGTGCTAGGAAACCAACTAGACCTATAGCTGGTACGAGTTTAGTCATACCTAAATTTGCTATATGGGGAAGGGACAATAACAAGACCGTAAGCATTAATAAGAGTATACTTAGCATATAGGAACGCTGTTTATCATTTAATCGTCCAAATATAACCCCTATAAACAAAATTCCGGCGGCACCGCATAAATCAAACGGCGTCGATAGAAAAGCTGCTACCTGAATTGATAGATGCTCACTTGCTTGAGTTTTTATGTAGTCAACTGTCCAATCATTAAATGTCTCTCGAATAAGTGTTAGAGTGAAGCTAAGTGCTAATACAGCCCAAAACGATTTAAGTAAAAAAAGGTTTTTTACTAATTTCCAATCAAAACCCTGAGATTCTGTTGCTGAATTATAATTAATTTTATTTTTATTTTTTGGCAGTAAGATACCACATAGAATACAGATCACAAAAATAAAGGCTGAGGGAATTCCAAGAATTAATCGCCAATTTTGATTCGTAAGATACGATATCTGTCCCGCGAGAGCAACAGAAGCAGCTCCTCCTAGGACATAGCTAAGACTGAGGACTCCCATTGCTAGTGCTAGATTTTTGGCACTAAACCAGGCAGGAGTCTGCTTTACCATACTTCCCCAGGCCGCTGCACCTGAGAAACGATTAAGAGCGTATATACAAGCAAGCGCTGTTAAAGAAGATGAGAAACCGCCAAGTACTCCGAAAATACCAACAAAAGCTAAAGAGAACACAAAACATAGCCTGCCTCCCAATCTATCAATAACCGGACCAAGCGTCATTTTACCTAGAGCGTATGCTAAAGTTCCTGCACTTGCAACGCGACCTACCTGCTCTTTCGTTGCATGAAATGCCTCTCTTATTAGTGGAACTGCAACGGATAAATTCTTACGACAAAGGTAAACGCCTATGTAACCAAAAACCAATACACACAAATAAGACCATGCGTTAATTGAATCTTTGCGTAGACCCGATGAGTTAGGTGAACACGCAGCATCAACCGACGCAGTGGTCTTTAATGGCGTCAAACTTAGCTCCTATAATAAACTAGCTTATTTTCAACAGTACCGTCTTCAAAGAAATCAACGAGAGCGTAAGCAGGACCAAACTCTTGATAGGGCCCTTTCCACCAACCACCACTTACAGCCCCATTACAGCAGTAACGAACACCTAGATATGTGATATCATCACAGAGATGCACATGACCGCTCATGCAAAACTTAACATTAGAATGCTTGGAGAAAAGATTCTTGATACGTTTAGCATCAATGTGTGTCCATGCTCCTGGAATTACCCAACTTCCTGTAGATTCAAGATCGTCAAAACCATCAAAAAATGTACATACACTGAGTAATGGAACATGAGACAAAACGCATATTGGAGTAGCGGTTGGAACACTCTGAAGGTCCTTCTCAAGCCAAGAAAACTGCTTATCATCAATACGAGCAGTATATCCATGCTTACTTCCATGATCACGCTCAAGACTATCTAAAAATATAAAATGCCAACCTGCTTTATCAAAAGAATAATAGGTATTCTCTAAGCCAAGATGGCGTTTTACTAAACCCTTTCCGTAGTCAGGATCATTTTCAATATCTGGATTATCATGTAAAGCCCAGCCCCATACGTCGTGATTACCTATAGCAAGTTTGTAAGGAATTTTAACTTCTTCTTTAAAAATCTTATCCCAAATACCCCATTGAACGAGAACCTTATCTTTTTCGGTTTTAAGAGAATCCATAACCATGTCTCCACCAAAAAAGATCATATCAGGTTTATCAGATTGATTCTGTGCATGTCTTATCGCTTCTGCCATACCAAGTTCAGGATGATCAAATCCAGTCATATCAGGCATGACATGAATATCGGTAAGATGAGCAACGCGTAGTACGCGCTTACGTGTTGCATTAGTTTCAGCTAACGCAGGGATAGTTGCTAAACCTAAACCGCCTAATAAGGCAGCTGAATTAGTAAGAAAAGAGCGTCTATTCATAGTTAAAGATAAAATGGAGTTAAAAAAAAGACCGGCCTAATATAAATTAGACCGGTTTAAAAATAACAAACTACTGTTAATTAGAAACCAAACTTAACAGTGAATGTAATCGTTCTTGGTGCGCCAATATTGTAAAGCATTGTAGTTCCAGTTGGGTCACTAGCTACATAACCTTGGTCATTGATTGAAACATTTGATAAGTAATTTTTATCTAAAAGATTAGCTACAGCTAAATCAAATGATACTGACTTGAAAAAACCAAGTTGTTCAAAATTACGTTTATAGCCTAAGTCAAAATCAAATACTGTATAAGAAGGTGCAGAATTATCGTTTGAGTAAGTACCGTAGCGTATACCCGTTGTTTTACCGATCAAACTCGATGAAAATCCATAGTGATTATACAAAAGTCCGTAAGAACCAATCATAGATGGTGTATCTACAACTTTCTTACCATAGGTAATTAGTCCGTCTGGTGTGCTAGCAGAATATTTAGCAGCAGTTGTACTAAATGTGGCAAGTACGCTAAAGCCATTATCGATTTTATAATTAGCACCTAATTCTACACCGCTAGCTTTGGTTCCACCGATGTTGGCGTATACTCCTGAACTTGCATTTGAATAATTTTTTGCAGCTAAACCAGATAAGTTTACGATCTTATTTTTGTACTGTATACTGTAAACAGCAGCAGAGAATGCTAAGTTCTTCGATGAGAAACGATAACCTGCTTCGAGATTTTCTGCTGTTTCAGGCTTTACCTTCGTGATATCAACTCCAGAGGCGCCTGCTTCCAAGATTGAGTCCTGTACGGATGAGAAGTTTTTACTGTAACTGCCAAACAATTCGCTATCCCCATCAATTTTGTAAGTTACTCCAAAGGATGGTAAAGCACTTGAATTGCTGTTTATCTTTGTAGAGTAAGAAGCAAGTCCTGCACCGTTAGGCAACGCATTTGAGGTTTCTACACTGATATTGAAAAACTTTACGCCAGCATCTAGTTTGAAGTTACCAAAGGTGTATTGTTCTTGGCCATAAAACATGTTGGTCATTGTTTTGTAGGTCCAACGGAATTGATCAAGATAATCACCAGCACTGTAAGCAGGGCTGATTGCTGTATTTAAAACGCTATGCCATGTACGATGGCGGTATCTTTCTTGATCTTCATTCCATGCGCCAAAAGTCAATTGGTTGTCTGCATTTGGATTCCAAACAAATGAGAAATTATCACCGAAACGATTATTTTGGTAACGACTAAAACGAGCTGTAGCTATTTGGTGAGCTGCTGACTGTTGTGCAGGTGTCAACCATGTATAAGTAGAAATTGAGTAAGGATTAGCAGCTTGGTTTGCTGGATTTGTCGGATCAAAATGAGGAATATCTTTACCGTTAGCATCCTGATAAAACACGTATTGACCACCTACAGCTTTTACTGAAGCAGGAATATAGTCGCCAAGACTTGAAGGTGTTCCATCAAGATTGAAGCGACGAATTTGGTATGGTGGTAAAAATTGACCTTTTCCATTTTGATGAGCCCAGTAAGGTTGGAAGTTAAACTTTAAAGTAGAATCAAGAGGCAATTCGAACTTTGTATACAATAATGTATTTGTACGAACTGTTGTCCATGTAGGAGCATAATTTTGATCTATAACTGGATTACCAGTCCAATTGAAAGTTAGTTGATCATTATGTGGATCTTGTGCGAATTGTTGTAGTGATACTCCTTGAAAATTAATTTCAGGATTAATGTTATCTAAAGCAAAGAAACTAGTAATTTTAACATTACCCAATTGAGTAATATTTTTTGTATCGATGTGGAAACGTTTTGTAGTAGCTGGTGAAGTACCAAAAACATAATCACCGACCCAATTATTATTCTGTTCGTAGGAGAAACTTACAAACGAACGGCTGTTGCCATTGTAAGTACCTGTATCAACGCGGAATTGTGTACGAGTTGTTTGAAATGAGCCGTAGGTTAAACTTGTATTAAAGCTAGGAGACATTGATGGCTCATCACTAAAATAAGCTAGCGTACCGCCTAAAGCCTGTGATGAAGGGGAAGAAATGTCACCAGCGCCTTGAGATACTACTACACTTGATAAGTTTTCTGCATCAATGTAACGATTTGGTTTCGTTCCGCCACCGTAGCTTGTAAAACCCGTTCCAACACCATCAACTGTGAAACCTAATTGAAATTCGTTGAAACCACGAATTGTGATACGCGTTGACCAATCATCTCCACCAAAAGCGTCTCCTTGAGAAATATTAACGCCAGGTAAATATTTAATAGAATTTAAAACACTAGAAGCGGGTGTCTGCAAAGAAATCATGCGCTTTTCAGCAACATTATTAGCCGTAGCAGAGCTGACGGTATTAACAACAACTGCTTGCATTGAAATAGGATCTTCAGAACTAACTGGATCCTTTACAGGCGCAGGAGTTAATTGAGCATTCGCACTTAACGCAATTAATCCGAATACGGATATAAATGTGGTTTTGAGTAGTTTCATTTTATATGTTTAAACTGTGTTACTCGCTTAACATTCATCTGACTATGAAACCGTCAATCATATGACTAACGCGTTACTCTTTATTAACACATGCGTCATTAAAATGTAATATAGACGCGATTCCGTAACATTTTTAATGAATTTGTAACAGCTGCAGTAACTACTACTTTAAAGGTGAGTTCATTTATATTATTTTAACTCAAGATTAGATATATCTGATTTATACATCTTAATCCTGTCTGTTTGACTTAAGGCATAAAGGAACTATCTAATTATGAACAATTAAGTAAGTGAACAGTCTCATTACTACCATGTTACGACTAACCTATTTATCATTTATAATAGCAGCAGCCCTTCCCACACTTAATGCTGAAACAGTTATGCAAAATAAAGCAGCTACAAGCACAACCAACTCTAATCCAAATTGCGCTGTAAATGGTACAGAATCGGCATGCGGACTTCCTTCCCATGTTATTATTGATATGACAAAGACTGCAGTCGTCCTATCAGATAATGAATGGCGTAAGCGCCTTACTCCTATCCAGTTTGAAGTAGCACGTAAACAAGGGACTGAAAGGCCATTTGATAATCCGTTCTGGGATAACCACGAAGATGGTGTATATTTTTCCGTATGCAGTGACACGCCTTTATTTGATAGCCATGACAAATTTAATAGCGGCACGGGTTGGCCTAGCTTTACACGTCCTATAGAGTCTAACTTTATTCAAGTTTCAACAGACTCAAGCTATGGTATGACTCGAGATGAAGTACACTGCGTCATTGATGGTGCTCATTTAGGTCACGTTTTCGATGATGGCCCTGCGCCGACAGGTAAACGTTACTGCATTAATTCTGCTTCCCTTAAGTTTATGCCACGAAAAGAATATCAAGCTTGGGTATTAGCCCACGGCGGCTCCAAGTTGAACTAATATAATTAAACCTATGTTTAAACTTCGTCATTTATCTCTATTCATTATGTGTTCCGCAATCGCTTCAATAACCACCCCTCTCGCAAAAGCAGACTCAGTAATTTTAGGAGGAGGCTGCTTTTGGTGTCTAGATGCTGCATATAAATTACTTCCTGGAGTAACGCATATCACCTGTGGGTACTCTGGCGGTAATAAAGACAACCCAACCTATGAACAAGTTTGTAGTCATACTACGGGACATGCCGAGGTTGTTAAATTAGATTACGATCCAACAAAAATTTCTTTAGATCAGCTATTAGATTACTTTTGGCATGTTCACAATCCTACACAAGTAGGCGGTCAAGGAAATGATATGGGTGATTCGTATCGCTCAATAATACTTTATACTAATGAGATTCAGAAATCTGCTGCAGAAAAATCTAAGGTGCAGGTACAAACTCTATACAAAGATCCAATCACTACAGAGATAGTACCTTTAGTAAAATTTTGGCCTGCAGAAGATTATCACCAAGACTATTTCGAAAAACATCCTGACCAAGGCTATTGTTCTGTCGTAATCAGACCAAAAATAGAAAAATTAAAGCACTTACTCGAAAAATCGAAGTAAGCGCTTTAGTTTTAATAGTTAAGCACTATCCCAATAGTGCTTAAGCGAATAGTTTATTACTATCGCGCGTGCTTAAGGTCAAAACGATCAGCGTTCATGACTTTATTCCACGCAGCTACAAAATCATTTACAAACTTTGCTTGCGAATCGCTTTGAGCATACACCTCGGCAATAGCTCGAAGCTGAGAATTAGATCCAAAGACTAAATCTACGCGAGTAGCAGTCCACTTTACATCTCCACTTGAACGCTCACGTAATTCAAAGAGTTCTTCTCTTGGTGAAGTTGGTTTAACGACATAGCGCATATCGAGCAAATTAACAAAAAAATCATTAGTGAGTACTTCTGGCCTTGATGTGAAAACCCCGTGCTGAGATTTACCGTGATTTGCATTTAATACACGTAAACCTCCAATGAGTACCGTCATTTCAGGCGCTGTTAATCCAAGTAGCTGAGCTTTATCTACTAACATTTTTTCTGCTGGGATTGTAAACTGTGTCTTAAGGTAATTACGAAAACCATCTGCAGTCGGTTCAAGTAATGAGAAAGACTCACTGTCAGTATGCTCTTGAGTAGCATCCATTCTGCCTGGAGTAAAAGGTACTGTAATTGTGTGGCCTGCTTTAGTCGCTGATTGCTCAATTGCTGCACAGCCTGCTAAAACAATTAAATCTGCTAGAGATACCTTCTTGTCTCCCGCTTGACTTGAGTTGAAATCATGCTGAATGGATTCAAGTCCTTTTAAGACCTTAGATAAACGAGCAGGTTGATTAGCATCCCAATCTTTTTGAGGAGATAAACGTAACCGCGCTCCATTAGCACCGCCCCGCATATCAGAACGACGGTACGTCGATGCAGATGCCCAAGCAGTAGATACTAATTCTGAAGTGGATAAGCCTGAAGTGAGTATCTTAGTCTTAAGACCAACTATATCAGAGGCATCAATAAGGGCGTGATTTAATGCCGGTATAGGATCTTGCCATATCAATTCTTCCTTAGGAATTTCAGTACCTAAGTAGCGTACTTTAGGTCCCATATCTCTATGAGTGAGTTTAAACCAAGCACGAGCAAATGCATCTGCGAACTGATCAGGGTTAGCCAAAAAACGTCGCGATATCTTCTCGTATGCAGGGTCAGCACGCAGAGCAATATCAGTAGTCAACATCCGAGGCAGGTGCTTTTTCTTAGAATCATACGCATCTGGGATCGTGTGATCAGAAGTTTTAGCTACCCATTGATGAGCTCCAGCAGGGCTTTTTTCTAATTCCCACTCATAATTTAACAGATTTTCAAAATAGTTATTACTCCACTGGGTTGGTGTCTGACTCCAGGTTACTTCAAGACCACTCGTAATTGTGTCAGGTCCTTTGCCCGTTTTATAGCTATTTTCCCAACCTAGACCCTGTAGAGCAAGGCCAGCGGCTTCGGGCTCAGGTCCAACATGGGATGCAGATGCTGCACCATGGGTTTTACCAAATGTATGACCACCAGCAATAAGCGCCACAGTTTCTTCGTCGTTCATAGCCATTCGAGCAAACGTTTCTCGTATGTCTACAGCAGATGCAACAGGATCAGGTTTACCGTTTGGACCTTCTGGATTTACATAGATAAGTCCCATTTGAACAGCAGCGAGTGGATTTTCAAGTTCACGCTCACCAGTATATCTCTTATCATCTAACCACTTTGTTTCAGAACCCCAGTAGATGTCCTCTTCAGGTTCCCATACGTCAACACGTCCGCCGCCAAAACCAAACGTTTTAAAACCCATAGACTCTAGCGCGCAATTACCTACTAAAATAAATAAATCAGCCCAAGAAATAGAATTACCGTACTTTTGTTTAATGGGCCATAATAGTCTACGAGCCTTATCTAGGTTAGTGTTATCAGGCCAACTATTTAGCGGTGCAAATCTCTGCTGCCCTGCTCCAGCACCACCCCTTCCGTCTGCCGTTCTGTAAGTTCCTGCGGCATGCCATGCCAAACGAATAAAGAAAGGTCCATAATGACCAAAGTCTGCAGGCCACCACTCTTGTGAATCAGTCATTAATGCATACAAATCATGCTTTAATTGTTTGTAGTCTAATTTCTTGAATTCTGTAGCGTAGTCAAAATCTCCACCCATGGGATTAGTCAGAGAAGAGTTCTGGTGAAGCATCTTAATATTTAACTGATTTGGCCACCAGCCACTGTTAGAGTGAGCGCCTGCATCAGTGTGCTTTAGAACGGTACCATGAAGATGTGGGAATGGACATTTACCGCCAGTTGATTCAGTTGTATTTTCCATGAGAGTTTAACGAATAAATATGAGTAGAATAAGCGTGCTTGATACGCTAAAAGAATGGAATACGGAACAAAAAGCAACACGAGTAATTACTTAGTAAGAGGAAGTAATTAAAATTTAGCCTTTGGGGTTTTATCGATCTTAACTCAAATGCTAGCTTAAGTAAGCGTTGTAACTTTACACGGTATCCATGCATCTTCACTGATACCATAAACAGCGCATAGCCTATGGTAACCATCCGCTATAATCAATTTCCGATTAACCGTGTCAGCAACAAGAAGTAAAGGAGACAAAGGAATATTCTTTTTAATCTTTTTGATATCTTTAATCACATGAGAATTACTCACACCGAGTAAAGAAAGAGATGAAGCACGAAAAATATCTTTAGCCTTAAATTCCTGAAGTTTTGCGCGACGTAAACTAAGCACTAATTTCGAAACTTCATTAGGTAAGCATACAAGTTTTAGGTAAGATTCAGCAGCTGAGTAATCGTGCATCTCAACCTTATCTAGCCACTTAATTTTACTAATATTCACGTGAAAAGAATATTCTTTAATTTATAATGGGATCAAGCTTGTGAAGAACTTTAATCAACTATTGCTTAAAATCCTAAGCCTCTTCTATCAAATAATGACACCCTATACTTTGCGTATTTAAGCTAGCAGCATGGACAACTAAGATAGCCGTTTGTATTGCATTGCGCAGGGTGATTAAATCGCGAGTTAACTCACAGTCCTGGTAAAAGTTTTGGATCTCTTCCTCAAGTTCAAAAAGAATTCTACGTGCTCGATCTAATCTTTTCTTTGAGCGCACGATGCCCGCATAATTCCACAAGGTATGTTTAATTTGGAGTAAATCTTGATTTAAAAGAAGTGGGTCAGCCCGCTTTGTAGAACTTTTCCAGTTTTTAGGTTCAGGAATATGAAATTTATTATGTTTGATTTCGTTTGCATCAGCAAGTGCAGTAAACTTAGCACTAACAACACACTCTAAAAGAGAAGTGCTTGCTAAACGGTTTGCTCCATGAAGTCCTGTACACGCCGTTTCACCTATCGCATTTAAATTTTGGATACTTGTTCTACCGTTTAAGTCAGTATAGATACCTCCACAGGAAAAATGAGCGGCGGGAACAATAGGAACACGTTCTTTTGTGATATCTAAGCCATACTCCAAACATACAGAATAAATGGAAGGGAATCTCTCTTTTATAAATGAAGGATTTATCGAAGATAAATCGAGAAAAACATGAGACTCTCCTGAACGCACAAGCTCTAAAGCAATAGCACGCGAAACAAGGTCTCTCGGAGCGAGCGAGCCCCGCGGATCAATAGAATTAATAAATTCTACGCCACTCGAGTTAATGATTTTAGCACCCTCTCCTCGAAGCGCTTCAGTAAGAAGAATATTAGGAGCATTTTTTAAGCCTAATACTGTAGGATGAAATTGAATGTACTCTAAGTCCATCAGTCGTGCGCCTACACGGTGAGCCATTGCAATACCGTGACCTACACTACCTTTTTGATTTGTTGTATGTAAAAAAAGATCTCCAAGACCACCTGTAGCAAGAATCGTTTTTTTTGCAGTGATTGCACTTACCTCGCCCGTTGCAGTATTAAATACGTAAGCTCCAAAACAGGTAAGAGGCTTAAATCGATCAGAATAATCGCTCGAGCTATGCGACAAAGTGAGTAAATCTATCGCTATTACATTCGCTTTTCGGGTTATACTTTTCTCATTACTTATAAGCTCAGTTGCCCGATTTAATATTTCGTGGCCCGTAAAATCCTTAGAATGGATTATTCGCCTTATTTGATGCCCACCTTCGATTGTTCTATCTAGCGAACCATCACTTGATTTGTCAAAATTAACAGCCAGTGAATCAATAAGCCAATCCTTAACCGCGCCTGCTCCCTCTGTTACTAAATTTTCTACGGCTGCTAAATTAGAGGTATTACTTCCTGCATTTAAAATATCATCGATTAAAGATTTTTTTTCTAAGTCTTGATTATAAATAATTCCACCTTGCGCCCAATCACTGTTGGTATCGTTAGCATTCCCAATAGATAAAATTTCTACTTTTAATCCCTCACGCGCTGCTTGTAGAGCATAAATAGAGCCTGATAACCCAGTTCCAATTACAAGACAATCTACTCGGTGTATCTGCATTTTAAAATTAGTAATCTATAATATCTAAACTTAAATCTACTGAACGTACTGAATGGGTAAGAGCTCCAACGCTGATAAAATCCACTCCTTTTATGAGGTAAGAGTTGAGAGTTGTGTAGGTTACTCCACCGGATACTTCGACAAGCATTTTACCATCAATTAGAGCAATACATGTTTTAACTAAATCTGGGCTCATATTATCAAGCAAAACAATATCAGCCTTTGCCTTGATTGCCTGTTTAACTTCGCTTAAAGTTTTAGCTTCAACTTCTATCTTTGAGAGATGACTTGCGTTTAGTCTCGCTAGTTTAACTGCTTTCTCGAGTGATCCAGCAGCTGCTATATGATTATCCTTGATAAGAACCTGTTCACTCAAGGTCAGACGGTGATTATAGCAGCCACCGCACTTAACAGCATATTTCTCCAAATAGCGCCATCCAGGCATTGTTTTTCTTGTATCTATAATTTTAATACCTGATTCTTTAACTAATTCAGCATACTTACTTGATTGGGTAGCAATACCCGATAGCCGTTGGATAAAATTTAAAGCAGTTCTCTCACCTGCTAATAAGGACAATGTTGATCCTGTAATGCTTGCAACTCGTGTACCCTTTTTAATCTTGGTACCGTCTTTTGAAGTAAGTTTAACTTTAAGACTAGGATCAATTTTACTAAAAACTAATTTAATTAAATCTAGTCCGCATAAGACCATATCTTCCTTTGCAAGCACTACTCCACGTGATTTATGTTCAGCATCAAAAATAGACGCGCTTGTAATGTCTCCTAATCCGATATCTTCACTCAGAGCTAAATCGATTAAGTTAGAGGTAGTTTGATTATAGAACATTAGCGTAGAGATTAGCTTATCCGTTTACCTTGCTGCCTTGAGTGAGCTCAAACATGGCATCAATACACCGTTTGGCTGATACCTGAAGTTCATCTGATAATTCGACTATCTGCTTTCTAGTCGGTGATTTAAGCGCGTCTCTAATTTTCTGAAGAGAATTTAGCTTCATATAGGAACACATACGGCATCCTCCTATAAAATGAGAATCGGCTACCTCAGCTTGCAACCTACTTACTAATCCGCATTCAGTAAGCATAAGAAAGTAAGGGGCTTGTGTAGTGCGTACATACGTCATCATAGCGCCTGTGCTGCCTACATAATCTGCTGCGTTAGCGACTTCTTCTGTACATTCAGGATGTACGACTACTTTTAATCCAGGATATTGTTTTCTGGCTTCAGTGATTTGATCGACAGTAAATTGTTCATGAACCATGCAGGTTCCATCAGAGGTGATAATTTCTTTTTCTATACCTCGTTTAGCTAATTCATTTCTTAGGTTTTGACCCATTAAGCGGTCAGGTACAAATAAGATTCTTTTAGCAGGTAGATTGGCAACAATATCGACCACATTGCCTGAGGTTACGCATACATCTGACTCAGCCTTAACGTCTGCTGTACTATTAATATAACAGACAACCGTAGCATCAGGATATAATTTTTTAAGCGATACCAAGTCTGCTCGCGTAAGTGAATCCGCTAACGAACAGCCTGAATTGATATCGGGTACAATCACAGTTGATTCCGGAGAGAGTAATTTGGCGGTTTCAGCCATAAAAACTACGCCAGCAAATATAATGCATTGAGCTTTAGCATCTCGAGCCATGAGACTTAAGTAGTACGAATCACCACGAAAATCTGCTACGCCATAGACAATTTCGGGTTCCACATAGGAATGAGCCAGAATAACGGCGTTTTTTTCCTGCTTCAAAGCATTGATCTCTAACGTCAAAGGCGCAATAGCCCTACAATCCTCTAAGTTCCATTTTCTGACAGTATCGCAGTCAACGTGCAGCAAGGCGAGAAACAGCCTTTCCGTTTCGCGCTCAATTAGAGATTCAGAAAACATGTTATGTTACTATTCTTTAATAATTTATACAATTATTAGAATATATAACCCTACGACGAATCGTCAATAACTGAAGAACCGGGGAAAAACCTGTAAAAATAACGAAATTAACTAGGCATGTTGCGGTTCATTCAACCTAATGCTTTCCGTCGCTGTACTCTGATATGAGAATTCTTATTTGTTTTAGGCGTGTCCATCGTAGATCTTAAACGCTGTTGCTGGGAGTTAAGCGTAAGTCGATTATGCCCATCAACAGGCTTTGTGTGCAGAGTCTTTGCATTTAACTTAACCTTTTTATGCGATATAGATTTTTTATCTAATCCGTTTTCCTTAAGGACTGGAGCTAGTATTAAATGTGTACCATCCAAGAGATTTAAGTTTTCCATAATTGATTGGGTTGAAACGTAATGATACCAGTTTTTAAATTACTATCTCCGCATATATTGCTCATTTAATGCGCACTTTCAAAATTAATCAAAACCAGGGATGGCTCTAAGAACCGTTTCAAACACACGTGTGACTCTCTTCGTTTTAAGGAAAAACTTAAACTCGAAGTGTATTATTATCTGAATTAGCGTAAGCGATGTGGTCAAAAGCCGAAGACTGCTCAGGCATTAAGACCGATTTAATTTTGGCTACAGCAGATTGGGATATTTTTCGTAATTTTGATTTACGTATGGTCTCGGTAAAATCAGTGCGCTGATAGAGCGAAGCAATTTGTATAGCTTTGTGAGTAAGAATTGTGTTGATCGCTGCACGTTGCTCAAATCCCAAACTTAGCTTATCCGTTAATGTATCTAGAAGATGATTAATTTTAACATAGCAACCGCTGAAAAGCACCCAAGCTTGCCTTTCAGGTAAAACTTTTTTTGCGTAGGCATCAGGATATACTTTAACCACAGCTAATGCTAACGTGTAGTATATGTAATCTCTAATTCTCATACAGATTAAGATAATCAATCTAATAAACTATTTTTTTTACTTAGCACTTATTTTAAGTGTTAAATCCATGTAACGATACGATTTACATGTAACCTTATTGTAATGATTAAGCCATGGTTTGAGCCTTTTATGCGAGAATTGAGTTCTTTTTTTAACGTACGATGTGCAGCCAGATCACAGAATTAAGCTTCCTTTACCAGTGCATAGTGATAAAAAGCATTAATGGCCGAGCGCTGCACAATACGCTATTTTAACTATGCGGCACTCGATATCCCTTTACTCACTCCCTTTGGAATATCGGGCGGTTCTCAGGCAACGGCGAATAATGTCTTAGTCTCGCTTACGCTAGAAGATGGTACAATCGGCTATGGTGAGGCAGCACCTCTGCCCCCCTATAATGGAGAAACTCAAGCAGATGTATTAGAGGTGTATCGAAGCTCCATGGATTGGCTTGTGGGTCAAACGTTCTCGGATTGGAAAACCTTATCCTTGGAATTTAGCAAGCGGTATGGGCACAGCTGTGGATCTGCACAGTGTGGATTTGAAATGGCACTTTTAGATGCTTTAACTCAGCGAAATAAAACTTCGTTATGGAAATTCTTTGGGGGTAATTCAACAGAACTTGAAACGGATATGACAGTAACCACGGGTACACCTGCTGAAGGTGCAGATGCAGCGCGAGCTATAATTGCCCGTGGTATAAATCAAATTAAAGTAAAAGTAGGTGGAGCAAAAGGGATTGCGTATGATCTAGAACGCTTAAAAGACATCCATGCTGTAGCACCTCATTCTCCGCTAATAATTGACGGTAATGCAGGCCTTTCACGCGCTGAGGCACGACTCCTGGTAGACGGTTTGCGCTCGGCAGATATAGCCCCCGCTCTTTTGGAACAATGGCTTGCAAAAGATGATCTCGAAGGAATGCGGGACCTAGGCATATACAGTGGTTGGCTTATTGCTGCAGATGAAAGTGTATCTCATAAAAGGGATGCAGAAAAAGTTGCTCATCTGAAAGCAGCCCAAGTTATAAATGTAAAACTTATGAAAGCAGGTATAGTAAGTGCACTAGAAATCGCCAATGTTGCTCGGATAAATGGAATAGGACTTATGATTGGAGGCAACGTAGAATCTATTTTAGCTATGACTGTATCTGCATGCTTTGCAGCAGGCCAAGGTGGATTTACGTTTGCAGATTTAGATACTCCCCTATTTCTGGCATCAAATCCTTTTAGCGGAGGTTATAGTTTGAATGGCGGTAAAATTTCAGTAGCTCACATTAAGGAAGGTCACGGTGTAATTCCGTTATAAACTCATGCTAGCCTTATTTTTAGTCGCTGCATTTTTACTGTTTGGAACACCTTCTCAGGCTGTAGAAAATACCCCAAATAATGTAGCTCCACTCGTGTCTAAAGATATAGGTAAATTAAGCGAAGGCACTTATAACCTAGATCAACTTAACAGGCATATAGAATCATATATCAATCAGTCCAGATTCAACAGTTCTACGTGGGGAATAAAGGTTATTTCTTTAGATAAGAATAAAACGATCTATGAACATAATCCTAATATTCGATTAAGTCCTGCTTCGAATAGTAAACTTTATACAGCTGCTTTAGCACTGACAATATTAAGCAGTGACTATCGCATAAAGACACCCATCCTAAGTACCGCCAGTGTAGATAGTAAGGGTTTAATGAATGGTGATATTATAGTTTCTGGTCGCGGCGATCCAAGCTGGAACTTTAGAAGTTTAAATTGCGATTTTTGGGGCGTATTTGATCCATTTATACGACTACTTAAGGAAAAGAATATCACGCATATTAGCGGTAATATTATTGCTGATTCGACCTGGCTGAAAGAACCACCTCAGGGCTCAAGTTGGACTGCAGATGATATGGAAAATGCATTTGGTGCAGAATTATCAGGCATCACACTTGCTGATAATTATATTAATTTACGTATTACTCCCTCCCTTAAAGCAGGAAATCAATGTACCGTAGAATTACTCCAACCGCTTTCTGGCTTAAGCATTGATAATCACACAACAACGGGAGAAAAGAACACGAATAGAGTTCTGCGTGTAGAACGATTTCCTGGAGAACACATTCTCCGTATTTTTGGTACACTACCGCTTAACGGAGAACCCGAACTTACAGACGCACCCGTACCAGAACCATCCTACTGGTTTGCACGCTGTTTAAAGCAAGCACTCCTCAACGCAGGAATAAAAGTTGATGGAGATGCAGTTTCAGTGCGTTGGCCTGATTCAGGGTTAAACTCTGGTAATGTCTTAGGCTATATCACTTCACCAGTTTTACGAGAGCTCGTAAAAAACTGCCTTAAACCATCTCAAAATTTAGAGACTGATCTCATTTTTGCTCAGGTGGGTGAGTTAATGAGAACTCCTACAACGTCTAACTGGTTACGTAGCGATGAACTCGCTGTCCAAGCACTTGATCATTATTTATTATCCATAGTTACTCCAAAAGATGCAGTTTTTTTTGATGAGGGATCTGGCCTTTCACGCAATAATCTAACAACAGCGGCTGCGACGGTTAATTTATTAAAGGCCATGGCACTGCACCCCGAGTATACGTCTTTTTACGATGCACTACCTATAGCAGGTGTGGATGGCTCTTTAGCTAAACGCATGCTGGGCACTTCTGCAGCTGGCAATGTTCACGCTAAAACGGGAGGCTTACGTTGGGTAAGCTCACTTTCTGGCTATATTAACAGTGCTACTGGAGAAAAAATCGCTTTTAGTTTTATGCTTAATCGGCATGTTGCCTCTAAGGAATTTAGAAGCACGGATGATCTGGATAACCTTTGCCTTATGTTAGCTCGCTACCAAGGAAACAGATAAATCGGATAGCTGTAGTGTAGATTGAAAAAAGTGAGTTTTATAAAAGTAACAGGCTAAAATTAAGATCTATTTAGGCCTAAAAATTGCTCTTGGCTATTGTTTCCTGCACGAGCATACTTATATGTACAAAGACACACTAACCCTTCAGTTGTAAGTTTTAACCTAATACTACCTATGCATAAATATAGCTTAAATGCGTCCCGACTTCTGCTTGTCGCAGTAAGTCTAGTTCTAATCCTAGGCTCTAGCCGTTTGTACGCAGCAGATCCAGTTACAGTCGTTCCTTCACCTGCTGGCACTGAAACCTCAGCGGAAAGTCAGGCCTTAAAACCAGATGAAGTCGTAAAATTAGAAAAATTCATAATCACAGGATCTAGCATTAAACGCGCAAGTGATGAAGGTGCTCTTCCGATGGAGATTTTTACAGCTGCTGAAATTGAATCTAAAGGAATCACGGGAGTTGAGCAGCTTATCAGCCAACTCAATGTAAATGGTAATGCTATGGATAACATGGCAAGTAACAGCGATGTAGTTACCTCTGGTACATCGCGTGGTTATAATGGAGTAACTGCGGCAAATCTACGTTACCAAGGATCAAACGCTACGCTCGTACTTCTTAATGGTAGACGTATTTCCCAGGGTGGCCTTAACGGTGGTGGTGTAGTGGATTTAAATTCTATTCCATTTCAAGCAATACAGCGAGTAGAAGTCTTAAAAGACGGTGCCTCCTCAATCTATGGAACGGAAGCCATAGGCGGAGTCATTAACTTTATAACACGTAGCGATTTTCAAGGTGTTATTGTAAATTCAGGCTTTGATGAAACGCAAGAAGGCGGAGGTAACATTTATCGTTTCTCTGCGCTTGGTGGATATGGCAATATCAATAAAGACAAATTCAATATCATGGCGTCATTATCTGTGTCCAATAGTATGCTTCTACTTGGAACCCAGCGCTCGTGGGTAAACACCCAGCAACCTAACCGAGGATTATCCCCAGATACGCGTGGAACACCATTCGCAACAATAAATGGAATTTCTAGTATCACTAACGTATTAAGTGGAGCATCTAAAAGTTCATTCGTAGATCCATCTACAGGTTTATCTGTATCGACAGTAAACACCCTCGTTCTTAAAGGCCCAGCTGCCTTAGCTGGAACAGGTATGTACCCATACTTTTGGCAGCTCTGGTCTACAGCTGCTGCTCAGTATGGAGCCACTACTGACACAGGTAAAGTTGCAGCTATTCAGCAACCTGTAAAAAATACGAATTTAATTACACGCGGAAGCTATAAACTCGGTGATAATATATTTACCCTTGAAGGAACCTTTGGACGCTCGGTTTCAAATAAATTCTTTTCAGCTTCTCAGTTAACAAGTTCAGCGACAGCAACGACAACAAATCCAAGCGGTGGTGTAGTTGCAAATCCGTTTTACAATATGGCGTATCCAAGTACCGGTGCAGACTACGCAAACGTATTTAGTACTCTAACGCAGTACTTCCCGCAGCTCGCAGTAAATAATGGTGCGCCTATGCCATTTCGTTGGCGTTTCTACCCAGGAGGTGATCGTCAATACTCAACGCATACTGATTCAGACCGCGTGCTACTCTCCGCAGAAGGTCCACTCTCGTTCTTGCCTAAAGGATGGGAATACCGCTCCGGAGTTTCTCGTTCACAAAGTAAAAGTTATTCTCTTTTAACGAACGGCTATTATTATTCTCAAGGGGTTGCTAACTTGATCAATACGGGAGTGCTTGATCCTTTCTCGTTTACGCAGACTCCAGCTGCCTTGACAGCGTTAAAAACCTATTCAGCGAGTGGAGTAAGACTTTACAGCGGAGAATATACAACCAACGAACTTGATTTAACACTTTCAGGGCCCGTAACAAAATTACCAGCTGGACAACTTATGTCGGCCGTTGGTTTCGATTACCGCTCGGATAAATATGGAATGACTGGAAATACTGATCCCAACTTATTAACGACAGCGGGTTTAATCGCTAATGCGCCTTTCGATAATGTTAACGCAACTAATGGAGCATTGGTTCGTACAGTAAGAGCTGAATTTGCAGAGCTTGATGTTCCTATTATCCACGGCGTAGACTTTGATCCCTCTGTGCGTAGTGATAACTATAGTGGCTTTGGTCGTACGACTAATCCAAAATATACGCTTCGCATTGCACCCCAAGAATGGCTATTATTGAGGGGTTCTTATAGCACTGGATTTAGAGTTCCTAGCTTCGCTCAAGAATACTATCCTACTACGATTAGTCCTGGCTCTGCTGCTATCACAGATCCTGCTACAAACACACCCGTTACTAACTATAATATTTATACCGGAGGCAAAACGACTCTCGAACCTGAAACAGCTATAATGCGTTCTTACGGCTTCGTAGTTCAGGCAAATAAGCACTTAACCTTTAGCCTTGATTGGTGGGGTATCGATAGGCACAATACAATTTCTAGCTTAGGTGTTACTAGAATTTTGGCAAACAGTACTCTTTTCCCTCAGCGTTTGATTCGTGATACTGCAGGCAATCTAGTTGCGATAGATAATACCTACCTCAATGCAGGTGAAAGTGTAACTAAAGGCTTAGAGTACGGCGTAAATGGAGATATGATGATTCATGGCGGTAGACTAAACGTAAGTGTAGACGTATCTGATCTCTTAAAGAAAACATCCCGCATAGTAGCAAGTGCACCGTTTGGGGGATCAGAGGTAGGAAGATTTGTTCACGGAACTTACGGTGAATTAGGCATTAAGTATAAAGCGACAACCAACGTTACCTATAGCCGCGGAAAATGGTCTGCTTCACTGACAGAGATCTACCGCTGTGGGTATATGGATCAACAAGAAGGTAACATATTTACAGGCACGTACTTTCCACCTAACTGGAATCCTAAAGTCTCTGCCTATAACCTGTATAACTTAATGGTAAGTTATAAAAACTTTTATATTAAAGACCTCACACTTAAAGCAGGTGTAAAAAATATCTTTAATACCCATCCTCCATTTACTGCATACTATGATACTAATAGTGGAGCAGGAAGTAATTGGGATCCACGGGTTGGCGATCCAAGAGACCGCTCTTTTGTCCTTTCAGGTGAATACAAATGGTTCTAATAGCTTACCATTCGTTTAATGCTCGCAGGGCGACTTTTAAGTCGCCCTTTTTAGTGCCTATAACCTACCCTGTAATCTTAAGGTCTTCTACTTTTCTAGTAATGATGCGAACTCAATCATGATTATGATTCATAAGATTTATTATAGTTCCGACGGGTACACTGCCGTATGAGAGAAAAGCTTCATTAAAGTTTTCCACGTTATAACGCTCACCCTGTTCTTTTTTCCATGTATCTCTGAAGTGATAGATTTGTGAAAATCCTGAGAAATAACATGTGAGTTGCACACTACTTAATTCAGCACGGCGCCATTTTATAGACGCTTCCTCTTCCGACTGAAAGCCCTCGTTTACAATAAGTGCTTTAACATATGCTTCACTTCTATTACCCACATGAACATCGTGATCGACAATCGTATTTAAAACGGAACGCAGATACCACTTCCAATACATAAGCATTAGTTCAGGTGAATTGTGACCCCAGCCACTTTCTAACATCATACGTTCGCTATATACCGCCCAACCCTCAATCATAGTTGAATTACTAAATACAGCACGTATTTTGCTCGGTGATTTATTAGCATGTTGGAGTTGAACCAAGTGACCAGGCATTGCCTCATGAATAGTAAAGATTTGAGTTGTCCATGAATTATATTCTCGCAGTAAGCTGTCTACTTTTTCTGCAGGATAAGTTTCGGGAGGAATTATGTTAAAGTACCCTGCCGCGGTTGCATCGTAAGGACCTGGTGACTCTGCATTACCAAACGATATGCCACGTTCGTAAGCCGGCATCTCCCTTACCCCTATTGGAAGTCGAGGATCTAATTCTACTAATTTATTAGTTTTAACGTATTCAGAAAGATCAGATAATAATACTCTCAAATTGTGTACGTAATCCTTTGGAGCACTATGCTGCTTAGAGACAATATCAATCGTTTGGGCTATTTTAACTAAGCGGTCTTTTGGTTTAGGTTTATTTTTAAAGTACAGGAACCATAACTCATCCGAAAGCGCATTCATCTTACTTAAAACAGAATCCTTTTCACTTAAAGCATACCTATACAAGGCTTCAGCCCCCGAGCTACCTGGATTTTCAAAATTAAACTTCTCGTTATATAAAACCGAACCTAGCCGAAATGATCTACCTCCCGTATCTCCAAGCTTAACTTTAATCTCTTTGAGATAAGTAATGTAATCCACTACGGCTGCTCTAGCTTGAATTAGCGTCAGTAAATCAGTTTTTATCTCCTCCCTATCTAATCTAGACTGCCTAAGCTTAGACTCTAATTCAGTACCGATTAGTGTTAAAGTCCCTTGGCTTTGAACAAGAGCTAAATCAGTATGTACACGACTGGGATTAAAAATACTTTTTTTTGCAGCACTGTAATAAGCAGAAGCAGCTTTTAAGCGTGTAAAAATAATACGCAATCTGTGTTCAAGGGGAGCGTAGTTACTCTCCATTAAGCGAGAAATAGGGCCAGCTATATTGTATTCTGCAGGATTCCATTCCCATTCTTTAAGAGTCTTAAGTTTCCAAAGATTTGTTCTTAAATCTAAATCAATAACAGCCCAATCACTTTGGTTACTCGAATTTAGACTATTAGGATCATAAGCATGCAGTTTATTTTCCCAATCAATAATAAATTTTTCGAGTTGCACTCTAGACTTATCGTCCGGAATTACAGTCATTTCTGCATTTTTATAATACCCCTCATAAATGGCATAGTCCGGATTAATAGACCAATAAGCATTTAAAAAGTGGTCACTGAATTCACTTTCAAAAGCGAGATCAACAGGTTTATTGGCTACTCCTTGTCCGCATAAAGAAATCGGATAATACGCGGCAAGACTACAACCCAAAATAAGGAACATTCTAAAACGATTAATCATTTGCATAGTTAAGACTTATGAATAAGATTTTATAAAGTTCTATTATATATGGCTAACGATACTGCTACTCAATCCTCTAACGATACCCGTAAAAAATGCGGCTGCGGTAAAACTAAGGATGCCCACGGTTACTGTGATGGTTCTCACGCTAAGGCGCCTGTGGTCGATACCCGTAAAAAATGTGGCTGTGGTAACACTAAAGATGCCCACGGTTACTGTGATGGTTCCCACGCTAAGAAATAATATTTTCCTTTAAAAAAAAGCCCGCATTAGCGGGCTTTTTTATGCCTGTAAAAAAATCTTAGAGCGCTATCCAGGAAGACACATCCGCACCACCAGGAGCTGTTTCTTTAATATGCTTAACCATCAAGAGTATTAACTCTTCGTTAGTCATAGGCTGCCACACGTGATGAGAACCAGGAGGGCCGTAGCGAACGATAGCCTCATTATGTGGGTTAGTAGTGTTCTTAAGGAAGTCATCTAGCAAATGAACAGCTAAGTTTGAGTAAAATGCGTCATCATGCGCAGCACATACATAGAATTTTCCCTCAAGTTTATTTCCTATGTCTGACCAATGGCGGGATAAATAATCTCTGAGGTCGAAACCATTTTTTCGCATTTCTTCAGCAACTGCATGGTTTACCTTACCTGTAGTTAAATCCCAAACATTTTGTGGATACCCGTTTTCATCGCAAGGGGTATGTTTCCACCATTCAAAGCGATTATCTTGCATGCCAATTACAATAGCCCTTTGGCTGCCCTGACTATTCATTAAACCACCGCCTATATAACCTATCTCTTTTCTTTGTATAAAAGCATAGTCATCTTTATAAATATTCACTCCACCGTAATACAGTCTAAAATCTACAGGATCAGGTGAAAATGCCCATGCTCCGTTAAAAAAGTCGGGATGGTATATTTGTAGCGCTAGTGTTTCCCAGCCTCCGGTTGATCCGCCTGTGAGTACACGAGCATAGGGTTCTGCAATTACCCTAAATTGCTTTTCTACTGCAGGTATTAACTCTTGCATTATAGCATCTCCATACGGTCCACAATTCGGTGAATTTACTGCGTAAGAATCGTCAAAGTAAGGCGTAGGATGTTGAAATGTAACTATAATTACACGAGGAAAATGCTCTGACAACCATGCGTCCGTAAATGTCTTTTTTCCTTTACCATCTAAGGCCGCACTTGAACTTAAGGTATTACTTTCTGGCTCTTTAAAGCCCATTGGCGCACCTATACTGAAGTGGTTCTGAAGATACACGACAGGATAATGTACATCAGGGTGTTCATTATAACCTTTAGGAAGTAATACCGTAGCACCTAAATAAATTGGATGTCCCCAGAAGTGACTGAGCATAGGACTTTCGAATTTAATTCTTTTAACCCATACTGAATCCGGTGGAACTACAATCGGTGGTATAGTCTGAGTTAAAACTAAATTTATTTGAGCATTCGAATTAATATCAACATGCGCTTTTTGAGGAAGGCTATACAAGTTTCCTGGAGATTTAACAAAGTTCTGCCCTTCCCATTGATCCATGTGTGCCCAAATGGTATGCCCATCTGAGCGTTTAAACTCTGTAAAACGATTAAATAGCACCTGAACATAATAATCTCCTGGAGCTAGATCGCTTAATTTATGCTCGGGATAACCCACAGCAGAACGAAGCATGGCAACGGATTGACCGGGAACCCACTCGGTAACGTTTTGTGCGAACAACTTAGCTCCCTCTAAACGCGGTTCTATGTTCGCAGTCTTAGTTACATAAAGAAATAAGCGACCCCTTAGCGTATTAGCAACTGCACCCTCGGGTAACATTACATTAATAGAGCCACCACTCTCGGGAGCACTAGGAGCAGATTGGCTACGAGACTGGGTTGAAGTGCCTATAAGAATAAGCACGAAAACTAACTGAGTAAGGATTTTCATTTTGGGGTATAACGAATCTTAAAATAAAGACGTTACAGGTCTTTGTTCAATTACACTCTAAACTTAAGTAATAACCCAAAAAAGAAAGAAAAAAACCTTAGAATAATTGGTTACCCTCAGAATTAACTGGTCTCGGTAGACCTAGGTATGCATCTAAAGTAGGCGCTATATCCTCGACTGCTACATTTTGTGTATGTACTCCCGGTTTAATACCCAAGCCGTACCACATCATAGGTACATGTACGTCATAGTCCCAAGGTGTACCATGATTTGTACCAAATATGTTTTTATCTATAACATAGGGCTTAATAACAAACACTACATCGCTAGATCTATTTAAATAAAAGCTTCTTTCAGATTTTGCTAAAATAGAGTCACCTTCAGGATGGTGCGATAAATCTGCATGCGTGTAAGCTGAATAAATCTGAGGTACAGTAAGCAATGCTTGTTTGATGACTACTTCAGCAGAACTTTGAGATACGCCTGCAGCTTTAAGAGCTGAGGGATGCAAAGTATAGCCAAAATTATCGCGTTTGCACCAAAAGTCATCGTGCGGGGCTTCTCCAAATGCTTTTACTAATGCGGATTTAACCGTGCTATCTAATTGAGCATTATCCAGTCTTGCTGCAGTTGCTTTAGCGGCTTGATCCGTAACCCGTTCAGGCATTTGGCTTGATCCATGATCTGCAGTTAACACAAAAACGCAGTTCTTAAGCCCAACATCTTTATCAAGCTCTGAAAATAAAGCTGCGAGGTTACGGTCAAGACGCAAAATAGAATCCATCATTTCGTGACTATCTGGACCATAGGCATGACCAACATAGTCGATCTGAGAATAACTGATACAAAGCATATCTAAAGATGCATGATTTCCGAGATGCTCAGAACGAATAGCTTCTTCAACAAATTTTTCTAAAACATCTGCAGAAAAAGGTGTAATATCAAAAGCATCATAGTAATTTGTACTGATGAAAGCTCGTCCACCCGTAAGTTTACGTGGGAACACTTTACCTAATCCAAATACATCAATTTCACCTGGAGAATCATCAGGACCTTGTACGTTATTATACGCTTCAACAGGCAGGAGATGATCCCATCCTTTACCAAAGTAGGAGTTAATTAAATTTTTGGAATTAAAAGCTGCAGCCCAGTCGGGGAGCTTCGTCATATAGTACTTCGAACTAACAAAATGATCATTCTCTATCCAATACGCTGCGTCAGCATGCTTACCTCCCAGCAAAATTGCAGCTCGGTCCTTATTTGAAATAGATATTACATGACTTGAAGCACCAAACTTAGCTTTTATTTCATCTCCCACCGTTGAGGATAAAAAGTTACGTGGAGAGCGCCCCGAGAACAATTCGAGTAGTCCACCACCAGGAGCATGCTTAGTCTTCTTTGTTGCTCCTACTAAAGGTGAATCAACGTCCTCTACACAATTCATTTGATGCCAGTCCGAACGATCTAACCAATCATTACCAACGATACCATGCACATTGGCATGCACACCACTTAAGATTGTAGCATGACCAGGTCCTGTCTTGGTAACCGCATGGCGATAGCGGCAATTTACATAAGTTGAACCGTTATCTAAGAAGCGGTTAAAGCCCCCTTCGACAAAATAAGGTCTGAATCGAACAAGGTAATCGTAACGGCATTGATCTATACTGATAGCTACCGCTAATTTAGGCAATGGCTGCAACACAGGATCCTGATTAACAGGTTTGTTAGTTTCCTGAGCTGTTAGTTTGCTAAAAAGGAGAAAACCTAAAATCAAATATTTTTTCATTCGTTTAAATATAATTTAATGCGCTATTTACACTTTTAAAGGAAGCTAATATCCCAGCGATTTACTTTAAATCAATGTCAAGTTCATGTAACAATCCTGTGAACTTATTTGGAGATTCAAATGAGGTACTCACGGATGAGGCATAGGATTGTCCCACACCAAAAGAACCTACCATTTTGTAGCCTCCAGATGTATCAAAGCCTAATCGAGCAATGTGTTTTTCAGCAACAATGTGTGAATTGATATACAGTTTAGCTAGGCCCTCTGAAGGCTTAGCGGTACGTGTAAATTCAAATGCCAATTCAACCTCTCCTTTAGGAATCTCTTGCGATGATACAATAAGTTCATGGCTAAAAGTTGTATTATTTTCATAAACTAATCGGTTATCTTTTACATAAAGCACAAAACCGCCCGCCCTACTTCCATCACTCACCAAAACTCCTGATACACCTTTATCAGGAACTCTTACCCGAGCAGTTATACGGTGAGACGCCTCAAACTTAGGTGCAGCCATAGGTTGCATACGTGGTAAGCTTGCGTGGTAAACAAAATGTTTTTTATCCCCGATGAAAACAGGCATATCTGCCCTCGCAGTGGCTCCTCCCATTGGATAAATATTATTTTTAATAGCTTCAGACTCAAACAAACCTTTTAACTCTTCGAGTTTAGCGGGATTAACCGAAGCTAGATCATGAGCTTCACTATAATCAGACGTTATATTGTATAGTTCCCAAGTATCTTGATCATAACCGCCATCATTAACACGTATTCCTGTGCTCCAAGGTATAGTATGGCGTGCCGCTGCAATCCAACCGTCGTTGTAAATTGACCGATTTCCCCATTGCTCAAATATTTGAATATGATGTTCAGATGCACTGTTAGCTTGTTTAAAGCTCTGAGCAAAACTGACTCCGTTTAGTGGCAACTGTTTGATTCCATCAACATAATCAGGCGGCTGAATTCCCGTTATTGAATAGATTGTAGCTGCAATATCATTTACGTGAGTAAATTGAGTACGCACTGAACCTCGATCTGAAATGCCAGCTGGCCAAGATACTATGAGTGGATCTCTGGTTCCACCGAAATGAGAAGCAATTAACTTCTGCCATTTAAATGGTGTGCACAGTGCCCATGCCCACCCTGATGCATAATGGTTTTCATGAAGCGGGCTGCCTAGTTCATTCATATGAATCAAACGTTCCTCCACCGTCTCAGGTATTTGTCTTCGTGTATGAAAGTCGTCACTTCCTTCTAAACCACCCTCACTGCTTGCACCATTATCTCCAGCTATATAGAAAATTAATGTATTCTTTCCAGTCGACGTTTTATGGGATGCCTCGATCAAACGGCCCAGTTCAAAATCCGTTTGTTCAAGAAATCCTGCATAGACCTCCATTTGATGTGCTAGAACTTTTTTCATGTCTTGGGAATAGCTATCCCAACTTGGCATTTCTTTAGGTCTTGGCGTTAGTTCTGCACTACTTGGAATAACGCCGAGTCGTTTCTGATTCTCAAAAATCTGCTCTCTTAATTTATCCCATCCCTGATCAAATTTACCTTTGTATTTTTGAATCCATTTATCAGCAACCTGAAGTGGCTCATGGGTAGCACCCGTAGCAAAATAAAGAAAGTAAGGTCTTTCTGGTGCTAAGGAATCGTGAGTCTGAATCCAAGCGATTGCATCACTGGTTAAATCACGCGTGAGATAATAAGATGAATTGTGCTTATTCTGAATGTTAACAGCAGTTGTATTGCGGTATAAAATAGGATCATATTGATCGGACTGACCATTCATAAAACCATAGAAATACTCAAAGCCTACACTGGTAGGCCAACGGTCAAATGGTCCAACAGGAGTTACCTCCCAGCTTGGAGTATTGTGCCACTTACCAAATGCTGCAGTGCTATAGCCATTACGCCTAAGTACATCAGCAAATAATGCCGTACTCTTTTTTAAGACACCATCATACCCAGGATATCCGCCAAAACCTACCGCTCCAAATCCAGCAACGTGATCATTGCGTCCAGTAAGTAATGCAGCGCGTGTGGGAGAACATTGAGCACTTACATGGAATTGATTGTAACGCAGTCCCTCAGAAGCTAATTTATCAAGAGCAGGCGTGCGAATTAAACCACCAAAAGTGGAGGTGGCACCGTAGCCAGCGTCGTCAATTAAAACTACGATAATATTGGGAGCGCCCTCAGGAGCCTGAACAGGCTTGGGATAATCTGGTTTAGAATCCGAAATTGTTTTACCAATAACTCCATTAAAAACGGGATCAACTTCAGGAAGACTTAACGCTAAAAGACTGGAGCAAAAACCTAGCGCTAGGAAAAAAGTCAACGAAAACGAGGTAATTTTCATTACTTAAAACTACACCAATAGGGATTGAGAACAAGAGCTGTTTAAATAATTATGATAGCCTCATCAGCCATAAAATTAATACGCAGTCTCTGGTGTCTGTTTCTTAGTTGGCTTTCCGTTGATACAAAATGGACACGATTTCTCGAAGACGTAGTCAGGATTTCTTTGGTCCTCGAGAGTGAGAGGCATTTGACAGCAGTAACATAGAATTGAATCCGTCTCTTGCAGTTGAGGATTAACCCCCACGCGTCTATCAAATACAAAGCATTCCCCTTCATAGTGCGCACCTCCGCACTCTTCAAAGTATTTTAAGATACCACCATCGAGTTGAAATATATTCTTATAGCCTTCCCGCTCCATAAAAGGTCCCGCTTTTTCACACCGTATACCGCCAGTACAAAACATTACCACGGGTTGTTCTTTGAGCGTTTCAGGCAACTGGGCTACCGCTTTAGGAAAATCTCTAAAATGATTAATCTTAGGATTGATTGCTCCCTTAAACGTACCCGTTCTAATTTCATATTCGTTACGTGTATCCAAAAGGGTGATAGGTTTACCCTCATCCAACCATTGTTTTAATGTCTTTGCCGAGAGCTTAGGTGCTGTATGCCGTGCAGGTTCAATACCTTCGACTCCAAAAGCGATAATTTCTTTTTTAATTTTAACCAGCATACGCTTAAATGGCTGTCTATCACTGAAACTTTCCTTCGGCTTTAGATCCTCTAGCCCTGGTATAGATCGAAGCAGGGTAAGAAGCTCCTCTACTGCTCTACGAGGGCCAGCAACAAATATATTGATGCCTTCAGGACTCAGTAAAACAGTACCTTTTAAGCCTCGCTCTAAACTCAACGCTAGCACGCGCTCACGCAAGCTAGGTAAATCTTGCATCGGATTAAATTTATAGAGTGAGATATTAAGAAACTCTTCCGTCATGTATCTAGTATAGTTAGAATAACTTTACAGGGAAAGAATCAAAAAAAACGCACCAACTCGCAAGTATGATTTTCTTGCTAGTAAGGATGACTTGCAAACCAGCGATCTAAACACCAGTATATGCAAATAAAACTGAATGAATACCTACTTAGTATACGGTTTAATCTGTGCAGTTTCTAATCTCGTTTTTAATGTGATCCTCTATATTTTAGGATTACATTCAGACCCATCCAAAATGATGTTTGCCAACATAATTGGAATGCTTGGATCTGCTGCTATTTCCGCAACGGCTATTTATTTGGGTCAAAAGGCAATTAGAGATAAAATACCCGCAGAAGATCCTTATACTTTTGTTCAAGCCATGACTGCGGGATTTTTAATTTCAGTTACAGCAGGCTTTTTTGGTATTTTAACCCACTACGTATACATGGTTTATATAAATCCTAATTTTAAGGAAGTAATGATCCAATACCAAATGGATAAATTAGCAGCACGTGGAATGTCGGGGGATGTTCTCGATAGAGCTGAAAAAGGAATGCGTATGTTTATGAAACCAATGATGCAGTCTGTTTTTGCAGTATTTGGTACAATTTCTATTGGATCAATTGTTTCCTTAGTCACCTCATTTTTCGTTAAAAGAACTACTTTAAAAAAAGTATAGGTAGTGCATTTAAGTTTAATTATTAAATCAATAATTAGCGCGAAAATGCCAATAAACGCACAGTCATTATCTAGAGATTAGTATACAGTGATTTATCAAAAAGTTCTCACTCAAGAGTAACTTATGAACAATCAAAAAGTATCTCTATGT
>Ga0114958_10000356_pt1 | contig 39697 bp, 46 predicted proteins | sample C_130208_EF_Meta_FD_89577 | JGI IMG/M metagenome (GOLD analysis project Ga0114958, IMG submission 89577) | Freshwater microbial communities from Lake Croche, Canada to study carbon cycling - C_130208_EF_MetaG | ecosystem: Environmental > Aquatic > Freshwater > Lake | place: Lake Croche, Canada... | reverse complement strand
CTGTCTCCTCAATTTCTTCACTAACGCCATAACTACTCAGGTATGGTGGTATATTTGTTTCTGATAACCAATTTGAATTTATGAACATATAATAGTCTTCGCCAGGTACTATTGATTGTTTTGGGGGATGAATTCTCGGTTCAGATGGTATTCTTAGTTTTCTAGTTCTACTATGTGGCATAGCCACTCCTATTCTGTCTTAGTAATTTCTCCGGGAGTTGTAATCTTCATATATTCAGAAACGGACCCTAAGATGGATTCCATCATCGGATTTTTATGACCAATCGTTTTCATACTTGTGATATCATAGAGAACCTGCTCTGAGAACATATAGAGAGCATAGCCATTTTCAAGTGATACAAGGCTATAACCAGAATTTAGAAGGTGTCCTGCGCAGTGGGCAGTTGACGTATTGTCGTCAAGGTCATGTGACCATTTTACTAGAACAAGACTCGGCCGAAATCCGTTATCTAGGAATTTATAGAGGACTGTGCGCTCCTTGCCTTCTGAGAGCTCTAGCTTGAGAATATGAATCATTGAAGACTCATTGTTGAGGGTCTTAAAAAGCGGCTCAAAAGAGTCTTTAACACTGAATTCTGAGACTGCAAGAAAGGTTTCGGCTGAAGGACCCATATAAACTTTATTTGGAAGAATCCAGGTTTTTGCGAGTTTCTCTAGGGATGGATCTTCCTTAACGCCTGGATACTTCATCCGCAGCTTTAGAACCTCCTTTACCTTATCAAGATGAGTCGTATTTTCTTCTAGATTGCCGAATGGGCAGATAATAGTCTCTGAGAAAAAGCGTTCTGCTAGAGTGAGGTCATCTTGCCAAACTGCGGGAGATTCTGTGATTGTTACAAAATAACGAGAGCCCTGATTATACTGAAAAAATGATAGGGGCTCTTTTGGAATTGGGCGACCGTTTACAATTTGAATTTCCATTTAATAGTATGATTAGGCCTACTTTAGGTTTCTACTGTTTCCAATGACTGCCACAGTTTACGCAGGTGATGAACTTCGTCATAGGTTCATCTGCCGAACGAGTCTGTAGCTCATAAAAGGTACACTCGCGCTTATGGCACCGACTACACTTGAAGAGGTCGGTGGCCATGGCCTTATTACCCTCAAGAAGATGCTGCTCACGAAGATTCATCTGCTCACGAAGGGGTCCATAAATCGCTGGGGCATAATCTGTGATATCCATGTCTGCTAGATGCTCAATTGATAGATGGCCTTGAAGAATACGTGAAAGAAGGTGCGGGTTTTTAACATATGAATCCTGATTTAGATTGCTTAGGATTCGGCGTGCGGCGCTCATATAGCAAACCTGGAATAGACTATTATCAAAATGCTTATTTACATATTTGGTCGTCGCATCCTTAATCGTGACTTGTAGAATAATTTCTTCTAGTTTTACTTGAACGGCCGGTTTAAGAACTTTTCCGAGTTGTTTCTGAATACAGTCTAGGATATGCGACCGGTAGTTTGCCTCGGTTGACTTATCCTTAGGAATCGGCCCAACTTCCTCAAGTTCAACATAATCTGCGCGCATTAATAGGGTCTGCTGTTTCGCGCGACCTGCGTTCTGAGTTCCCATAAAGGATGTCTTAGAAATCTTCTTTTTTGCGACACGAGCCTTGACTGGTTTAATATCCTCCTCCTCTTCTTCACCACCTTCATCACCTTCATCTTCCTCATCTTCTTCATCACCTTCTTCATCCTCCTGCTCCCCTTCCTCTTCAGCCACTTCCTCCTCGTCAACAGTCTTCTTCTTATCCTCCTCCTCAATTTCAGCTACAATATCTTCTTCGGCTTCTACTTCAGCATCTTCATCACCCTCATCTTCATCCTCTGACTCAAACCCCCCAAAGGCCTTCTGGTAGAATTTCTCATATTGCTCTTGAGTGAAGGAGGCTGGCGAATTCCATGTTGATTCTTCTTTATTGGCGATTAGAAGAATATCGCTGAAGTATACGGTTGAATCTAGAGGAGGAGGAAGGTCATGTTTGTTTTCCGTTCCAGCCTTGCCAGTTGTATAACCAAAGAGTGTAAGTGTATATTCATCATACTGGTATGAACCAAGATTTGTGGGGGCCGTCTTTTTTTTAAGAAGATCCTGAATATCTTTTTCTGTTAGAGTAGTAGGGAGTTTGATTTTCTTGACATCTCCCTTAGCAACTAAGACTAGACTGTGGACTGGAGCCATATATACATATTGTATGCTTAAATGATAATCAATTTTATATTAGTAGGTATATGTTTCGTTTCTATCGTATAAACTCTAGAAATGAAACTGGCGCCGCAGAAGAAATAGTTCGCACAGATGGAGGTTGGTGGTTTTCTGAAGAGAGCTCTAAAGGGCGTTTTGTTTATGAAGTTTTAGAAAGAAAGGAGATTAGTCCAGGTCATTTCTTGGATTTTTTGGCGCCTCTACCTGATGACTTTGTTCAGTTACCGTGTTGGGAAGAGGATCCTCTTGTTTGGCGAGTTCAACAGAAGGAGGCTCAAGGATTGTTAGTGTCACTTGATGGCCTACAGTCTCTTCAATGGCCGGTTGGACTTGAGGCAGGACTTGCTGAACCTGCGCCTGGACCTGCTGGACTTGGTTCTGGACTTGGTTCTGGACCTGCGTTTGAACATCCTCAAGCTTACTTATTACCTTGCTGGGTTCAAGAGGAAGTGGGACACCTTTCCAACATAATCCAACAAGAAATCCAAAATATGATTTCCCTACATAAGCCACTGCCGCCGCGGCCTCAAGAGAAGAAACAGCAGCCGACACAAAATATTCAGAAACAGAAGACTTATCAGAATCGGAGAGAACCGAGCCAACCTCCTTCTCAACACGCTCAAGTCCCTTCTGTAAAATATCCAGTAGTAATTTCTTCTTCTTCTCAAGCGAAAGATTTACAGATGGGAGCAATTTGTTCACCATCTTACCTGCCAGAAGGGCAGTCTCCCCGAGAGATACTTTACCATCCTTCAAGGCAGCGAAAACATCATTCACAAGCTCATTGTAAATCTCAGATGAAATGCCTAATACTTCAGGAGTAGCCATTTGGGGTTCTATACTATCTGAATAAAAAATCTAAAGATTTTTACTCACAGCCCGTTAGAAAGATGTTGAAGAGAGTATTGTTTGGCTTATTTTTAGCAGGATTAGCATACTACGTGATAACTAAATTTATAACCGATGAATTTATACCTGGAGGTGCGCCGGCAATTTATGAACCTGTTCCACGTGGAGACCACACAGTGGTGTCTAGCGGTCCTTCTCCACCAAATGCTTCGCCCCCACCAACGATGCCCCCAGATATATCACCAAATCCAGAAGCTGTAGATCCATATGATACACAAGTTGAGGCCGCCGATGCTCCGGAACAATTAAGATTTCCTGAAAGAAGTTTTAGTCCCGGTATCATTCCTAAAGAGGTTGATAATCATGTAAATTCTGGTGTATCAGGAAGCCTCGCTAATACCCCCCAATCTGTTCAGAGTTTCAGCCCTGAATTTATCGGTAATGGTGGAAAGTTCTTTGGAGAAGTAAGTGCTCTTGAAAATGATAGTCCTAATTATTCAGCGTTCTAAATAGAATGAGTGCAATAGTGGTAAATAACCCATTAAGAAAGGCTCTTAATTTAAAAAAAACTAGAAATAAAATAAATAGTAATACAAAAAATTATATCAATAAACTTGCCGCTGAAAAACAATATATAATGAACAATCCTGGTGGACTTCCTAATAGACTTGGCGCAGCTCAAAGAAAAATGTTAGAATATAATGGGCAAATCACTAGATTAAAACGTGGACGAAACAATCTTCATGGAGGTAGAAAAAGAAAGACTCGCAGAAAATCGGTCTAAACGCCAGGCTACTATATTATTTAGTGACAAACGACATGCTAAAACATACTTCTGTAGGTTCTAGCACGCCTCAAATCCGTAGTGGAGCTCTTCGCGTACGCTGTTTAAATGCCGATATGACTCCATTTACTTCTATTCTTGAATCAATGGTATTTCCATCTTATAATATTGTAAAGGAGACATCACAGCGAAGCCTTGAATTGAATCAGTATCATGTTTGGAAGCGTCCTGCTCATTTACGGTCACATTGGCTTATTTTAAGTGAAAAGAGTCCCGCCTTGCTTGTAGATATTCGTAATAGTGATAATATCTACAGTCTAAAAATTCCATATGATACTCGGCAGGTTCAGAAGATTGGCCCAATTGTGTGTGAGGCCGCATATGATTCGCAAGAGGCGACTCTATGGATTTGGGATTTAGTTTATTTTGAACAGAAAAATCTGTGGCAAACAATTCCATACAGTCGGCGTTGGAATCTTCTACAAACGCTAGTTCGTCCGCTTATTTATGATTCTCATCCAACTTGTGATATCCGTGTTAGTTACCCGGCCTGGATGAATATGAAACAGTTTCTTCTTGAGGCAGAAGAGGTTGGATATTCTTACGAATTTCAGCCCGAGGCGGCCGGTCAAAAACGCCTACTCTGGCTAGTTGTAAGGAAGAATGATACATTCAAGGCCGCCAATTTCCATGAGCGCGAGATGATTTCTCATACAAGTTGTGCTATTATTCCTGATGAGGATGATGTTGTTGTGAAGGCACCTGTCGTAAAACCAAGTCCAGTTGAGCCTAAGGTCCATGAATCTAAGGGAAAATATTCAACTGCCTTCCTTGTTAAGGATAAACTATCAAAACTACCTGATACCTACAAACTCACTTCTGAAAGTGGCGAGGACCTTGGACTTGCTGCTATTCGCAGTATGGAAATGAGTTCTAAACTTCGGTCAGTTGGCCCCGAAGGATGTAAGGTTGAAATCCAGTGGTATGAATCCTTCCAGAAATATGAGGTTCGGCGTATAATTAATAAGTAACACTAAGGTAGATGTATAACGTTCGCGTTCAGCGCCGCCAATCAAGAAAAAGAAGCTGCCGTCGCAATCGTAAAATGTATGGTGGTGGTGCCGGTCTAAGTTATTCATTTGCTGGCTCAGTAGACCCGACTAATCCTGGCCTTGGCAATGCTGCACGAGTTGTTCCAGTTTCAAGCTGCGGTGATGCCACCTCAACTGGACGTCTAAGTGATACAGGAACTGTTGGTGGAGTTCCCGGATTTGGTGGTCGTCAATATGGTGGTTCAAGCAGTGGTGTGGTTGACCCGATTGATTCCTTGATGAAACTGGCTGGACAGACTGGTGGCGGCTACACGATGAACCCTGTTGGTGGCCCTGCCCCTTTTATGGAGAGAGCCTATTCCGGTTGTGGCGAAGGTGCCTTTGCTGTAAGAAATACTCTAAATGAAGCCGCCCCGTCTACAATTACTGCCCCACCTGCCCTTAAGGGCGGTCGCCGCCGCCGCACTCGTAAGTGCTGGACTGGTGGTCGCAGATGCTGGAGCCGTCGCATGCGCGGCGGCATGGCTCCTGTTGATGCCATGGTATATGCGGCTCCTAATAGTGGATATACCTTTGCCCCAAGTAATTCTGCTGGTGGAAGTGCTGGAACTCTCTCAGATGGTAAGGTTCCATTTGCCGTTGCGGTTCCATACACAGCCCAACCAACTGCCTCATCTGCCTGCCTCAAGACAGGTGGTCGCAGACGTAAGTCACGTAAGAATCGTCGTTCACGCCGCAATTAAACATTCAGTAGATTCTGGAGGCGGCGCGGCCTCCTCAGTATCATCCGATTCCTCTTCAGAGTTATATTTCTGAAGAAGAATCTTATATCCACAGGCCTTATAGAAGGTCTTTCGTTTTCTCCACTGTCCCAAATACATTCCATGACTATCTATAACATCTAGAATTAATGGCATAACCTTGCGTTCTGAAGGTCGTTCACGCATAATGCGACCAACCGACTGCTCTACCTTCTTTCTTGGACTCGCAAGAACAACACTATTCAGGGTTTTAATGTTCATGGCTTCTGATGCCATTGCGTAGGATGCGAGAAGGACACGCGCTTCTCGGCCAGCGCGTTCTCTGATTTCCTCCTTCATTCCACCAATATAATAACCTGTATTAAGGCCAGGATCACTTGCTAAGAGCATAGTTTCAATCGCATCTAACTGAACAATACGCTCTGCAAGAACAAGAATACGACGTGATGGGTCTTTAAGAAGTTCTTGGATTTGTTCAGTAATCCATATATTTCTTGGCTGACATGAAACAACCTGAGTTAAGAGCCTTGCTAGGACCGGCTCGCCCTTATAATCTACTGGAATTTCTGTGTAGGCTGGGTCATCATATTCAAACATAAGAGCTTTTACAGTTACTGTTGTATCGGCTTCGCGCCGTTTCTCCCAATATACCGGTTTTCCTAAATACCATTCAAATATTTTAGAAAGTCCATCATCACGTGTTGGAGTAGCAGATAGTCCTAGCATGTGCCGTGTCTGAACCTTGATTAGTGCCTGACTGAAATTGGCTGCGCCCAGATGATGACATTCATCAAAGATTGTAAATCCGAAGCTTGAGAAGTCATCCGCAGCGAATTCGTGTTGAACAAGAGTCTGAATCATGGCAATACAACAGTCATAGGTTTCTTCAGTTGTATCTTGTATAGGTTCGGGCTCAACTTCTCTTAGGCGCTGAAGTAGGTCATCGCGTTTTCCTGTTAGTTTAAGCTTATGCGCCCTAAGACGCATCTTAATTTCTGGAATTGTGAGTTGTGGAGGGGGCGGCTTCTCAATAAGACCAATCTGTTTTTTGTCGCCTTGAATAATTCCTACCTTGAGACCAGGAAAGAAGGTCTCCATTTCGCCCTTCCACTGATTCAAGAGAAATTCCTTATCTACTACAACAATGAATTTTCTATTGATACGGGCAGCAATACTCAAGGCCATAAAGGTCTTTCCCTTTCCACAAGGAACACAAATAAGACCATTAGAATCAGCATCTATGAATTTCTGAATAATGGCCTCTTGATAATCAAAAGGTTTTCCCTGAAATCGTAGAGTATGTGGAAGTGGAACCCCGTCCGGCAATAGATTTTCATGTTCAGGTCCAAGGGCTTCGCGGGCCCAGTGCCTCGGCAAATAGTATTTCTTCGGACTCTCATAAAATACCGCAAATGATTTGCCTATAATTGGAACTCTTGCCTGAGTTTTTGGTGTCACTGTGAGTTCTTGCCGAATGTGTTTTTCCTGCTCTGGAGTTAAGGACGTTTTAAGAATTCCATAACCCCTTGATGTTAGAGTTGCCATACTGACAGTTTGGTGTTTAAATGCGCGTCAATTTTAACCTCTCTATGACTAGAATGAAGACTAATGTGCTTCTTGTATGTATCCTTGCCACTTTTATAATAATACCATTTTTACCTTGGCAAGTTCTTATGCTAACGGACTTTGTTCTTGTTCGCGTGGTTCTCTTGGGCCTTTTCTTAGCTGCTATAAATATTAGCCCTCAGGTTGGTATGTTAAGTTTGGCCAGTATATCATTCTTATTTATTGAGCGCAATAAACGGAAAATGAAGCACATACAGAATGTCATGCAAAATAGTTCAGCTGATTCACTTGCCATAGCCAGTATAGAAACGCCTGAAACTGCTCCTGCTCAGCCAGCGTTTAACACGCCTTCAGAAACGAGTGTTTCTTTTTCACCAGCTGAAGGTTCTGGTGACAACACATTCAACCCTGTGGCGCCGACATTAAATCAAAAAGAGGCTCTTAAAACAGAACCTACAAACGGTTCTAGATTTGTTGTTGAAAAATCATTCGGCTGGGTAAATACGGACCTTATTCAGCAATAAAATTTGAAGGGATTTAGTATAATACTTTGTAGAGATGACATTTCCACGAAGTATTATTTATATTGGTAGTAAGGATTATAAGACCTTTGTCTATACAATTGAGGGTCATAAGTATTTGATTGATGATGTAACAGAAGACGGCGAGGTTTATATTGAATATGTTGATGAATGGCTTCCTGTCTTTATTAGTGATGCCGATTTAGAGATTATCAGGGATTATAAACTCGGCGAGGAACTTAGGGAAAGTATCTTCTTATTTATGATGAGCAAAGTTGAGACTTTATCTGTTGATTGAATTATAGTTTTCTTACATTGTAGTTTCCAGATATAAATGTTCCATTAGACCTTGCTTCTCCTATTAATGATACTAGCATTTTGACAAGAGTTTGAGTATCTGTTATATCAGCTTTAGATATGTTTCCTGGAAAAGAATAAGATACTTGTCCCTCTTTAAGTACAATTCTATCACCATTTTGTGCTACATAAACAGCCCCTCCCGGTGAAGGAAATGTAGCTTTAACGGGTATTTCCCCTTGAATATCCGTTCCTGATATTACATAACCTGTGGGGTTAGAAGCTTTTTTTGCGCGTTTTGTGGGCACAGGGCAGGGTGGGCACTGTGCTGCAGGGGTAGACGCAGAATTGTCTGGAGTGCATAACTTATCCTTAAGATGTTGATTTATTATTTCCTTATTATTGACTATCGGTTTATTTCTAAATAAATCTGTTAGAGTTACTATAATATACATAGTTTCCCTTTGATAATCTATAGAAGATGAATTCTTATTCTGATTATACCAATCTTTCTCTTCAGATAGGAGATTAGAAAATGCCTTACTATCATCTGCTGATATTTGTGTTGTAGGTAATGATTTTAATTTTTTAGAAATATCTTCTGCAGCTGCTAATCCTTGTCCAAACTTACTTACAAAGTCTGCGTTCATTATTTGAGCAACAAAAGGGTTTATTGGTCCATTATACTTATATCTTTTTACTGTATTACACGAAGGGTATTTATCAGAACTATGACTAAAACTACAGACCACTGTTCCTTCACATGTGCGTCCATTTACAATGCCATCACAACATACTACATTTGAATTTGCATCATAAAAACTCTTTGAACCACCTGGGCAACTTGTTGGTGCGGGAGGAGAAGAATCAAACCCCTCTTTAATTGCTATAGTGCAACAACTCCGTGTTAAAAGGATAATTGCCATAGCTATTATAACACCAGCTAAGGCAAATACTATAATTATTTTATAACCCTCAGGTATCTGTCGCATATCTACTAGGGTTTAGATTATACAGGTTCTACAACTGGTAGTGTTGGCGTTTCAACACCTATTTGTTTCTGTGTAGCAAATATATGAGCTACATAGTAAAATAGCACAAATAATAATAATAATCCTAGACAAACACCTAGAGCTATAGCAATCTTTTCCATAGTATCACCAATATAACCGGCGGGTGCATTTATTTCATGCTCTGCTTGAGAGTCTGCTAGCTCGTCAGAAAGTCTTCTGCCCGTATCAGGATTAATTAATATTTGACCATCCTTAATATCCTTTGAAGGGTTAATAGATATACATTTATAAGCATTTGTACTCTGTTTTGAGCTTGAAATATCTGAAAATCCACGTATATATCTAAATTTTATAAGGTCACTAGGGCTCGCAATAGAACTATTATATGATACTAATATGTCTAAGGGGTCATTGGTTGTATAAACTAGACTTGTCTTTCCTGTTGCCGATAAGGCATAACTACTAAGTAGTTTGGCAGGATTTATTAACGACTTCGGGACACCGAAATTGACTAATGGTGACGGTAATAATCTTCTACTTTCTTGTACTATTGTTATACCACTTTCCCAGTATCCAACCACTATATTAATTGTATTATTCATATTTGTCTCAATACAGGTATTGTAACGAACAACATTTACATCATTCCCCTTAGGAATAAGACTGTCTAATTTTATCTGCTGGTTATTAAGATAATTTATGAAGTTTACTCCTGTCTGCGAATTAACAGAGCCTTGAAAAATTGGAATATTAAGTAAGGCAATTGATTGTTGACTTGTAGATGTCGCAGTCGGCCTTCCCCAAATATTTAATTCTGCGATAGGATTACTGGTTGAAAGGCCAGTCTGTCCAGGACTACAAATACGAATACGATTTATAGCATATTGTGTCCCTCCAATAAAAAATGTATTTTGATTATTTACAGCACAGAATCCATTATTGTAGCCGATTTGATTATTGGATGGAGAAAACTGAAGAGATATATCAGTATTAATTACATAAGTAGACTTGTCTATTATTGAAGTCCAACCTGAAGGATTTATAGGAAATCCACTGAAACCAGATGAACTACATACAGCCATTCTGCTAGTAAGATAAATTATACTAGACCAGGAATATACTTGGGTCCATCGTATTTATAAACTTCTACATAGCCTTCTTTCCCAAGGCCCGCAATCTTAATAGATTCTCCGCCGAGAAGTTCATCGCAACCGATGTCATCCATACAATCGCGGCGCCCATAACGAACAGGAAGTTGAACAGGATTATAGGTGTCTGTGCGTGTATAGTAGTTGTAGCGGTCACTTCTGTAGACCGATTGTCTGCCATACAGAGGGAGAATCTGCTCTCCTATTTTTATAATGCCTGACTGCTGAAATGCTTGGGGGATACCTCTTGTTGTTACATTTATTGGAATTGCGCCGGGCGGTATTAAGGCTCCTCTTAAGTCAGGACCGGTCTGCCAGAAACGGAGAGGCTCTGGGGCCTGGCTGAATCGTCCATCGTTAGTAGTTGTACTTGAATATACATTTACTGGGGGTGGAGAGGACTTAATTATTGTTGTAGTTGGTGGCACTTGCTGTTTAAAAAGAAGATAGATTCCAATTGTTAGGGTTATTATTAATATACCAAATTCTGGTGTTAGACACCAGACACCAGGAGGACATCTCCTGGCCATTCTAATAAGTTATATCTTTTCTTCGTCTATAATATGCTGTAGAGTCAAAATAATATAGGAATCAAATGGATACATAAAGAGTAGCCAATCCCAAAATGAATCTGGCTTATATCGTGCTACATTATTCAAGGCCACTGGAACATATATACTTACATTTTTGTAAAGAAAGGTAAATTCACCATATACTGGGACTTGACCTAAGCTCCCATAGGGAGGAGAATGGTTTAATTGCATTTATAATTTATAAGCGCAATTAATATTATCAATTTTTCCGTTTACGCAGCACTTGGTTGGGGACCACCCTTTCCAAACATATCATTAAAGGTTCCCATAAGAGCCTTGCCGTCCTGTAACATTGGCTTCATACTACTCAACATTCCCATAAGACTCTTCTGCGTCTCTAAGAGTTTGCGCGTGTCGTCCGTCATCTGCTTGACTTGGTCAGGCTTGAGGGCATTGAGGGCATTCATCATTGTTGTTCCAACATCAATGTGGGCTCCACCAGCTACATCTGAAGGAATCTCTCCAAGCTTGAACATTCCATTTGTTGTCTGGTCAGTGAATCCAGATGTGTTTGCCTTTGGAATATCCTTTTCAAGATTTGGCGTGGTCGTTGGGGCCGTCGTAGAGGCTGGGGCAGTTACGGCTGGTGTTGGAGGAGAGGGAGTTGATGGCGTGGCCGTGGCAGATGTTGATGTATTCGCATCCTCAAAACCCTCAGCATATGAGCTACTTAATGTAGCCTGAGGTTCAGAGGGAGGCTGCTTTATAGTTTCTACACGCTTTGCGATTTCCTTAACAACTGAGCCAACGAATCCTTCGCCGCGGCCTGTGAATCCTTCACGCTTACGTTCATTCCAGGCCTTAGCTAAGAGTCCAGAAATGATTACTGCGGCCACTGTTAATTCAAGAGAAACATTAAAACTTAGAACAATTAGGCCAATGGCAAGACTAAATAATAGTCCTGTTATTCCAATACCAGCAAAGGCGAATAATATATAGAAGGCTAGAAATCCATATATTATTCCTTGACGAACACTAATCTTCATCTCTAACGAAGCCTATCTATTTTTCAAATAGAAAGTAGAGGCGCTATGACACGCTGAAGAATCCAATAAAGTAGACCAGCGGCAATTGCACGTGATAGGTTGCCCAGTGTTGTAAAGTTTCCACCGGGGTTTAACAGGCTTGGAATATAGTGGTTTACTAGAAGGTGAATCGCAGGAAGTGTAATAATAAACACAATTATAGCTACAAGGATCGGCTGCTTTAACTCATCAATCCATTGTCCCTGCCAATTCTTCTCGGGCTGCTGATATTTTGTTTCCTGTTGCTGCTGCATCTGTGGAGCCGATGTATTAAAAGGAACTGGTCCTTGCGCAGTGGCCATCATTCTTTGAAAATCAGCTGGCGTCGGGTGGTCATGGCCAATAAGGTGTGCGGTTGGAACCGCGGGGTCTGTTGCAGTTGGAAATGAACTTTGTAGCTGCTGAACATTCTGCATTTGGCCACGTGCGCCCATTGGCGGCGGCGCATTTCCTTGGTTAGATTGATTTAAGTCGGATAAAATACTGTCTACTAAATCTCCATCACTTGGTCTAGCTCCATCCAATTCAGAAAGTAATGTTCCTGCGTCGGACATGTTTCACTGAAGGATTTAGTCAAACAAAAATTATGCACTTAACGCGACCACTGAAAAGGTTCAACAACACCTGTCATTGGACATTTTGTATCCTTTGGAATAAACTTATAACATGTATCACCGATTTTATAAGCATGGTCAGTAATTGTTTTTACAGATGGTGACTTGAATGAAAAACAACCATCACCCTTACATATTGGGCGTGCTAATAGGATTATAAATACTCCCATTAAAAAACTAAAGAAAAAATCAAATCGTTTATCCTTTAGTATGTCAATCAACATTCTATCCTACTGCTAGCATTTAAATTAAACACACCTACTAGGAAATGTTAAAGCACTTTAAATTCATACCTTTTATATCAGGAATCATCATCGGTGCCATTATATTTTTTGGATTTAAGCCCGATACAAAGGACCGTGTTGTAAAATGGCCGAATCCTGAAAATGCTGGGAAGGTTGTCTATCGGGATAGAAATGGACTCTGCTACAAATTTGAGTCGCAAATTGTAGATTGTGGGGCAGTAAAGGAGAAGTTACAGGCCTATTCATTTGAATGAGGACTTTGCTCTTTTAGCGCGTATAATAGCCCATATTCTGGCTTTTTCTTCAGGTGTCTTTTCTCTTTTGCCGCCGCCTTGTAGTGGTTTGACTATTTCTTCTGGAACCTTTTCAGGGACCACCTCACTAGGCTTATCCATCCAAAATAGATTCCAATGGAAGGTTGTATATATTCCTGTTATTACTGGATCTGGAATTTTTGAGACATCATATGGATTTTCTATGTGTAAGTCTCTACCTTTAAGGTCAACTATCCGTTCCGTTCTTCTAGGATCCTTTGTAAGATTATTTAATACGCACTCGGCATCATGAACCTTCTGATTCGCATTCATAATTACGGAAGCATCCGTTGTATTTTTTCCAGAAGCATTGAAGCCTTGTATTAATTCATAGAGCTCTTGTTTAGCTTCAGTATAGGCCTGTTGTGCTTGTATCCGTTCTTCTGTCTTTTTGGCGAACTGTTCTTTAATATAATCAACCGAGGCCGGAACTTTTGGAATAAGTTCAATTGTTACCCCCCCGTCATAACTTTCTAAATCTCCTTGGGCAGTCATTCCATATTTATTAGGATTTTTCAACTTCTGTTCAAGCCATTCCTCTTTGGTTTTTGGTTGTTCAGTTGGGGGGGCAGGAGGTTTTACTCTTTTTACGACAACACGTTTGGCAGACATTATTCTCTAGAAATACAGGAGAATAGAATGGGCACTACAAATACTCTATGGATGTCGGTGAGTGTTGGTGTATCATTGTTTATGTTAACATTATTGCTTAATTATATACATACCACATATAATGTAAACGTAATTCTTCTGAAATGGGCCGTTCTTCCGACTGTTGGATATGGAATAACACTTGCTTTTAATTCATTTATTCAGAGTATATTCTGTGGTTCAGTAAATATTAAACAAATTGCAATGGGAAGTTTATCTGTTCCTATTGCGATTCTAGCAGGTTTAGTATTATCATTGAGTAGTTTTATAAGGTCTCCAATAGAATCTGCCTTTTCTGGAAAGGACAGAGATCTATATGGAATGCTTTTCGCTATTGGCTTTTGGATGTTTTGGGCGGGTATGTTCGGAGAGAGTTTTGCTTCTGGATTTGCCCAGAGTTGTGGCGTTCAATCCGTGGGAAGTCCTTTACCTAAGTAAATATACTTAGGTACCCCCCCACTTATTTCTGTTCCGTCCGTATTTCGTATGTAGTATCCATCAGGAAGTTCAATGGATTTCCCCCTTCCTCTTCTAGGAGCACGAGGCTCTTCATATTCTGGCTCTGGCTGTTTAACGGTGGGCTTTGGCTCAGAATAATATACTGCGAATGTAAGATTTACTATAATATATGACATGAAGGCCCATAAAATGGCAAAAAACCAGAACGGCATCCAAGTATGTGTATTTTGATTCCGTCCTATTCCAAACTCCTTCCAACTTCCATCCTCAGTAAACATTAATGACGGACGGATTACAAGAATAATGGCAGTTCCTAATAAATATAAAACACCTGCTGCGATAAGTCGCTGCATCCCTATTCTTCACCTTCTTCTTTTTGTTGTGCATCCTGACCGTCATAACCTTCTTCCCCATCCACATTAATTTGGACTTCAGTTGACTGCTCAAATCCCATCTCTTTGCGCCGTCTATCATAGTCATCAGGGTCATAGCTGTAGGCAAGTTTGCCATTTCCTTGCGCCCAACGCCCAATCTTTGCCCGTTTCTTGATTAATTCTATTTTTCTTTCCTCCTCGGGTAGGGTATCAAAAATTTGTATAAATCCTTGTTTCTCCTTCTCCTTGGCCTCTGCGATTTTCTCGCGAACTTCTGTCGGATTATATGACATTTTTTCTTCTTCATATTGTAGTATCAAATCGCGGAAGAGACTTTTTAATGCGTTATGGACACTATCTCTTTCAGAAGAAAAATCAATAACCTCTTCTATTTCTGGTGTGAACTGTGGATTGAGAAGGTCCCAGATAGTTCCAAAAAGTATTGTTCTGAAAATCATTTTTAGAAACATCTCCATATGGAGCATGGAAATCTTATCACTAAACTGCATACGGCTTAGACGAAGTTCTGAAGAATAGGCAAGTATAGAAGTTATTTGTTCTAGGAAATATTCTATCTTTAACTGTCCAAGGGCCGATGTTGGTAGTGTTGTGTCCTCATTATATTTTTGTAAATATCGTGTATGTTTTCCAAGTATTGCTTCTAACTCTTTTATATGTTCGTCACTTAATTTCTCTGTAGTTCCCTTTCTATATTGGTCTGGTAGGCGTAAAGTAACAGCGGCATCATATTTTACACGAATACGCTGTAAGGGAACTAAGAAGTATGAACGAATAATTTCTATGATTGCTTCTGGCTGTTCTAATAGTATTCTATCTAGATAAGCGTATAAGGGTGGCCCAATAGTTCCTAGCCGTGTTCTTATGCCTTCTTGTGATTTTGTAATTCCTTCTTCTAAGGGCTGTAGGGCTAGGGCAATTCCAACTGGTGTAGCCTCAGTTCCTAGGCCCTCAAGATTTGTCATTGTTTTTTGAAGGCGCTCTAGCCATGAATCAATAGGCGTAGAATCAATAGAGCCAAGGGCAATTAGTAATTCGGCTGAAGGTTTGACTCCAGGACTGTTATAATTACTAAATTGTGTTCTTTTATGTGATGCATCTAGAATAGACTGTAGTGATTCTTCAGTATCAAGAGAAACTCCCTGAGCTGTAAATGAAACCTTAATTTCCTCCTTGAGTTTTGTGGCCTCGGATTCCTGTTTTTCTTCTTCTTTTTGTATATTCTTATCCCTCCATCCAGGATTTGAAAGAGGCACATCAGGATATAGATATTGCGTAGGAACCTCAAGTTCACACCAGGAACACTTGTTATCATATCCAAATTCGTGAGAACGTCCAGGATAGGGTCCCTTCCAGCACACCTGTATAAAAACACGATATGAGAGGTCTAGAGATAATTCCCCAATAGATTCCTGAAGTGGCCTTGGAATAAATGACGGATATAGAATACTTTGACGAGCAAAGGTTCTTTTTAGACTATAACTTATTGGGAGGGCGGGTAGGTCTGAGGCCTTAAAGAATCCACCTGGCTCATGTATATTTACTGGACAGCAGGACGTTTCAGCATAAGGATTGCCCTTGATAATGACCGCCGTTTTTCTTGCAAGCATATTAACACCGCGAATCCACGCATCAGCCTGTTGTTCTTCGCCTAGCTGTCCTTTTACACCGTCGCCAACTACCGGTTCTACCATAGGACCAATTCTAGGTAAATACCATGGTGGTAGAATTTCTGATTGTTTCCCTTTAACAGCGGCAGCACCGTATAATCCTTTTATGTATTCACGCTTATTATCTAACTCTGCTTGAATTTTACCGTCCTTTTGAAGAATTAGACGAACGTAATCTATTAAAAGTCCTTTAATCTTTTCTGTCCGCAGCTTCGTATCCTTAATTTTGTGAAATCCATTGGCCCAAATATCTACTAGGCGAGGGGCCTTTTCTGTTTCAGAGGTAAATGTTGGATAGAATCCTGCAAGGGCACAGATAATGTAGTGAAGACCGACAGAGTCGTCTTCAGACTCTGGTTTTGCCTCTTCTACTAATGGATAACCTGAAAATCCTGGCTTACAACCATCAAGAACATAGTCTATTGTATAATTTGGTATCTTAGATTGAACTTCTACTAGGACCAGGGCTGCTATAATTGCAATCTTGTTGCCAGTTAAATATCTTGGATATGCCTCCTTTCGTCCAAGAGTTTTATATGTCTTTTCATCTAATAATTCCTGCTGAAATAAGGCATCTCCTCTATCTACTAATTGACGATACGCATTTCCATCCATTGAAATTCCTACGCGACCACAAATGACCTTGGCAATCTTGTAGCACTCTGTCTTAATATTAGATTCAAATTCTATTTCTTGAACCTTTTCAACTCGTGGTCCAAGAAGTAGTTCTAACTCTTCCCTGTCTATTTCTTCTTGGTCTACAAGTTCGGCGCGACCACTCATCGGTTTACCTTGGTCATCATATTCTATGCTCGTATCATAATCCATTTCGGCGATTGGAAGGCCGCAATTGCGACAAATATAATTTTTCCCAAAGGTTCCACCAGCATATCCAAGAACAATTTCCTTTTGAATCGTAGCATGTTCACGCGGATGTATAAATTGCTGTATTTGAAGAACTTCGTGGTGGCATATAAGATGCTGATCACATACTAAACAATAAATCCAGTTTTCTCTGCGCTCACCCTTAAATTTTCTTAAAAATACTTTGAGAAGGGCAATTCGTTCTTGAAAGTTTTTGACCTTGCGAATAATTGTTAGATTATTTGTGTGAACGCAGGGGTTTGGCCTTGGAGGAAATCCTTTATTCCTTTCTAGGCTGCGTTCTTCATTTTTATTATGGAGTATATTTAAGATTTCATTGTAGTTAAATAATACTCGCTCCCGCTTAGTTGATAGAGGATTCTTGCTTAGACACGCAAGAAGGTAATCTTGATTATATTTATATAAATATCCATAAACGGCAAGGTCAATATTCTTATATCCTGGGAGAAGTTTTCTTATTTTAGTATACATGGCTCCAAGATTCTGTTCTGTCTCAAAAAGTTGGACCATAACTGCTAAATAATCATTTTCAAGAATTGGTTGTAGTGTTGGAGCTGTTGTAGATGGAGCTTTTTGACGCATTTGGCGAATCATTGTGCGAACAGATAGAATAATTTTATTCACGCGGTCTTGGATTATAGTATCTTGTTCTGGAGTGAGTTCTATTTCATTAATTCCTAAATCAGATTTAATTTTTATTAAATCTCCAGGACCTCCAACAATTGTTGTTTCTAAAATCATTTCTAAATATACAGAAAATGGAATATTAACAGCACTTGCGTTTGATGCATCTAGATATAGAATATTTTGAGCGTCTCTCACATCAGAGATTCCGCCAAAATTTTCTAGGAGCTTTTCCATCCAAATTGTTTTTGTTTTGGTAAGTGTTTCATCTTTATCGCCAAGATTAATCATGTATTCGCTCATGCTGCGTAGAATATTGTCCCATAGAGTTCCTGTGCGTATAGATCCAAGATATCCAGCAAGAACTGCTCTATAAGGGAAAAGAACATATCCTGTCACTGGAGCTTTATCTGAAGGAATTACAACTTCTGTCCCCCCTTTTACAAGGCCACGAACTGTTGGGCCATGCCCACGTCTAAGAGATTGTTTTACCTGTGAAATGAAATCGGCTGGCGCCTCTCCTTCGTATTCAGATGTAAGGCCTTGGAGGGTTTTAGAATTTGGCTGGCTTCCACGAAAGTATTCGGCATCCTCTTTGAATGAATAGCCAGTTGAGGAGTATGAATCACCAAGAGGATACTTTTGGAAATAACTATTTAATACTTGAAACCAGCGCGGCATTCCTACGCCATCTTCGGTGGCGGCAATATCTCCAAGACTATTAAGATATTCATTTGATTTTTCTATTATATCTCCTAAATTTCTTATTAATACTTGGTCAAGGTCCTTGGATACCTCTGATGGTAATTCACTCATTATAATACGTTTTGTATCAAGGACTGGGCGAACAATGGGGACGTTACGATTAGATAAGATATCATTCAAGGTTTGGAGACTGATTTGTTCTTCACCCTCAACACTTCCGTCTATTCTGCGTTTTATAACACTATTTTTAAGACTGCTAAATAATTCTACAATAGCTCGGATTTTCTTAATGTTTTTTGGATTTTTTTGACTTGTAAAATCAAGATAAGATAATAGGTCTGCTTTTAAATCACTTTTTTGAGATAATTCAGGATATATACGTTCTTCTGCCTGAATAGTTTCTACATGAGCTAGGTCAGGGAGTTCATACTCCTCAAACTCTACCTCTTCTACTACTTCTTCTGGTGACATTGCTTCTTCCACCTTTATTTGTGATACGGATGGAGCGATTCTTAGAATGTCAAATTCTTCTTCTCTTGGGATACCTTGAAAATCAAAGAATATTGAAATTTCGCGACCATCTCTTTCAAGTGTTATACGATCATCTTTCTCATTTATATTAACAACCTTATATTTTCCAATAGGTTCTCCATTAGCTTTTATTCCATCAAGGATTTGGTCTACACGAAATGACTGAAGCTTTACAAATCCAACATGCGGCCCCTTTTCATGTCTTGTAATGTCAAGAGTTCCGTCGCTGTCGGTATATATTTTTAGTTCGGGGTCAAATTCGCCGTCTATAAATGGAAAATTAATAAGAATACTACTTGTTCCATCAGGCATTATTCGTAGCATATCATTGGTATTGAGGTAATAAATCGTTCCAGTACATTTTCCATGTTTTTCACTATTAATAGTGATACGGTCTCCAATAAATAATACATCATCGTCCTCTGATTCATTGGGAGAGGCTAAGTCAGATTCATTGTTGACTGGAGGGTATTCTGGAGATGGGGGGCGCTCAGCTGAAGCATTTTCTGTGGGCTCAGGAAGGACGTCAGCGACGGCGTCTTCTGGGGCGTCGGCTGGTGCTGGGGCATCTATTACTAGATTTATCTTCCCATCATCGCTCATACGGGATATCCTAATCTATAGATTCGATAAAAATTGAACATAAAATTTACTTAAACACTATTATAAGAAGTAGTATAGGATGCCTTACCAAGTAGAAGTATTTAAGTCATGGCCACTAATGTCATCTTGGGAGGAGCTAAAGAATTGGCTAGTGTCAGATGCCGGCGGCCTTCTTCGTGTTGTTGAGCCTCCTAATTCACCACATGCTCTAGTTCGCTATACGAATGGCAAATCTAATTTCTCGCTTCCACATGTTCCCTGGTGTCGTAGCGTAGTTGTTGACAAGGCCAGTCGTCTTCCTGTGTGTATTTCACCTGTTAAGGCGAGTGTTCTCACAGATAATTCCGTTAATGATGCGACTGTAGCGGAGGAGTTTGTAGATGGCACCATGGTTAACGTATTCCACTCAGGTATCGATGAGTCTGCGATTGTTACCACGCGTGGACGGATTGGTGCTAACAAGTCCTTCTATGCAGACAGTCCATCATTCGTTTCAATGCTTCAGGATGCTATGGTAGAGCAGGGCATCAACAACTATTCTGATATGCTACCAAGTTCTGATACTCTTCATCGGTTTACCAGTGTTGTTCTACAACACCCTTCTAATCGTCTTGTAAAGAAGGTTGACAAGCCATCATTTGCAATTGTTCATCAGGGTTGGGTAATGAGCACTGGTCTAGTATTTATTGAGGAGGATGCCTCAGAATTTAATTATACAAGCTCCAAGGATAAGGGTGATTCTGAAATTCAGCCTTATAATATGGAGTCAATTCGTGCTGCGAAGACTGTAAAGGAGTGGGTTTCTACTCAGGCTCAGGAGCGTGGTGTAGGTTGGCAGGGCCTTGTTCTTAAGGATGGTGCTGGCAATCGCTGGCGTCAGCGCAGCGACGTATATAATACTCTTCGCACCCTTCGTGGAAATGAGTCAAGTCCTGAGGAGCGCTATTCACGCCTACGAAAGACTCATACTGTAGACCAGTATCTAGCCTTTTATTCAGAGGATAAGCAACTTCTTTATGACCTTGAGGGTCGCCTTCGCAAGAATACTCGTCAGCTTTCTCATTTCTATGCCGATGTCTTTCGTTCTCGCAAGACACATTTCTATGAACTTCCATGGCCTTATAAGCATCATGTAAGTGTTCTCCATAATTACTATAAGAATACTCTTCGCACTGAAAAGAAGAAGATGGACCTTGCGGAAGTTGTTAAGTATGTCAATAGTCTTGGTCTTGAGGATACTGCAAACATGCTGAAGGTTCATATAATTGAACTTAAGAAGGCTCCTATGCCCGTAGACGCTCCTGTAGATGCGCCTGTAGATGCGCCTGTAGATGCGCCTGTAGACGCGCCTGTAGACGCGCCTGTAGATGCATAGGCCTAAACTAATAAATAATTTACATATAAGGATGGAACATACCTCATCGGTAGATGTTGTATATGTTACCGCGTTATACAAAATTAAAACATATTCTAACACCGAATTAAATATAGAAAATTTTAAACCATTTTTAGATACAAATTTAAAGATTGTAGTCTACACGGATATTGAAGATTTATCTCTAGGTTCCATTCAAAAAATTATCCTTCCCAGAGAAGAAATAACATCTTTTTTACAAAGAGAGGCTACTCTTCCTGAATATAGAAATAAGGAAAAAGATACTCTTGAATTTCTCCAAGTTATGAATGGCAAAACTGAATTTCTACATAGGACTAGAAAGTTTATAAAAGCCAAGGTCTATGTCTGGTTTGATTTCGGAATTTTTAAAATTATTCAGGATAAAAAACGGTTTATTGAATCTATGACTGATATAGATTCATCTTCTATTGAGGGAAAGGTTGTAATTCCTGGATGTATTTCTAAGGAAGAAGTAAATTTTAATAATCTTTTTGCATATCCTATTTGGAGGTTCTGTGGAGGTATTCTTATTGTTTCAGGGTCAGCTCTAGATACTTTTCATGACCTACATCTGAAAGAACTTGAAAAATGTAGAAGTATGGGTATGCTAACGTGGGAAGTTAATTTATGGGCTGCTATTGAACATGCTAATCCTGAATTATTTCATTGGTATAAGGCAGACCATAATGATACTATTATCCCAACATCGCGAAAGTTGTTATCAGGAGATAGAAAACTTATTTATTTAACAATGATCAAAAATGAGTCAGCGATCATTCGTCGATCGATTGATGCTGCAATTTCTACATGTGACGCAATCTGTATATGTGATACTGGCTCTACTGATAATACGGTGGAAATCGTTGAAGAATATTTCAAGGGACTCACAATTCCATGTAAATTATACAAGCATACATGGAAAAATTTTGGACATAATAGAACTCTGAGCTTCAATGCGGTTGTTAATTTCTGCGAACAACTCGGTTGGCATCCAAATATTACGTATGCCCTGTTACTTGATGCTGATATGCGAATTGAGTTTAGTCCTACATTTAATAAGAATATATTATCAGGTCCAGGATATGCAATAATACAGAAGGCGCCGAATATGGAATATTATAATACTCGCTTAATCCAAATTGGATTTCCATGGAAATGTACTGGTGTAACCCATGAATACTGGGATGGACATCCATGCGATTTATTACCATCAGAACTATTATTTATTCATGACATTGGAGATGGCGGCTGTAAGGCCGATAAGTTTGAGCGTGACGTAAGGCTACTTGAGGAGGGATTGAAGGATGAGCCAAATAATGAACGTTATTTATTCTATCTTGCTCAAAGTTATAAGGATAGTGGGCGTATTGATGATTCTATTAAAATGTATAAAAAGCGAATTGAGGCTGGAGGTTGGTATGAGGAAGTTTGGTATAGTATGTATACACTAATGAAACTCTATGAAGGAAAGGGTGATTTTGCGCGAATGGAGATGTGGGGATTGAAGGCGTATGAATACCGTCCTCAACGATCCGAGAATATTCATTATCTTCTTCGCTTTTTTCGTAATAAAAGGCAATATCACAAGGCTTGGCATTATTGGGAGATGGGCTCAGGTATCAAGAAGCCTGCTGACGTATTATTTATTGAATCTGATGTATACAACCATTCATTTGATTATGAAAGGCAAATTATACATAATTACGTATTTCCTGATAATAGAAAGGAATCAATACAATTAGCTATAGACTACTATAATAAATATAATGACTATTCATCGTATCATAATTTGAAATGGGTTGTACAAAAAATCCCTATCATAGTTCATGACATTGGATTTCAACAAATAGGTGATTTTTTACCAACTAGCACAAGTTTTTGTAAAAGAGATGATGGGAAATATATTGTAAATGTACGATATGTAAATTATCGTATACAGGCGGATGGAAGTTATCTGATGTATGAGAACGGCAATCTAAGTCGTGATAATGCCGTTCGCACTGAAAATTATAGTTGTCTAATGAATTCTAAGTTTAGTATAATCTCACCCCTTCAGAAAATGGTAATACATGATTCGCCGGTTAGACCCACGCATATTAAAGGTCTTGAGGATGTTCGTTTGTTTATGCGTGATGGTGAAGTATGTTATATCGCATCAACTCTAGAATATTCGTATACTGGAAAAATACGACAGCATATGGGAAAATATTCTATTAAAGATTCCTCTTTTATTGAAAATAAATCACTAATTCCTCCAACTGATACAGAATGCGAGAAGAACTGGATTTCGTATAAGGATAAGTTTATTTATAAATGGCACCCCTTTCAGATTGGTGAAATTAAAGATAAGACGTTGGTTATTGAATCTTCACAAGAAACGCCAGTGTTTTTTTCTCATATGCGTGGTTCTTCTAATTTAATTGATGATGGAACATATACATGGGGTATAACACATTGTGTAATTTATGAACAGCCTAGAAAGTATTATCATATGCTTATAAAAATAGATTCCTCCAGTAATAAATTAATAGGATATACACAACCATTTTTCTTTATGAATAATGCTATTGAATACTGTATTGGGTTTGATAAAATAGATTCAAAAATTTATGCATTTGTTTCTCAAAATGACTCAAACCCCGTCTTGGTTGAATTTAATGATTATGAACTAGTCTGGAAGTATCTTTCCGACAATAGGTAGGATGGTTCTACATAACCTTGGTATCCCAAAATTTGTAATTCCGTATGTTCCATTAATAATTTTATTTGCGATAATACTTTTTGGTATTTATGTCATTAATAATACATCACCCAGTTCAATTGAGCCGTTTTTTGCTAAAAAGAAAAAGAAGGCCGGCAAGAAGTCTGCAAAGGGCAAGAAGGGAACTAAGTCTAAGAAGGGTAAGAAGGGAACTAAGTCTAAGAAGGGTAAGAAGGGAACTAAATCTAAGAAGGGTAAGAAGGGTAAAAAGAGCGCAAAGGGAAAGAAAGGAAAGAAAGGAAAGAAGGCTGGAGCTGCTGATAGTTCTGATGCGGAGGATGGAGCCCCTGAGAGTCCTGATGCTGAGGCTGGTGCTGGAGCTATGGATATGACTGGCGCTGGTGTTGGGGGTATGGAACTGGCTGTTGCTAATGAGGCTTCAGAAAATGAACCAGTTGGGGATTCAGGCGAGGATTCAGGCGAGGATTCAGGCGAGGATTCAGGCGAGGATTCAGGCGAGGAAGCGGCCGAGGAAGAAGATGAAGAATCAGGTGAGGAATCAGAAGAGGCACCAGAAGAAGACTCCGAATCATTTCAAGATATTCTACGCGGCGTAGATGTAATAGGCACAAACACAAAAAGCATATTACCAGATATAATAAAAGATTCACCAGAATATATGAATAGTATAAATACCTCATACAAGGTCGGTCCTCGTGATATGAATAATAAGGATATTCTTAAGAGAAGTCAGCCTGTTGAGGTTGGAAAAAATAAAACTTTAACTCCAGGTCTAAGCCAAAGCTATTGGTTTACTAACCATAAGATACGGGTGTAAAAATACTTAAACAACCTTATACAACTATATATAGACCGTGATGAGTGAACTTGCTATTGGCATTGATCTCGGAACAACGTATAGTTGTGTTGGCGTTTGGCAGAATGATCGTGTAGAGATCATCGCAAACGACCAGGGAAACCGCACGACTCCTTCCTACGTATCCTTCACGGATGAGGAGCGCCTTGTTGGTGATTCTGCGAAGCAGGGGGCCTCTGCCAATCCTAAGAATACGGTTTTTGATGCGAAGCGCCTTATCGGTCGCCGTCTAACCGATTCAACTGTCGTATCTGACCGTAAACTCTGGCCATTCACTGTAGTTGATGGTGGCGAGGGAAAGCCAAAGATTGAGGTTGTGTATAAGGGTGAGACTAAGCAGTTTCTTCCTGAGGAGATTTCTGCGATGGTTCTTGGAAAGATGAAGAGCACTGCTGAGGGATTTCTTGGCTCATCTGTAAAGAACGCTGTTATCACAGTTCCTGCCTACTTCAATGATGCTCAGCGCCAGGCAACAAAGGATGCTGGTGCGATTGCGGGTCTGAATGTGCTTCGTATTATTAACGAGCCAACGGCTGCTGCGATTGCGTATGGCCTTGATCGTCTCGGTTCAAAGTCTCAGAACGTATTGATTTTTGATTGTGGTGGTGGAACGCACGATCTTTCACTTCTTACAATTGATGAGGGTGTTTTTGAGGTTCTTGCGACGGCAGGAGATACTCATCTTGGAGGGGAAGATTTTGATAACGCTCTAGTGGAATATTGTTCCGCAGAGTTTGAGAAAAAGACAAAGACCCCACTAAAGGGCAATGCTCGCGCTCTACGCCGCCTTCGCACGGTTGTTGAGCGCGCGAAGCGCACACTATCATCATCAACACAGGCTGCTGTGGAAGTTGATAGCCTTGCAGAAGGACATGATTTTAATCTAACTCTGACTCGCGCAAAGTTTGAGCAGCTTTGTGAGCCCCTATTCAAGCGCACGACGGCGCCGCTTGACCAGCTTCTTCGTGATGCGAAACTAACGAAGGAGGAAGTTCACGAGATTGTAATGGTTGGTGGAAGCACGCGTGTTCCTCGTATTCGCCAGCTTGTCAGTGAGTATTTCGGTGGAAAGAAGCTCAATGACAGTGTAAATCCTGATGAGGCTGTTGCCTATGGTGCGGCTGTTCAGGGCCATATTCTCACTGGTGGAAATAAGCCAGGTGACCGCACCTCAGAAATGATTCTTCTAGATGTTGCGCCACTCAGCCTTGGCCTTGAGACGGCCGGTGGTGTGATGACGGCGGTAATCAAGCGCAATTCAACGATTCCTAAGAAGGCTACGCAGACCTTTAGCACGTATGCTGATAATCAGCCTGGCGTTAGCATCCAGATTTTTGAGGGTGAACGCGCGCTAACGAAGGATAATAATCTTCTCGGCAAGTTCCAGCTTGAAGGCCTTCCTCCAATGCCTCGCGGAGTTCCTCAGATTGAGGTCACATTTGATGTAGATGCTAATGGTATTCTCAACGTTAGCGCGGCGGAAAAGAGCACGGGTAAGAGTAATAAAATTACGATTACCAATGATAAGGCTCGTCTATCCAAGGACGAGGTTGAGCGCCTAGTAGCCGAGGCCGAGAAGTATGCTGAGGAGGATAAGAAGCATATGGAGAAAGTTGAGGCGCGCAATGGCCTTGAGTCCTACCTTTACAATATTCGCAACACACTGAATGAGGATAAGGTTAAAGATGCGTTATCAGCGGATGACCTTGCCGCTGCGAATGCGACAGTTGAGGATGGTCTCAAGTGGCTTTCAGATAATGAGGCGGCCGGCACGGATTATTTTAAGGAGAAGATGAAGACTTGTGAACAGACCCTTGGACCAATTATGAAGAAACTTGGCGGTGGCAGAGCTCCAGATGAGTCGGCCCCATCAAAGGAACCGATTATTGAGGAGGTGGATTAATTATAAGGACATTGTTGTATCTTCATGTGTTTCCTGAATCATTTTATAACCATATTTACATAAATATTCTACTAAATCTATGTATTTTTTACCTCTTATATGAGTATTATCCATATGTTTATTTTCAAATGTTATTTTTTTAGGTTTTAGCTTTTCTAAATCTAAATCCATTAAAATATCATAATCATGACCTTCTGTATCAATTATTAAATAGTCAATTTCTTTGATGCTGTAGATTTTAATTAATGAATTTAAGGTAAGGCAAGGGACCTTTATTTTATCAATAATAAGATTATCAAGATTATGATTGTGAATATGGTCCTTATTCGCAGATGATAATCCAATTACCCATTCAGGAAAATTTTCAAAATTATTATTTGATGAAGGAACATATAATTCTAGGGTGTCATTTTTATTTGAAATAGCAATATTTAAAAGGATAATATAGTTATTATCATGTCGCTCCTTATAATTAGCCACTAATTTTTCAAAAAAGTAAGGAACAGGTTCAATTAAAATAATATTTTTATTTATCATTTCCTTATAAAATATCATATCACTATTGGTATTTCCTATATTAGATCCTATTTGTAAAAAATCAACCATTTCCATTTTCTTTTGAACATACTCGTCTGTCATTTTCTTTATATAAGCTCTATCTATATATTATTTAAGTAGATATATGCCATAAGGAAAAATCTGCCCGAGTAGGATTTGGCAATCAAAGGAACCGATTATTGAGGAGGTTGATTAATATACTTTCCCCAAGACATCCCTCTTCCATTCATGTAGTCACGTGAAAATATTTGTTTGACTAAACCACTATTAATTCCTTCTGTCCATGCGGCAGTCGGCCCCTTATTGTAAAATTTCATCCAGTCATATGATGTAAAAATTGTGTCATCAATTGCTACAATCGTATTATTATCTGCTAATACGCGACAATTATCTAAATCGGCCTTTGCTATGTGATAATCATGTCCGCCATCAATAAAAATAAAATCAAATTTCATATTTGGATTTTCTTGACTATATTTAGGAACAGTTTGCGTACTATCTCCTAAAATAAGTGTATGACGTCCAGGAAATTTTTTATCAATATATTCTTTCCCAACTGAAACACTATGATAAACTCCTAAATCAAAACTAACCACAGTTACTTCTGAATTTAGATTTAAGAATACTTCAGAAGAATGTCCTGCATTGAATCCTATTTCCATTATTTTTTTTGCTCCCTTAGCCAGTAATGTTAAATCCTTAATCTGCCATGGAAGTTGCTGAGAAAACCCTTCATTAATTGTTACATTCTTTTCTTTTATATAACTAGTAAGGTCCATATATATTTCATGTTCACATAGTCATTAAGCCCTATATTTTTCTAATAAATATTTACCATACGGAAATACTTGCCTGAGCGCGATTTGCTGAATTGGATCCATAATGGTATAGACTTCAGTCTGTAACCAGGTTGCTATTTCCTTATTTTTCTTCAGGCAGGCATGTAAATAAATCTTTTGAAACAGGGTCGGCCAGTCATAATTGTATTCAAAGAGTGTATGTACATACATTTTGAGTTCTTCTAAATTATTCATATTAATGTAATTCTTACAAATATGAATAGTTGTTTCCATATTATATTTATCTTCTAGAGCGAGACTTTTTGCGGCGAAGAGTTTTTCTTTTACCGCCGCCATCGCGTATTTTGCCATAGTGTATAACCAAAAGACCCTTCCAGGCACCTAGGCGTGCCTCCCTTTCGGGAGTTAGACCTGGCTGTTCCATAATATAGACAATTGTTGATATAAGTTGTTCAATATCCCTAACCGAAGCATCGGCTCTAACCGCATCAATATCAAATGCAAAAAGACCATCTGCTAGGACATTGGGATCCATTCTCTACTAATGGCGATTCTTTCTAGATTTGCGTCTACCACCAGCCGCTGGGGCTGGTGAAATTCTTCCATTATTTTGTCTATTAATTGTCATTTGTAAAAGGGCGCGAATGGCCTCAAGGCGCGCCGCCCGTTCCTGTGTTAAAAATAACCGATTAATTACTCCAATCGCTTGGTATAATTCAAAACTACTGGCATTATTTATATCATCCGGGTTTAATCTATTGAATATCATATCTGCTATTTGATTGACATCCATCCTATTAGAAGTTCTAGTTTTTACGAGACTTGCGGCTTTTGCGGCTCTTGCGGCTCTTGCGGCTCTTTCTATGTTTCACAGTATGAGGGGGGCTGGCAAACTGAGTAAAATAATTACTCGTGCGTTTATTCTCAGCTGGTGTATTGAATGGTGATGGCATTTCCTTTATACTAGTGTAGTGTAAATAAATATAGGAGCTGATCTAAGTCTCCTTTTATTTCATCACGAATATTCACTAGGTCTGTATCATGAGATGAAAGCCCTTTTACCAATCCAGTTGTAAGATAACTAATACATTGTTTTACAAACCTTACAATTGAGGCCTCAGATAGATTCTGTAGTTTAATTGTGTTGCTTCGGGAAGTTAATTTAGGACGTCCATACTTTCCCATGTAAACTTCAACATATTTATCTATATTTTCATCTAATTCCTTAATTACATCATCGGTAGCCTTATGCCGACTATATACCTTAGTTTGCCAGTGATAGAGCTTAATTTGTTCTCTCATATTCATAAAAAAATTTACATTGTCACCACTCATTATACTCTATCTACTCCTTTAGATTTTTAGGACGCTGAATAACCTTCCGTCGGCCAGTTACGGGAGCCGCAGAAGCTGGACCGCCACTTGTAAGAGATGACCACTGTTCGCACCAGTTCGTGAACATTGTTCCACATGAAATCATTGCCTGACGAAGAGCATCGCGCGCCGTCTTCTCCTCGCCATCCTCGCAACCGATGCGAATTACCATCTCATCACGTAATGGATGGGGAACATCATATCCTGCGAATGTGATTTCACCTTTTCCAACAAGATTCTCATCCAGCCAGGACTGAATACAGTTTCCTAGAGTGTGGTCCTGGCGCTGAAAGATGAAATCCCAGCCGCGAATACGGCCATCTGCTGCGTTAATAACAACATCATCTGGGAGATTATCACTGGAATAGCGTTTACACATCGTCGCGCCATTCGTACACGCCTGCTCAATGATATATTCAGGACTTAGAACTCCAGCCGTTTCAATCGTAAAGTCAAAGCTGTAAGGTTCGCCATCCTCTTTTTTGAGATAACAGCGATTGATTTCAAGGGTCTGAAACTCCTTCCATAATGATGCGTGTTTTTCAGGCTCCTTCTCTTTAAGTCCAAGAGGGTCCGAAATCTTCTTTGAACGGTCCAGCCATTCATTAAATACGGCGTCCTGGCGCTCTGGCGTCTTATCCAAGGTATAAGAGTATGCGCACTGAGCCGTAGGAATCCAACGAGCATTATCACGGCCAGTTCCAACCGTCGCCTTAGCCGTGAAACAGACTTCCTCTGGTTTTCCACCAGGAAGAAGGGGTTTTAGAACAGCAAGAAGGCAGGTTTCACGAGTTAGAGAATGCGGTTTGAAGAAACGACTAGCTGGAACCGCCACCATCGCATCACCCGTCTTTTCTTTAACTACAATGTCTGAGGCAGTTACATCTCGGGTAGTATTAGTTTCATTTGTAACATTTAGCGAGAATTCATACTTGTCCGCATCCCAGGTATGTGGTGATTCCTCATGAAAGGGAAGAAGGCCAATCCGATGCGCCAACATCTCATTTGTCATTGGAGTTGAATTTGCTACTACTTTAACATCTGTGGTGCTTCCATCGTCCCGAATATCTGAATTAAAACCGACCATCTTCACACTGGTCATACATAGACGACGAAGTGTATTTGCGTAGGCAACATGAGTCGGCGCAAGCTGAAACATAAGAGTATTTAGCCGCGACTTGTCAAGGTTATTGAATACGGAAGCCATTCTTACCTACTATTATTATTTTGATTCGTCAATTTTTAGGCAGTGGTGCGCCTATTGTCTTGTCTGTAAAATAGTCTAAAAGAATATGAGTGCTTCCGGAGAACCCCAGCACGTATGTTTTTATAGTAATAAATGTCGCTGGTCTGAAGGATTTATTAAAGCAATCTCTCAAACACCGTATAAGCATGAAGTACGGTTTATATGTGTTGACCCCAAGGCAGATGGTTCTCGTATAAAACTACCCGCATGGCTCAAGAAGGTTCCAACCCTTGTCGTAAAAGGTGAAGATGAACCCCGCACAGATGGAAATGTTATGAATTGGCTTTCTGAAAGACAGGTTATGTCTAAGGGTCCATCTTCCGAAGCCGCTGAACCAGAGCCATGGGTTGGTGGAGAAATGGGAGGTTCCTATACAAAGGGATTCAGTTTCATAGCTGGCGGCGATTTAAATGAGGCTCCAGAAGGAAATTTTTCATTTCTAAATGGGGCATCAGCAGTTTCAACTAAAACCGCCTCAGATATTCCCGGTGGAGGCCTTGGGGCCCGTGGTCAACAACAAAAGTCAAAGAAAGAAGATCTTTTTGATAAGCAAATGGAATCGTATATGCAACAACGCGGCTCTGGAATGCCCCCACCAGTAATGCGTAGTTAATCCGAATATATAACCGGCGTATTCTATAAAAAAGTATGGAGTCTATCACCGAGCTATTTTCCGGACTATCTGAAACTCTTAAAACTAATATTGTCCCGATTGCTATTGTTTTAGGTGTAATTCTTCTTGTAGTAGGTTGGATGTTTTATAACTCAAAAGTAACATCAGTTAAGGAAGATTATACGGAGGCGGCCGCGCCCGATTCGGTTGAGGAAGAGGAGGCAGAGGCTGATGATGGGGGTGAGAATGAACAAAGGGTGGAAGAATCTCCGACCGAATAAAATATAATTTATATATTAGAAGAGAAATGGCCAAGAAAATGAGCATGATGTCCGTTGTTTTAGCTATGGTAGTTGTTCTTGCCCTAGTATATTTTTTCAGACCCCAGACCTTTAACTTCCTAAAGCAGGGCTTTACAGATGAGGGCTTTGTTGAATGCCCAGCAGGTATGAAAGATGACGGCGACGGAAACTGTGTTGAGGGATTTTTTGCGTGCGGACCTGGTGAGAAGGAAGATAGTGATGGAAACTGTGTTCCTGTTGAGGGATTTTTTGGATGCACAAATGGTGTAGATGATGATACTGGGGAAGCATGTTAATTCATAAAAAGAATAATAGCATCTTTTAGTTTCAGTAGTTTATGCGACTGTGAAAGTGATAAAATTTGGCCTAAACAATTCACATATACTATATATAGTTGTATTTATATACAGTATGTCATCACCTCTTACAGCCTTCTGTAATATGCTTGTTCGGTTCTTTGAGGAACTCCGCGACACATTTCCGGAGGAAAAGGAGATTAAGGCAGCCCTAGAAACTATTCAGGGAGCCAAGCGCATCAATCCACGCCTAATTGCCGATATGTTTTATGAAAACGTAACCAAGGATCTCAAGGAGGCTATCGCTAAGGAGGATGTACAACAGATTGTTCAGTATGGTCGTCTGAAAATCAATAGTCAGTATAATGAGATTTCACCCGCCCTTTCTATCTTTGATAAGCATTGGGAGGGTCTTTCAGAGGCGAATCGCACTGTGATTTGGAAGTATCTCAAGGTTCTTATTTCACTCAGTGAGAAATCTGTTTCTGTTCGCGTATAATTAGAATGAAGAAGAGTGTGTTCTGGACTAATCTAAGTGAAGCTATTTTAAGAAGTATAGGCACGTTAGGTCCTGTTTTTATAGCACAGGTTCTTCTTATTGGCCTCATAAGTTATAGGCTTATAAAGAGTTCTGAGCTAACTGAGCCCGATAAGAAAAAAATGTCATATGTTGAATTGGTCCTTTCATTTGCAGCCAGTTTTTTATTCGTATTTATTTATGTAGTATTTGGTATATTAGGTGGTATAAAAATTCTTTCATTCGGCACTCCTAGAGATATATTTTTTGGATTGCGAACGATTTTTATAAGTTTAATATTATTAATATTTTTAACACCATTTGGATTAACAACGTTAAGAGTTGCTCTACAGGATAAATTAACAGAACAGCAAAAGATTGTATTATCTGGACTTACAGTTCCTTTAACAGTTGCCATATGTTGGTATGGATTATTATTCACTACTGGTTATCATTAAACATCACCTGCGTAAAGACTTTGTTCTCGTCTTATCAAGAATAGAACAGAGACATGTCCAACCCTTTCACGGACATTTTTCAGAAAAAATACAACGAGTTCGCGATGGACCTCAAGGCAACAATACCTGAGATGACCCCTGCGATTGACAGGGCCTATCGTCTAACAAATGCCGACCGTCTCAGTCAATTTATGGAAGTTGTTCTTCCTGGCTGTAAGCCTGATAGAGATGCTACTCAAACACCCGGTTATGTTCTGCCCGAAGTGAAGCTTTCTCAAGACCTTTGGTCCTCACTCAGTGACAAGAGTCAGGCCGCCATCCAGGAATATATGAGAATCCTATCTTTCTGCTGCCTCTACGAGTCATCCAAGGGAGCGGACGGTGTTCCACCTAAGATGGCCGAGTGGACCGAGAGTTTTCTTGGGATGTGGAAGGATAAGCTGAGCGGAATGGACTTTGACAATATGTCCAAGAAACTCGCAGATATGATGGCGAATATGGGACCATCAGCCTTTCCTAAGTTACCCGAACGCCTTCTAAAGGGTCATCTTGCCAAGCTTGCTGAGGAACTCATTAAGGAATTTAAGCCCGAGGATTTTGGTCTAACTGCCGAAGAACTAGCCGCCTGTGATACGCATCCTGCCCGTGCCTTTGAACTTCTAACTGAGGTCTACACAAAGAAGCCCCATCTTCTACAGAACTCAATTGAGCGCATTGCGAAGCGCCTTCAGGATAAGATTAGACGTGGTGAACTTCGCCCCGAACAAATAGCTGCCGAGGCTGAAGAATTAATGAAGGACTTTAGTGAGAATGATGCTTTTTCAGAGCTGATGAAGAATTTCAAGGGTGCCTTCGGAATGCAGGACCCTGAGGTCGCGCGCCGTGCTGGTCGTCCAGAGGAGGCTCGCCTCAATCTTGTAAAAGAGCGCCTTCGTGCGAAGTTAGAGGCAAAACGCAATAGTAAGAAATAAACTTATTAATAGAGAGGCATATGCCAGAAGATTGTCCATGTGAAAAACTTTGGACTCAAGATCCAACAGTATTATTAAAAACCAATCTTCTTGTTGAAGATACATGTGAGAGTAATAACCTAAATGCTTTTTCACGCTCTGTTATACTTGGCCTTGTTCTTTCAGGCCTCTTATCACCATTCTTAGGTCTTGGTGGCCTAGGAATTGTTATATTAATCCTACTTTTCCTATATCACAGATGGCTCTTTGCTACGGTTTTAAAACCTCAGAAAACAGTTCTTAAGAACAGAAAGGAAGGATTTGAACCCAGTATAGTTACGAGCCCAGGAGCGACTATGGTAACCCGACCCACTGCACGCAATCCCTTTATGAATGTTCTTTTGGATGAATTAACTTATAATCCTAGTAGACCGGGCGCGGAGTCTATTATACATCCTCTTAATAATATTATTCTAGATGACTACTTCCGTGTTCAGTGGAATAGTGACCCCACTGATGTTTTTGGTCGTTCACAAGGACAGCGTCAATTCTATACGACACCAAGTACCAGTATTCCAAATGATGTGGGTTCTTACATGAACTGGCTATACTTAATTCCTGGCAAAACATGCAAGGAAGGTGGTCGTGATGCCTGTATTCCTGGGACACAGGGTGCGGCAATTCCTTCTCTTTCGGCGCCAAACTAAAAATTTTATATAATTAGAAATGAATAATAATAATCCGTTTCCAAAGGTTAGTTCAATATCTCAAAGAACTATTTCTAGAATTATTATTTTAGTAGGTATCTTATTTTTAGGACTTATAATATTTGGAATAATAATGGGAATATCTCCCAAGGTATTAAAAAGTAATTTTAAAGGCTCAACTGATAAAAATTCTGAAAATATATATGATTCATATCTTTCTTGAGAGTTAATTCAAAAGATTCTGTGTTTGTAAGACCCGCTTCTTACCACATTTGAATTTCTTCAGTGTCCGACCTCTTGATTGTATAACGGATTTAACACAGATTGCAATAGCCGCAGATTCTTTTGAGCCCTTTATTGGTTTTATATATGAACTCACTTGTTTAATGCAGCGACAGAATTTTTTAGAAAGATTCTTTCGTGTATATCCGCCTGCCATTCTAATACTAAATTGTTTTATCTGTTCAGAGAGATGGAAATCAATCGTCTAACAAATGTTCGTGATGATTTATGTGCTGTTCAACAATACTATCAGCAATCTACTGGTCCCGGGTCCTATGTAACAAAGAACCTTGTTCCCGATGCTCGCAAGGTAAATCCCCTTGCCGTTGAAAGTTTCATGATGTTTCCCCGTGAGGGCTATGGCTTCAATAACCAGAGCATCAATGCCGATAGTATTCTTAAGAATCAGCCCGGCTTCCTAAGTAAGCGCTGTAGCACTCGTGCCCAGGCCCGCCCCTTCCTTGGAGTTCCTTATATGGGTGGAGGACGTGGAAATGCTGAAGTAGAAACGCTCCTTCAGCATGCTGAAAACAGTCGTATGGGCAAGGCGTGCGACACGGTTACAGAGACATTCTTTGAAGGCCAATTCACCCCTCTTGTTCCTTCACTGGCCAAGAGTATCCAGGATCCTAAGAACATTGTTCCCGAGGTGGCGGCTCCTGGTTGGATGCGTGGCGGTCTCCCAAGTCGCGAATATATTCGCAATGTCAATTGCTAAATGCCATATAATAATACATATTCTACTAGATAAATCGTTTATCTAGTAGAATGGCTCAATATGCTGGTGCCCTATTGGCACAGGAAGCATTAAATGATCTTAGTGAACAAATGACACTTCAACCATCATGGGTTCGTGAGGACAATATATCCACATATGAACTGAATATTCCAAATCGCCTTGTTAGACAGAATTATTCTGGGAATGAAAATCGTCTTGCTAGTCCCGTTGAAAAGCGCCATACACTTGGCATTATAGCCGGTAATGATGTTAGTAGAGTCGTGGCGAATCCTCAGGATGTTGAGAGTGACTTACGCAATCTAACACGGCCCTTAACAGATTTTCCCGGCCGTCAATATAAACCCCTTCTTGAGGGTCAAAGGTCAATTGTTATAAATAATCGTAAGACAAATTTAGTCATTGATGTTCGTCCTGTCCATCTTCCTGAATATCAGATGTGGGGTTATGCTCCTGTATATGCCCCCCTTCCTCTTGTTAAGGAAACCTGTGGTCGCCCTGAAAAGTATTAAGGCCAAATAGATATGGCAGCAGGCCCTCCTCCAATTGTAGTAGATATGAATACTATAATTGGATTTTCTGATGTCACGCTTGCCGATGCTAGACGGCTATTAATGTTTTTTGATTTAAGTTCTGCCAGAAATATTCAGGCAAATACAACCGGTAAGTTGAGAGAAATACATGCTGTTTTTGGTCATCTTGGACAACTTATTGAAGGCCTGGGAGCTATAAAAAAACAATTAAGAATGGCCTCTTTAGCCAATGATAATTTTGCCCTTTTTCTTGACCAGTGTGATAATAAAATAGCTGAATTACGCGCGATTAGACAAAGAGTAGAAGAGTTGCTAGCAGATTCTACTCCATTACGTTTGGCAGAGCGTATTGCGCAGAATAGGAATAGGTCAGGAGGTCCTCCTGAAGGTGGAAGAAGAAAGACAAGGCGTAAGAAGACATTGCGGAGAAGAAAACTTAGAGTTTTTTAAAGAGGGCATTAAGTTCAGCCATTTCCTTATTTTCCTTGGCTTCTTCTGCAGCATTCGCAGCTTTTAATTTTTGAATTGAATTATTTGGCACTTTCATATTATTATTGCGTGCCGCCCGCTCACTATTCTCTTTTTCTTGAATTTTTCTTCTTCTTTCAGCACGTTCCGCTACAATTCTTTTTCTTGTTTCCTGAGCTTTCTTTGCCGCCGCCCTTCTTTTTTCCAGGATTAATGCGTTTTTTATTCTTTGTTCATCTTGTTCTTTCTTCTCTTTTAGTTTTCTTTCCATCATTTTTAGTTCTGCCTTAGTTCTTCTGGCTGACCTCGCATTTTTAGTAGTGTTTCTACCCTTATTAGCCTTAGGACCATGATTTTTCTTTGTATTATTAATTCCAGCCTTCCCAAATAAGTTAGCTAAATTGTCCATAACTCTAGTAATAATCGCATAATTTATATCGGGAGCTAAGTAGTATGGCAGATTGTTCGCCTCAACAACAATCCTGGACAAGACCCCGCATGGATGCTTTTCATCAACTGGATGACCAGCGTATAACTAGTTTTGCCCTTAGATACTATATAAACCCACCCGAGGCGAATTGCCCTTCAATGTTTCCCGTAGAGCCGACAACACGCATTCAAGGGCAGGGCAACTCATGGCCAGCGGCCCAGTGGCGCACAGATGTTGAAACAGACCTCAAGGGCATCAATCGTTTCGGGAATAGAGTTCGCGCCGAAGAAAAACTTTATAATCCCGATAAGAATAAATTCAATAACACGCCACTAGAACATGCCCAGGATGGAACATTCCCCTTAAACTTCAACAGACTTCACAATCCTCCATGTACACTCCGCTCTAAGGGGTGGAATCGCTGGGATACACTCTTTCACAATCCTCAAGAGACTTTTGAACAACCCTTTGACTGGTTTGTTCCTTCTCGGATGCTTGATAAGGAACGGACGAAGTCAACGCCCCGCTTCACAGCTAAACCGGCCATTCCCGCATATAACTCAATGGCCGATGGTTCCAAGTTTGCTCCCAACAATGTTGAGGGAGCCACGCAAGGTCGGACTTAATCCTTCATATATGCAAGTGAACTTGGTGGTTCCATTTTATGGAACTTATCATTTTTAAATAATGTCTTAATCCATTCAAAAAAATTAGATAATATCTTCATTCTAGACTATACTATAGTCTAAAAAGAATAATGAAAAGCCGAACACACTGTAGATATGGAGGCTGTAGCACTTGCAGGTCTTGTTGGCCTTGGATATGCAGTATCCCGACTAGCTGGAAAGAAAACTCCTGAAGGATTCAAATCTGGCCAAGATGGTTTTGGAATGACATTTAAACCCGGAAGTAAAACCGTGGCTCTAAAATCACCACCAAACTCTGCTCTTGCCTATACCCCTCAGGGAGCCTCCGCTGTTGGAAACTCTTCTGACCTGGACCTCTTTTATTCAACACCCAACGGAAGAACATATCCTTCTGAGCCTTCACCCGGTCCTTATGGAATGCCTGTTGGATATGCTACGCAACAGCCGCCTCTTGCCCCACCTTCTGGAAGACTTCCAGGTCCAAAGCCAATTACGGTTGAAGATTTTACACCCCAGGTTCGTCAGAACCCTGCTGGACTAGAATCAAATCCAGAATATGTTTCTGATGATATTAAGAGTTCTCTTAGTGGCCAAATGATACCTCCTTCTGAATTCAAACACAATAATATGGTCCCCTTTTTTGGAGGTCGTGTAAAGCAAAATATGAGAGCAAACGCCAATAACTCAGTTCTTGATTCATTTACTGGGGCTGGATACACACAGATTGCGAAGAAAGAGGTTGAAACAATGTTTGACCACCAACGCCCTTTCGGCAACCCATTCGGTATGGAAAGTTCAACAGACTTTATTGAAAGTCGTATTAATGCTCCTAGAAGTCGTGCTGGTGAACGGCCCTTTGAACCTACCAAGGTTGCCCCAGGCGTAAATGAAGGTTACGGTATGCTTGGAAAGGGTGGTTTCCAGCAGCTTGAGATTAATGAGATTATGAGACCACGAACGACCGACCAACTTCGCACGGAGGATAAGCCCAAGTTATCATACAAGACACCTGTTGTTCCTGGACAACATTTTATTGGTAGCGCTATGGACAATGCTGGCGAAGTTCGCAAATACCGCCCTGACAAATTTTTCATTGACGAGACAAATTCTCGTGCTGGCGCCGCCGCACCTGTAGGAATCGTAAAGGAATCTGTGCGCTCGGTCCAGGTTCTTCCTCATACATCACGCACAGATACAACAACAGAAGCCTTTGGTCCCGCAGCTGGACAGGATACATATCAGAGTTATGTAGCCGGCTCATATCGCACACCAATGACAAAGCAGTATGGTGGTGCCGGATTTCGTAACGCTGATTCGTCAGCGTATTATACAAATAATCCTGATGCGCCAGAAGCGGACTATGGTCGCAGTAGTTATGAGAACCGTCCAAATGAGCGCACGGCCACAAGTGAGCGCACAATGGGCCTCAACATAGTTCCTGCGGATTCACAACAGGTTACCACGCATTATCTTGATGATGCACGACCAACTCGTCGTGCCGAAATGGAAGATGGTGTAAGCGATTTTGGACCAGCTGGACCAGCTGGAGGTGCCCCCTCAGTCACTGTATGGGATCCAAATGATGTCGCCCGCACGACAGTTAAAGAAACAACTGTAAACTGGAATTATCGTGGTGTAGCGGCGGCGGCGAGCGCACCAAATCGTCTCAAGGTATACGACCCCAAGGATATAGCAAGGCCAACACAGAAGGCGCAGCTCAGTGACCGCGAATATTATGGTGCCGGTGCGAATTCGGCCTGGGGCTATATGAATGAGGATTTTGCCTACAATATGAGAACAAATCCCAACAAGGAGCAGATTGCGAAGGGTCGTAAGCCACTTGCGGGTAATGGAGGACTTGCCATATTTGAGGGCGATCCTGGTCGCCAGACTGCTAAACGACTCGCCAGTGATGATGTAAATGACCGTGTAAATGCTGGAAACCGCTTTGAATCAATGACACCTGGCGTAGGTGATATAGGTCTAGTAAAGCATCGTGTTCCTCTACGCCTGGATGTTGCGGCCGAACGCCTAACACCCGATATAGTTTCCGCGGTAGACAATAACCCACTACAACAAAGTATTCATCGTATTGCTGCCATGGCGGCAACGGCGGCGCGTTAGTATGTCCTTAGAGTAGGATGAATGCCGAACTTTGGCATGCTATGATTCTTTTTTTTCTTAGCATGACAGTCTTATTTATACATAGTTTAATACATAAAAATACACCGATTCATTATATAACAGTCGCTACGAAACCTCATCCCGTATTATCACATATTCAAGATTCATGTCACTCACATGGTGAAGATATAACTGTTCTGGGCCTTGAAGAGGGGCGTGATATAGGTTGGAAGGGTAAGGGTAATTT
>Ga0114958_10000355_pt1 | contig 39787 bp, 32 predicted proteins | sample C_130208_EF_Meta_FD_89577 | JGI IMG/M metagenome (GOLD analysis project Ga0114958, IMG submission 89577) | Freshwater microbial communities from Lake Croche, Canada to study carbon cycling - C_130208_EF_MetaG | ecosystem: Environmental > Aquatic > Freshwater > Lake | place: Lake Croche, Canada... | reverse complement strand
CACAAGGAGCTAAAGCTTCAGCACGTAAATCTTTTGCGCCTTTACTACCGAGATTCGCTCTTTTAAACCCTACAATCTCTAATTTTTTCATTTTGTTTTTTGTTAATGTTTTTAGTCTTTCGCTTCTTGCTATCCCCTAAAAACGGTTGAAATTAATATTTAATAAATAATGAACTGATTGATTCGTGATCCCTAATTCTACCTATTGCCTTGGCAAATAACTCGGCTACCGAAAGGACTTTTATTTTATCGCAAGCTTGCTTCTGTGGAATAGTATCTGTGACTAATAATTCAGTTAACACTGAATTTGAGATGTTTTCATAGGCCTTTCCCGACAAAACAGGATGAGTAACCACAGCTCGAACAGATTTAGCACCTTTGTCCATAATTAACTGTGCAGCTTTACAAAGTGTACCTCCAGTGTCAATTAAATCGTCGACTAAAACAACATCTGCCCCTTTTACATCTCCGATTAATTGCATAGATGCGATTTCATTTGCACGTTTTCTATGCTTATCACAGATAACCATATCGGCATTAAAGAACTTGGCCATATTTCTAGTCCTTACAACACCCCCAACATCTGGAGACGCAAAAACAATATTGTCTAAATTTAATGTTTTTAAATATGGCACAAAAATAGCGTTTCCTTCTAGGTGATCCACTGGAAAATCCATGAAACCTTGTATTTGACCCGCATGCAAATCAATAGTCATTAATCGATCTGCTCCTGCTGCCGTTAATAAATTTCCTATTAATTTTGCCCCTATTCCTACCCTTGGCCTATCTTTTCGGTCTTGTCTTGAATAGCCAAAATAAGGCATAACAGCAGTTACGTAATGCGCTGACGCCCTTCTCGCCGCATCAATCATCAGCAAAAGTTCCATTAAATTATCCGAACTAGGAAAAGTTGATTGAATAATAAATACATCACATCCTCTCACTGATTCATCAAAGCTAGGAGACATTTCTCCATCTGAGAACTTTAAAATGGTAGCAGCCCCTAAATCTTTTCCATAATATTTGGCAATATCCTTTGCTAAATAATTTGAAGCTGATCCAGAAAAAATTTTAACCGCATTAATAGCTGCCATATTATATTCGAACTAAATTAGTTAAATCGAGGCGCAAAATTATACAATAGTGCCGCCAAAAACAAGTTTATTTTACGGATGCTCTAATAATATTTAATGCTCCGCCTGCTTTGAACCACTCTATTTGTTGGTCATTGTAGGTATGGTTAACTAAAAATTCATCCTTTGAACCATCTGCATGAGATAATTCAATAGTTAATGGTTTGTCTGCTGCAAAGGATGTTAAACCTTTGATTGAAATCGAGTCATTTTCTTGAATTTTATCGTAATCTGAATCATTTGAAAACGTTAAAGCTAACATCCCTTGTTTCTTTAAATTAGTTTCATGAATACGGGCAAATGATTTTACTAAAACGGCACGGACACCAAGGTGTCTAGGTTCCATGGCTGCATGCTCACGAGAGGAACCCTCGCCATAATTTGTGTCACCTACAACTATTGTTCCTACTCCTGCAGCTTTATAAGCTCTTTGTGTGTTTGGAACGCTATCGTAATCGCCAGTTAATTGGCACTTTACGTTATCTGTTTTTTCATTGAAGAAATTTACGGCACCAATCAACATATTATTTGATATATTGTCTAAATGACCTCTATACTTTAACCAAGGACCTGCCATAGAAATATGATCTGTGGTACATTTTCCTTTAGCTTTTATTAATAATTTCAAATCAGCTAAATCGGTTCCTTCCCAGGCAGCAAATGGATCCAATAACTGCAATCGATCTGATGTAGGTGATACTTTAACTTGAACTAGAGATCCATCTTCAGCAGGTGCTTGGTAGCCGGCGTCTTCTACGCTAAAACCTTGTTTCGGCAATTCATCACCTGTTGGAGCCTCTAAATAAACCTTTTCTCCTTTTTCATTCAATAAATAATCCGTTAGTGGATTGAAAGTTAAATCACCGGCAATAGCTAATGCCGTTACAATTTCTGGTGATGCTACAAAGGCAAAAGTATTAGGATTTCCATCAGCGCGCTTTGCAAAATTTCGATTAAATGAGTGAACGATTGTGTTCTTTTCAGCTTTTTCTGCTCCAGGTCTTGCCCATTGACCTATACATGGCCCACATGCATTAGAAAACACAGTAGCACCGATTGAATTGAATGTATCAATAAAACCGTCTCTCTCTATCGTATAACGCACTAATTCTGAGCCTGGTGTGATGGTAAATTGTGCTTTTGTTTTTAAACCTTTCGCTGATACTTGTTTTGCAAGTGATGCAGCCCTTGCAATATCTTCATAGGATGAATTAGTACATGACCCGATTAAGCCCACTTCAACTTTGGTAGGCCAACCATTTTTTTCGGCCATTTCTTTCATTTTAGAGATAGGCGTAGCCAAATCTGGCGTAAATGGGCCATTTAAATAAGGTTCTAAAGTATCTAAATCAATTTCGATTACCTGATCAAAGTATTTTTCAGGGTTAGCGTAAACCTCAGGATCTCCTGTCAAATGCTCTTTAACTTGGTTTGCTAAAGTTGCTACATCAGCGCGATCTGTCGACGCTAAATAACGAGCCATAGAGTCATCATATCCAAAAGTCGATGTGGTAGCACCAATCTCAGCACCCATATTACAAATAGTCCCTTTTCCAGTACATGACATGGAAGTGGCGCCATCACCAAAATATTCAACAACACAGCCTGTACCCCCTTTTACGGTTAAAATACCTGCTACTTTTAAAATGACATCTTTGGCCGAAGTCCAACCATTTAATTTACCCGTTAATTTTACTCCGATTAACTTAGGGAATTTAAGTTCCCAAGCTAGTCCTGCCATCACATCACAGGCATCTGCACCACCGACGCCAATTGCAATCATTCCTAGACCACCCGCATTAACTGTATGAGAATCGGTTCCGATCATCATACCACCTGGAAAAGCATAATTTTCCAAAACAACTTGGTGAATAATACCGGCACCTGGTTTCCAAAATCCAATCCCATATTTATCCGATACTGATGAAAGAAAATCATATACTTCTTTGTTTTTATCAACCGCCACTTTTAAATCGGTTGTTGACGCTACTTTTGCTTCAATCAAGTGGTCACAATGAACTGTAGACGGTACAGCTACTTGAGGCCTTCCAGCTTGCATAAATTGCAATAAGGCCATTTGTGCTGTCGCATCTTGCATGGCTACTCGGTCAGGTGCAAAATCTACATATGAATTACCCCGAGTAAATGTATTTGTAGGATTACCTTCCCATAAATGACTGTAAAGAATTTTTTCAGTTAATGTCAGTGCTTTTCCTGTAAGAGCACGTGCTGCTGCAATGCGAGCTGGCATTTTGCTGTAAACAGCTTTAATCATTTCAATGTCAAAGGCCATAAGAATAATTTGTTTAATAAAAATATCTTCAAAATTAATAGATTAGGTTCAATTTTGCCACTAATTAGAAATATGATTTACTTTGTACTTATATTTTTTTAAGAATAAAGAATTGAATATCATAATTCTGTTTTTTTTCTGTACTATTTTTCAATTAAAATTTCTCTAGTGTTTCAATTAAGGATTATTTTTCTCGCGTACTTTTTTTTTCTTGCTGGGAAAATAACGCTGTTTGCACAATCATCTACATCAGACTCTTTAATTAAATTAGCCATAAATACCTCTTTTCAACATAGTTCTGCTGTAAATAATTTAAGTTTCAATGTTCACTCAGTGGAAAAAGCTAGGTTTTCAAAATTTATCAGCCTAGGAAAAAAACGATTACAAAAAACTGAAGGAATCAAAGAAGGTCAATGGTATGGAAATGAAACCATTTCAAAAGTTCATTTAGCTAGTTTGAGCCAAATGATTCATGAAATCAATTATTTTAAAGCATATCGAAAGGAAAGTGGAACACCAAATCTTTTCTTTTGGCCAGATTTTTATCAAGATTTTATAGGAACACAATGTATATCTCCTTTGAATTATGAAGGGTTTTATTATTATCAGTATTCATTGTTAGGGGATACACTTGTCGAAAATCAAAAATGTAAACAGTATTTGATTCAACCTAAATTTAAAACAGATCGGCTTTTTCATGGTAAATTAACATTAAGTCAAGATGGCTGGATTGTTCGTTGGGAAGGTGAAGTACTTTCAGATGATATTTTATATTTTTTAGATTTGAATAATACCTTTTTCGAAAGTAAATGGATTCCAAAGCATTCTAATTTTTTAATTAAAGGGGGGGTATTAGGTATAAAAGGAGAATATCAATTGGACCAATCAGTGGAGGGAGCAATTGAGAATTGGTCTTCATCATCTCAAATATTTAACCAGACTGTCGATAAAAAAGAAAAATTAAATATATCAGAAATTGCTTTTGATGAGGTTTTCGCTTCCCAATTACTGAGGAACTTACATGATGGACTGGTCAGAAAATGGAAATTAAGACCTGCCTCTGATATTTTAGATATAGATTCAGTCACCACTAATTTTAAAAATATAATACCTAATGAGTCCATATTTTTGAATGATCTAAAAGATACAACTGTAGAAACAGCCATTGCATCTTATGATGCACTCAAACAAACTCCTTTTAATCCAAGTCAGTTGATTCTAAGTAGATCATTTTATTTTGGACATCAGAAAAAGGACTATTATCCATTTGAAATTTATTATAAATCTCCTGTATTCGACGCTAATTTTAACACAGTCGAAGGATTTGTGGCTAATACTGGTATTGTTTTCAGACGTCGTTGGGCTCCATACAAATATATTGAATTGGAGGGTGTAGGAAGGCGATCGTTTGGTTTAAATCAAAATACTGGTTACTTAAAATTAAGGTATAAAACTGAAAATTTTGATGTTCAATTAGTCAATGGAGATTATATATCACAATATAATTCTGATAATACCATTTCATCTGAAATGAATTCATTAGCTACATTATTTTTGAAAAATAATCAAATGAAAATTTTTCGTAAAGAATTTTGGAGTTTATCCCTCATAAATCGCTTCTCATCAAGTTTCTACTTAAAAGCTTCGCTTGAATCTTCAAGGCAAAGCCAGATGGACAATACAACCGATTATTATTGGGTCAATTATTTGAATCGAACCTTTAGTAGTAATAATCCAACTAATACTGAGTTTACGCATGAAGGATTTGATACGCATCATTCTTTCGTATCACAAATTCAGTTTGCCTATAGACCATTTTTGACTCATTCTTTTCAAAATAATTTACAGTTAACAGATTGGGGGTCTTCTCCTCTAATTGTATTAAAATACCGAGCTGGATGGCCAAGTATATTTAAATCTACTGTTAATTTTCAACTTTTGGAGTTTTCGTATATCCAAAATTTAAATCTTTCACCTTGGATTAAAACAGGTTTTATTTTAAACGCTGGAACTTTTATTGGCGATAAACCTATTTATTTTCAAGACTTTAAACATTTTAATGGTGGAATTAGTCTAGTTCAAACCGGGGAAATGCTTGCTTCTCATCGCTTGGTAGGATATTATCAAAATTTAGCAAGTGGGGCGACTCAACGTTTAAATGTAAATCATTACGCTTATAGTACTTCTGGTAATTATGTAGAAGCTTTGTCCCAATTTCAATTTTCAAATTTATGGTTGAAACCTTTATTAGGTTTTAAGAAAGCTTATGTTAAGGAATTATTGATTGCCAACGCTTATTACATTAACAATCAAAACTTATTTTACAATGAAATTGGATATGGTTTAGATGGTGTGATGAAAGTATTGCGATTAGAGGCGATTGCAAATTTCAATAATGGCCAATTTAATTATATAGGTTTGCGAATAAATATAAATTCAAGAATTAGAATTGGTAATATTCCTGAATGATTTTTTAATTAATTCGTTCAGGTTAAAAATCAATTTGAATAAATACATTTTAAGCACTTATATTTGCGGTCTTTAAAAATTACATATTTTCAAAATTTGAAATGGCAAAAAATTTAGTCATCGTAGAGTCCCCGGCAAAAGCTAAAACAATTGAAGGTTATTTAGGTAAAGATTTTGTAGTAAAATCATCCTTCGGTCATGTTAGAGATTTGCCCACGAAAGGTGACAAGGTTATCGATATTGAAAATGATTTTACACCAACTTATGTAATATCACCAGATAAAACTAAAGTCATTTCTGAGTTAAAGAGTTTAGCAAAATCATCAGAAGAAGTTTGGTTAGCGACTGACGACGACCGTGAAGGAGAATCTATTTCATGGCATTTAAAAGAAGCTTTAGGATTAAAAAATACCACCAAAAGGATTGTTTTTAGAGAAATTACCGAAAGTGCCATAAAAAAGGCTATTTTAAATCCAAGAGAAATTGATATGGATTTGGTGAATGCCCAACAAGCACGTAGGATTATGGATCGCCTAATCGGCTTTGAATTATCTCCTGTTTTATGGTCTAAAGTACAAAGAGGTTTATCTGCAGGACGTGTTCAATCGGTGGCTGTCCGATTAATTGTAGAGCGAGAAAAGGAAATAGAAAATCATCAAGCAATTTCTAGTTTTAAAGCCGTAGCCTTATTTGATCTGCCAGGAAAAAAAGTTTTAAAAGCTGAATTATCTAAATCGTTTCCTAAAGAAAATGATGCAGTAGAATTTTTGAAAAAATGTATTGGGGCTACTTTTTCAATTAAAAACTTGGAAACTAAACCTGCTACCAAGACACCAGCAGCTCCTTTTACTACCTCAACTTTACAACAAGAGGCTTCAAGAAAATTAGGCTATGCAGTTGCAACTACCATGTCAATTGCGCAAAAATTATACGAGTCAGGTCGTATTTCTTACATGAGAACTGATTCTACTATGCTTTCTCAGGAAGCACGAGATAAAGCAAAAATAGCTATTGAAACTGCTTATGGTGCTAAATTTCATCATGAAAGACAGTTTAAAACTAAATCTGAAAATGCCCAAGAGGCTCATGAAGCCATACGTCCCACCGATTTTGAATTGAGTACTATTTCAGGTGATTCCAGAGAAAAACGTTTATATGAATTGATTTGGAAAAGAGCTATTGCTTCCCAAATGGCTGATGCGAAAATTGAACGAACCATAGCTCAAGTAGATATATCAACTACCTCAGAAATTTTAGTTGCTCAAGGTGAAGTTATTGCATTTGAAGGATTTTTAAAGGCCTATTTAGAAGGAAAAGATGAGGACGAAGAAGATGAAAACAAAGATATGTTGCCTCCTTTAAATGTAGGTCAAATCCTACATATTAATGAATTAAAAGCCTCAGAAAGATTTACTAGGCCTTCTGCACGGTATACAGAAGCCAGCTTAGTGAAAGCATTGGAAGAAAGAGGTATTGGTAGACCATCTACTTATGCGCCAACCATCTCGACCATTATCAAACGTGCTTATGTAGTTAAGGAAGATCGTGATGGAAAAGAGAGGAAATTTCAAACTTGGATTTTAAAAGATGATGAAATATCTGGTTCATTAAATTCTGAAATTGTTGGGACTGAGAAGGCAAAGTTGTTCCCTACTCATATTGGCACTTTGGTAACTGAATTTTTAGTGGATAATTTCGAAAATGTGGTGGATTATACATTCACAGCTGAAATGGAAGATCAATTCGATAATATAGCCAAGGGAAAATTAGAATGGACGGTTTTAATGAAAAGTTTTTATTCAAGCTTTCATCAAACAATTGAGGATAGTAAATCTATAACAAGAACGTCCATCGGTGGTGGACGAGAATTAGGTTTAGATCCTGATTCAGGTAAGAAAATTTCCGTTCGACTAGGAAGATTCGGTCCTTTTGTTCAATTAGGAGAATCTGGGGAGGAAGACAAACCAACATTTGCTAATTTAAGTAGCCAGCATAATATCGCTACATTAACTTTAGATGAAGCCATTTTACTATTAGCTAGACCCAAATTGCCGAGGGAAATTGGTATTTTTGAAGATCAAGCAGTCATCATAGGTGCGGGAAAATTAGGTCCTTATATTAAAATGGATGGTAAATTCACAAGTTTACCTATTGACTTCGATCCTTTTACAATAGATTTAGAAACAGCCTTACTCGTGATTAAAAGTGCAGCATTGGCTGCTGAGGCTGATGGGTTAGGCTTTTTTGAAGATAATTTGATTGAAACAGGGAAAGGCCGTTTTGGTCCCTATGTCAAACATCAAGGCAAATATTACTCTTTAGGAAAAACAGATAGTTTGACCACAATTAACAAAGAGCGAGCCATTGAATTAATTTTAGCAAAAAGAACATTAGAAGCCAATAAATTCATAAAAGAATTTCCAGATAATGAGGTAGTCAAAATTGTCAATGGGATGTATGGACCTTATATTCAGATTGGAAAAAGAAATGTGAAAATACCGAAAGGTCAAAAGCCTGAAGATTTAACCTTGGAAGAATGTTTAGCATTAGGAGATAGTACGCCAGTAGTAACTAAAAAACGTAAAAAATAGATTGAAGTATGGGGCAAATTATTGATGGAAAACAGGTTGCTGAATCTATGAAGTCAGCGATAGCATTAGAGGTGTCCGAGCTTATTCATGCAGGTAAAAGAGCTCCTCATTTGGTGGCCATTTTAGTTGGAAATAACGGAGCTTCAGAAACGTATGTAGCGAATAAAGTTAAATCTTGTGAAGAATTAGGTTTTTATTCTACGTTACTACGTTTTCCTCCAACTATTTCTGAAAATGAATTGCTAGAGCAAGTGTTAAAAGTAAATAATAATTCTGAAATGGACGGATTAATTGTCCAATTACCTTTGCCTGATCACATTAATCCAGACCGAATTATGGAGACAATCGACCCTCGAAAGGACGTGGATGGTTTCCACCCGATTAATATTGGTCGAATGGCTAAAGGATTACCTGCTTATATTTCTGCTACGCCACAAGGCGTGTTAGATTTATTGGCGTTTTATCAGATTGAAACAGCTGGAAAACACTGTGTCGTTGTAGGCAGAAGCCAAATTGTGGGTTTACCCATGTCCATTCTAATGCAGCGAAATCACCCAATTGGAAATTGTACCGTTACCTTAACCCATTCTAAAACTAAAAATTTAGTTGAAATTTGCCAACAAGCCGATATTTTGATTGCTGCTTTAGGTAAGCCTGAATTTCTTAATGCGAAGTATGTTAAAGAAGGTGCCGTTATTATTGACGTAGGCTTAACTCGCGTAGTTGACCAAACAAAAAAGTCTGGATTCGCACTGAAGGGAGATGTTGATTTTGATGATGTTTTTGAGAAATGCTCCTACATTACACCTGTTCCGAAAGGTGTAGGTCCGATGACCATAGTATCCTTAATGAAAAACACGTTGCTGGCTGCTAAAGGGATTATTTATACTTGATTTTCTTGATATAAGTACCGATGAAATACTCCTAAAGGGAGTTTTTTATTGAAAGTATCGTTCAAATAAATCTCACCAAATTCAGCTTGTTTAGGTACTTCAAAAATACCATTCATTAGGTTTTCTACTACTAATGTTGAAAATCCTAAAGAATACACATTGGTCAATAAAATATGTTCTCGGGGATCCAAAATTTCTTTCACTGATTTCAACATATCATCAATTTGTTCTTCTAATACCCACTTTTCACCATCAGGACCTCTCCCATAAGCGGGTGGATCCAATAAAATTCCTTGATAAAAATTACCCCGTCGGGCCTCCCTTTTTACAAATTTCAATGCGTCTTCTGCCATCCAACGAATGGAGTCTAAGTTTGAGACTTCCATATTTTCTCTTGCCCAAGATAATACGGGTTTTACCGAATCTACATGGGTAACATCAGCTCCCATTTGTCGGCATACTAAACTAGCCCCACCAGTATAGGCAAACAAATTTAAAAATTTAGGCTTTGCGTTTTTAAGTTTTGGTATATTTTCGGCTAAAAATTCCCAGTTTGAAGCCTGCTCGGGAAATAAACCTACATGTTTAAATGAGGACAAGGAAATTTTAAAATTCAAATTCAATAGGTCTGATTTATAATTGATAAACCATTTTTCAGGAGTTTTATTTTGAATATCCCAAAACCCTTTTTCTGAACTTCCCTTTTCTTTTTTAAAATAGGCATCTGTTTTCGATATCCAGTTTTCATCTGAAAGTGTTTTTCTCCAAACAGCCTGAGGCTCAGGTCTTCTGACGCAAAAATCTCCAAATTGTTCTAACTTTTCAAATCCTCCAGAATCAATTAATTTATACGATTCACCCCAATTTTTAGGAGTATCAAGGGATATATAGGCTGGGTTTTTCAAATTATGGATTGATTTGAATTTTATTTAAAAAGAAAACATTTCGTCTGCCTTCTTCTTGATTTGTAATGGTTTGATATCCATTGGCAATGAAGTAAGGACCATACCAATAATTAATTTCGGATTTTACGGTCTTTCTTACTTTGTCTAATTTATCTTCAGGAATAATTTCTTGAACCCTCAATGATTCTTCTTTTCCATTATTTGAAATAGACTTGGTTATTATTTGATCATTTTGATGATAAGATAAATACACCGTATTATTTACGACGGAAGCTTTGATTTTTTGAATCAGTTTCGACTCTTTCATATCATTTAAATCAATGCAATGATCCCAAAGTAACTTACCATCTTTATCTAATTCAGCTATAACAGCATGTGTATAAACCCAACCGTCAAATTGTTGCTGGTTCCCATATGAATTATATCCGCGATACCCCCAGGGACTATAATAACTTGAAAATGGTGAATACATGCCATAATTACCATAACCCCAACGATATGGATTCATCATGTTCCAGTATGGTGAATAAATACCACCAAGTCCACCCATCATCATAGATCCGCCAAAGGGACTGTAATTATTATATTTATAATCAGGATAAAATGCTTCGGCAATAATGATATAATTTTCTCCATTTTTAATGATATCATGCATGAGTAAGCGGTAATCCAAGCGTAAATCTTCACCTTTAATTTCTTTATCTTTTATTTTTTTCTCCTGCCTCTCCTTTTGCTTTGGTGACAGAAAATTGAAAAAGTCTGTAAATTTTGTAAAACTATAATAGCTTGATTTGACAATATTTCCATCAATAAATGAATTGAAATATAAACCCTGTGAGCTAGGTCCTCTGGATGATCCAATACTGTTTTTGTGGCCATATGTTCCTACAATGACTTGTAAGGAGTCATTGATTTGATTTAATTTACCATTCATCATAGCGAATTCTTCACTTGGATTCATGTATACTTGGCCGATTTGATTCCCATCCTCATCAAATGATTTGATAATTAATTGATAATCTTTTGCCTTACTTCCAACTGAATAAGTTACATTAATTTGCTGTTGAATCGTATCCAAATCCATGGATTGTATTTCAGCTTGTCCTTTGACTACCGCAGGTAAAATCCTTGTTTTTCTTTCTTTTAAATTGGTAAATAAAATAATGGGTTGGTTATTAACCATTCCTCCGATGAACAAAGAATAATTTAATGCTTTGAAATTTGAGATTTCAATTCGATCTACTGAATAAATTTGATATTTTGTTATTTGACCCGAGCTAACGATTACTCTAAAAATAACATATGAATTACTTCTAAATCGACTAAATAGCAGCGATAATACCGTTCCATCAAAGCTGTAAGTTACATAATCTAAGTTTGACTCCAAATTTGTATTATTACTCCATAGCTGATCTAAATCTGTAGAAAATTTTCGAATGTTAAATGATTGTTTGTTTAATTGGGATAAAACAATGACGCCTTGATCTCCAATGGGTATATTAAATGATTCTAACTCACTCCCTTGAACAGGAAATTCTATTCTTTTATTAATAAGTTGACCACAAATAATTTGTAGCACAAATATTTGAAAAACGATAGTTAAAAAAAGATTTTTCATAGGTCTACTCGGCTAAACTCAATATGATATCAAACTCATGTTTTCCAACTGGTGTGACAGACAATCTGGATTGTTTTATTAATGCTAAATTAGTCAATCGATCGTCAGATTTCATCATTTTTAATGTAACTGTGTTCGTGAATTTTTTAATGGGTACAATTTCAACTACTACCCACCTTGGGTCCTCTGTCGTAGGATCTTGAAAAAATTCTTTTCTGACCTCTGCGAGTCCTATTACCTCCATCCCTTCATTCGAATGATAAAACAAGACCCAATCTCCCTTTTTCATTTCCTTCATATTGTTTCTAGCTTGATAATTTCTTACCCCATCCCAAACCGATTTTCCTTCTTTAACGAAATCATCCCAAGAATATTTGAAAGGCTCTGATTTGACTAACCAATAATTCATAATTATGGAAATTTTGGAAATTTTGAAAAATCTGGTTTGCGCTTTTCTAAGAAAGCATTTTTACCTTCCTTTGCTTCATCCGATAAATAATATAATAAAGTGGCGTTGCCAGCTAGTTCTTGAATGCCTGCTTGCCCATCCAGTTCCGCATTAAATGATGATTTTAACATTCTTAAGGCTAATGGACTTTTTTCGAGTATTTTTTCACACCATGAAATAGTGGTACTCTCTAACTCGTCTAATGGAACTACTTTATTGACCAAACCCATATCAAAAGCTTCTTGGGCATCATACTGGTCACACAAATACCAAATTTCTCGTGCTTTCTTTTGACCGACTACTCGAGCTAAATAAGATGCGCCAAATCCACCATCAAATGAACCCACATTTGGCCCAGTTTGTCCAAAACGTGCATTTTCAGCGGCAATACTTAGGTCGCAAATTACATGCAAAACGTGCCCTCCACCTATGGCCCAGCCTGCTACCATGGCTATTACTGGTTTTGGAATCGTTCGAATTTGCCTCTGAAGATCTAAAACATTTAATCTAGGTACTAGGTCTTTCCCTACATAACCTCCATCGCCTCGTACACTTTGATCTCCTCCTGAACAAAAAGCCTTACCCCCCTCTCCCGTCAAAATGATCACACCTATGCGTGTGTCTTGTCGAGCTAATTCCATGGCTTCAGACATTTCTTGAACTGTAAGAGGCGTGAATGCATTATGCTTATGCGGTCTATTAATAGAAATTTTCCCAATTCCTTGATGAAATTGAAATAAAATATCTTTGTATTCTTTGATGGTCTCCCAATTCACTTTCTTATTCATTCTACTGATTGTTTAAATCCTCGTTGTATGTTACATCCCATGTGTGATCTGCTAGCAAGATAACTTTTGCTAAAAATCGACTATATTTAAAAGAGCGACCCCATTCATCAGGAGCTATTAAAGATAATAAATCATGTCCATTTTCTTTTTCGTACAAATAATAGGTCTCACTTATGATGGGCTCGAAACCCATCGAAGCATCATAAATTCGTTCTGATATTTCTTTACGCTCTGATAAAAGTTTTGCTTGTTTGGCTAAAACCTCCATTTGTTCGTATAATTGGTTCATTTGCCGGTCGGTTTGCTGGCGCATGGCTTTCACAGACCTTCCTTTTGTTTTGCCCATATCTTCTGGCCTGATGATTGCCCCACCGGCGGTATGGGCATAAGGAAGTAAACCAGGATTTTGAGCGACCTTTTCTGGATTTATAGGATTTAAAAATGATTCTTCTGGCATGAATGAAATCTAATTATGATTGAACCCTTTATTAACCCACAAAATTAGAGAATGTTTGGCTAATTTTGGAGAGAATATTTATTTATGCTTGTATTTAATCCACATCATCCCGATTATCCAACTCCTTTAAATTCTTTTCAAAAGGAAGTTTTTGATTTTTGTCAACAGTGGAACTTAGGTAAAAATGAATTTTTATTTCATACAAGTGGTTCTACAGGTAAGCCTAAGCCTATATATCTGACTAGATCAAGTATGATTGAATCAGCTAAAATGACAAAAGAATGGTTGAATTTGCAAGAAGGGGACCAAGTTTTACTAAGCTTACCTGTAGAATATATTGCAGGTGCGATGATGCTGGTCCGAGCATTGGTTTTAAAACTAAATGTTGTACTCATTGAACCTTGTCAAAATCCTTTAGAAGGTTTTTCAAAACCATTAGATATTCACCTTGCCGCATTTGTTACAACTCAGTGGTCAACGATTTTACAATCAAATGTTAATTTATATACTTTTTTTTCACAGGTTAAAGGGATTTTAATAGGTGGTTCAGAATTAACGTCATCCTTAGAATTATTGACGAAAGATATCCCTTTGCCCATTTTTCACACCTATGGAATGACAGAAACTTCATCACACATAGCATTTAGACCTTTGGGTACTCAAGATGTAATTTATCAATGCTTTGCCAGTGTAAAAATTAAATTGAATGATGATGGTTGTTTAGCTATAAATTCGCCAACAACCTCACACCAATGGATAGAGACAAATGATAGGGCTGAGTTAATTGACAAGACTCATTTTCGGATTTTAGGAAGGAAAGATTTTGTCATAAATTCAGGTGGAAGAAAAATTCAACCTGAAATTATTGAAAAATACTGTCAAATATTTTTTGAAAAAAAATCACTTGAATTTAAATTATTTGCTTGGGGTTTAGATGATGATTTTTTTGGTCAAAAATTGGTTTTATTTATCGAAACCTCCAACAAATTTAATTTTCAAGCCGAATTAATTCAATACCTAAAAATAAACTTAAAATCTTGGGAAATTCCTAAAGATGTAATCATGATGACTAAATTTTTTAGCACAAAATCTGGGAAAATTGATCGTATAAATACAGTAACTTTGTATTTAAATAATTTAAAATCTTAATTATGGATTTTTTTAAGCATGATTTCAAACTTTTCTATGAAAGTCCTAGTGATATCCCCGCCCCTTATCATTTTGAGGCAATTTTTGATTTCAAGAGTTTCGAAAATGATGCACTAGAACTTTCATTACACATTCAATACATAGATAGAGAAGATTTTTCCGCGGAGGAACTAATATCTGAAGGTGTAAGTGTGGATGATACATTTGATTGGAATGGAGAATTGCCCATCATTTGGAAAAATAGATTAGCGCTCAGTTTGTCTAAATATAAGTCAGGGTCATGTGATCCTAAAGACTCAGAGCCTTTCATTGCGATAGAAGCGGCTAATTCAACTACTTTTGTTCCCCGATTTTTAGCACTTGAAGAAAATCTAGTTCAAGAATTGATGCAAGCAATTTTTGAAATTTCTGGGAAAGAATATCCATTATTTTTAGGTTTCCAGTTTAAGGATTTAAACGATACATGGAATAAATATCAAGGTGAAATATCTTTTTCTAACCTTAATTTTACCTATTCAGATACAAATGGGCAGATGGTAACGGTATCTGATTGGGATAAATTACAAGATTTAATCAGCACGATATTTATAGCAGAATTTATCACAGATAAGGCATTAGAGGATTTGAAAAAGTCTAACGCATTTGCTATATTTCCTGGCGATGGATTCTGGTATATTGCAGGGGATTCGCTTAGAAAACCAAGTGGAAATACCAATTATTTTGACATATTAGAAATGAAATTAAGGGATTTATTTCAATAATAATTATGATGAGCGAACCTAAAAATATGGAACAGGAAATAGATAGAGTGTTTTATTTGCAAAAAATATCACGCCAACGATTAAAAAATTCAAGTCCAGAAGAACGTATAGCTAAATTAAAATCAATTGAAAAATATATGATATCGCATAAACAAGATTTATACGATGCCCTATTTGCCGATTTTAGAAAGCCTAGTTCAGAAGTAGTTATTGGTGAGTTACTGGGTGTGAAACGAGAAATAGCCCATGTAATTGCCCATCTAAAATCTTGGATGAAGCCTCAAAAAGTAGGTACTCCACTCCTATTATTAGGAACCCAAGGATACATCATGTCCGAAGCAAAAGGTAATTGCCTTATTATTGCGCCCTGGAACTATCCATTTAATTTAGCAATTAACCCGCTTGTTCATGCTATCGCTGCGGGTAACTCAGTTATTTTAAAGCCATCTGAATTAAGTCCTAACACGTCAACTTTTATAAAAAAAATGATTTTGTCTTTGTTCGATGAAAGCGAGGTGGCTGTATTTGAAGGGGATGCGGTTATATCTACTTATTTATTAGAACAAAAATTTGATCATATATTTTTTACAGGTAGTCCTGCAATTGGCAAGGTAGTTATGAAAGCTGCCGCTAGGCATTTAACATCAGTTACACTTGAGTTAGGCGGTAAATCTCCAGCCATTATAGATTCGAATGTTGACATAATTGCTACGGCAAAAAAAATTGCTTGGGGTAAATTTTTAAACAACGGTCAAACATGTATTGCTCCAGATTACTTGTATGTACATGAAAAGATATATTATTCTTTTATTGGTGCTTTAGAGGAAACCATTAATTTATTTTATAACTCAGAAAAAAAAGGAATACAAAATAGTAGCGATTATGCTCGAATAGTTAACAAAAAGCATTTTAATCGAATTTGCCATTTATTAGATGATGCCAAATCCAAAGGTGCCACCATCATTTATGGAGGTGAAATTGATGAAGCCACTTGCTTTATTAGTCCTACACTTTTAACGAATTGTACGGATGAGATGTTCATCATGCAGGAAGAAATATTTGGGCCCATTTTACCTATATTAACGTTCAAAGACGAAAGCGAAGTGGTGGCAAAATTGTTGACAGAGGAAAAACCTTTGGCGCTTTATGTTTTTTCAAAAGACTCATTATTTTCAGATTATGTGTTGAGTAATACAAGTTCCGGAACAAGTGTAGTTAATGATTGCCTGATACAGTTTGGTCATGCTAATTTACCTTTTGGAGGAGTCAATAATTCAGGAATTGGTAAATCAGGAGGCAAATTTGGTTTTCTAGAATTTTCAAATCAAAAATCAGTTTTAAAACAACATACAAATCTGTTAAATAATTTTTATCCACCTTATACTTTTAAAACGAAATGGCTCATTGAGCAAGTCTTAAAATGGTTTTAAGAATTATTTTTTCTTTTTTTGTTTTGATATCATATTCAGGATTTTCACAAATATTATATCCGATATTAGATCAAAACCCTTCGCATCTACAATATAAACAAATATACATTCTTGATAAGGCTGTTCGTGTAGTTTACCCAGAAGGGGCTGATTCTTTAGCTTTTACTGCGGCTAGGTCGCTTGCAATTCAATGGCCAGCCGCGAAGATATCCACGACGACTATTCGTCATCCTTGGTCTATTATTCTTCAAAATCAAGGTTTGATTTCAAATGGATTTATAAGTCTTTATGCTCCTAGGGGTGAATTTTATTCTACGCCCAGCCAAGATGCTAGCCTTCAAGCTACTAACAATTGGCTTAATTTATTGGCCAGTCACGAAACTAGACATATTTATCAAAATAATTTGGCGACCTACGGTTTCAGCCGTATTTTAAAATTAGTTTGGGGAAGCAATGGACAGGGTTTATATAGTAACTTAATGATTCCTAATTGGTTATGGGAGGGTGATGCCATAGAAACTGAAACTCGTTTGAATAATCAGATTGGTAGAACTAATATTCCACAGTTCAAAAACATGTTAAATGCCTATCTATGGCAATTTGGAGTACCTAGCTATAGCCAATTAATGGCTAAGAATTTCAGGGAAAATATGCCCAACCATTATGTTATAGGGCAGTTTATTGCCCATGAATTTTCTTTAAAAGGTGGATTTAATGACATTGGCTATTTATGGCAAAATACATTAAACAAACCTGGTATATTTTCATTTTCTAACCAGGTAAAAAAGAAATTTGGGTTAAATATTGACCAATTTGTTGAACAGATTTTGCAAAGACAATTAGATACACTTCGACAAAAACCAATTTCTACTTCATATTCTCTTATTTCTCCTAAAATCACAAGTGGTTTTACAAGTTATGATTTTCCACAAAATATAGGAAATGGTCATGTAATCGCCATCAAATCAGGCTTTCAGGATATTCCAACTTTAGTTGAAATCAATCATTTAAAAGAACGAAAATTGTGTTTAATGGGCCCGACTTATCCAAGTAATATGCTTTCAGCATCAGATCAATTTGTGGTTTGGTCTGAATTTTTATACCATCCTCGGTGGACTCAAAAACAGCAAACCAAATTAGTCTTTTATAACCTTCTATTAAATAAAAAAACTTCATGGAATAATAATAAGAAATGGATATGTCCTAGCATTAGCCCTGACTCTAAATATGTGTCTTTTTTAGAGCTGAATGATGATGGGGTTTCGATCTTAAAAGTACATGATCAGAAAACAAAGCAAATTGTGGATAGTGTAAGTTTTAATTCATCTGTTCAAGTAATTCAACCAAGAATATCTTTAGGTGGACAGCTATCTTATATTTTACTTCAAAATGGCCATAAAAAAATTGTTATTTACAATTATTTATCAAAACAAGTGGTGGCAAGTCGAGACTTTGGGTCAAGCAATATAGCCTCTACATTTTTACATGATGATGATGTATATTTTAACTTACCTGTGGGCCAAGTGGACCAATTAGCACGTTGGAATTTTAAGAACAATTTAGTAGACTATGTAACCAAAACTCAGTTTGGTGCCTATTCTATTTCATTTTCAAATGTAAAATCCGAAACTTATATCTTTTCTAATTATTCAGCATCAGGAAATCAAATTGGTATTGGAAGTTTAAATGAATCTCATCCAATAAATTTAAGTGATTCATTTCCTGAACCCACACAACAGATTAATCAAGAAAAATTTAAAATATCTACCTATAGTCGTTGGAATTTAATTAATCCATATGCTTGGGGACCTATTTTAAATTCGCAATTCAACAAATTGGATTTTGGGATTTTATCAAAAAATTTAACTAATACGCTTCAAATTGGCATGGGTTATGTATATGATGCAAGTGAGCAAACTGGAACTAAGTACTTTCGGGCATCGTATCAAGGGTTGTTTCCAGTTGTTGATTTTGCTTTTCAGCGAGCTGCCAGAAATACTTCAATTTATATAGATAAAGCAAATCCTTTTGATTGTTTGAAAACAGACCAATGGAATCAAACTAAATGGGATATAGGTGTTAGAATACCCTTAATATTGACTCACGGAGCCTATCAAGAACAATTAAATATATCCAGTACTTATTCTATTTTTAAGGTAGAGGGTTACACTTTGCCTTTAAGGTACAAATCGGAGGCATTTGATGGAACTTATTCGTCGATGATATATCAAATAAACTATTCTAAATTATTAAATAAATCACTTTGGGAACTTCAACCTAAATTAGGGTATCAATTAAATTTATATTGGAACGGAATGCCTTTCATCCAATCACTGCAGTCTGAATTATGGGCTATTCAAGCGAAAATATATTTACCTGGTCTATTTAAAAACCATGGAATGTTGATTAAAGCAACATTCCAACAAGAAATGAAGGGGAATTATAATTTCAATAGTCCCTATGTTTTTACTAGGGGATTTCTTTATGAAGCAAATCAGAGGTGGACAAATTTAGCTTTAGATTATAAGTTTCCAATAGCTAATACGTCGATTAAATTGGGTCGATTATTGTATTTTACGCGCTTGAAAGGAAATATATTCATGGATTTAAGTCAAGGTGTCCCCGATCTAAAAAATTCAAATTTGTCTAAAAACTACCAATCTGTTGGCTTAGACGTTTCAACTAATTTTCATGTTATGCGCTTTTCACAGGGATTTGAATTAGGAATTAGGATTTTATATAAGCCCCAAATGAATCAATATGAATTTTATCCATTAGTTTTAGATTTAGGTTTTTAATGAAGGAGAAATATATACTATTAAGCATAATTTTTTCTTTAATTTCTTGTGAAACAACACAGGATTTTAAAGGAGAAATTATTCCTGATCAAAAATATATATCCAAGTTGTTAAACGCAGATAAAGGTCAAAATAAGAAAGTAGTTTCATATTTAAGTCAAATAATTGAGGACGGTTCATCCTCACATTTGTATTATTTGCGCGCTAAATATTTAGTTGAATCTAGGCAATATAAAAAAGCAAATGTAGATATTCAGATTTCACTTAAATCCTCACCTAACGACGTTGATTATTTGTTATTAGCCGGACAGATTGCGTTAAATTTAGAACAATATACGAGCGCTTCAAATTATTTTAATTTGATAAAGTCAACGGTTAAAAATCAATCATTCATTTTGTTTTTGTTAACAGAAGTATCCATCAAACTTAATGAATACTCGTTGGCTAATTATTATTTAAATCAAGTCAATGTAAATCATTTGTCTAATAATGATCAATTATATTATTCAATTTTAAGAAGTATATGTTCAAATAGACAAATTTCAAGTCAGCTAATATGGAATAAATTAGATGCAAATAACTTAAATGATGTTCGGTTGCAAAGATTCTTTTTAGAAAACGGGCTTACTTATACTTCTAAATATTTATATCAAGAGCAATTATTGCAATTTCTTAATGAATATCCCAATGATCCACATCTAGTTCGATTCTGGGCGAGATTTTTAAACCAAATAAACCAATTTCAAATGGCTGAATTAGCATATAAAAAAGCAATTGATTTATTTGAACCTACTGATTATTTATATTTAGAAATAGGTTCCTTCTATATGAAACATAGAAATTATACCTTAGCCCTGTTTTATTTAAATCAAATTAAGCCAGATATTAAATCATTCTCAGAAGTGCCTTTTTTAAAGTCAAAGTGTTATTTGTACTTAGGGGAAAAAATACGATATAAATCAATGATGGATTCTATTAAACTGATTTTTAAAAATGACCAACGGTTTTATCAGTTGAAAATGAAATATTTTGGTAATTTATTAGATTCCAACTTAACGGTAAGTGATTCTTTATTGACGATTAAGCCTTAATTTTAGGGGTAAATTTGTAACTTGCGCAAAATTAGATAGGATGATTAAAATTATTTTTCCAGACGGACAAATTAAAGAATATTCAAAAGGTATTACACCTATGGATATTGCATTAAGTATATCAGAAGGATTGGCGCGCAATGTGTTAGCGGCTAAATTAAATAATCAAGTGGTTGATGCCTCTACTCCGATTGTTACAGATTCTAATTTACAATTACTTACTTGGAATGATGTAGAAGGAAAAAAGACCTTTTGGCACTCATCAGCTCATCTATTAGCTGAGGCTATTGAATTTTTGTACCCAGGGACAAAATTCGGAATAGGTCCTGCAATTGAAAATGGATTTTATTATGATATTGACTTAGGAGACCAAGATTTTGGACAAGAACATTTCAAAGCTGTAGAGGACAAAATGCTTGAATTGGCTCGACTGAAATTAGATTATGTTCGACAAGAAATTTCAAAAAAAGATGCCGTTCAATATTTCACCTTAAAAAATGATGCATATAAATTAGAACTATTGGAAGGTTTGTCTGATGGAGATATTACATTCTATTCACAAGGTAATTTTACTGATTTATGTAAAGGCCCACATATTCCAAGCACTAGTTTCATTAAAGCTGTTAAAGTTTTAAGCGTGGCAGGAGCCTATTGGCGTGGAGACGAAAAACGCAAACAAATGACTCGTATTTATGCGATTACATTTCCCAAAGCCAAAGAACTTGACGAGTATTTAAATTTATTGGAAGAGGCTAAAAAGCGAGACCACAGAAAATTAGGAAAAGAATTAGAATTATTTGCTTTTTCTGAAAAGGTAGGATTAGGTTTGCCATTATGGCTGCCTAAGGGTACTATCCTAAGAGAAAGATTAGAGAATTTTTTAAGACGAGCTCAAGTCCGTGCTGGATATTCGCCTGTTATTACACCTCACATCGCAAGCAAAGAACTTTATGTTACTTCAGGACACTATGCTAAATATGGAAAAGATTCTTTTCAGCCCATACATACTCCAGATGAAAATGAAGAATTTTTTCTGAAACCCATGAATTGCCCGCATCATTGTGAGATTTATAAAACCAAGCCTCGAAGTTATAAAGATCTACCTTTGCGCTTAGCTGAATTCGGTACAGTGTATCGTTATGAACAATCTGGGGAATTACATGGATTGACTCGTGTTAGGGGATTTACTCAAGATGATGCACATATATTTTGCCGTCCGGATCAAGTGGAGGATGAGTTTATGAAGGTGATTGATTTAGTTTTGTATGTGTTTAAAGCATTGGGATTTGATCAATATTCGGCTCAAATTTCACTAAGAGATCAAGTAAATCGAGAAAAATATATTGGGAATGATGATGACTGGAATCGTGCCGAAGAATCCATTATAAAATCAGCAAAAGAAAAAGGTTTGCCTACCACTATAGCGTATGGTGAGGCAGCATTTTATGGTCCTAAACTTGATTTCATGGTTAAGGATGCACTTGGTAGAAAATGGCAATTAGGGACTATTCAAGTTGATTATCAATTACCACAGAGGTTTGAATTGGAATATACAGGTTCAGATAATCAAAAACATAGACCTGTGATGATACATCGTGCACCATTTGGTTCACTTGAGAGATTTGTAGCTATTTTGATCGAAAATACCGCTGGTAATTTTCCATTGTGGCTTTCTCCAGACCAATTGGCTGTATTACCTATTTCGGAAAAGTATGAGGATTATGCCAATGAGATTTATTTAAGACTTCAAGAAAAAGATTTACGTGGATATGTGGATCATCGAGATGAAAAAATAGGTCGTAAAATACGGGATGCTGAAGTTAATAAAGTGCCATTTATGATCATTGTAGGAGATAAGGAACAAGCGGAAGGTATGATTAGCGTCAGAAAAAAGAATCAAGGAGATTTAGGATCTATGACCATTGAATCATTCATGAATTTGGCCCAAGAAGAAATGATCCAATTAACTAATGAAAATTGATTATTTAGGCAGGTTGGCTGCCATAAGTTTGCAAATACGTGAATTTTAAATTAGATTTCGAATTGATTGAATTAAACATTAAAAATAAACAATAATTTATGGCTTTACGCCCCAATAACAATTACCGAGGAAATAGAAGAGAAGAAGAACCTTATCGAATTAATCAATTAATTCGTGGAGTAGATGAAGTTAGATTAGTAGGAGAAAATATTGAACAAGGTGTATATCCGTTCTCCAAAGCTATTGAACTAGCGGAAGCCCAAAGCTTAGACTTAGTAGAAATCTCCCCTAATGCTGTACCTCCAGTGTGTAAAGTGATCGATTATGCAAAATTTAAGTATGATCAAAAGAAAAAGCAAAAGGAGATTAAGGCAAATGCTACCAAAACAGTTATCAAAGAAATTCGATTTGGCCCTAACACGGATGAACATGATTTTAATTTCAAATTAAAACATGCAATAAATTTCCTAAAAGAAGGTGCTAAAGTTAAAGCATATGTACATTTTGTTGGTAGAACAATTGTGTTTAAAGAACGAGGTGAAATGTTATTATTGAATTTTGCCAAAGGATTAGAAGAAGTGGGTAAACCTGATGACATGCCAAAGTTAGAGGGAAAGAGAATGAGCATCATTTTTACTCCTAAAGCTCAAAAGAAATAATTTTTTTATTTAGTGGAATTTTAAGGTATTTTTTCTACTTTTGCATTCCAATTTTTACATTTAATACATAATAGAATGCCAAAAATTAAAACGAACTCTGGAGCAAAAAAACGTTTCAAAGTTACAGGAACTGGGAAAATAAAGCGTAAGCACGCTTTTCATAGCCATATCCTGACAAAAAAAACAACTAAACAAAAGCGTAATTTAGTTCATGCTACGTTAGTTCACCCTACTGATATGGGTCGTGTAAGTTTATTATTAGGACTTTCATAGTCAGTTTTTAGTTATTGTTCAACCAGAATTAAGGCCAATAAGTGTTCAAAATGAGCCGCCTCGATTCAAAAAACAAATTCAGTTATGCCACGTAGTGTCAATCATGTAGCTTCAAGAGCTAGAAGAAAAAAAATTTTAAAATTAGCGAAGGGTTTTTTCGGAAGAGGAAAAAATGTTTGGACAGTCGCTAAAAATAAAGTAGAAAAGGGTTTGCAATATGCATATCGTGATCGTAAAGTTAAGAAAAGAGATTTTCGTGGGCTTTGGATTCAACGTATTAATGCAGCAACCAGACAAGAAGGTTTATCCTATTCAGCCTTTATGGGTAAATTCAACAAGTCAGGAATGACATTAAATCGTAAAGTACTTGCGGATTTAGCCATGAATCATCCAGAAGCTTTTAAAGCAGTGTTAGCTAAGTTATCTTAAAAAAAAGTCCCGTAAACATTCGGGACTTTTTTTTTACACTTATCTTTGTTATACATCCTGTAACAAATGAATTTACCCATCTATTTTGATTATGCTTCTACTACTCCAGTTCGTTCGGAAGTATTAAATAAGATGCTGCCATATTTTTCTACTCATTATGGCAATGCAGGATCAAATTTACATCATTTTGGTTGGTTAGCCCAGGAAGCTATCGATTTATCCCGAAATCAAATTGCTAGTTTTTTTAATGTCAAGCCAAGTGCAATTATTTTTACATCTGGGGCAACTGAATCTAATAATTTAGCCATTAAAGGTTTTTTACGAGATAAGCCGAAAGGGCATTTAATAACGTCTACCATTGAGCACAAAGCTGTACTAGAAATTTTTCGTCAATTACAAAAAGAAGGATACTCTGTTACTTATTTAAATCCTGATGCACAAGGCCAAATAACGAAAGAAAGTTTATCCAATGCTATTCGAGAAAATACATTGTTAGTCTCATTAATGATGGTTAATAATGAATTAGGTACAATTTCTGATTATGTAGCATTTAAACAAATTTGTGATTTGCAATCAATCTGTTATCATTCAGATGCTACGCAGGCCATTGGAAAGATCAATATAGATTGTACTAATTTGCCTCATTTATTGAGTTTTTCTGGACATAAGATTTATGCACCTAAAGGCATCGGCGGATTAATTATTCATCCTAGTTTTTCCATTAGTCCACTTGTTTATGGGGGTGGCCAAGAGCGAGGAATTAGGTCAGGAACCTTACCGGTCCCGTTAATAGTAGGTTTGGGTTATGCTTTTGACTTTATACCTCAAATGTTAAGTTGTAATGAGACTCTTTTTAACTTTAAAGAAAAAATTAAAAATGAGCTTTTAATTTATTTTAAAAATAAAATTTTAATTAATTCACATAATGCTAGCACTATTTCATCCCTGATTAGTTTTTCTATTTATGGAGTTTATTGGGAAAAAATTTTTAATTCAATGACTGCCATTGCTATATCCAATGGTTCTGCATGTAATGTTAAGTCTACGAACCCTTCTCATGTTTTAACTGCTTTAGGGCATCATAGAGATTTGGCTTTAAGTACGCTAAGGATTTCACTAAGCTATATGACAACAGAAGAGGACGTGAATTTTCTGATTCAATATTTAAAAGAAAAATTAGCTAAAATAATTTCGTGAAAGAAATAAAATTATTCATCTACCAACTTTCTCTTTACGTTCAATCGGGAGTGAAATTTGCTATAGCTACTGTCATTCATGTGGATGGTTCGGCATATAGGCGTCCGGGTGCTAGAATGTTAATTAATGAAAATGGAGATTGGCACGGAGGTATTAGTGGTGGATGTCTTGAGGGTGATATGTTAAAAAAAGCTCAATTAGCAATATTGAGTAATCAAAATAAAATAGTTAGGTATGATACAAGAGAAGATGACCCTTTTGAATTAGGGATAAGTTTAGGGTGCAATGGTCTTATCGAAATCCTAATAAGTCCTGATGTAGAATACGCTAAATTTTTATTAAAATTACTTCAGGTACATGTACAAAGTTCTGAACCCTCCATCCTAGATCATGTGTTTCAGTTGAACAACACAAATTCAAGTTGTTCAAGGCATCAAATACCAACAACACCAATTGTTTCTGTTTTTTCGAAAGAAGAGACTGATCAAGTATTAAATCAGCATCATTCCCAATTTAAAACCATAGATAACGCAATATTTTTTATTGAATATTTACCAGTCATTCCTCGAGTTGTATTGTATGGTAATTTATTTGATTCAAAAAGTTTGATTGAACTCTGTGATTATCTTTCTTGGGATGTTTGTTGGGTTGGTAATCCATTGAAAATGAATTCTTTACTCAAAAACAAAGTCCAATCATTTTTTCATTGGGACGACTCATTTAAGTTAAATAATCACGATGCTGTTGTCTTAATGACACATGATTTTGATCGAGATGTACTGATTTTGAAATATTTAATTTCTATTGATTTTAAAGGCTATATTGGCGTTTTGGGGCCTTCGAAAAGAATGAATAAAATTATAAAACAATTAGAATCCTCGTCTGTTTACCAATATGATAGTGTTTTCTTTGGTCCCATTGGTTTAGACATTGGTGCTGAAGGCCCTAGTGAAATTGCCTTAGCTATTGTTTCTGAAATTATTGCTTATAATAGTTCTAGAGAAGGTAATTTTTTAAAAAACAGACAAAAACCCATACATACGAATTAAAATGTCGAATTTAATTGAATTACAAAAAAGCATTGCGCCTTTCAAAAATATCCTTAGAAATCATCCCATTAATTCTTATATACAATCTCATGAACAACTAACTATATTCATGCAGCATCATATATTTGCAGTTTGGGACTTTATGTCTTTAGTTAAAAAACTGCAAGTTGAGTTAACATCTGTAGATGCTTTGTGGTTTCCAAAGGGTTCAGCCGAAACCAGGTTTTTAATCAATGAAATTGTGCTTGGTGAAGAGTCAGACATAGATCCAGAGGGTGGTTATATCAGTCATTTTGATTTGTATATAAGAGCAATGACAGAATTATCGATCCTGGTCCCAACTTCCCTGATGGAATTCAAACAATTTAAATCCGTTGAAGAATTTTTGAGGGCACTTCCATCCTATAATTTACCTGAAAGTATTCATGAATTTTTAACGTTTACTTTTTCAAGTATTTTACATGGTTCAATTGAAGAAATAGCTGCTATTTTTACATTTGGTAGGGAAGATTTAATACCAGATATGTTTCAATTAATATTAAATCAACTAAGACTTCAATCCCCCGATAAGATTAAAACACTTACTTATTATTTAGAAAGACATATTGAAGTGGATGGTGATCATCATTCCCATTTAGCTATCTCTATGGTTTCTCAATTATGTCAAGATAATCCCAAAGCATGGGAACGCGCTACTCAGGCAGCGATTCGATCATTAGAAGCTCGAATTAAACTTTGGGATGGTATTGTGAATGCCCATTCATAAAAAAAGGTTCCTTTTTAAAAGGAACCTTTTAAGTCAACGAAAATGATTTTACATTATTTTACTTCTTCAAATGCTACATCTTCAGCTGAATCATCTGATGGTGTTTCCGTATTTTGTTGCGGTTGATCCCCACCCTCTTGCGTATTCGCATACATTTCTTGTGAAGCGCCTGTCCATGCGGTATTTAACTTTTCAATTCCTGAATCAATTGAAGTTAGATCTTGTGATGCATGAGCGATCTTTAATTCTGATAAAGCTGATTCTATAGCTGTCTTATTACTTTCTGACAACTTTTCTCCATATTCTTTCAATTGTTTTTCAGATTGAAAAATTAAAGCATCTGCTTGGTTAACTTTTTCAACTCGATCTTTTTCAATTTTATCTGTTGCTTCATTTGCTTTTGCTTCGTTCCTCATTTTTTCTATTTCTTCATCTGTTAAGCCGCTAGATGCTTCAATTCTAATTTTTTGCTCCTTCCCTGTGCCTTTATCTTTGGCTGAAACCTGCAATAATCCATTAGCATCAATGTCAAACGTAACTTCAATTTGAGGAATTCCTCTAGCTGCCGGTGGTAATCCATCTAAATGAAAACGACCTAAAGAACGATTATCTTTGGCCATTGGTCTTTCGCCTTGTAACACATTAAGTTCAACTGAGGGTTGGTTATCAGCTGCGGTCGAGAAGGTTTCTGATTTTTTTGTTGGTATAGTGGTGTTTGATTCTATTAATTTAGTGAATACACCGCCCATCGTTTCAATGCCCAATGATAATGGAGTCACATCTAATAATAGGACATCCTTTACTTCTCCAGTTAAGACTCCACCTTGAATTGCTGCTCCAATAGCCACCACCTCATCTGGATTAACCCCTTTCGATGGCTTTTTGCCAAAGAATTTTTCTACCTCCTCTTGAATTCTTGGGATACGTGTCGAGCCGCCTACCAATATAACTTCATCAATATCAGCATTAGAATAGGAAGCGTTCTTCATGGCACGCTTGCAGGGTTCTAGTGTGCGTCGAATTAAACTATCGGCTAATTGTTCAAATTTAGCTCTTGTCAAAGTTCGAACTAGATGTTTAGGAATGCCATCCACAGGCATGATATAAGGTAAATTAATTTCAGTTGTAGCACTTGAACTTAATTCAATTTTAGCTTTTTCGGCCGCCTCCTTTAATCGTTGAAGTGCCATTGGATCTTTTCGTAAATCAATATTTTCATCTGAAATGAATTCATCAGCAAGCCAATTAATAATAACTTGGTCAAAATCATCTCCACCTAAATGAGTATCCCCATCGGTCGACTTAACTTCAAATACTCCATCTCCTAATTCTAATATAGACACGTCAAAAGTACCTCCACCTAAATCAAAGACAGCTATTTTCATATCCTGTCCTTTTTTATCAACTCCATATGCTAAAGCAGCTGCAGTAGGTTCATTGATAATTCTTTTCACCTCAAGTCCAGCAATTTGGCCCGCTTCTTTGGTAGCTTGACGTTCAGCATCATTAAAATATGCAGGAACCGTGATAACAGCTTCTGTTACGGTTTGACCAAGATAGTCTTCCGCTGTTTGTTTCATTTTAGTTAAAATCTGAGCTGATATTTCTTGGGGAGTATAAAGTCTATCACCAATTCGTACTCTTGGTGTATCATTATTGCCTTGCTCAACCGAATATGAAATTGTTTTTAACTCAGAACTAACTTCTGAGTATTTTTTACCCATAAATCTTTTTACTGATGAAATAGTATTTTGAGGATTTGTAATAGCTTGTCGTTTAGCAGGATCTCCTACTTTGCGCTCGCCATTATCCAAAAATGCAACGATTGAAGGTGTTGTTCTTCTACCCTCAGAATTAGCAATAACAACAGCCTCGCTACCTTCCATAACCGCCACACATGAGTTGGTGGTACCTAAATCAATTCCAATAATTTTTCCCATGATTAATTTATTTAATTTTCGCAACAAACTACAAGGATAGTGCCATAAAAGTAATGGTTCCTAATTTCTGACATATTGTCACATAGTTTAATTTTGATACGAAGATTCTATATTTCTATCATTATATTTGTATCATAATATTTATCACCATGGAGGAAAAAAAAGATTTCATTTGGGTTAATGATTCAGAACCGCATCGTAGTAGAACTCGTGACATAATCAGAAAGCACCCGGAAGTAAAAAAATTAATTGGAAAGAATCCTAATACGATGTACTGGATTTTAGCCTGTGTGTTCATACAAATCGCTATCGCTTTTTTTATAAAAGATTATTCTTGGTGGGTTATCATCGCCACTGCTTGGTTTATTGGAGCTTTTCCTGTTCATACTTTATTTGTTTGTATTCATGAATCGGCTCATAATTTAATTTATAAGAAGAAGTCTTGGAATGTATTTGCAGGAATTATTGCAAATTTACCTTCTTTGGCACCTACTGCTATTTCTTTCAAAAATTTTCATTTAAAACATCATGCATTTCAAGGAATACATGAGCTTGATGCTGATTTGCCTGATTATTGGGAAGCTAAATTGATTAATAATTTTTTTATAGGAAAAATGATATGGTTGGCTTTATTTCCATTTTTTCAAGGAATTCGTACATATCGATGTATCGAATTAGCGATCATCGACCGATATGTCATTTTGAACATCATCTTTCAATTATTGTTTGATGCTGTTGTTGTTTATTTTTGGGGTTGGTCAGCCCTCGCTTATTTAGGATTTAGTTTTTTATTTTCTGTTGGCCTTCACCCACTTGGGGCTAGGTGGATACAAGAGCATTTTTTAGTTTTAGATAAAAAGCAAGAAACCTTTAGTTATTATGGAGGCTTAAATTCAATTAATATGAATGTAGGATTCCACAATGAACATCATGATATGCCTTCTATACCTTGGAATAACTTGCCTAAATTGAAAAATATGGCTCCTGAATTTTATAATAACTTACATTATCATACCTCATTTATAAAGTTGTTAGTCACGTTTATATTTAGTCAGGAAATTGGACTTTATTCAAGAATCGCTAGAAAAGATCGAGGGGGAGTTTCTCTTGTCGATCAGTCAACTCCCGATATCGATTTCCTTAATTAATCAAGTATTTTTTCAAATATATTTTTGTTGTGTTTTTCAGCTATTTGTTTGAAATGCATTAATCTTTGTTGAAAAAAAGTGGATTATTTATTTATATAATGTCAACGAAAGAATCAAATAAGTTAATTATTTATCAGATGATGTTTCATCTTTGGGGAAATACTAATCCAAATCCACAAAAAAATGGAAATGCTTTAACCAATGGAACAACTAAGTTTATCGATGTTTCAAACAAGGCACTGGCTCAATTGTATCAAAAAGGTTTTACCCATTTATACACCACAGGAATTATAGAACATGCGACTAAAGAAGATTATACTCAATATGGCATCCCTATAGATCACCCTACTATTGTAAAAGGAAATTGCGGTTCTCCGTTTGCAATCAAAGATTATTTTGACGTAAACCCTTTTTTAGCAAGTAATCCCAATCATCGAATGGATGAGTTTAAACTCATGATTTCTCGGATTCACAAAAATAAATTAAAAATAATCCTAGATTTTGTTCCTAATCATTTAGCTAGAAATTACCAATCTGACCATAAACCAGAGGGAATTGTTGATTTTGGATTTAATGACCGAAAAGATGTAGTATTTTCACCCCAAAACAATTTTTATTATTTACCCGGTACTCAATTTGTTGAGCCCATTGGATCAGAAATGGATAAATCTTACATTGAAATACCGGCCAAAGCGAGTGGAAATAATGTTTTTTCAGCTCAGCCTTCTATTCATGATTGGTTTGAAACAGTTAAACTAAATTATGGAATAGATTTTCATAATGATGGGCACATACATTTTGATCCTATTCCAGATACATGGTATAAAATGTTGGAAGTTTTAACTTATTGGACAAATTTAGGTGTTGATGGATTTCGCTGTGATATGGCAGAAATGGTCCCTGTTGAATTTTGGGCATATGTTATTCCAAAAATCAAAATGATTAATCCTAATTTAATTTTCATAGCCGAAATATACCAACCTAAATTATACGCTGATTTTATTTATAAAGGCCAATTTGATTATTTGTATGACAAGGTTGGTTTATATGATTCTCTAAGACGTTTAATGGAACAAAATAATGATTCACATACAAGTTCAATCACGCATGTTTGGCAAAGGGAAAGTGGAGAATTTTCAAATAATATGCTGAGATTTTTAGAAAATCATGATGAGACTAGAATTAATTCACCTGGTTTTGCTGCCCATAATATTTGGTCTACAATTCCAGCGATGCTGATATCAGCAACTATGCATGCAGGACCTTTAATGATTTATTTTGGGCAAGAGTTTGGCGAAAAAGCAAATGAAATTGAAGGATATAATGATGCAGGCGATCGAACTACCATGTTTGATTTTTGGCGAGTGGATACACATCAGAGATGGTTTAATCATGGCGCATGTAATAATGAATTATTAAATGCACAGGAAATTCTATTAGATGATTTTTACCAACAATTATTTAAGTTTGTTCATCATTCAAAAGCAGTTCAAATAGGTCAATTTTTTGATTTACAATATGCGCAAAGTGAAAGTTATCCGAGTAAATTTGTTTACTCTTATTTACGGTATTCAAATGAAGAAAAATTATTATTTGTAAATAATTTTCACCCAACGGACACCTTACATTTTAATATTAATATTCCTAATTTAGCCTTTGATTTAATGTGTAATTATCATTTGTTGTGGCAGATTCAAAAGTCTTTTATTCCTCCTACCCTTTCCACTACAAAATTTGGGATTTCAGAAAATATGCAGGTTGACATTCCACCAACAAGTACATTGGTTTTTAAAGCAATCTGATGAAAAATTTAGTGTACTTATTATTATTTTTATTCTTGGTTGTTACAGGAAATTATCTACAAGCACAATCGTTTAAGGGTATTCCCAAGAAATTAGGTTATGCCATTGAAAAAAGTATTTCATTTAAAAATCCCTTGGTAATTGCAGAATACTTTATGGGTACTCCTTATCTGGCCAATAGATTATCAAAATCAAATCCTGAGAAGCTATATTATTCATTTAACGATTTTGATTGTGTAACCTTTATAGAAAATGTTTTGGCTTTATATAATTCGAATGGCTCAAACAATAAGTTTGTCGATAATTTAAAAAATATTAGATATAATGATTCCATCTGTTATGAAACTAGAAATCACTATTTAAGCACTGGGTTAGAAAAACTTGTACAGCTGAAATTTCTCATGCCGATTAACAATGAATTAAACTCAAGTGTGGTTCAAAAAGATGTTAAATTTTTATCTAAACATGTAATTAACAAAAATGTAGATAAGTCATATTTGTTGAAAATTGAAAAATCAATTAGTTTTAAAAACATGTATTACTTTAGCCAAGATAAATACTCCGAAATTGAGGATTTAATCAAAAGTGGGGATATTATTGCTTTTGTATCCTCACGTAATGATTTGGATTTCAAACATGTTGGATTTGTTTACATTAAGAATAATAAAAAGCATATCCTTCATGCTTCTCAAGAGAATAATACCGTTTGCATTTCTGAATTGACTATTGATAAATATGTAGTTAAAAATCAGAAAATTAAAGGATTTCAAATTTACAGACCCATTTTATAAATGTCCAAATACAATTTTGATCTAGAAATAATCCGTAGAAATACGCAAAGTTTAAAATGGGATAATCCATTGTATGAAAATCGAGATATGTTACCTATGCCGGTTGCTGATATGGATTTTCGTATCGCCGATGAATTGATAGAAACAATTAAAAAAATTACTGATCATGGAGTTTTAGGATATTCCATTGTACCTGATACACTAAAAATAGCCTACCAAAAAAAAATAAAGGAATCTTATGGTTGGGATACAGAAATCGAATGGCAAGTATGGATTCCAGGAATAGTACCAGGTTTAACCACAGCGTGCTCCATTTTTGTTGAACCTCAAAAGGCTATTTTAACTCCAATCCCTGTTTATCATCCATTTCATTTAGTTTCAAAATGGATAGAAAGGCCCCTATTAACCTTTACAATGATTGAAAAAGAGGGTAGATGGGTATATGATTTTGTTGAATTTGAAATGCAATTAAAAAAAAATCCTGGAGTGTTTTTATTTTGCAATCCACACAATCCAGGTGGTACTGTTTTTACGTTGGATGAAATTTCTCGAATTATTTTTTTATGTAAAAAATATAATTGCATGATATTATCTGATGAAATTCATGCCGATTTACAATTACAAACATATCAAAATCATATTTGTATTGGCAATCATTTGCCAATGGACTTTCCTGCCATTTCTTTTTTTGCGACATCAAAAGCCTATAATACGGCAGGTTTAGGAGGTGCTGTTGCCATCATTCCTAATGAACATATTAGGGAGAAATTTATAAATCATACGCAAGGTGTTTTTTCAATGTTATCTAGACATAGTATAGAAATTATTCAAACTAGTTTAACGATGAATAATGGATGGATGGAGAATTTGCTCATATATTTAAAAAATAACCATGATTTGCTTATTTCATTTATCAATCAAAGTAAAGGATTAAAAATGTTACGTTTGGAAGCAACCTATTTAGCTTGGATTCAATATGACTCAGATATTTTAGGTGATTTTCAGCAAAGATTATTTAATAATGGGCTTCATGTTTTACGAGGAGAACAATTTTTAGCTAAAAATTTTATTCGGATTAATATTGCGTGCACACAAAAATCCCTAGAAAAAGCAATATGGATCATTAATAAAACATTGAATGAAACAACTTAATTCGTTATTTTTTGGGTGTATTATTTTTCTACTTAGTTATTTGATTTATTTTATCATGAGTCAAGACCTGAATGAAAATAACATAATTTATGACGTCAATGATCAAAAAATAGTTAATTCAGCCATTGATTCTATCACTCATAGTGAAAATGTGGTCGATACCTTAGTTGAAATTTTACCAGCATATTCTACACAAGTAGAAGATTTTGAAGCTAAGGCAGAGATTAATTCTGATTATATTGTTCTACAAATTTTTAAAAGTCACCAATTGATATTTGAAAAAAAAATAAAAAAAATCAAGATTAAAAATTTAATATGCTCAGATTTAAACAATAATTCACAACCCGAATTTTGGATTTTTGGGGATGATAACGCTCACAAATTCAAAATATATGGGTATGAATACGGTAAAAATTCTTTTAATTTAATAAAATTTCCTAATTTAAAGGGTAGACAGGAGTTTGGTTATTCAGGTAACGATTCAATATATTTTATTAAATCTGATATTGTTCGTTCCTTTCAATTTAAAAATGATCATTATTCTGAATTAGAGAATGGTAATAGAGTTTGCTTTTATTCATTAGGTCCGGATAATAGCTTTGTATTAAAAAAAACCTTAGACTTTGAAAATGAATAAAGAAAATTTACGCTCGCAACAATGGTTTGGTAAAACTGGAAAAGATGGTTTTATTTATAGAGCCTGGATGAAAAATCAAGGTATACCAGATGATTATTTTCAAGGCAAGCCTGTTATCGGTATTTGCAATACATGGTCTGAATTAACTCCCTGCAATGCGCATTTTAGAGAACTAGCAGAATTTGTAAAAAAGGGGGTCATTGAAGCCGGTGGATTTCCTGTAGAATTTCCTGTTATGTCATTAGGAGAAACTTTAATTAAGCCTACTGCTATGTTGTATAGAAATTTAGCTAGTATGGATGTAGAAGAATCGATTAGAGCAAATCCGATTGATGGCGTTGTTCTCATGTGTGGTTGCGACAAAACAACTCCTTCTCTAGTAATGGGAGCTTGTAGTGTTGATTTACCTACTTTAGTTATTTCGGGAGGACCTATGATGAAAGGTAAATTTAAAGGAAAAGATATTGGCACTTCAGATGTTTGGCGATTTGCCGAAGCTTATAAATTAGGAGAACTAACTCAGAAGGAATTTATTGAAGCTGAGGCATGTATGGCGAGAACCCCTGGACATTGTGCAGTTATGGGCACGGCTTCAACCATGGCTACTATGGTTGAAGCTTTAGGTTTAAGTTTACCTCAAAATGCTGCAATACCAGCTGCAGATGTACGTAGAAAAGTATTAGCTCAAAATTCGGGTAGACGTATCGTGGAGATGGTTAACGAAGATCAAAAAATTTCTAAAGTTTTAACGAGACAAGCTTTTGAAAATGCGATTAGAGTAAATGCTGCAACGGGGGGATCAACCAATTTTGTTATTCATTTATTAGCTATTGCCGGAAGAATTGGAGTGGAGTTAGATCTAAATGATTTTGATAAATTTTCTCGACAAATACCATTATTAGCTAATATACAGCCTTCTGGAGAACATTTTATGGAAGATTTATATTATGCTGGAGGTTTACCTGCATTAATGAATCAGATGAAAAAGTATTTACACACGGATGCAATGACTGTAAATGGAAAGTCTGTCGGTGAAAACATAGAAAATACTCCAATTTATGACAGCAATATAATATCCACTTATGAGAATCCATTTAAATTAGATTCAGGTATAGCTGTTGTAAAGGGAAATTTAGCACCCAATGGAGCCGTTGTTAAACCCTCAGCTGCATCTTTATCTCTATTTAAACATCGAGGTAAAGCAGTTGTTTTTGAAAATATTGAAGATTATCATGCTCGAATAGATTTACCTGATTTAGATATTGATGAAAACTCAGTTATGGTTTTGAAAAATGTAGGTCCCAAAGGATATCCAGGTATGGCTGAAGTAGGTAACATGGGGATTCCAAAAAAATTATTGGAACGAGGAGTAAAAGATATGGTAAGAATATCGGATGGTCGAATGAGTGGTACAGGATATGGTACAGTTATTTTACATGTAAGTCCTGAATCAGCCGCCGGTGGTCCTTTGAACTGGGTTGAAAATGGGGATTTTATTGAATTAGATTTAAATAATCGAAGTATTCATTGGGAGGTCAGTGAAGAAGAATTGGCCAAAAGAAAAATAGCTTACCCCTTTATTCCTGTTAGTCAAATAAGAGGATATGTGGGCTTATTTATTGATCGGGTAGAACAAGCACATGTAGGAGCAGATTTTGATTTTTTAAAGGGTGGTTCTGGTTCAAAAGTAACTCGAGATTCTCATTAGAATGAAGAAAATAATAGTCACAGGTGCAGGTCAAGGAATTGGTTTAGAAGTAGTTATTCAATTATGTAAGGAAGGTTATTTTGTTATTTGGAATGAAATAGATGCTTCCGTTTTTAAATCTGCATCTTTGCTATTAGATAAACATTTGTTGACAAACCAATTAGGGATTTTAGGTGATTCAAGCAGTGTGAATTTTTTAAATGATTTGTCTGAAACTATAAAAAATACTCCAGGTAATTTATATGGTTGTGTTTGTAATAGTGGTATTACAACTTTTGGGAATTTTCTAGACTATTCGAGAGAGTCTATGGATACCTTATTAAAAGTGAACGTTACAGGCACTTTCTTTTTAATTCAATTTATAGCGAAAATACTTAAAGAGAATAACTCTAAAGGATCCATTGTAGTAACTACATCCGTTACTGGCCATCAGGCACACCCTGATTTAGCAGCCTATGGCATGACAAAAGGAGCTTTGATACAGCTTGTTAGAAATTTAGTTGTTGAATTATCTTCTTTAGGTATACGAATAAATGCTATTTCTCCAGGAGCGACTCTAACTGAAAGAACGGCAATGATTCCTGACTTTGAAAATCAATGGACAAAAATTACCCCAATGGGTTCAATAGCTGATGTCTCCGACATCTCAAATGCTATATCATTTATGCTTTCTGAAAATTCTAGGCAAATTACAGGACAAACCTTAATCGTCGATGGCGGTTGGACTTCTTACAGTCCTCCCCCAGGATCAGTTTAGTCAACTCCAGTGATTAATTAAAAAATTAATCCAATTTTGATGACAAAATTTACTTATATCTTCATTTGAAAAACCTCTTTTAATTAATAAATCAGGAATATTTTGAAGATCAGCAATAGTCTTAACATCCATGGGTGATTGTTCTGTCCCAAATCCACCGTCTAAATCAGTACCTATCCCTACATGATTTGTGTTTCCTGCCAAATTGCAAATATGTACAAGATGATCAATCATTACATTTAAATCCACTTTCATGCTGATTGGGGTAGATTTTCCCCTTACCCAATTGGGTACCATCATCCACGCATCTAATGGCAAACCAATGACAGCTCCACGTCGAATGATCTCTTTAAATTGTTCATCAGTAAATTGGCGATTATGATTGACAAGTGACCGACTATTTTGATGACTAGCCCAAACAGATCCATTAAATATTTCCATGGATTCCCAAAAGCTATCATCACATAAGTGTGTTGCATCTAAAATAATACCTAAGGATTCCATTTTCAATAATAAATCTTTACCCTGGTGACCTAAGCCACCAGTTGCATTGGTTCCTTGAGCATAACGTCCAGGACCATAATGTGCAGGTCCTAAAGCTCTTAGTCCATAATTATAGGCGATATCTAAGTATTCTATTGAGACAATTGAATCAGCACCTTCTAAACTCAGAATATATCCAATGCTTTTTTGGGTATCGGTATTGTCATTCCAATATTTTAAATGATTTTCTAATTCGACTAAATTTCTGATTGGAGATAGCTCTCCCACTGATTCTAAAACTTTATAATAAGCTAACTGACCTTGAGTCTGTGCCCAGGCTTGTTCAGGTGAATGCCAACCAGGTAATTCGGAGGTTTTAGTAACGTAGCGCGCAATTTGGGTGGCAACTACAACCCCAATGTTACCCTTTCGAAGTTCTTCTAATGAAACAGTGGCATTACCTCTGTCCAATTTGTCGGTCATTCCAATTTCCCTAGCATTAATTTCGGAAATAGATGAACGTAAATCTCTATTCCATTCTAAAGCATTCATGCTTAAGTCTAAATGCGCATCAAAGAGTAACATATCAAATATTTATTTTACGATTACGTGCTTTTACCTCCCACTCCCCTATTAATTCATTATTTTCAATGATTTGTAAATTTTGATGAAGTGCTACTGTAGGACAAATATGATAAGGATACATTCGAATGATTTGACCAACCTCTATTTGAGTGTGATCATTTACTTCAATAATTCCATGTTCTTCACTTTGACTTATTAAAAACCATTGGGGGAAATCTATAAATCGAACTCTGTTTTCTATAGGATTTTCAGCTGCTACCGATTTATGTCCTAAATCTATGCAGATCGTCTTATTTGTAGGTTTCGAAATGACTCTAGAAATTATTTGAACAGCCATTTTGAAAGTATTTTCAGGAAATAAATTTGAATAACCCACATCAAAAAACACAAAGGTTCCAGGACTACATACAAAACGATTATTTGTACAATGTACCAAAAAACTAGGGGTTCCACCGACAACTAATTCATAATTATTTTTGTGGTCTATTTTATCGATTAATTCATAAAAATCAACAAAATCATTCTTAACATGCTCTATGCGTGCATTTAGGGTAAAGTCGCGAATATGTCCATCGTACGCATGTAGTCCCTTAATGACTAGGTTATGTAAATTATATATAATCTTTTCTATTAATGTAACTGCTTCTGTAGGAACTAATCCCGTTCTATTCATGCCAACATTTAAATCAATAAATACATCAATCATTAGTTTATTTGTATTGGCTAAATCATTAATCTTAATGGCAGCTGAATAATCATCGACCAGACATGAAAATTGGCAATTAGGATAGAATTTCACCAATTGTATAAATCTTTCGAGAGTAGTTCCAGTAGGTTGAATAGATAATAAAATATCTTTTGCAGTCGATATGGCTAATAACTCTGCTTCTGCTATCGTAGCACATTTAAATTTATATATTCCCGCTTCGATTAATAATTGATTAACCTCTTGGGTTTTGTGGGTTTTTATGTGAGGCCTTAATCGACCTACGTTGCCACCGACCATAGCAATAACAAGTTTTATGTTGGCCGCTACTATTTCAGGATATAGGATTAGCCCAGGACTTTCAATTTTCGTAAAATCCATATAATTACAATAATGATCGATCTAAATGAACATATCCTCCATCTACATGGATTAATTGGCCCGTAGTATGGCTTGATTTATTGGATAATAAAAAAGTTACCATTGCACCTAACTCCTCTTTAGTTGTCATACGTTTCCCTAATGGAATTCTATTTTCAATTTCACTTAAAGTTTCTTGGGGATTAGGTAAGGTTTGTATCCATTTATCATACATGGGTGTATAACATTCTGCAACAATAACTGCGTTTACTCGTATTCCGAATGGCAGCAACTCAACAGCCCATTCTCTTGTCAACGCATTTCTTCCTCCATTTGATGCGGCATATGCTGATGTTCCACCTTGACCAGTTTCTGCTACTTTTGAACCAATATTAACAATGGAACCTTTTGTCTTAATTAAATAGGGTAAGCAAGCCTGCGCCAATAAATAATAGTGAATTAAATTAGAATGTAATGATTGAAGGAATTTCTCATAGGTGCCATTAGCTAAGCCTACTCCATCGTTAACTCCTGCATTGT
>Ga0114958_10000354_pt1 | contig 39855 bp, 35 predicted proteins | sample C_130208_EF_Meta_FD_89577 | JGI IMG/M metagenome (GOLD analysis project Ga0114958, IMG submission 89577) | Freshwater microbial communities from Lake Croche, Canada to study carbon cycling - C_130208_EF_MetaG | ecosystem: Environmental > Aquatic > Freshwater > Lake | place: Lake Croche, Canada... | reverse complement strand
GTCCACGATGTTGGCGAGGACGCGGGGCGTGGGCATCATGAAGGTGGCGTCCTTCATGTGGTGGCTGTAGGTGCTGCCACCCTCGCCGCTGGCGGTCTGGCCGATGGTCTTGATGAAGGGAAAGGCGTGATCCCGCACGGTGGAGAACATTTCCTCGGGAGAGGTTTCCTTGAAGCGGGACCAGCGGAGCTTGTCCTGCTTCGGGGTGAAGATGGGCTCCTCGATGGGTTGCTTGAGGCGGTTGGCCTTGTTTTCCTTGAGGGTGTGGATCTCGTCCAGGCGCTTGATGAAGAGCAGGTAGGTGAGCTGCTCGATGATGGTGAGGGGATTGGAGATGCCGCCGGACCACAGGGTGTCCCAGATGCGGTCGACTTTGGATTTGATTTCGCCAGTGATCATTGGATGAAGGCAGGTCTAGCAGGGCGGTCTTTCTGAGTCGATGCGCGATTTGGGTGAATTTGCCTGCGGCATGGAGCGGATGGCGTTCAACGTTCTTTTTGCTTCTCCACTTGGTCCGAATGAGTTCAAGGAGGGGATTCCCCGGGACAAGATCCCAAGGCCAAGCTAGCCACCGAGATAGTTGCTGGAGGACTTGATCGGGGTGACGTATCTACGCGGGAATTCTCCGGAATTGCGGTGCGGTCTTGCGCGACTCGCCTTCAGCGCCTGCCAGTTCCTTCAAATGCCCCGGAAGAGTGAAATCGGGCCTGGAGGCAAGGTCCTTGAAATCTCGGAGCCATGCACCGGCGCGGCGTTCGAGATTCGGGCGGTCGCGGCGGAAGCGGGTGCTTTGCGGCGGGCGGGCGGCGATGTCGTCGGCGTGGTTTGCGCGCAGTTGAGTCAGGCCGCCGCGCTGGCCAACACCGGCGTTCTGGCGCAAAGCGTCAACTACGCCGTGAAGAGCAGCTACCTGCTCAGCTTCCTCGAAGCCGTCCCGGAGGTCGGCGCAGGGATGGTCGACGCGAAGACCCGCGACCAGAAGTTCGAGGCCGTGGTGGACGACGTGAAGAAGGCGGCGGTGCTGATCATCGGTTACTGATGGCAGGGGACTGTTAGGAAAGCGCCGCTAGCTTTCCGCCAGAGGCACGCTAGCTTGTCGTGAGCGATCTGGAGCCCCATCACTCGCCAAGTGCGAACCAAAGAGCCGGTGGCCGCACCTGATGGTGGGGTAATGGTGGTTTTTTAAGGGGAATCCGGTAAACCGTTGCTGCAAAAAAGCGAGATCTCTTGTCTCTTATTGAGCTGAGGAAATCGGCATCCACGTCCACGCCGACGAGCAGCGTGCGCCGCAGGAAGCGGAATAACTCGAAACGCTCACCGAGGTGGCCAGTGCGGAGCTGGGTCACGTTCTCGCGGCCAATCAGCGCTTGCAGGACGATGCCATACTGGGATTTTCCACGCCCCGGCTCGCCGCTTTCAGTGCGGGATCAATGTGTTCGGCGCGGGTTTCGGCTTCGTTCATGGCGTTTTCAAAGAATATCGTCCGGTCTTCTTTCCACCGACTTTTTCCACCAATCCGGCGTCCAGCAGCGGACGCAGCAGATCCATCGCGCCCTGTCTGGAAACCGCGAGCATCTCCCAGAGCTCGGCGGGTGAGAGGCTGCCGTGGTCGCGCAGCAGGTTGAGCAGCAATTCCTGTTTGGGCCGCAGCACGAGTTTCTCCGGCGATTTGACGTTGTAGGTCTGCACCCGCAACCACACTTGTTCCAGCGTCTGACGCACACCCTCGGCACAATACTCCAGCCAATCCGTTAGATCCTCGCCTGCCACGCGCACGGCGTCCAGCGCGGCGTAGTAGCCCGGGCGGTCTTCCCAATAGTATTCATCCACGGAGAAAATGTGATGACTGTCGAATCCGCGCCGGTAGAGTTCCCACAGGGCCAGCGCACGGCCCGTTCTGCCATTGCCATCGGCGAAGGGGTGGATGTGCTCGAACCGGTAGTGCAGGATCGCGGAGCTGAGTACCGGAGAAAGCTCCGTGGCTTGCTTGTTCCACCAGTCCAGCAGTTCAAACATCAACCCCGATACATCGGCAGCGGCGGGCGGGAAATGCCTGCCCACCCGGACTTGCATCGTCCGGTAGCTGCCCGCCGTGCCCTGATCCATCACGCTGTCCGCCAGAATCCGGTGCAGCTCAAACAAGTCCTCGTGGCGGAGGGTCTTCTTCTTGGCCTGCTTCTCCACGTAACGCAGGCCCGCGAAATAATTCAGCACCTCGCGGCTCGAACGCGTGTTGGAGGCGACGAGTTCGCGCCCTTCTTCCAAGGCTCTCACCTGCTCCAGCGTCAGCGGATTGCCTTCGATGGCGGTGGAGGCGTGGCCGTTGCGGGTGCGCGTGTCCTTTTGCAGCGCGGGAATCCACGAAAGCGCCACCGCAGCCCCCAGTATCCGCTCCCGCAAGGCGGCTATCCCCTCCACCAGCGAAAGCAGGCGGGGGCTGATCGTGAATTGTGGTTCATAGGCCATGCCGATAAGTCAAGCGTAAGTCAATCCATGAGTCAAGCCGTCACAATGCCCCGCTGAACGCCTGGTGCAGCAGCGACTTCTTCAACGCTTCCAGCGCCGCGAGCTTGCGCTGGTAGATGGCAATGAAAACCGATCACCACATCATCACCCACAAGAGCCACGCCCGGCCATGCGTTCCAGTGCCGGGCAGTCACGGCGCATGCGCCGTCGATGGGTTTTTACAGGCCGCCAGCCAGACCGCTAGATTCCCCATGGAGGCGAGGCGTGCCGAGACTGCGGGGCAGCTGGCCGTATGATTAAATAAGATTGCGGGTTGGGCGTCACGCGATATTCTTCTCTCAACTTACCCATCCCATGCGTCTCACTTCATTGATTTGTCTGTCGGCTTTGCTGAGCTCGCCCTTGGTCCGCGCCGCCGCTCCGCTCGTCAAGAGCGGCGAAACCATCGCCTTCATGGGCGATTCGATCACCCAGCAGGGGGCCGATTCCTCGAGCGGATATGTCCACCTGGTCGAAAGCGGCCTCGCCGCCAATGCGATCCCGGTCCAGATCATCCCGGCAGGCATCAGCGGCCACAAATCCAACCAAATGCGCGCCCGGCTCGAGTCCGACGTGCTCAACAAGAAACCCAACTGGATGACGTTGAGCTGCGGCGTCAATGACGTCTGGCACGGTAAGAATGGCGTGCCCTTGGAGGATTACAAAGTGAACATCACCGACATGGTGGACCGCTGCCAGAAGGCGGGCGTGAAAGTCATGATCCTCACCTCGACCCAGATCCAGCTGCCGCTCGACAATCCGAACAATCTGAAACTGGGGCCCTATAACGATTTCCTGCGCGCCTTGGCCAAAGAGCGCCAGCTTCCGCTGGCCGATCTCAATGCCGCCATGGCCGCCGAACAAGAAGCGCTCAAGGCGGCCGGCAAAACCACCTCGCTCACCAGCGACGGGGTGCATATGAGTTATCTCGGCAACATGATGATGGCACGCGGCGTCCTGCGCGCGTTCGGCTTGGACGACGCGCAACTCGCGACGGCGACCCAGAAGTGGCTGACGATAGCGGATGCCGTGGCGGTGCAAGCCAAGTGCAGGATCAGCCTGGGCGACATGGACAGGCTGGAAGCGCTGGCGCTGAGTCGCAAGCAATCCACCCATGCCATGCTGGAGGAACTCTTTAGCGTCGCCATGAAGAATGCTCTGGGCAAGCCCGCGAAGTAAGCGCCGCACCGGGCTGGCTTGCCATGCAGGACCCGCGCTTTTCCGCTACCGGCAAATGTTCGCCAGCATGGCCGATCCGATCGACGTGGCCACCGTCTCCACGCCCGACCACATGCATGTTTCCATCGCCGTGGAGGCGCTCAAACATGGCGAGCGAGTGAGGGTGAACCCAGCGCTGTGCAACCCTCTCTGGGATGCCCGCGCGCTGGCCCACTAGGTGGATGCGTGGCCATTCCCGGGTTGATGGCGACACCTGATGTCCTCGCCGGCTCCGGCGAGGATGATGTCGGCCACTTTGGCGCGGATGGTCGGATCGGTCGGCGGCACGGGGCCGCCCCGGCGCTCGCCTTCGAGCCAACATTCGTCGCGGACAATCCGCTCCACTTCGGGCAGTTCTTCAAGGATGAACTCTGACAGGGAACTCATAACATCAAGGGGCAGATCGTTGCTTGGCCCGAGGCTATGTGGGGTTCCGGGGATTGTAAATCCGTGCCTGCGACATGCGCATATAGGGGTTTGCGCTTACGGCCGCTGTGCAGAGGAGGCGGCCCACTCCGGCAAGAGCGGACCCTGTGAGCGCCCTGTGGCGCTTGTTCCTGGATATTCCTTCCGCACGACGACCGGGGTGTCGTCGCTCCGTGCGCGGCAAATCAATGGTCGAGCTTCAACTTCTTGAGTTTCGGCTCGATGACGAATTTGCAATAGGAATTCTTCGACTTGTTAGCGAAGTAGTAGTTCAGGTGGTCCTTGGGGGCTGGATAGAACTCGGCCGCCTGGGTGATCTCGGTGACGACGGGTTTTTTGCAATCCGTGGCGGCAGCGGCTTTGGAGGCCTCGGCGGTTTTTTTCTGGGCGTCGGAATGATAGAAGATCACCGAGCGGTATTGGGTGCCGATGTCGTTGCCCTGGCGGTTGAGGGTGGTTGGGTCATGCAGGTTCCAGAACCACGAGAGGATTTTGGCATAGGAGATTTTTTGCGGGTCGAAGACGACCTGGACGACTTCGGCGTGGCCGGTGTGGCCGGTGCAGACTTGGGGGTAGCTGGGGTTGGGCACGCTGCCGCCCATGAAGCCAGGGGTGGCCGAATACACGCCCGCCAGATGGCTGTAGGCGGCTTCGGCGCACCAGTAACAACCGACCCCGAGGGTGGCGGTTTGGGCGTCGGCGGGCACTGGCGGCAGTGGGGCGGGTGGGTCTGACATGGTGGTTTTTTCGGTGTTGCAGGAGGCGATGAGCGGCAGCAGGGCAAGGACAAGGCGTTTCATGGGGGTAGGGTAGCAGGGATTGGGTAAATTGCCAGGCTGGGTGAATGTCGTGTGGCGCGGCTCGAGGACAGAGGCGGGGGCTTGGCGTCTGTGCTCTGAGCTCTCACCACTCGATGCCCAAGCCTTCCTCGGGGATGAGGATTTGGTCGCTGATGCCGAGGCGGGCGGCTTCGGCGAGCAGGCGGCCGAGGGGTTCATCGTGCGGTTCGTTGCCTAACGGGAAGGTGCCGTAGTGCATGGGGATGAGGATTTTGGCGCCGAGATCGATGAAGGCGCGGACGGCTTCCTCGGGGTTCATGTGGACGTCGCGGCCGCTGGGCGAGTCGTAGGCACCGATGGGCATCAGGGCGATGTCGATGGCGTATTTGCGCCCGATTTCGTGGAAGCCTTCAAAGTAGGCGCTGTCCCCGCAGTGGAAGACACTCTTGCCGTCGGCACGCATGATGTAGCCGCCGAAATCGCGGTGGGTATCATGCAGGAAGCGCGCGCCCCAATGGTGCGAGGGCGTGTGGATGATTTCGAGGGAGCCGAAGCGCAGCTCGTCCCAAACCTTCATTTCGAAGGTGGCGGGGAAGCCGAGTCGTTTGACCAGTGAACGACTGCCCTGCGGGACGATGATGCCCTGGCTGGCCTTGAGGATGCGCAAGCTCGGTTTGTGGAGGTGGTCGAAGTGGGCGTGGGTGACCAACACCAGATCGACTTCCGGCACATCCAGCAGGTTGAGTCCCGGTTGACGGCGGCGTTTGACCGGGCCATGCCAATGCGCCCAATTGGGATCGACGATCACCGAGTGGCCGGCGAATTGCAGGAAAAACGAGGCATGACCGATCCAAGTGACGCGCATGGTGCCGGCCTCGGGTGGAGCGAGCACCGGTTCGAGGGTGTCACCGGCGGTGCGCCGGAACATGCCGGGCACGATACGGTGGCGGAGGAAGCGCAGATTGCGAGCCGGCCAGCCTTTATGGGGCAGGAGGCCGGAGTAGCGGGCGGTAAGCCGGCTGTGCGGAGGTGGCTGATCAGATTTCAAGGTGTGGCGAATCTCAGCAGAGGTGGTGCCGCATTGACGCGCAATCCTCGGGCATTGCAAGTCATTCCATGGGATCGGTGTCAGCGGGTGGGGGCCGGTGTTGGGAGTAGTGGCGGGCGAGGGCTTGGGTCAGGGCATTGGCATATTCGCGGAAGATGGAAGGTTGGAGTTTGCCGCTGATTTCGCGCAGGCCGTCGTAATCGCCGGCCTGGAGACGCGGGTAGTCGGTGGTGGAGTTCATGACATAGGGTTCCATGAACAGCACGGGACAATCATAGAGGCGGTTGGCCAGCAGGTTGCGCGCCCACAGGTAAGGGTGGCCGTTGACGCGCCGGGCGGTGCTGGAACCGGCCGGATAGACCATGGGCGGCAGGTGGGTGAGGGCGGCAAAGGTGTCGGCGACGCTGGCGCCGACGAAGGCTTCCTCCTCGTGGGTGCGGCGCAGCAGTTTTTCTAACAATGCGAAGCGCTGGTCGGCGAGGGCGACTTCCGCGTCGGTGTAGGCACCATTGAGGAGCAGGTGGAGGTGGTTGCGGTGGACGAGGGTGGGATGGTCGGGATTGCCCCACTCGTCGGCATCGAAATGGAGGCAGAGCGCGAGGTCGGGTTTGAGGGAATGGTTGACGAGTTGGGCGCGGGCGTGGATCTCGGCGGTGCGGTAGCACAGGCGGTCGGCGGTTTTTTGCACGGCCGCGGGGGTGGCCGCGGGGTCGCGGGAATCGCGGGCGATGGCGAGCAGCGCCGCCGGGCGCAACGGGGTGACGGGCGCGTTTTTCGAGCGGACCAGGGAAACGGTGGCGCCGAGGGCTTCGAGGCGCGGTTTGAGGAGTCGCGCCACGGTGAGAGTCAGGTTGCCCTCGCAGATGGGAGTGCCGTCGTCGGCGACGAACCAGCGTTGCTCGACCTTGGCCCAGTGGCCGCCGATGTGGCCTGGATCGATGGCGAGGCGCAGTCCTGCGAGTGGTTGGGAGGGAGGCGCGGGCGGCAGATCGGCGGTGGCCTGCCACTGGCGCGGGGTGGGGGTGGTGTGACCGGGGGTGGCGAAGCGCAGGTGAAAAACCTGGGCGTCGGTGGGATTGCCGGTATGGATCCGGGCTTCGATGTCATCGATGGCGATGAATTGTTGCCAGGCGCTGCCGGTGGTGAAAACCGTGGTGAGGAGACGTTCAAAATCCGCTCGGGTGATGGTGGATTGGAAGGCCTCGAGTGACTTCCAGTCGGGGATTTCAGCCAGCTCGGACAGGGTGGGGGAGGCGGTGGGGGAGGCATGGGGCAAGTTCGCGGCGGGTGGAGCGGAGGCTGGCCGCCACAGCAGCAGGCCCGCGGCGATTCCGGCCAGGACGAGAGCGAGAGCCCGTGGCAGGAAGCGTTTGAAGGATGGGGTCATGCGGGAAATTGGATTGTCGGCGGGCGGTGAGTGTGGATGCTGGCCACGGGAATTCATTATAGACCCAATCCTTTGCCATGTCTGCGATCCGTATTTTATTTCTCGGTGATATTGTCGGCGAACCCGGGCGCAAAGCCGTGATTGAGCAGCTGCCGCTGCTCAAACAGATGGAATCGCTCGATTTTATCATCGTCAACGGCGAAAATTCCGCGGGCGGGCGGGGGATTACGCCCAAGATCGCCATCGATTTGCTGCGCGCGGGCGCGGCGGTCATCACCACCGGCGACCATGTGTGGGATCAGGAGGAAATCGTGAATTATTTTCCGACCGAGCCGCGCTTGCTGCGGCCGCTCAACTATCCGGAGGGGACGCCGGGCAACGGCAGCGTGGTGTTGGAAACCGCCAAGGGGCGGATCGCGGTGATGCAAGTGCAGGGCCGCTCGTTCATCCAGCCGCCCTTGGAAAATCCCTTCATCGCCGCAGAAAACGAGGCGGCCCGGCTGCGGGCCGACGGCGTGGCGGTCATCGTGGTGGACATGCACGCGGAAACCACCAGCGAGAAGATCGCGATGGGGCGCTCGCTCGACGGCAAAGTCTCGGCGGTGCTCGGCACCCACACTCATGTCCAGACGGCTGACGAAACGATTTTTCCCGGCGGCACCGGCTATCTGACCGACGCGGGGATGTGCGGCCCGGAGGAATCCGTGCTCGGGCGCAACATCGAGTCGGTGGTCTGGCGGTTCAAGAGCGCGATGCCGACCCGCTTCCCGGTTGCCAAAGGCCCGGTGCGGCTGTGCGGTGCCATCGTGGATATCGATACGGAAACCGGGGCGTGCTTGGCCATCAAGCGGCTGTCACTCCTGCTTCCCGAAACCCCAGCGGTGCCGCCGGTAGGCGCGGCCTGAGGCCACCGCTCATGATGAACGCGACCGGTTGGCGGCTCGAATCGAGAGGCTGGCGGCCAGGGGGCAGATGAGCATGCGCCACTCTTTGCTCGCAATGGAACCCGCGCGCGCCGGGTGTAGAACCCGAGTCCCTTTGACTGCTCCATGGAGCGCGGGCTTCAGCCCGGCGAGTCTGAACGGGCTGAAGCCCGCGCGGTGTAGCCAAACGGCCAAGTTCCACCCAGTGACACTCCCACCCTCAAACGCTCAATTACAAAGGGCCGGCCCAGAGTGGAGAAGCCTCAAGACCCGGGCGGCCGCCTGATCCCCGCGGGTGTTTCGGGGATTGCGCTTTGGCTAGAATTCGCGATGCTGGAAGTGTGACATGGCGGTTCACCTTCAGGATTCTGGCACAGGCCGGTGGCGCGTGGGCGGCAGCGGCGTTGTGGGGGTGCGCCCCCGACTACACGACGGTATCCTATCCGAATGCCGCCGCGGTGAAGGGTGAAACCTTCGGTTATCGAAAATGGATATCGCCAACCACCAAGCCGGATGTGCTGCTTATCGGCATCCATGGGTTCTGTGGGGCGTCGATTGATTACACTAACCTGGGCAACCATCTGTTGGAGCACCAGCCGAAGACCGGGCTGTATGCCTATGAAGTGCGCGGGCAGGGCAGCGATCCGATCCGCGAGCGGCGCGGTGACATTGGGGATCCCAAGGACTGGTATCAGGATTTGTTCGCCTTCACCCAGCTGGTGCAGGAACGACACCCGAAAGCCAAGATCGTCTGGTTTGGCGAGAGTATGGGGGCGCTGATCGCGGCTCACGCCTGGCGCGAGGCACCGCGCGGCCACCCGCCGTGTGACGGGTTGGTGCTGTCGTCGCCGATCGTGCGCTTCCGGGATGAGATTCCTGCCTGGACGCCGGGATTGGTGCAGGTGGCGGCCACCACCTTGCCGTTGGCGCGGGTGTCGCTCGACACGCTGGCCGGCGGGCAGGACGTCCAGATGACCCAGCAATCGCACCACGCCGCGCAGGTGAAAAAAAACCCGTATCACATCGAGCAATACACGCTGCGCCTGATTGGTTCGCTGGCGCAGTTGATCGGCGGGATGAACGATTGCGCGACGACATGCGAGTCGCCGGTACTGGTTTTGCACGGCGGTAAGGATTTTTTCAACAACGACTCGGATGTCCGGGGGTTTGTGGGGCGCATCCCCATCTGGACTTCCAAAACCTATCGGAATTACCCCGATGCCTACCACCTGCTGATGTATGACGAGAAGAAGGAGGTGGTTTTCACCGATCTCGAGCGCTGGTTGGACCGCTTGCGCTGGCATCGCTTCAAAAATTAATCGTCGGATTGGCAGGATTCGTCTTGACGGGTGGGATGGCTCGGCCATCCTTCGCGCCCCGCAACCCCACACAATTTTACCATGGCCCGCATTTGCAGTATTCGAGGAACCCGCGTCCGCTCCGGCGGCAGAATCCACCGGTCTGGTTTGGCCAAGAAGAAGGGCGGTATCGGCCGCCACGTCACCAAGCGCGTACTGCGCACCGTGTCGCCCAACCTTCAGGTCAAGCGCATCTGGGTGCCCGAGCTTGCCACCTACGTGCGCCTCAAGCTGAGCTGCCGCGCGCTCAAGACGATCAATAAGAACGGCGCGTTCGTCACGCTCAAGAAGGCTGGCATCCTCTGAGGATCGGCCATATTCCCTTTGCGCGTCAAGGTTTCATGACGTTCAGCCCGATGGGAACATCGGGCTTTTTTTTGGCGGTCGGCTCATGCCGTCCCACCCCATTCATGCGACGGCCTAGCGATTCGGACTGAGGGAGAAGAATCTCAAAGTCCAAGGGCGAAGGTCAGCTCTGAATTCGCGGGGCTTGGACCTTGGACTTTCAGACCTTCGACTTTTAGACTCATCGCCCAGCGAACCGTCGAGTCGCATGAATCGTTGGAAGTGGCATCAGCCGTTTGAATGGGCTCAGCCGATGACGCACGGTACCAGCACGCCGTCGCTCATGCCGTGGATTTTCTTTTTGTCCGCCGGCACAATCGTGGCGAGGCAACCGCCGAAGGTGGTGGTGCCGGCTTCATCGGTGAAGAAATATGGGCACAAGCGGACCCGGCCCTGCATCATTTCCACCGACCCGTCGTCGCGGAAAACCGGGTGGGTGATGCGGCGGCCTTCGCGGAATTCCTGGAGCAGCCACGGTTGCGTGGCGGACTGGTCGAGCGCCGTGTGCAGCCGCGCCGCCCAATCCGGGGCTGGCAGGTCATGGCCGATGAACACGCCGCGTGCGCCCCAGGCCGTCTCATGGAAACCACTGACTTTGAGTGCCAACTGCCGGTCCTTTTGACTGAAGCGCGCGACATCCTCCCAGGAATGCGCGTTGAGCCGGGGCAGCGCCGCGTGCGGCGGCAACGGCGTGGGATCGACTACCCAGCCGAAGGGCACCAACTCATGCAACCGCTGGAGGTGGTTACCGCGCAACGACTGCTCCCAGATGCGTTTGAGCGCCGGCGACCACAGCAGCGCCAGCCACAGCTTGTCTTCCAAGTGCGGCTTGAACGGCGGCGTGAGCGAAATCTCGCCGGCCGCGGCACTCGCCGCGAGTTGCCTCACGCACGGCACCGACCGCCAGTCGAAGAGCTCGAAAAACCGATACAGCGCTTGGCCGTCGGGTTGATAGGATTCCGCCGCCGCCACCTGCCAGGCCGCGCCGAGCTGGGCGGTGAGCCACGCCATTTCCGGCTGATAGTCGGCGGCCTCCTTGGAAACCAGCACCGTGCCGCCAGCGGGCAGCAACGACCTGAAGCCGTCGAGCATGCCGTTGGGGCCGCCGAGCACGTCGAACCCTGCCTGAGAATACATGCGTGACAGCCAGGCGGTCACGCCGATGCCCCCGGGCACGCTGTCCAGCTCGGTCAGCGCGAAGCCCGTCTCCGTGAGGATCAAATCCGGCCGGATCACCCGCGGCAATTGCCCTGCCGTCGCTGGCGCGCGCTGGAGGTCGACGAGCCACTCGGGCTTCCCCCGGTCGAGCCACTCGGCCAGCCATCCCGGCAGCTTGCCTGCGGCGCTGCGCCGATAGAGTGCATCGCAGGTTTGCTGGAATTTCGCGAGCGGGTGGCCCAGTTCCATCATCGCGTGTGCTTGCGCGTGGCTGAGCTTGAGCGGTTCGGGCGACCCGCGCCACGCGCCGCCGCCAAACAACCCGCCCTCCGGCAGCCCATCGCGCAATTCATCAAGACTCATTCCCATCGCGCGCCGAACTTCCACCCCATCGGCCCGCTTGCCAAGCGGGATTCTCGCGCGAATTTGCAAATCGACTGGCAAATGCTGGGAATTGTATTTGAATCCGTACATGATCTTTCGCCGCTTGCCCGCGCTTCTGGCCGTCGTTCTCTGCCTGCAGGGGCAAGCGCGCGGCAGCGAGCCGCCCGAGTCACCCCAGATCCTTGAGGGGCGGCGGGTGATTTTCCGCCTCAAGGCCCCGGAAGCCGAGTCGGTCCAGTTGAAGGGCATCCACCGCACCCTCTTGGACATGAAGCGCGGGCGGCATGGCATCTGGTCGGTGACGGTCGGCCCGATGGATCCGGGGATCTATGAATACAGCTTCATGGTCGATGAGGAGCAGATGATCGACCCGTCGAACCCATCGATCAAACCCGAGCTCAATCCGGATATCAGTCTGCTGGAAATCACCACCGACACGCCGTTGTTTTACCAATGGCGGGATGTCCCTCATGGCACGGTCCACCTCCACAGTTATTTTTCCCAATCCCTCAAGCGGCTGCGGCGCGTGCGCGTTTACACCCCGCCGGGCTATGAGCACCACCCAGCAGGCAAGTATCCGGTTCTCTATCTGTTCCATGGCACCGGAGACACGGAGGCCACCTGGACGGAGTTCGGGCGCGCCCATCTGATTCTCGACAACCTGCTCGCCGAGGGCAAAACCGCGCCAATGCTGTTAGTGATGCCGGACGGCCACGCCGACCTGCAAGAGGAAGAAGGCGATCACAAGGCGAATTTCGTCAAGTTCGAGGCGGATCTGCTCGGCTCGGTGCTGCCGCTGGTGGACGGGTGCTATCGCACCATCGCCAGTCCGGAGGGCCGCGCGATCAACGGGCTCTCCATGGGCGGCATGCAATCCTTGGACATCGGCATCAATCATCCCGACTTGTTCGCCTACATCGGCGGCATGAGCGCCTATGTCCCGGACGCGGAAGACCTGTTGCGCCCAGGGTTTCATAACCCGCATGGCAACGACGAAATCAAGTTGTTATGGGTCCAAATCGGCAAGGACGACTTCCTGCTCAAGGAGGCGGAGAAATTTCACGCGTTGCTCACCAAGCACGGCCTGCGCACCCAGTGGACGCTCACCGCAGGTGGGCACGAATGGCCGGTGTGGCGCCAGTATTTGCGCGATTTTGCTCCCTTGGTCTTCCGTCCGGAGCGCGCGCCAGCGCCAGCGCCATAGGCCACCGCCGGAGGAGGGCAGGACAAAAAACCCATCCTCGACATGAAGAGTCCACCGTGGGCACTCCAGGAGCGATATCTGATCGCCCTGGTCCATGAGGGGACCCTGCCAGCGATTCTCGCGTTTCATGGGCTTGGGCGGACGGATTCCGCCACCCCGTGATTTTTGGGTTCCGCATTCCCGCCGTGTTGTGCGGCGGGATCAATTTGGCTCGACGCAAACCCGAAATTGCCGCATGCGTTGAAACAAGCACTTGCACATGCCCCATAACGATGGGACTCGTTCTAGGCGCTGTCCTCCAACCCTGTGTCTGTTCGTTCTCATGCGTGAATCCCTCATGGTCATCGGCCTTCTTGTGCTGGCGGTGGCACTGCGCGCCGCGCACGCCACCGGCCTGCGCAAACTCGGGGCCTTCACCTTTCTCGCCGCCAGTTTCTGCCTGCTGTATTTCCTCACCGGCAGCGTGCTCGGCGGGTTGGTCGGGGCGGTGCTTTGGTTGTTTTTACCCTGGATCGAGTTGCTCACCCGCATCCGGCGGCTGCGCCTGCCCCTCGACAACCGTCTGAGCCAGCAGCCCATCCCCAATCCGGCGTTTTTCCCCAACGCGACGGAGGCCGCCGCCGCCATGGAGGCCGCTGGCTTCGAACACGTCTCGGATTGCGGCTGGGAATGGGACGGCATGCGGCAGTTTTTTCGCCTGTTCTGGCACCCGGAGGAGCGCGCGGTCGCCGCGGTTTGCCTGTGCGAACAAAGCGACGTCGCCTTCGCCTTCATTTCCATCACCTCTCACGACGGCACCGGCAACATCTGGCGCACCACGAATTTTCCGTTTGCCGCGACCCTGCTCTGCCCGCCCGAGGTGAGTTGGAACCACGTGCCGTGCGGTCGGAATTGCTTCCACCAAATCCTGCGCGACCACCGCGCGTATCTCGGCCGCGAGCAGGTTCCCGTGGACCATCTGCGGATGCCCAATCCGGAAGAAATCGAGGATTCCATCGGGCGCGAGATGCGCAACCAGGTCGCTCACAACCTCGCCAGCGGCATCATCCGCCTCACCGGCGACGGCCACTTCCAGTATTCCAAGCGTGGCTTGTTGTTCCTCTGGGGCCAGTTCCTCAAGGACATGGTCAGGTTGTGTTAGATCGCGGTGCTCAGCCGGGAATCACCCCCGCGAGCAGCAGCCCGCCGACCACCACCCCGAGCGCGATCCGGTACCACCCGAAAACCGAGAGCCCGTGGCTTTGGAGGTAGGACACCAGCCATTTGACCGCAAGCGCTGCGGCGGCCGCTGCGGCGACGATGCCAATGAGCATCGGGGTGATGCCGTATTGGTGAATCATGAGATGGGTGCCGCCAAAGCGCGTGTTGTAGTCCGGGCCGAAGTCCGCGACCTTGTCCGCCGCCTCCTTGAACGTGGCCGCGGTGAGCGTGAGTACACCTAACAGGAATGAGTACTCCACCGCCGCGCTCACCGACAGCCCGACGAGGAGCCCGCCGCAAATGGTCATCAGGCTGCGGCTGGTGCCCGGGCACATGGCCACGCACTGGAGCAGGCCGATGATCACGGCGAGTTGCCAGGTCAGGTGCTCGAGATCCACGCCGCCGCCACGCGGCGGGGTTTTGCGCCGCCACCAGGCGGTCACCAGGATGGCGATGCCGCCGATGACCCAGGCGCTGATGACCGGCCACATGCCAAACAGGTGCGCCTTGAGCCAGTGGCTGATCAACAGCCCGATCACCGCGGCGGGGAGAAAGCCGGCGAGGATGGCGATGCCGAGTTTCAGGCCCTGCGCATCTTTGCCGAGCACGCCGCGGATCATCTGGAGCACGCGCGGCCAATACAACCCGAGCACCGCCAGGATCGCGCCGCCTTGGATGCACACCGCGAAGGCGTCCGCCGCCGCCTTGGCTTGGGAGCCGACCGGCCCGCCAATGCCCATGAAATGCTGAGCGACTAACAAATGACCGGTCGAGCTGACCGGGAGGTATTCGGTGATCCCTTCGATCACGCCGAGGATGAATGCTTGCCAAGGTTCCATGGATTCGGGGCGCACTCTGCGAGCCGTACGCCGTGGCGGCAAGCCAATTGCGGCGCAGTTCGCTGGCGTGTCCGGGATGCACGGCAAGCCTCACTGGGAAAATGGAAGGGGGAGGGATTGCTCGCAGCTGCGTGGAGGGGGTGGAAACTGAGCGGCAGGAGGTGTGATGGTCTGCGGTGGTGCGGATCCCCGAGGTGGGTATCATTTCATGGGTGGCATCGCAAATCGCCTGGCTCTGCCCGTGGCGACGTCGCACGGGTGGAGTTCATACGAACACTTTGGGTTTGACCTTGCGTCTCGGCGGGTGCATGGGTTTGGCTGTGGAACGACCGCTGACCGCCTTGTTCGTCGATTGCGATTCCTATTTCGCATCGGTCGAGCAGCACCTCGATCCCGCCCTGCGTGGTCGCCCGGTGGGCGTGGCGCCGGTGATGGCGGAGACCTCGTGCTGCATTGCAGCGAGTTACGAGGCCAAGGCCTTTGGCGTCAAAACCGGCACCCGCATCAGCGACGCGCGGATCCTGTGCCCCGGCATTGTCATCGTCGAATCCAAGCCGTCGGAATACGTCCGCCACCACCACCGGATCGTGGAGGCCGTCGAGGACTGCATCCACGTCGAGGCGGTCCTGAGCATCGACGAGATGTGGGCCTGGCTGCCCTACAACCTGCGCGAGCCTGCCACCGTGGAGGCCATCGGCAGGCGGATCAAGGAAACCGTGGCGCGGGATGTGTCGCCGGTCATCCAGGTGAGCGTCGGGGCCGGTCCCAACCAATACCTGGCGAAGATGGCCAGCAAGATGCGCAAGCCCAACGGGTTGTTCCTCCTCGAACATGGGCAGCTGCCCGACATCCTGCACCCGCTCAAGCTGCGGGACTTCACCGGCATCGGCAGCAGGATGGAGACCCGCTTGTTTGCTGCGGGGATCTACACGGTGGAATCGCTGTGCGCGGCACCCAAGCACGTCCTGCGTCATGTGTGGGGCGGCGTGATGGGTGAGCGCTTGTGGCACCTGCTGCGCGGCGATGAAATCCCGGATCTGCCAACGTCCAGGAAATCCCTGGGCCACAGCCATGTGCTGCCGCCGGACAGTCGGCCGCCGGAGCGCGCTTGGCCGATTCTCTGCAAGCTGTTACATAAGGCGTGCGAGCGCCTACGCTTCGAGGGTTTGTTGGCCGGGGCGATCACCATCCAACTTGCTTTCCTCCGCGGCGAATCGTGGGCGGCGGAGACCCACACGGCCGAGACCGACTCGACGGTCGCCCTGATGCGTCTGCTCGACCCGCTGTGGAAAGGGCGGCCGGAACCACGCCGCCCGATCCTGCAGGTGGGCGTGTTGCTCACCCACCTGTGCGAGCACGGCAATTACACGCCGGAGTTGTTTGAGATGGCCACTGCCACCACGCCCGCCCTGGATGTCGAGAAGCACCAGCGCCTGGATGCCGCCCTCGACAAGCTGCGAGCCCGCTACGGGCGCAAGGTGATCTATTATGGGAGTGTGCAGGAGAGCCGGGACGAAGCGCCCATGCGCATCAGCTTCACACACATCCCGGAATTGGGTCTGGAACAGGATTGAGACCCCTTCTCAGAAATTAGGTCACCAAATGGCAAGCCGAGTCATGAGTCGAAAGTGGCAGGTCTGAAAGTCCAAAGTCGAAGCACCGCGCATGCTGAGCCAACCTTCAACTTTGAGACTCTTCCGTCACCCTGACCCACGGTGCGATGACGCTCCCGGCCGGCACGCCGGCGGGTGGTCCCGGTCACGCCGGGGCGCGCTGGGTGAGGTGGATGGCGGTGGCGAATTTCTGGCAGGTTTCGAGCAGTGCGGGCTCGGATTGGATTTCCTGGAGCGACCATGGCAGGCGGAAGCTCCAGTTGTGGCCGCCGGACGAGCCGGGGTGGTTGATGCGCACGTCGAGGCTGAAGAGTTCGGTGATCATCACCGAGGCGTAGCGGGAGCGCGACGCAAACAGGCCCTTGATCAGGCGCAGGCGGATGCCCTCGGTGTAGGCCGGCCACGGGCCGTGGTCGGGAAGCGGGATGTCGGCAAATTCGGATAGAATGCGCAGCGTGTGGTGGGCGCCTTGGACCTGCCAGCCGGACTGCTCGCTCGGGTGGTCCTGGTGCTGTTGGATGGCGTGCAGGCAGCCGCGCCAGATGCCATTGACCGGATCGTGGTCGTGGGTCGAGTAGGTGGCAAACGAATGTTCCGGGAAGCGCGAGCCGGGGGTGGGCGAGCCGTGCTCGTTGCAATCCCAGTGCGGAATGCGGAAGCCGGCGATGCCGAGGTGGGCGAGGTGCGGGCGGACGTAATCGGGCACCCAGCCGAGGTCCTCGGCGATGACTTCGGCGTGCGGCGCGGCTTTGAGAATCGCACGCAGCCGGACGTCGCCATCGGCGCGGTTGGCCGCTTTATTGGACGCGGTGTCGTCGGGGCGCAGGAACCAGCGCGGCAGGCGGCCGCCATTGAGCGCGGCGGCCTGCTCATGGGAGAGTCCGAGAAACTCGCGGTTGCGTTCGGGGCGCCACGGGAAGGCGTAGATCCGATAGAACCCGAGGATATGGTCCAAACGGAACATCTGGAAAATCTCGGTGAGACGGGCGATGCGCGTTTGCCACCAGGCGAAGCCGCTGGCTTTCATGTGGTCCCAGCGATACAGCGGGATGCCCCAGTTTTGGCCCCACTGTTGGAAAAACGGATCGCTCTGGCTCAGGCCCTCGGGCGGCGAGCCGCCGCACCAGTCGAGCAGGAATTCCTCGCGGTTGAAAAACACATCGCAGGAATGCCAGCAGATGCCGATAGGCACGTCGCCCATGAGCTTCACCTGGCGGGTGTCGGCGTGAGCCCGCAGCGCGCGCCATTGGCGGAAACACAGCCACTGGACGAAGGCAAAAAAGCCGAACTGCCCGTCGATGGCCGCGGCGTCGTGGCGGCGCAGCTGGGCCAGGTAGTCGCGGGCTTGGTCCGGGGTCTGGCAGTAGGCGGGCCAGTGGTCCCAGGTGAGCGCCTCGCCGTGGTGTTCCATGAGGTAGCGGAACAGGCAGTAGTCATCGAGCCAGTCGGCTTCCTGGTGTTGGAAGCGGGCGAATTCCCCGGCTAACAGCGGGTCGGCCTCCGCGAACTTCGACCACGCCAGCTCCAGCAGCCCGCGCTTGGCCTTTCTAACCGCCGGATAGTCCACCCCTGCCGCGTGCCGCGCCGCGCCGAGTTGGTCGCGGGCCCGGGCAATGTCCGCGGCGGTGAGTCCGGCAATCTCGGCGGGATCCAAAGTCAGATAGACCGGATCAAGCGCGACCGAGGAGATCGCGCTGTACGGGCTTTCCTCCGCGCCGTTCTCGTTGATAGGCAACAGCTGGATGAAACTCACGCCGTGGTCGGCGGCCCAGTCGATCCATTCCCGCATGGCACGGGTGTCGCCGATGCCCAGATCGCCCTCGCGGCGGGGCGAAAACGCGGGGATCATGATGCCTGCCTGGCGAGGTCCGGATGAATGCACACCACAGACTGTGGCACGACCCGCCCGTGCGCAAACCCCGAATGTTCGGGATGCTCAATCGGTGCTTGCCAGACGCCATTATCCTGCTAGCTTTTCAATCACGGACCGGACGCAGTCGTTCGGAACTACCTACGTTAACCACCACATCTACCTACCATTATGAAATTCGCCAAACTTGCCATCCTCGCCGCCGCCGCTTCCATTCTGGCCGTTTCCTGCTGCCCGAATGCCGCTCCGGCTCCGGCACACGTCACGAAATCCTCGAAGTAATTCGACATTCCTCCGCCCGGGCCCTCATCGCGAGGGGCCGGGCGTTTTTGTGTTCGCGCCCAGCGCCACGTAGGGTGCCTCATGGAGTTTCGGCCGCTTGGCCCCGCTGAGGATGCACCCCCACTCCCAGATGCAGGCCACGCTGATGATGGCCACGAAGCCGAGGAACAGCACCACCACCGCGATATCGAGCCGGGCGTGGAACAGGGCGGTGTGCAAGGCCGGGAGCTTGGCGGCAGGCAGGCCCGCGGCTAACTGTTGCTCGAGCCGGCGGATGGCGGGGAGAAACCCGGCGGCCCGCGGCGAGAAAATCTTCATCCACCCGGCCATGAAGGTCACCGTGGTCAGAAACACCAGCGGCACCACCGTGACCCAGCAATAGCGCGTCTTGCCGGACTTGATCAGGAGTGTGGTGCCCAAACAGAAGGCGATCACCGCCAGCAGCTGGTTGGAGATGCCGAAGAGCGGCCACAGGCTTTTGGCGATGCCCTCGGGATCGATCGCTCCCTGATAGAGGAAGAATCCCCACGCGGCCACCAGCAGGCCGGTGGCGGTGATGTTGCCCAGCCAGTTGCCGGTGTGGCCCAGCGGTTTCCACAGCTGCCCTAGCAGGTCCTGCAGGATGAAGCGCCCGACGCGGGTGCCCGCGTCCAGCGTGGTTAGAATGAACAACGCCTCGAACATGATCGCGAAGTGATACCACAGCGAGAGCGCGGTCTTGTCGGGAATGACCCGCGCGAACATCGAGGCCATGCCCACCGCAAAGGTCGGCGCGCCGCCGGTGCGCCCGATCATCGTGGGCTCCCGCAGGTCCGTGGCGAGCTGCTGCATTTCAGCCAGGCTCACCTGATAGACCGGGCCGTAGCCGTTGATTTTCTGAATCTGGGCCGCCACCACCACCGGGTCGCGCGGGTTGACCGGGGAGTTGATGGCGAAGTATTGGCCGGGCGGCAGGGCGCAGGCGGCGATGATGGCCATCAGCGCGACGAGCATCTCGGTGACCATCGCCCCGTAGCCGATGAGGCGGATGTCGCTCTCGCGGCCTAGCAGCTTGGGGGTGGTGCCTGAGGCGATGAGCGCGTGGAACCCGCTGATCGCGCCGCAGGCGATGGTGATGCAGACAAAGGGGAAGACCGGCCCCGGCACCACGAACCCGCTGCCATCGATGAACGGGGTGACCGCGGGCATGTGCAGCGGCGGCATGGCGATGATGATGAACACGCCGAGCACCGCCAGGGTGCCGAGTTTCATGAAGGTGCTCAGGTAGTCGCGCGGAGCCAGCAACAACCATACCGGCAGCACCGAGGCGGCAAAGCCGTAAATCATGATGACCCACGCCAGCGTGGGCGCGTCGAGGCGCAGCGCGTGCTGCCAGCTGGCCGGCAGGTCCTGACCGGCCCAGACGGCCAGCAGCAAGCCGGCCACGCCGATGACCGACACGCCGGTGACGCGCATGGCGCCGGACTTGAGCAGCACGCCCATGACCATGGCCAGCGGGATGGTGGCGGCGATGGTGAAGAGTCCCCACGGGCTTTCGGCCAGGGCTTTGACCACCACCAACCCGAGCACCGCGAGCAGGATGGTCATGATGGCTAAGAGCGAAATCATGGCGATGACGCCGATGACCGGATGGATTTCCTCCTTGAGCATTTGGCCCAGCGACTTGCCATCGCGGCGCATGCTGGCAAACAGCACGATCGAGTCATGCACGCCGCCGCCCAGGGTGGCACCGATGAGAATCCACAAGGTGCCCGGCAGATACCCGAACTGGGCGGCCAGCACTGGACCGACCAACGGGCCGGGGCCGGCGATGGCCGCGAAGTGGTGACCGAAAACCATCCAGCGCGGGGTGGGCACAAAATCCTTGCCATCCGCGCAGGTCACGGCGGCCGGGGCGCGGGTCGTATCGATGGTTAGAACCTTGGCCATCAGCCAGGCGCTGTAAAACCGATAGCTCACCGCGAAGGTGCACACCCCGGCAATCACCAACCACAGCGCGTTGACGGGTTCCTGGCGCTGGAAGGCGGCGACGGCGAGGGCCAGCGCGCCGAGCGCGGCGATGGCGGTCCAGAACAGCAGGCGGACGAATCGATGCATGTGAGCGAGGTGTGCGAGATTGGGTTAGAGCGGGTGGGGAAAGAGCGGCGCGAGTTGACAAAAAGCCGGCGGAAGCCCGCGCGCGTGGCGGCCGGAGCTCAAAAAAATCCCGCCCTCGGCGGGACCGAAGGCGGGATGGGAAGATCGGAATGATTACGGCCCCGGCTCAGAATGGCTGCGAGCGGACATGGTTGAAATACGTCTCATAACCGAGTTCCGGCGGGAATTCAGAGAGGCCGTCATGCACGTTCATCTCGATGCGATTGTCTTCACCGCAGCGTTCGTAAGGTGGCTTGAAGGTGCCGCGATAAGTGGGGCAGGTGAACGTGATGAGCTCGTAGAAGCCGTAGCCGAGGCGGCGCAGGCAGCGGCTGGTGCCGTCAACCGCGCCATAGGTCGAACCGCCCTTGCGGCCGACTTCCTCGCTCTTGCGACCGAGCTGTTCGGGGATCTCCATAAAGCCGTAGATGATGTTGCTCACCGCGCGGCCGAGTTTGCGCGAGGAAGTATAAGTGGATCCGGGAGGTGCCTGAATGTCAGCTGAAACAAGACCAGAGAACGAGGCGAAAACGGTGGCGATGAGGACGAGCTTTTTCATTCCGGAAAGAAGTTAATGATCCCATCCCTGGCTTGGCAACGCGAATCTTCGGGTTTTTCACGCGAGGGGCGCTGAACAAAAAAATCACGGGGTGGCGCAATCCGTCCGCCGTGAGGATGGAATGACGATGGCGATGCCATTTTGGCTGCAAATCGGCTCCCCATCCGCTTGGGCCGACGGATTGCGCCCCTCCTTGTGTGCCCATGGCGGCACTCTTCATGTCTAGGATCACTTTTTCGTCCCGTACCCGCGTCCGCGAGGGGCAAATGGCGACCCTCACAGTTCCAAACTGAGCACGCGGATGATGCCCGGGGTGGCGCGCAGCGAGGCGAGCAGTTGTTCGGGCGGGTTGGTGTCCACTTCAATCACGGTGACGGCGCGGGTGCGGTCGGTGGTGCGGGACAGGGCCATGTTGGCGATGTTGACCGAGGCGCCGCCCAGAGCGGTGCCGATCATGCCGACGATGCCGGGGCGGTCGTCGTTTTCCACAAACAGCAGGCGGCCCTTGGGGCTGGTCTCGACGTTGTGACCGGCGATGTGAACGATGCGTGCGGCCTTGCCGTAGAACGTGCCGGCGACGGTGCAGACTTCCTCGCCCTTGATCGCCGAAACCTCGATCAGTTCGGTGCAGTTGGTGGCCAGTGCAACGGTGGATTCGGTGACCTGCAGTCCTAGGGTCTTGGCGACCGACGGGGCGTTGACCAGGTTAACCTGCGCCTCGTCATACGCGGCCGACAGATAACCTGTTAGAGTCATGCGGGTGATGAGTTCGGTGTCCAGTTCGGAAACCGCGCCGAGGTAGGAAACGCGGATCGTGTCGCACTGGGCGGGGGCGATTTTCGAGAGCAGCTTGCCCAACGAACTGGCCAGTTCGAGATACGGGCCGACGCTTTCGAGCGTGCGGCTGTCGAGGTTGGGCATGTTCACGGCGTTGCGGATCTCGCCGGTGAGCAGGAAATCCTTCACCTGATAGGCCACCTCGATGCCGACGTTTTCCTGCGCTTCCGCGGTGGAGGCACCGAGGTGCGGGGTGAACACGCACTTTTTGGCTGAAAACAACGGAAAATCCGCCGTTGGCGGTTCGGATTCATAGACATCGAGCGCGATGCCCGCCAGGTGGCCGGAGTCGATCAACGCCTTGGCGGCGGCTTCATCCACCAAGCCGCCGCGGGCGCAGTTGACGACCAGCGCGCCGCGGTTCATCAGGCGCAGGCGGGTGTCGTCGAGGAGGTGCTTGGTTTCCGGCGTGAGTGGGATGTGGAGGGTGACCACGTCGGCACCGGTGAGCGCCGCGGCAGCACTCTCGGCCAGCTCGACTTTGAGCGACTGGGCGCGCGCGGCGGTGAGGAACGGATCGTAGGCGACGACCGTCATGCCGAAGGCCTGGGCGCGCTTGGCGAACTCGGTGCCGATGCGGCCCATGCCGAGGATGGCGAGGCGTTTGCCATTGAGTTCAACGCCCTCGAAGGACTTGCGGTCCCACTTGCCCGCGATCATCGACGCGTGGGCCTGCGGGATGTTGCGGGCCAGCGAAAGCATCAGGGTGAACGCGTGCTCGGCGGTGGAAATCGTGTTGCCGCTGGGCGTGTTCATCACCACCACGCCGTGGTCGGTGGCGGCGGCGCGGTCGATGTTGTCCACGCCCACTCCGGCGCGGCCGATGACCTTGAGATTTTTGGCCGCAGCAAACACCTCGGGCGTCACTTTGGTCTGCGATCTCACGACCAAGCCGTGGTAGTCACCGATGATTTTGAGGAGTTCCTCCGGCTTGAGGCCGGTGTTGACATCCACGGAGATCCCCGCGGCGTTGCGCAGGGCATCCACGCCCTTGTCTGAGATCGGGTCCGAAACCAACACGCGATAGTTTGCCATAGGCCATGGGAATTAAACTACCGCCTCCCAACTGGCAAGGGTTTGCGGAAAAAATCGCGGACGGCCGCCCTGCAAGGTGGCGCGCTCTCGCCGAGAGCGCACGCCAAGGCAACGCCAACGATCCTGCCGGGCTTGGACGGATCGGCAGGCTTTGGGCTTTGGTCGGTCCATGCGTTGCCCGCGGCCTCGGCGAGGCCGCGCCACCTTGACCTTCGTGGCTTTCCGCCTTCGTTCTTTCCTTCGGGCATCGCGCTGCTAAAATCTCCGGCATGACCGCGCTATCAGACCATTTGTTCTGGGATGTGGACCGGACCGGCATTGACCCATCGCGGCATGCGGCCTGGTTGGTCAAACGCGTGCTGGAACATGGCCGCTGGCAGGATTGGCAGATTCTGGTGGCCCATTATGGCAAACCGGAACTTGCCGAGCGGGTCATCGGCCTGCGCAGCCTGCCGCCCCGGGTGTTGGCTTTTTGCAGTGCTTGGTTTCAACTTCCGCCCTCATCCTTCCGATGCTCCGCTTCGATGCCATTCCGGAATCTGTGACGACATTGCTCGTGCACCTGGCTGCGCACCCGGCCATGGCGGATTTCACCCTGGGCGGCGGCACTTCGCTGGCCTTGCGCTTCGGACATCGGTTGTCAGTGGACCTGGATTTTTTCACGATCCGGGAGTTTGCCCCGGATGAATTGTTCGAGAGCTTGGATCTCGATAACGCAACGGTCATCGGACGGGTGACCAATTCCCTCACGGTCGATGCGGCCGGGGTGAAGTTGGATTTGCTGCGCCATGCCTATCGGGTGCTGGAACCCGCAGAGCGCATCGATGGAATTGCGCTGGTGGCATTGCCGGATCTGGCGGCCATGAAGCTCAATGCCATTGCCAACCGCGGATCGAAGAAGGATTTTTTCGATCTTGCGGAGTTGCTCAATCATTTCACGCTCCAGCAGATGATCGGGTGGTTTATGGAGAAATACCCCACCACTGATCCATTCACGGTGATCCGGAGTCTCGCCTGGTTTGAGGACGCGGAGGTGGAGCCGGACCCGATTCCTCTAACGGGCCTCACCTGGAACCAGGTCAAGGCAAGGACCAGAGACTCGGTGGCCGCGCTGTGATGGGCCCGGTGGCGGGCGAGGCGCCAACCCTCATTGACCCTAGACGGGAAAATGAGAACCACAACCGAGCGCAGCGAGATGGCCTGACTGATTGCGCTGATAATTAATAAGTTAAAGCGTCATGAGCGCTCACCTAGAAGATGAGCGTGGTATCCGTTAGAAAAAATCCAATTCTTTCAGAGAAATTTGCCTGCGGCCATCTCCGGCTGCGCCTCCGGTTGTCTAAATCAGTACAATCAGTGGTAAAACAATGTAGCCTGAGCCATTTCCATGTTCCTTTTTAGGTTGAAAGGCGCACCGCCTGCTCACCCCCGGCGCGGGTTGTCGGGGCGTTGTTCGCGCTGGGAGGCCAGCGAGTGGTTGGCGCTGGCAAAGGAGATGACGGCACCCGCGCCCGCCGCGTGATCGCCGCCGAGCCGTGGCTCGACTGCGAGCGCGGGCAGCCGGTAGCGCGTCCGCATCCGCAGCCACGCCACGATCAGCGCGGCCACCACCAGCGCGCCAACCGCGCCCGCGGCCGGCAGCACGAAGCGCCGCGCCTTCTCTAACAACGGCTGCAGCTTGGCGAGCATCTGGGATTTTTTGTCAGACTTTTTGGCGGGTTTGTCGTCGTGGGAAGCGGGTGTGCCCGCCGCCGCGCCGCCGCGCCACAATTGTTCCATCCAATAAATCCGGATCGACATCTGGACCAGAAACGCCTCGAGCTGGGCGGACGGGTTGTCCTTGGCCATCGCCTGCATGATGGAGCTTTCCAAGGCGCGGCGCTGTTCGGTGGCCGCCACCGCATCGGTGAGAGACGGGCTCAAATGCAACACCGCACGCCGGGGAGCTCCCTGAAAATACCAGACGATGGCCGCCGGTCGGCCGCTGGCGAAAAACCGTTCTGCCATTTCCTCGGCGCGCAGCTCGCCGGGAATCTCCTGATCGCCCTTGAAGACATACACAAACAAATCGATCGCGGAATCCCCGGCGTGGTAATTCAAAAACCCCAGCCGCTCGCGCGTGTCGTTGGCACTCAACAACCCCTGCGGGTCGATCAAAAATTTGCGCGGACGCTCGCCGAAGTAGGCCATCCAGAATTTCTCGGGAATCCCCGGCGCGGGATTCTCAGAAACGGCGCTTTCCTCCGCCGTCGGTGGCGCGAGGCCGAGTGGCTCGCTGGCAACTGGCTCCGGACCGGCGGCGGTCAGGAGGGCGCCGTCCACCAATCCGGCGGCGCGCTGCGCCTCGTTCCATGCCGGCAATGGCGGTTCCTCGGCGCTGGCACCCGCCGCCGCCAACCACGCTGCGGCGGCCAAGCTCGCCCGCCACCCGCTCATGGCTGGCCCTCCGTGATTTCGCCGGCGGCAGGCAAATGCCCTGGCTGGCGGTGGATGGCGTGCCCGCCCGGCATGACCGGCACGCTAACTTTCTGCTGGAAATGTTGCGGATGGCGGAGCGCCTGTCGGCTGCGTTTACACAGGACCGCTTCCAGATGGGCGAGCGCCTTGACGAACCCGTCCGCATAGCGCTCCTCCAACCAATAGGCATGGGCGCGCGACAAACAATCAAACGTGTCGGCCTCCTCCAAAAACGCGTCCAACTGATAGCCGCACACCATCCCCGCGGTCTTCGATTCCGGATCGAGCGTGATCAGGATGCCCGCGTCATTGCGCTGGTCCGCGGCCACGTCCTCAAACGTCGTGCGGTTGAGCAACCAAAATCCAAACTGGCGGATGTTGGCCGCCTCGCCCAGCGCCCCGGTATAGACCGCCGCAAACAACTGCGGCAGCCGCCGCGTGATGCGATCCAGGGCCGCCTCCACCTGCTCGCGATCCTCGTGGCGCAGGATCCCCGCCGTGTCCGTTAGACGCTGCAGCCCCGGTCCTTGTGGGCCGAAACGGGCGTCCGCCTCGACCATGGAAAACCCACAATGCGGGCATGATGCCGCGGCTCGGTGGATTCGCTGGACGCAACGCGGACATTTCATGGTTTGAGAATGCGGAGTTCTACGGAGATGCCCGTAGTTCGTCAAAGCGAAACATCAACCATCCCGGAATAAATCGGGCGCAGGACAAAAAAGTCATCCTAGACATGAAGAGTGCCGCCGTGACTCAAGGAGGGGCGATATCCGATCGCCCTGGCCCATGAGGGGGCAATGCAAAGCGATTTTCGCGTTTCATTGGCTTGCCATGGGCTTCGGCGGATGGTGAGCCGATTGACATCCAAAATGGCATTTCCATCGTCATTTCATCCTCACGGCGGACGGATTGCGCCGCTCCTTGTTTTTTTGTCCTGCACCCGCAAGAAATCCCGGAGGCCGCTTTGCGCTTTCTAACAGACCGGCGGTTTTCCATCCTGCGCCATGCGTTCGCGATGGATCCTGATAGTGGTGGTGCTGGTGGCGGTAACGGGCGGTGGCTATGGGTGGTGGGAGCGCGGGCAGATGCCCCAACTCGGCAAGGCCGCCTATGACCAAACGCTCGCGATCCTGGCCAAAGGCCCGCGGCCGCCGGGCTCGGAGGGCCTGCAAGCCGTCAAGCGCCAGGTCACTGCGGAGTTGGCCAAGGCAGGCTGGGTGACGCGCGGCCAGGCGTTTGAGCGCAACACTCCGTTGGGCAACGTGGCCTTCGAAAACCTGCGGGCGCGCTTTCCGGCGGGTGGCGGCGATCCCTGGGCGCAACCGGTCCAAGGCATCCTGTGCGCCCACATCGATTCCAAAACCTTCAAGGACAAGCACTTCCTCGGCGCCGACGACGCCGCGTCCGCTTGTGCCGCAATCGTTGAAATCGCCAGGTTTCTGGCCAAATCCAAACCGGACCAGGCCAAGAACCTGGAATTGGTGTTCTTTGATGGCGAGGAGTCGCTGGGACCTGACATCACCCGCATGGACGGCTTGTATGGCAGCCGCTACTACGCCAACCAATGGCGCGCGCTGGCCGACAAACCGCAGTTCGGCATCCTGCTCGACATGATCGGTCATGACAACCTGTCGATCCGGCTCTCGTCGGACACCCCGCCGGACCTCAAAGCGCGGGTGATGGCCGCCGCCAAGGCGGAGGACGCCGAGCGCCACTTCGGCATGGCCATGGGCGAGATCACCGACGACCATGTGCCGCTCAATTCGGCGGGCATTCCGACGGTGGACCTCATCGGGGATTTCGGGCGCGGCGGGTGGTGGCACACCCCGGCCGACAACGCCAAAATCCTCTCCGCCAAGTCGCTAGATATCTCGATCCGCGTCACCCTGCGCCTGCTCGATGGCTGGCTGGTGACTAGTCATTAGCCTAGAAACCGCGAATGAACACGAATGAGCGCAAATTAGATATTCAAAACCAATGACTAATGACTTGCATGCCAGCACGCGATGAACCCCGAAGCGAAATCCTCCGGGCGCGCGGCGAGCCAGGCCTCGATCTCGGCGACGGGAAACCACGCCGCAGTTTCCACCTCGGCGGCGGGAAAGTGGATCGAGCCGCTGTGGTGGGTGCGATATAGCCGGACATGCTCCCAGCCGGTGGCCGCGCTCGGTTGAATGCGGGCGATTTCCTCGGGCGCCTCGGCAGCCACAATGCCCATTTCCTCGGCCAATTCTCTAACGGCCGCGGCGGCGTAATGCTCGCCGGCATCGAGGTGGCCCGACACGCTGGAGTCCCACACTCCGGGATGCGCGTCCTTCAGCATTGACCGCTGTTGGAGCAGGAGGTCCCCGCGTTTGTTGAACACAAAAACATGGATGGCGCGATGCAATAGCTGGTTGGCATGGACCTCGCCGCGCGTCGCTTGGCCGGTGACCTCGTCGTTGGAATCGACGATGTCGAAGATCTCGCCGGCTTTCTGCGGCAAATCCTTGAGCGGGTTCGGATCGCACCAGCGGGTGAGTTCCACCCACTGGGCCAGGGTGAGTTCCTCGGCGCGCGCGGTGATGGACACACCCATCGCGCTGGCGATTTCCTCCCACGGCGTCCCGTCCGGCAGGTGTTTTTTGAGTTGCTTGCGCCGCTGGGCGAAGCCACGACGGATCAACTCGTCGAACAAGCGGTGGTCGAAGGCCGGCAGCCCGGTGGTGCGCGGGCGCAAAATTGCGACGCACGAATCGATCCTCGGCCGCGGGTAAAACGCCTCGGGCGGCACGCTGCGTTGCGGGTCCACCACCCAATCCGCCTGGGTGCGCAACGACAAAATCCCGTAATCCTTGGTGCCGGGCGTGGCCGCCAGCCGGTCGATCACTTCCTTTTGCAACATCACCACCGCCCGCTCAAACGGGTGCGGCCGGCTCAGCAGGTTCTTCATGATCGCCCCGCCGCTCGAATACGGCAGGTTGCCCAAAAATTTCAATGGTCGGTGTTTATATAGCGTCCGGGCGTCGAATTTCGCCCCGTCGGCATGGTGAACCTCCACCGTCGGCTCGTCGCGAAACCGCTCCGTCAGCGCCGCCGCCAACCGACCGTCGAACTCAATGAGGATGAGTTTCCTGACTTTGCCCACCAAATGCTCGCTCAGCGCACCGGTGCCCGGCCCGACTTCCACGATCGCGTCGTCCTCGGTTGCTTCAAGTTGCGACACGATCCAGCGCGCCATATTCGGGTCGATGAGGAAATTCTGGCCGAGTTGTTTGCTCGGTAGAACCCCCGCGCGATCCAGCGTTTCCTTGATTTCCCGACCGGTCATGACCGCTGTTCATGCCCCATGCCAGCAGCCAGTGCAACCCCCGGCATCGCAAACCTTCCCCCGGACCCGTGAAAGATTACGCAAAATGAGTGTTGCCAAGCGCTCCGTGGCTTTTTAGCGTCCCGTCCCCAAGGGCAGGTGTCAGAGTGGTCGAATGAGCACGCTTGGAAAGCGTGTGTGGCGGCAACGTCACCGAGGGTTCGAATCCCTCCCTGCCCGCCACTATAAGGCGTTAAAAAACAACGGTTTAGTGTTTTTGAAGAGCGTTGGTATCTGGTTTGTATCACACCGGGGAAATTCACCCATTCCCCTCCCCGTTTCACCCCACAAGGTAAACCCGCGCTTACGCCGTGGCGGAGCATGGCCGGAGCGCAGCGCAGGCAATCCCTCCCTGTCCGCCACTTCCGATTGTGGATGATCGATTGAGGATTCAATCCAGATTCCCACGGAATCAACGAAGGGCGACTCGCAAATGGGACACAACACCCATGGAACCGGATCCCCCCCGTATCTTTTCGGAGAAAAAGGCCGTGGTTGGACCGTTCGCAAGCGCATCCCAATATTCCGAGCATGGGCCAGGCATGCCGAGAAGCGGCCATCGATGTGAGGTGGAAGTCTCCCCGTTTGTGCAGACTTCCATGGGCCGAATTCGTCTGGTCAAAATGCTCATGTGATCCATGATACTCCAAAGTCAATCAGACCACATGAAATACCCACTTGTCGTATTTGCGGTGCTGCTCGGTGCCTTGTCACTGTCATCCGGCGCTGAGGTGAGCGTTCGATCGCTGGACGCATTGCTCACCGGCGACCAACTCTGGCAGACCACCCCGGAAGCTTTCGCGCAAGAGTTAGGCGGCGCGCACGTCCAGTGGCTGGATGCGGAGAAGGCGCGGGCGCGGTTGTTTGGCGAGGGACTCACGATCTCCGCCGGCAAGGTGGTGGTGAAGGAAGCGAACTGCGAATTTAAAGACGGCAAGCTCGCGACCACCAGCCTTTCCCTGTTCAACCGGGGCGATAGCGAAACGACTGCAGGAACCGAGCGGGATTTCGAGCAACAGGTGACAGTCATCAAGGACGCGCTTGCCGCGCAGCTGGGAGTCACGCCCACGGACCGCGGCAAGGACAGGTCCAGTGCGGTGAAATCGACCGGATTCATTTGGAGCAAACCGCCCTCGGTTTACCTGTTGGAATATGCCTACCAAAAAAGGACCTCGAAGCAGGCATTCCGCGCGGAGTTCATCCGCCTGCGGGTGGCACCGGTGCCAAAGCAGGCGAGCTGGCTCGGCAGCGGCCCCTCGACGGGCAACAAGCCCGTGGCCAAGTCATCGCTGGCGGCGCATATCAGCCGCGAAGCCAATGGTGACGTGGTGATCAAGTCCGTGCCGATGGTGGATCAAGGGCCTAAAGGCTATTGCGTGGTGGCGACGACGGAACGCGTGTTCCGCTATCTCGGGATGGATGTGGACCAGCACGAAATGGCGGCAGTGGCCAACGCATCGGCTGGCGGTGGTACCAATCCCGACAAGATGGTGGAGTCACTCAAGAAACTCACCGGCCGGCTCAAGGTGCATATACGTGAACTCGAGGGCTGGAACTTGAACGAGTTCACGCGGATGATCTCCGACTATAACCGGGTGGCCAAACACAACGACAAGCCGGAGGTGAAAATCGCCGGAATGCACGTGATCGATGTCGGCGCGATCTACGCGAGTTTTGATCCCGCCACCTTGAAGCAAAGCCGCACCGGGGCAGGCAAGGTGGCGTTCACTAAATTCCAGCGCTTGGTGCAGGAGACCGTCAACCGTGGCGTGCCGGTGATGTGGAGCGTGGAACTGGGCATCTACCCGGAGGACGAGCTCCAGATTCAGGGTAAGGGCGGCCACATGCGGCTCATTATCGGCTACAACACCACCACCCACGAAATTTTGTTCTCGGATTCCTGGGGCGAACGCCACGCGCTGAAGCGGATGCCAATGGACAACGCCTGCGCGATGACCACCGGCATGTATGATCTGGAGCCGATCCAGTGATCCCGTGGCGGTTGGCGCGGATTACTGGCTTAAGGAGCGCACCTTGATATTGCGGAATGACACGGAGCCGTGATCACCTTGCAAGGCGATATAGCCTTTGTTTGATTTGGCAAACAAAGGCATCGCAGCGAACTTGCTTTGGGCCACGCGTTTCTTGAAGTCCTCGCTGCCCATCACATATTCGAAGTACTTCACCCCGTTGATTTCGTGAAGGCACTTCTCCGGGGACACGACCAGGCGGACGTGGTTCCATTGGCCGGCAGGCTTGGTCGCATCGAGGATCGTGCCAGTCTTGGGGTCGACGGGCGGTTGATAGAGCGCATACAGCCAGCCGCAGCGTTGAGGGTCGGCAGCCTTCGCGTTGTCTTCTAACTGGAATTCCGGGCCGGTTGCCGGCACGGCTTTGCCTTCGTCGGTGACATGGAACATGATACCGCTGTTGCCGCCCACGGAGATGTTATAGTCAAGTTCCAGTTCGAAGGCTTCGAATTGGTCGGTGGTCACAAGGTCGCCGGCGTTGTGGGGGTCCGCACAGACCAACATACCCTCCTTGACCACCCAGCCCGGGCGGACGTCGGTCTTTTTGAAATTGTGCCAGCCGCCGAGGCTCGTGCCGTCGAAGAGCAAGTGCCAACCGGCGGCTTGTTCCTGGTCGGTGAGAGAATTGGCCTTTGCGGCATCGGGTGTGGCGCCGCCGATCGTCGGGAACAGGGCACAAGCAAACAGCAGGGATCGCGTGGTGGTCATTGGATCGGACGCTACCCAGTGGCCCGTGAGTGGCTAGCTTAATCTTCCGGATACCAACACGCACACCCCCGCCGCTCCCGGCGAGCCGTCCGGTGAAAGTCTGCCGGGCGTGCGCTCGGCCGCGTCCTACTCGTGTCGGAGGGCCTCGATGGGATCGAGGCGTGAGGCCTTCCACGCCGGATAGAATCCGAAGACGATCCCGACGCCGCCAGCGACGAGCACCGAAATGGCGATGGCGGGCAGCGAGATTTCGGTGGTCCAATGTTGGAGCTCGCGGACCAGGATTGAGGTGCCGCGGCCGACGAGGATGCCCACCGCCCCGCCGGCGAGACACAGCAAGAATGCTTCCAGGAGGAACTGCCGCAAGATGTGGTGGCGGCGCGCGCCCACGGCCATGCGCAGGCCGATTTCGCGAGTCCGCTCGGTGACGGAAACGAGCATGATGTTCATGATGCCCACCCCGCCCACGGCGAGTGAAATGGCGGCCACGACGAGCAGCAAGGTGCCCATCAACTCGGACGTCCGCGACGACGCGCGGGCGATCTCGGTCATATCCAGGATCTTGAAGTCGTCGTCCGCACCTTCGGCGAGGTGGTGCCGTTCGCGCAGCAGCGAGGTGATTTGCTCGATGGCAATGGGCACCTGTTCGGCGGTGGCGGCCTTGGCCTGAATCATGTCGATGTTCATCTGCCCCGATGGCTGGGGCCGGTTGACTAATTGGGAGTGCGCCGCCTGGGGATAGAGTTGGGTGGCCACAGTATACATGTTGTGAGTGGGCGCAGCTGCCGAGGCCGCCGTCTTGGGCGTGCTGGCGCTGACCCCGTTGACCCGGAACTTCACCGTCGTCCAGGGGGCGATGATGCAGTCGTCCTGGTCCTGGCCCATCATGTCGGCACCGCGGTGGTCGAGGAGCCCGACCACCTTGAACGGGACGTTGCGGATGCGGATGGTTTTGCCGATGGGTGATTCGTCTTCAAACAGCTCTTGTTGGACGGTGGTGCCGATCAGGCAGACGGCGGTTCGCAAGCGCACGTCACTCTCGGTGAAACACTCGCCGTCGGCCAGGTTTTGCCAATCCCGTGTGACCAGATAGGCCGGGGTGGTGCCCGTGATGCGCTGCGGGACCCAGTTGCGCGTGCCGTAAACCACTTGGGACTGGGCCCAGACCATGGGTGCGGCCACCGTGACGGCGGGACACTGCCGGACGATCTCGTCCACGTCGCCGGGTTTGAGGGTTTGAAACGTGCCGGCTCCCTGGTTCACGCCGCCGGTGTTGACGGCTGCGGGAAAGATCGGGATTTTGAGGGCACCCATGCTGGCAATGGTCCTATCGATCGCCGTCTTCGAGCCTTCGCCGATTTCCCTCATGGCGATGACGGCCGCCACTCCGATGATCACCCCCAAGACGGTGAGGGCGGAGCGCATCTTCTGTCGCTGGAGATTGCCCAAGGCCGTCCGCAACGTGGGTGGAACCAAGAAGTTGGCGACGACCGCCAGTGGGTTGGCGAGGGGCCGTTCCGTGGTCGCGGTGAAATCATTTTCCGCATCCACCCCGCGCGCCGGCCAGGGGTGCAGCGCGGGAATCCTCGGCGGTGGAGTGTCCAATCCGCCAGTCCCGGTCCACGCGACGTTGCCGCCGAAGTCCGCGGGGAGCGATGCGGACGCCTGAGAGCGTAGCGGTTCCAACCCGGCATGCGGTGGTGCCAGTTCCCGGCCGGTCGAGATGCGGGATCCTGTTCTTGCCAGTCCTTGCCGATCCTCCTCGATCAACCCGTCGGCCATCCAGATCGTCCGGTCGGCGTAACCGGCCACTTTGGGGTCGTGGGTCACCAGAATGACGGTAATCCCCTCGGCATGCAGCCGTTGGAACATCCGCAGAATCTCGTCACCGGAGCGTGAATCCAGATTGCCGGTCGGTTCGTCGGCCAGCAGCAGGGTGGGTCCATTGATCAATGCCCGGGCAATCGCGACCCGTTGTTGTTGGCCGCCTGACATTTCAGACGACTCATGGTGCATCCGATCCGCCAGGCCCACCTGCTGGAGCAGCGACATGGCCAGACCGGTCGCCCCGCCACGCGGGCTGCGCGGCACGGCGTAGTCGAGCGGCATCAGGACATTCTTGAGGGCTGAGGTGCGGCGCAGCAGGTGGAAGCTTTGGAAGACAAATCCCAGTTGAGTCGTTCGCACCACGGCCCGTTGGTCGGGTGTCAGGCCGCTCATGTCCTGGCCGTCGAGCCAGAATTCGCCCGTGCTGGGCCGGTCCAGGCACCCCAGAATGTTCATGAGGGTGGTCTTGCCGGAGCCGGACGCCCCCATCAAGGCCACCATTTCGCCGCGGTGGATCGTGAGTGACACCCCTTTGAGCACCGGCACCGCCACTTCGCCGACCTGGTAGGTCTTGGTGATGTTTTCCAAATGGATGAGCCTGCGAGACGCGTCGTCCGCCCCGCTCGCAGCGACCGCGGGAGTGGGGCGCTCGGCGAGAGCGGGGGCGATGGGGTCGGTGAAGGCAAGGTGCAAAGGCATGGCGTCGGGAAGTCAACAGGATACGGGCCGGGCGCGGCGATTCTGGCAGCGAAACCCCACAATTCCATCTAACCCCCACACCGGTTCCACGGGGTTCGCCGGGAGCGGGGACGCGCCACCGCCTGAGTCCGCCGGGTTCTGCCGCGCCAGATGGTGGTCGGCCGCGTTGAGCGGGATGCCCTGCTGGCCTGATGGGTAATCGACCACCTCGCGGCCCGTGGCGCACTTCACCACCACGGTGCGCTCCGAGTGGGTTCCATCACCCACTCCGATGGCAAAGGACCTGGTTCGTTCAGGGGGCTGCGCCCGCCCCCGGGGAAAGAGTCCTCTCGTATGACTGTCATATCAGCGGCATTGCGCCTCACCCGCGGAAATAGACATAGGCGCCGATGATGAACCCCAGGATCACCAGCGAGCCGATGACGTCCCAGCGGTTCCAACTGGCGCGGGTGTAGGCCTTGTCCTCTTCCGAGGCGGTGGCAAACGTCAGCCCTTGGATCTGCTGTGGGTTGGGCTCGGGCGTCATGTAGCTCACCGTCACCATGACCACCGCGGAGATGAGTGTGATGAGGATCGAGAAATACTGGAAGTTGATGTGATTGACGATCCAGAAAAACGAGCCCTCGGGATACTGTTGCAACAGGCCGAGGGTGATCGGGGTGTCCACGGCCATGCGGAAGATGCCGACGATGAAGCCTACGATCATGGCCCAGAAGCAGCCTTGGGCGTTGAGGCGCTTCCAGAATACCCCGAGGAAAAACACCACAAAGATCGGCGGGGCGAGGTAGCCTTGGACGGATTGCAGGTATTCATAGAGACCGTGGGCGCCTTTGACCACCGGGATCCAAATCAGCGCGATGAGCACCATCACGAAGGTGGCCAGGCGGCCCATGCGCACGAGCTCGGCTTGGGTCGCCTGGGGGCGCCACTTTTCATAGATATCCACCGTGAAGAGCGTCGAGCAGGCGTTGAATACCCCGGCCAGCGATCCCATCAGCGCCGAGAGCAGCCCGGCCACCACGATGCCGCGCAGACCCGCGGGCAGCAGGTATTGCACCATCATCGGAAAGGCTCCCTGCGAGCCCCCCGGCAGGCTGAACGCGGCGGTCATCTCGGGAATCGTGTTCTTTTTGACCAGCGCGTAGCAGATCAGCCCGGGGATGATGAACAGGTACACCGGAAAGAGTTTGAGAAACGCCGCGAAAATACTGCCCTCCCGCGCGACTTTTTCGTTAGGCGCGCCGAGGGCGCGTTGCACGATGTACTGGTCGGTACACCAGTACCACAGGCCGATGACCGGGGCGCAAATAGCCATGCCCAGCCAGGGGAAGTGGTTGTTGAAATACCAGGCCATCTTGACCACCTCGCCGCTGGAGTTTTTCTCCATCACGGGCGACCAGGTGCTCTCGACGCCGGCGGGAATCAGCGGTTTCCAGAGGTTGAACATGTCCGAGCCGCAGATGTGGCGCAGTTCACCCCAGCCGCCGAGCTTGTGCAGGCCGTAGAAGGTCAGCAAGGCTGAGCCGCCGATGAGGATGACCACCTGCACGGCATCATTGTAGGCCACCGCACGCATCCCTCCGACCACGGTGTAGAGGCCGGTGAGGGTGATGACGGCAATCGAGCCAATCCAGAAGCTGTCGATCACCACACTGCCGATGGTGATTTGCAGCTCGGGCAGCAGGGAGCCGAAGACCACGCCGCCGGCGAAAATACCCACCGCGATTTTCGACAGGATGAAGGTGATAATTGAGACGACGGACAGGATGTAGCGCGAGCCGGTTGAGAAGCGGCGTTCCAAGAACTCAGGCATGGTGAACACCTGCGAGCGCATGTAGAAAGGCACGAACACCCAGGCTAACACCAGCAGGCACCAGGCGTGAAGCTCATAGTGGGCCATGGCCACCCCGTCCTTGGCGCCCGATCCGGCGAGGCCGACGATGTGCTCGGAGCCGATGTTGGAGGCGAAGATCGACGCGCCGATGACCCACCAGCCAAGGTTGCGTCCGGCCAGGAAGTAGTCCGCCGCCGTGTTTTTGTTCTTGCTAACCACCCACCAGGCCACGCCTAGCAGCAGTGAGAAATAGATCGCGATGGCCGCCCAGTCGAGCGGGGCCATGCGGGTGTTGATGGTCGCCAGCACAGGCAACAGGTGGAGAGGCGGCAGGTTCAGTTGGGGCATGAGACTTGGGTGTTAGGAGAATTGAAGCAGGGAGCGCGAGGCAGGAGAGAAGATGGCGGACGTTCCGGCGTGGGCGGCGGGCTGGCCGTAATAGGCACCGGGGCCGTGTTTGCGGCCAAAATGCTTGGCTAGCAGGTGGGCCGCTAGGCATTTCTCTTGGATAGATTGATAGCTCATGGGTGTCAGCCTTGATGGCCTTGGGCCAGATGGAAATAAAGATCCGCCTGGCGCAGCTCGGGTTGATACAAGCGCGGGCGCGTCTCCCCGTCAATGCCAGTGAATTCCATGCGCGCCCCACCGTCGAGCCAGCCGAAGCTGCGGGCAAACCCGGCCACCACCAGGATTGCCGTCATGAAGTTCCAATGGCTCATCGCGGCCATCATGCACGATCGCCGCCGCGCCGCAGGCGCAGCTCGCGGCGCGGCGGCTTGGGATTGACGATTGCGCGGACCGGGATTCTTGCCTACGCTGTGCCCCATCCACATGGTGAGCATCCCGTCCCTTTGCCGATATTTGCTGGTCTGCTTGCTCGCGGCAGCACCGCTCCACGCCCAGAGTCTGGCGGTTGCGGCGCGCGCCACCGCCCCGGCCGAGGCGATCCCCGCCGAAGCGCCCGTCGCCCGCGGTGCCGCGGACGGGGCCATCAGCACCCGCAAGGACGCCCGCACGATCACCTTGAAGATTCCCGCGCCGCGCGGGCTGATCGTGGACCGGTTCGGTGAGCCCATCGCCCAGAACCAGGTGGCCTATCAGATAGGCCTGCAGTACCGGCAGTTTGAAAATGCCGACCGCGACTTTGTGATCCAATGGGCGCGATCCCGGCTCGTGGCGCTCCAGGCGTTGGTCAAGAACGTGACGCCCAAGACGGACGACGAGCTGTATGACCATTACCGGCACCGCCGGTGGTTACCGTTGTTGGTGACCGGCCAAATCGGCGAGAAAGAGGCGCGCATCCTCGAGACCAAACTCACCCCCGGGCTGGTGCTCAACCCGCTGTATTGCCGGTTCTATCCAGAGGGTGAGATGGCTGCGCATATCATCGGTTATTCCGGCAGTGTGGGCAAACTGCCCACCGGCCCGATCAATTTCAACGAGCCGCTGTGGGAGGAATCCGAGGGCCGAGCGGGTTTTGAAAAACTCTATAACACCCAACTTACCGGCGAGCCCGGCATGAAGAAGCTGTTGTTTGACGAGAGCGGCAGCAAGTTGTTAGAGGAGGAAGTCAAGCGCCCGCGCCCGGGCGGCACGCTCGTTACCACCTTGGATCTCAAGTGGCAGCGGTTGGCCGAGAAAACCTTGCGTGAAGGCTGCCGGCGCGGAGCCTTCGTGGTCATCGATGTGGTCACCGGCGAGGTGTTAGTGATGGCCTCGAGGCCCTCATTTGACCTGAATCATTTCGTTCCCAATATCAGCGAGGCTGAATTCAAGGCTCTGGGAGATGATCCTGCGCAGCCACTGTTTGGGCGCTCGTTCCAGTCGGCTTATCCGCCCGCGTCCTCCTTCAAGCCGATCATTGCGCTGGCTGCGCTCCACCATGGCGTCGTCACCGCTGACACGCTGATTGATTGTCCGGCGTCCATCAGCGTCGGGCGCGCGGTGTTCAACAATTGGACCAAAATCCCCGAGGGCGAGATCAACGTCAAGCGCGCGCTGGCCCGCTCGTGCAATACTTGGTTCTATCAGATAGGGATACGGGTCGGGCCGTCCGTCTTCCTGAATTTGGCGCGCCGGCTCGGCTTTGGCGACCGCACCGGGCTGCCGTTGATTGGCGAAACTCCGGGGTTGGTGCCCAACGACGAGTGGATGCTCAAACATGAAAAACGCCGGATCCTCGATGGCGACACCGCCAACCTGTCCATCGGCCAGGGCAGCCTGTTAGCATCGCCGCTGCAGGTGGCCCAGGCCATGTCGGGCATCGCCAATGGCGGGGCGCTGCCCAAACTCCAACTCCTGCGCCAGATCCAGGACACTCGCGGCCGGGTCACCCAGGCACCCGTGCCTGAGAAGAAAAATGGATTGGGAGTGGCACCCGCGGCAGTGGAAATCGTGCGCGACGGGATGTGCGACGTGGTCAATTCGGGCGGCGGCACCGGCCAGGGAGCGGCGCTCAGTTATACCAAGCTGTGCGGCAAAACCGGCACCGCGCAGTGGGGGCCCAAGGACAAGAACCAGCGCTTGGCGTGGTTCGCGGGCTTTCTGCCCGCCGAGAATCCGCGCTATGCCTTTGCCGTGCTCTACGAAGGCCGGCCCGGCGAAACGGTCTCGGGCGGACGGATGGCCGCGCCGATGGTTAAGAAATTTTTCGAGGGCATCAAGGATGACATCAAGGAAACCATCCTGCCGCCCAGGAAGGCGCTGATCGTCGATCCTGATCATCCGGATGGGGCCCAACCCTTGGAGCCGGGCGACTCGCTCAAAGTCCCGACCAGCGATGGCCCGCTCAAAGCCACGCCCGTCGATGCGCTCGAGGATCCGTCCATACTCGCGCCGCTCGATCCCCGACCGCGCCGCGCCCTGCGCGTCAAAGAGCAGGACGTGAGCGATGACAATATCGAGCATCCGTGACGCCCGATGATCGATGCGGCGGCACCCATCATCGGGCGTCACGGCGGTCTCAACATGGAGCACCGACTTCAGCCGCCGAAGCTGGGAGGACTGAAGCCCGCGCTCTGTCGATGAACCGTGAAGTGGCCCGGGAGGATCATTGGTGAGGCGGGGCCCGCTCACACATACAGTCCGCCGCAGATGAGCGGCTGGTTGGTGGCCGGGGCCCGCTCGCCGAAGCTCGTTTTCCCTTCCCACATCGTCCACGGGATATGGCATGCCAGCGCCAGCGTCCTCACATCCCGGAGGTCGCGCGCCCAGGTGGACGGGCCTGCCAAAATGGTCGGACCAGGCGCGGGAGGTCTTGCGGAGGGTGTGGGAATCCGGGCTTGCGGCCGGCTGGGCGGCCGCTAGGCTCATACGGCATGGAGCATCACGTGTATTTCTGGGTAAAAGAAGCATATCAAAACAGCGCCGACCGCGCGGTCTTTGAGCAGGGGTTGGAGCGCTTGTCAAAGATCGGCTTGGTCGCCGGCGGGCGCTGGGCCGTGCCCGCCACCGTCATGCTGCGTCCCGTCGTCGACCAGTCGTGGACCTACGCCACCAGCTTTCAGTTCGCCAGCGTGGCGGACCACGACGCCTATCAGTCGGACGTCGATCACCTCGCCTTCATCAGCACTTTCAAGGAGTGGTGGGCCAAGGTGCTGGTCATGGACCTGGCGTGAGGACGCACCCGGTGGGATTCTCCGGCGGGTAGGGCGGCCCGGCCCGGGGTGTGCCGGATCATGTGCCGGGTGGCGCGGCCTCGATGAGGCCGCAGGTCATGGTCGGAGAGCGGGTGGCCCAAGCGGTGACTGCGAGGCGCGGCTTGGGCGGGTTGTTAGCGAATCATGGTCTGCGCTCTCATCGAGAGCGCGCCACCATGCGGATTGCCCACCATGCGGATTGCGTGG
>Ga0114958_10000353_pt1 | contig 39876 bp, 36 predicted proteins | sample C_130208_EF_Meta_FD_89577 | JGI IMG/M metagenome (GOLD analysis project Ga0114958, IMG submission 89577) | Freshwater microbial communities from Lake Croche, Canada to study carbon cycling - C_130208_EF_MetaG | ecosystem: Environmental > Aquatic > Freshwater > Lake | place: Lake Croche, Canada... | reverse complement strand
AATGGAAGTTAATTCACTGAATTAAGCAGCCATGGCAAAATTTGCTTCGCCTTTTGATTGTTTGGTATTCAGATTAAAGTGCTAATTACCCAACGCACTGCATGCTTACCCCAACCGCTACGATTGCTGTCAAAACCATACGACCCCATATGCTCAATGGGATATTAAAATCTTTTGAGCCTACAAAATTACAACTAATTCTTGACTTACTTAAACAATCGCCAAAAGTCAAGTCCCAAAGCGTAAAACATGAGACCAAACATTAATATCATACCTGCTAATTGTGCATACTCCATAAACTTATCGCTAGGCTTTCTACCCGTAATCATTTCCACCAAAATAAATAAAGCATGGCCACCGTCCAATGCTGGAATAGGGAGCACATTCATAAATGCCAAAATAATTGAAAAAACAGCCGTTAAAGTCCAGAATTTTTCCCAATCCCAAGAGGATGGGAAGGTATTGCCAATACTTATTAAACTACCTAAGGAATCATTCGGATTTACTTTGCCTGTGAAAATTTGTTTTATACCTGCAATGTAATTATCCAACGTTGTAAAACAGCGGTGTGTGCCTTCAGGTATGGATTCTAGAAAACCATAATTTTTATGTTCAGTTTTAAATAAAGCGTAGGGCAATTTTACAAATAGTCCCAATTGTCCTGATCCATTGATTAAAGTTTTAATAAATACAGTATCGTTTCCTCTTTTTGCAGTTATTACTACAATGGAGTCGGCAAATTTTTTCTTAACCGCTAAAAATTCATATTGATATTTAATAGGCTCTTTATTCATTTTTAATAAAGTGTCGTTTTTATTAAAAGCCCCATTTAAAATTACGGCCGACTTCCCAACAGAATCCACCACAACGGGTATTCTAGGTGTTACAAATGGAGTTGTCTTTTTAAATTTAGCAATATCACTCGATAAAGTAGCGGGAATAGCTAAGGATACGATACGATCAGCTCTCTTTACTTGTAAAGTTTTGGGATTGGTTAAAATTAATTTTCCTTCTAATTCATCGAAATCATTGAGCTCTTTATTATCTAAGGAAACAATCACATCTCCTTCTTGAATACCCATATTCATTGCTAAATCACTTGGATGAACTCCATAAATGACCTGTTTAGCAGGGAGGGTATCTTTTCCCCAAAAAAAGGAAATCCCTATAAATATAACAATGGCTAAAAGTACATTAACAATTACGCCACCTAGCATTACTATTAATCTTTGATACGCAGGCTTAGATCTTAGTTCCCAATTTTCTGGTGGTAATTTCATTTGCTCTTTATCCATACTCTCGTCAATCATTCCTGCAATTTTCACATAGCCTCCAAATGGAATCCAACCAATTCCATATTCTGTTTCACCAATCTTCTTTTTCCAAAGACTAAAACCTGGATTAAAAAATAAATAAAATTTCTCTACCCTAGTCTTAAACAAGCGGGCTGGAATAAAGTGTCCTAATTCATGCAACACCACTAAAATGGAGAAAGATAAAATAAACTGTGCGGTTTTTACACCCACTCCTAAAAGATCCACTGCTAAAATGTTCATATAATTTATAATTGTATTAAAGAGGCAGCGAAATTACGCGCCTCACCATCGGTTTCAAAATAATCTTCCAAAGTAGGATTGGCTATGTATTCGACTTTTTCTAAAGTTTTTTCGATCAAATCAGTCATTTCTAAAAAACCAATTCGGTTTCTTAAAAATGCATATACTGCAATTTCATTAGCAGCATTTAAAACACAGGCTGTATTTCCTCCTTTTTGCAAAGCTTCCGTAGCCAAACTTAAATTTCTAAAAGTTTTTACATCCGGTTCGTCAAAATTTAATTGATTGGGCTTGTCAAATAAATATCTAGGAAATTGGTTTTGTAATCTTTGTGGAAAAGCCAAAGCGTATTGAATGGGTAACTTCATATCAGGAAGTCCCATTTGTGCTTTAATACTACCATCTTCAAACTGAACCATACTATGAATGATACTTTGCGGATGAATAACAACTTTAATTTGATGTGGGTCTAAATTAAATAACCATTTTGCTTCAATCATCTCTAATCCTTTATTCATTAAGGTAGCAGAGTCAATGGATATTTTTGCACCCATGGCCCAATTGGGATGTTTTAAGGCATGCTCTTTTTTTACATTCACCAAAAAATTAGGTTTCTTCCCTAAAAAAGGACCCCCACTTGCAGTTAAAATTATTTTTTCAATAGGATTGTATTGCTCCCCCACTAAACATTGAAAAATTGCTGAGTGCTCACTATCCACTGGAATAATGGCTGCATTATTTTCTTTTGCTTTGCGCATTACAATATCGCCTGCAACTACTAAAGTTTCTTTATTGGCTAATCCAATAACTTTGCCATTTTCTACTGCTGTTAAAGTTGGTTTTAATCCTGCAAATCCAACAATCCCTGCCATCATAAAATCATAGCAATCCATTTCAGCAACTTGTACTAAAGCAGCTTCCCCTGTAAAAACTTTAATGGGCTTACCCTCTAATGCTTTTTTTACATTGGCATATTTAGTGACATCCACTATGACTACTATATTAGGAATAAATTGTAATGCTTGTTCTATTAAAAGGGAATCATTAGAATGTGCAGTAAGAATTTCTGCAACAAATAATGTTGGGTGCGCAGAAATTACTTCTAATGTTTGCTTACCAATTGAGCCTGTAGATCCAAAAATGGCAATTCTTTTTTGCTTCATCCAACTATTTTCTTAAAATTAAAATTACGCTATTATTTATTTAATTCGAAATATATTGAATAAGCTCGTTTGCAATCTTGCGGTCATTGCTTAATCGGGGTACTTTATTTTGACCCCCTAGTTTCCCTTGGCTTCTCATATAATTGATGAATGCATTTTTTTGCAAGCTTTTAACATGTAAAGGCGCTAATATATTACCTACAATTAAATCTTGATAGTATATATTTTTTGTACATAGTTGTTCATTCAATTTTTTACTAAATAAATTCATATCAGCGGGTTCTTTTTCAAATTCAATAAACCATTCGTGGTAACTTTTTCCTTGACCCTGTTGTATGAATGGTGCAACGGTAAATTCAACGACTGATAAATTCATTTCTGTGGACACTTGCAACAAAGCTTGATCTACTTCTTCACTAATTACATGTTCTCCAAACGCTGAAATGAAATGTTTAATTCTTCCAGTGACCAATATTCGAAATGGATTTAAGCTTACAAATTTTACAGTATCGCCAATATTATAGCCCCATAAACCCGCATTGCTATTAATGATTAGCGCATATTGCTCCCCTAATTGTACCTCTGCTAAACTTAGTCGATGGGGATTGGCTTCCTGCACTTCAGCCAGTGGAACAAATTCATAAAAAATACCACTATTGGTATTTAACAATAACCCAGGTTGGTCTCTCGTATCTTGATAAGCAAAAAACCCCTCACTAGCGGGAAAAAGTTCAATCGTATCGATACTTTTCCCAATGGTCTCAAATAATTTTAATTTATAGGGTTCAAAATTAACCCCCCCTTGCACCATCACTTGTAAATTGGGGAAGAGTTCCTTTATAGATTTACCCGTTTTTTCAATCAACCGATCAAAGTACATTTGAATCCAAGGAGGGATGCCTCCAATTAAGGTCATGTCTTTGTTATAAGTCTCTTCCACTATCTTATCTAATTTGTCCTCCCATTCTTCTATGCAATTGGTTTCAAAACTTGGCAACTGATTGCCTCTTAAATATTTAGGAATGTGATGATTCACTATGCCGCTTAATCTGCCTGTAGGTATACCTCCCACCCTTTCCAATACGGGAGATCCACTCAAGAAAATCATTTTCCCGCCAGCAAACTGAGAAGACCCGGTAATTGACATATATACTAACAAAGCATTTCTTGCTCCATTAATATGATTGCTAATGGAATCTTTGGTGATGGGAATGTATTTTATACCACTTGTTGTTCCGCTGGTTTTAGCAAAATACAAGGGTCGCCCCTTCCAAAGTACATTTTGACCCCCTTTTTTAATTTGCTCTATATATTCTTTGAACTGTTCATAGTCTCTTATTGGCACAGCTTGTTTAAAACCGGCATAGTCTGTTATATTTTCAAAATGGTGATCTTTCCCAAATTGAGTGGTTTTCCCTACCTTAAGTAATTGATTTAGAATATTTTGTTGGTCAGCGAGGGCTGTGATACGCTCCTTTTGTATTTGTCGATGTATGACTCCAGCAAAGGGTTTAGCCAGTAGAGATTTGACATTAATCATAAATGGATTGGTTATAGCGTTAAAAGCTGAACAAAATTAGGTACTTATTTATGGATCGTCAAACTACTTTAGGGCTTAAAATTCAATTTAATGCGGCGAAAACTGGGAAATAAGTTTAGCTTGATTATTTTTTGAGAATTACTTGCAAATTGGGATAATAATAATTACCTTTGCCGTCCTAATTTTGGATAATATGCTAGCTGTAGTAAAAATCGCAGGACAACAATTTAAAGTACAAGCAGGAGATAGCTTGTACGTACCTCACCTGCAAGGTAAAACTGGAGATAAGGTTGAATTCAACGATGTATTATTCGTTGATAATAATGGAAGCATTTCTTTTACTTCAAAGGTAAAAGTGAAAGCTGAAATTACCAATGACCTAGTTCAAGGTGACAAAGTGATCGCTTTTAAAATGAAGAGAAGAAAGGGCTTTCGTAAGAAACACGGTCACAGAACCCATTATACACAGATCAAAATCGAAAACATCGCTTAGTTTAATTAACTAATTGATACATTCAAGTTAATAATAAGCTAGAAAAAAGAATATACTATGGCACACAAAAAAGGAGAAGGTTCCGTAAAAAACGGCCGTGATTCACAAAGCAAACGCTTAGGTGTTAAAATTTATGGCGGACAGCCAGCCTTATCTGGCAACATTTTAATTCGTCAAAGAGGTACTGTTTATCATCCTGGTAAAAACGTGGGAGTTGGCTCTGACTTTACTTTATTCGCACTTTCAAACGGAGTGGTAGAATTTAAAAAAGGTAGAAACAACCGTACTACGGTATCCATTTTACCTGTAGAAATTGTTGCTTAAAAAAATAATTTTGCAGATATAACAAAAGTTTTTTATTTTTAATTCCTATTTACTAACCATTAAATCTAAAAAACATGGCAACTGCAAAAAAAGCGGCTAAAAAAGCTGCTCCTAAAAAAGCTGCAAAAAAAGCTGCTCCTAAGAAAGCCGCTAAAAAAGCTGCTCCTAAGAAGGCCGCTAAAAAAGCTGCTCCTAAGAAGGCCGCTAAAAAAGCTGCTCCTAAAAAAGCTGCAAAGAAAGCTGCAAAAAAGAAATAATTATCGCAAGATAATTAAATCGTCTTTTTTGCTTTTAGCAAAAATAGATTTAAAGTCCTCTCCGTTTACGGAGGGGATTTTTTTTTAAATAATTTTTTATATTTTACATGCACAATGCACAACTACGAAATAGCAGAATACTTCTCATTACTAAGTAAACTCATGGACATACATGGTGAAAATGAATTCAAAATAAAGTCCTATGCCAATGTAGCTTTTACATTAGACAAACTAACCCAACCTGTTGCAGACCTATCAGCAACTGAACTATTTGCTATAAGAGGAATTGGCGATGCCATAGGTAAAAAAATTATTCAACTCATTGAAAATAAAGAACTTAGCTTATTAACTGCTTATATTGAAAAAACGCCTCCAGGTATTATAGAACTACTTAAAATAAAAGGGTTAGGTCCAAAAAAAATTAGAACCATTTGGAAAGAATTAGAAATTGAAAGTATAGGAGAATTACTTTATGCCTGTCAAGAAAATAGATTAATAAATTACAAAGGCTTTGGTGCAAAGACACAACAAAATATTCAAGAAAGTTTAGAATACTTTCTTCAGCATCAAGGAAGTTATTTGTATCAACAAGTTGAAAATATAGTAGCTACCTTAAAAGAGGCATTGCAAAATAATTTTCCAAATGATTTACATGAAGTTTCTGGTGCCTACAAAAGACAAATGGAAAGTTTAGAATTTTTAGAAATTGTTACTACAGTAGATGAAAAAATATTAACTGATTGGTTGATAGAAAAAGAATTTAAAATTTTAAAAAATGATGATTTTATAAGTTGTAAAGGTGCTAATAATTTTGAAATTAAGTGGTGGTTAACCACCCCATCCTCATTTCATTGGACCGACTTTAAATTATCCTGCGCTCCCGAATTTTTAGAAAAATGGATTCAGCACCCCCTTTTTGATAAAAACGTTGAATTTATTTATCCACAGTCCTTATTCGATCAATTAGGGCTTCCTTTTATTCCTCCTGCCCAAAGAGAAGATCCATCCATCATTCAACAAATTAAAACGCAACCGCTCAAAGCAACCATTCAATTAAATGATATCAAGGGAATAATACATTCACATAGTACTTGGAGTGATGGAGTTCATACCATCGAAGAAATGTCTTTAGCCGCTATTGAAAAAGGATATGAATATATAGTTATAAGTGACCACTCCAAATCGGCTTTCTATGCCAATGGTTTGCAAGTGGAAAGAATAAGGGCACAGCATAAAGAAATTGATAGCCTCAATAAAAAATTAGCCCCTTTTGTTATTTTTAAAAGCATAGAATCAGATATTTTAAATGATGGAAGTCTTGACTATCCTGATGAAGTGCTCGCTAGTTTTGATCTTGTCATTGCTTCCATTCATTCCAATTTAAAAATGACGGAAGAAAAAGCCATGATCCGTTTATTAAATGCCATACAAAATCCATACACAAGTATACTTGGGCACCTGACCAGTCGGTTATTGTTGAGTAGAAAAGGTTATCCTGTGAATCATACTGCTATTATAGAAGCTTGTGCGAATAATGATGTAGTAATAGAATTAAACGCACATCCAAGAAGACTCGATATGGACTGGCGTTTTATACCTGCTGCTTTAAAAAGCGATGTACTTATTTCTATTAATCCAGATGCCCATGCAGTAGAAGGTTTTGATGATTGCAAATATGGCGTATTGGTTGCCCAAAAAGCAGGTTTAACCACAGCTCAAAATTTAAGTAGTTTTTCCTTAGCAGAAATGGTAGAATTTATAGCATTTCAACAAGCAAAAAGAAGCTAGTTTTTTACATATACAAAATAGTCTCCTGGCATTAATTCAAATGCAATTTCTTTATTAAAGTTGAAGCTTAATTCAGAGAAAATATTTTTAAACGTCCCTACTAGTAATTCATGGCTGAACTTTAATTTTTGTAGCTGTTCCCCTAAATTTAGGACCACCAAAACAACCTCCCTTTTAGGAGTTTCTTGATCGTATCTAAGATAGGCCATTGTTTTTTCTCCTTGGGTAGGTAAGATAAAAGTGTCCCCCTTTGTGAGGCAAGTAGTTGCCATTCTAAAATGTAGGAGCGATTTATAAAAGTCATGCAACTTAGGAGCAGCAGTCCACTCAATGCAATCTTTGTCAAAGAAAGCCAATCTTTTTTGATTGGGTAATTCCTGTCCACTGTAGATTAAAGGAATTCCTTTCCAGGTAAATGTAAATACTGCCCAAGGCAAAGCAGCAACTCCAAATTTTTCAACTTCGGTACCATTCCAAGAATTTTCATCATGATTAGAAGTAAAAAATAATTTTTTTGCACCTGTTGGGTATTGGTCATAATCATGAAGCACCTGATACAAGTCATGCACACTCGCTTGTCCTTTAGCTACTTTTTCAGACAGATGCATCCAAGTCCAAGCATAGCTAGCATCAAAAACAGAATGATACTCGGCCACTTCACACTCTGCTAGCCAAAACAAAGGTTTTATGGTTTCGCAAGCAGTTCTTGCAGACATCCAAAAATCAAGTGGCACCAAATGTGCCATATCGCATCTAAATCCATCTATTTTAAAATCTCGAACCCAATATTGCATTGCGCCAATTAAGGCAGCACGCATATCATTATTAGTGTAATTTAAATCCACTACATCCTCCCATCCATTTCGCTCAGTAAATTGACCTTGTTCATCTCTAGTAAACCATGCTGGATATGGTTGCATCCATTCATGCTCCCGGCCAGTATGATTGGCTACCCAATCAATTATTACTTTCATTCCCAATTGATGGGCATTTGTAATGAGGTCAATTAAATCTTGTTCCTTCCCAAATTCAGGATTAATTTTAGTGTAACTACTACATGCATAATAACTTCCCAAACTTCCTTTTCGTAATTTTTCACTGATACTAGTTATGGGCATCAACCAAAGCACTTGCACCCCCATTTCATTTAAACGAGGTAGCTGTTTTTGAAATGCTTTAAAAGTACCTTCTGGGGTATACTGCCTAATATTAACCTCATAGATTGAAATAGAATTAGCCCATGATACGGTTTTAAAATTCACACCCATTTTATAGTATTTTTATTATCTTGCCCACCAACACTATGAGCCAAACACCCCATTTAGAACGCAAATTAAGTCTTTTACATGCAACCGCCATCAACATGATTGATATGGTGGGCATTGGTCCCTTTGTAGTATTAAGTGTAGTGGCTCAAATTATGGCAGGCCCCTATTTTTTATATGCTTGGGTAGCAGGAGCACTACTTTCTTATTTAGACGCGATGGTATGGAGCCAATTAGGAGCTGCATTACCAAGAGCAGGGGGAAGTTTTCATTTTTTAAAAGAAGGTTACGGAGAAAAAGCAGGTTCTTTAATGAGTTTTTTGTTTGTTTGGCAAACCATGATTCAAGCACCACTGGTAATTGCTTCTGCAGCCATTGGATTTTCTCAATATGCTAATTATTTTTTTCATTTATCTTTTTTACAAGAAAAAGCCTTAAGTGGATTCGTAGTAATTCTTGTAATTATTTTATTGTACCGAAAAATTGAATCTATTGGAAAAATATCAGTTTTCTTATGGGTAATTGTTTTAGGTACCATGGCATGGATCATCACAGGAGGCCTTATGCATGGACATTTTATGGAACCTATTAGACATATTAATGATGGTTTTAGCATGGAACATGGTTTTGTAGCAGCATTGGGATTTGCTAGTGTAAAGTCTGTCTATAGTTATTTAGGCTATTATAATATATGCCACTTGGGGGGAGAAATAAAAAACCCAAGTAAGAATATTCCTAGAAGTATGTTTATTTCAATTACAGGTATTGCCATTTTATATTTAGCCATGAATGTGAGTGTTGCTAGTGTGCTCCCTTTTCAAACCATCGTAAATAGTAAGTTTGTGGTAAGTGACTATATTAAAACTTTGTATGGACCTACTGCAGGTGCATTTGCAACTGTTTTAATTTTGATGGTTGCTTTCTCTTCTTTATTTTCTGCTACACTAGGCTATAGTAGGATTCCTTTTGCTGCAGCACAAAACAAATCTTTTTTTCCTTTTTTTGGTACCCTACATCCAAAATTACATTTCCCACATAGGTCTTTATTAGTTTTAGGAGGTATCGCGTTTGTTTTTAGTTTGTTACTTAGATTAAAAGAAGTGATTGATGCCATTTTAGCCATGCGAATTTTAATTCAATTTATTGGACAAGCGATTGGACTTTTATTATTATACAAAAGAAAAGGAAAAGATTTTTTTCCTTGGAAGATGCCGCTTTACCCATTACCGCTTTTTTTAGCCATTTTAATTTGGGTAGGAATCTTTATTTCTACTGGGGAAAAAATGATGATCAGTGGCCTCTTGGTTATCAGTTTAGGTCTATTGGCCTATTGGATGGCTAAGAAAATGAAATGGATTGGAGCTAATTAATTTTTATTTACTTTTTGTTCCAATAACGCTAATGAGCAACCCAAAAATTAGGCCAATAATAAGCCCAATTTTAACATTCTTTATCATCCATCCTATGGCCAATGCAATAACTAATAAAGTAAATAGACTAATGTTGCGTCTCATTGTTTTAATGCTTAGGTAATGAAATTAAATTAGACAATAACTTATAAGCACCCGGATTTCCTGCTGGGAGTTGTCTAAATAGTACTAAACTTAGATACACCATATTCCCTTTTCCATAGGGGGCAATCAATAAACTGCCATTTGAAACAGGCTCTCCTTTATCGCTCATAGCCAATGGGGTCTCAAAATGAGTATCTATATTTTCTGCTTGATAAGTACTTCTTTCCTGCACCCAATTTTCAAAATCAACAGCATTTATTTTATTTGGGAAATTAAGTACTGAATGAGCAGGTAGCACAAATTGCACTAGTGCGTCTTCTTGAGTAACTCTTCTTCCTGAATTTACTGTAAATGAATAAGGCCCAATTTTTACTTTTTTTAACCCCACTTGATTGCTTTTTAAATATTGCACTATCCAATTGCCTCCTTGTTCAATATAAGCATTCACCAAGTCATTTTTCTCTGTTAAATAATCCAACATATTGTAGGCACGAATACCTACTACTACTGCATCAAACTGTTTTAATTTATCTAAACTAATATCCGACTCTTTGAGTATGGTTACTTGGTATCCTAGTGCATTTAAAGCCTCAGGTAATTTATCCCCTGCGCCATCGATATAACCCACCTTCGCTGTTTTAGTGATTACATTTGCTTCAATAATTTTAGTAGTAGCCGAAGGAAAATAAGTTAAAGTAGGAATGTGATCATACTTAATTTGCTTGCTATAGACCTCTTGAAATGAAGTGGGTAATGCTTCATTTGCCGATTGTATGGCTACGTTCACTTGCTTGACTACTCCTTGATTTAGTTCCTGATATCCAATGGAAATAGGTTTACCTCCTTGCTTTAAATAAACTTCTTTATCATACTTTATCTCATGATGGGGTAAGACGGCAATGGGCTCATAAACATCTCCTTTGGTTGGGTCAGTATATTTATATTGCACTGGAATTTTAAATTTAAAGGATTCCCCGTGTATAAGAACTTCTATTGCAACCGTAAAAACAGGTTCATTTTCAGCGGCTCCAATGAGTTCTTGATTGGTTACCATAAACATGCCTTCTGTTTTTGGCTGCACCAACCAATAAGGTTGTGAGATAGGAAAATGGAATGGTACCTTGAAAGAATATTCTAGTTGTATATTTTCATTGTAGTTAAGTGATTTATTAAAAATAGAATCTTTGTCTTGTGGCCAATTTATCGAAATTAACTTAGCATCCAAATTAGAACGTTGATTCAATAAAAATTGAAGTTTTAAATTTTCTCCTTGAACTACCTGTTGTTGTTGAGTAGTTGCTTCAAAAAATAATCCAGCACAATCTTGTATTATACATTTAAGTTCGGCTAATTTATAATCCCTCCAATTTGAAGTAGGCAAAAATTTAATTAGAGTATATAAATTAACCAATGAATAAACTGAAGCCGCAGGATTTTCTATTTGAAATTGTTTAACAATATTACTAATCGCACTTTCAATTACAATGGCATCCTTTTCATTATTCGTTATTTTACTCCATCCAATATTAATGTCATCCATGATATCCTTCTTCGCCGAATCTCCTCCTGTTATTTCAAAAAATTCAAAAATAGGCCCTCTTCGACGTGGTCTTCCCTCTCCTTGACTTTTGTGCATGGTCCTTGCTTCTGCTCCCATCTCGCCATAACTTTTTCCTAATACGGGATTGTATCCGCCTACCTCTAATTTTAATTGATTGTCATTGGTGGTATTAACAGCACCAAAATTAAAAGTATTCCATAAAATTCTTTTTGCTTTCCAAGGTAGGAGTCCTGATTTTAATTGTTCAGGAAATTGATTAGGATCTGCTGCTGCAATATATGCTTCATTAGCAATTATAGCCGAGGCGGAATGATGACCATGCCCTGCACGCGCATCTCTTGGAAAACGAGTAATAATAATGTCAGGTTGGAATTTACGAATTACTAAAACAGCATCACTCAATACTTTATTATGATCCCAAATACGCAATGCTTCTTCTGATGATTTACTAAACCCAAATTCATAGGCAGTTGAAAAATATTGTTCTGCACCATCTATTTTTCTAGCAGCCAATAATTCCTGAGTTCTTATCATGCCCAATTCAATTCCTTGTTCTTTACCAATTAAATTTTGACCGCCGTCTCCCCTCGTTAAACTTAAATACCCCGTTCGATACCTTCTTTGCTTTGTCAAATAAGGTAAAAAACTATTATTCTCATCATCCGGATGTGCTGCTATGTATAATACACTACCTACTGTTTTAAGCTTGTTAATTTGAGCTAAAATTTCTGTACTTGGTTTTTGCGCTATAGCTACACTAGAATAAAATAAACTGGCCATTAAAATATTATAAAATAAACGCATAATCCTTAATTCATTGGTTGTTGTATAACTATAAAAATATGAAAGTTTGTGCTCAAATGTGCGCTAATTGGAACTAGTTTTGCACATAACTTAGGTCTAGTTTGTTGAATCCTAATTATTTAATTAATTTAGTAATTCATTATCTGATAATATGAATAAAAGAACTAACAAATCAAAATTGATTGCTATCCCAGTATTTTTTATACTATTCTTGTCTACAAATTTATGTTTTGGTCAAGCCTTTTTTAAAGCTCACGCAAACATCAATCCATACCATTACGAAATTGCAAAAGAAAAAACTTTTGACCATGCTGCCGTATCCTCTGCGCATGCACTAGCTAGTATGGTGGGAGCCGCTATCATGCAAGATGGTGGTAATGCTTTTGATGCAGCCATTGCAGTTCAATTTAGCTTAGCGGTGGTATTTCCAGAAGCAGGAAATATTGGAGGGGGTGGATTTATGTTGGCAAGAAAAAAAGAGGGCGCATTAATCGGATTAGATTTTAGAGAAGAAGCACCAGCAAAAGCTACTAGAGATATGTATTTGGATGAAAAAGGGAACCCTTATTCTGACAAATCCACGAGTGGTGCATTGGCTTCTGGTATTCCAGGTAGTGTGGCAGGTATGTTTAGTATTCATGCTTATGCAATACTTCCATTTGATAAATTAATTGAGCCCGCCATTGAATTGGCAGAATTTGGATTTGTAATTTCTGAAAAAGAAGCAAAGGGTTTGAATGCCAATAGAGCAGACTTTATAAAACATAGTGCTTCAGAAAGTGCCTTTACTAAAAGAAGCAATTGGAAAGCAGGCGATACTTTAATTCAACCAGCACTAGCGCTTACTTTAAAAAGAATACAAGAAAAAGGTGCAGCCGGGTTTTATGAAGGGCCTACTGCAAATTTTATTATTAAAGAAATGTCGCATAGTGGTGGAATAATTACTTTAGAAGATTTAAAAAATTATCGGCCCAAATTTAGAAAACCTATTGAGTTTGATTACAAAGAACATCATATTATCAGTTTTGCACCCCCATCAAGCGGTGGAATTTTGTTAGCCCAGATGATGAAGTTAATTGCCCCATTTGATATTTCAAAAATGGAACACAATACAGCTGCCTCTGTCAGTCTAATGGTGGAAGCACAACGCAGAGCTTATGCCGATCGTGCACAACATATGGGCGATCCTGATTTTTGGAATGTTCCTACCAACACCTTAATTAGTGACTCCTATTTAAAACAAAGAATGTCCGACTATCGACCAGGCATTAAGGGCAATAGTAAAATTACCAATGCTGGACAAATTCACGAAAGTGAACAAACCACCCACTTTAGCATCATAGACCAAGCGGGAAATATGGTGGCCATTACCACCACTTTAAATGATTCTTACGGAAACAAAACCATTGTAGGAGGCGCTGGTTTTATTTTAAATAATGAAATGGATGACTTTAGTTTAAAAGCAGGTGTGCCTAATATGTATGGTGCGATAGGTGGGGAAGCCAATTCAATCCAAGCCGGAAAAAGAATGCTAAGTTCCATGGCACCCACTTTAGTTACAATTCATAATGAACCCTACCTAACTATTGGGACACCCGGTGGCACTACCATCCCGAATCAAGTCTATGAGGGCTTAGTAGACCTGATTGATTTTAAAATGTCTTTAAAGGATGCAATAGATGGTCCTCGATTTCATCACCAATGGATTCCTGACACAATTATGCTAGAAACAGATTTTCCTATTGAAACAGAAAAAGCACTAAAAGCAATGGGTTATACCACTCTAAAAAGAGGGCATTTTGGAAGAATGGAAGGTGTTCAAATTTTACCCAATGGCAAGCGAATTGCAGCAGGAGATAAAAGAGGAGATGATAGTGTTGCAGGTTTCTAATGGTTATGGATTTGCTATTAATTTGTGCCATCAATTAGAGCGCATTTTTGTATTTTTACAAAAACCGATTTCTTGTTAAAAAATAAGCTTGCACTACTCAGAATCATTGCTGCTAGTTTAGTTGGATTTTTCCTACTTGCTTATTTATTGTTATTAGTTCCTCCTATTCAAAATAAAATTGCAACAACCCTTGCTCAACGTTTCTCAAAAGCAATAGGGACCGAAGTAAAACTTGGTCAAGTTCGTTTTTCCTTATTTGATAAATTATCAATACAGGAAATACTTATTAGAGACCAACATCATGACACCTTATTTTATACGGCCTCTTTAAAATTACGTTTAAGCGACCTTGTATTTTCCAATACGACCCCAATCGTCAAATATATTGGATTAACTGATACCAAAATACATTTAAAACGCAGCAACCAGCTATGGAATTATGCATTTATTCAAGATTACTTGACCACTCAATCAAGTGGTTCTAAAAATAATACCACATTCGATATTCAAAAAATAGATTGCTCAAACTTAAAAGTAATACAAGAAGATCAATGGGTGGGTCAAAATTTGGAATTGAGTGCTTACAATTTACTAGTTAACTTTAAATCATTTACAAAAAACAGCATACAAATTGACCAATTGCTCCTCAATAAACCAAATTTTATAATACAATCCTATCAAGGAAAAGATACATTGGTAAATGCAATAACAGCAAAAAGAAAAAAAGGAGAACTTTATTTTAATCCTAACAACATACATCTACTCGCCAATAACCTTGAAATTATAAAGGGTAAATTTTGGATAGAATATGGATATAATAAACCAACCTCCTATTTTGATGGTGAACATATTCGCATGCATGATATCAATGCAAGCATAAAAAATATTTCTTTTAATAAAGATACCATCAAAGCAAAAGTAAATTTAAGTGTTAAAGAACAATCTGGAATTGAAATTAAAAAATTACTTACTAATTTTAAATTAACTCCAACCATCATGGAGTTTAGTGCATTGCATTTAAAGACAAATAATAGTCTCATAGAAAACTATTATGCAATGCAATTTCAAGACTTTAATAAAGATTTTAATCATTATATTGGACAAGTTACCATGAAAGCGCATCTGACTAATGCACTGGTGTCCACCGATGATATTGCTTATTTCACCCCAACAATGTCCTCTTTTCATAAAAAATTGATTACTAGTTTTCATTTTACAGGTACAGTAGCCGATTTTGAAACCAAGGACTTTAAAGCAAAATACAATAACTCATCGGTTAGTGGAAGTTTCTCCATGAAAGGTATTCCAGACATGAGAAGTACACTTATAAATTTTAACAATGTAATTGCTAAAACCAGCTATAATGATCTCTCTAATTGGTTGCCTACTTTGAAACAAACGCATGCCTTAAACGTTGACAGCATCAACAATCTTAATTTTAAAGGTGATTTTAAAGGAACTTTTTACGACTTTGTTACCAAAGGACAAATCGATTTCCCTTTGGGTAACCTGGCATCAGAAATTAGATTAAAATTTCCTGAACAAGGCGAACCTACCTATGAAGGAATGGTAACAACCAATCACTTGAACATTGGGAAAATTCTAAATATAAATAATCTAGGCTTATTGAATTTTAAGGGAAATATTGCCGGAAGTTCTTTTAATATTGAAAAATTAAAAACAAATATTCAGGGACGCATTGATTCTATAGAATTTAATAAATATAGTTATTCAAACATAAGCACTAACGGAGTATTTCAGAAAAAATCTTTCAATGGAATGCTCAGCATCAAAGATCCAAATGTTAGTTTTATTAGCAACATCGAACTCATTTTTAACAATGGGAAACCTAAAATTAATGCTGTGGGTGATTTATTATATGCTAATTTAGGAAAATTAAATATAGCCAATAATAATACCCAACTTACCGGTTTATTAGATATTAATTTCGAAGGTGATAATATTGATAATTTTATTGGCTTTGCTAAATTTTATAACGGGAAATTTAAATCACCTACCAATTCAGTTAGCTTCGATTCTTTAAATATTCAATCAAGTATTAAAAACAATGTAAAAAAAATAAGTATTGAAAGCGATGATCTTCAAGCTAGCATTATAGGTAAGTTTAATATTTTGCATTTACCAGCAAGTGTTCAATATTTCATGCAGCGTTATTTACCTACTTATATTCCTGCTCCAAAAAATACACCAAGTAACCAAATTTTTGAAATTCAAGTAAAAACAAATTATTTCGAACCGTATTTACAACTTTTTAATAAATCATTTTCAGGATTCAATAATATTTCTTTAACAGGTACTATAAATACCGAAAAACAAACCATTGCTTTGCAAGGGAAGTTCCCCTACGCAAGTTGGAACAATTATGCGATTAATGGTGGCGAATTAAGGGGTAAGGGAACACTAGATTCTTTGCATTTATTTATAACAGCTGATGCCTTCCACCTATCTGATAGTACTCGTTTTGCGCAATCTAATTTAACCATACACAGTAGTAAGGATATATCGAATGTTCATTTGTCAGGCATAAGCAAAACCGCTTTAGAACAAGTTGATCTCAATGCGAGCATTCAGACTTTCTCAGATGGCATTTCGATGAAATGGCAACCCTCTTACTTTATATTGAATGAAAAAAAATGGACCATTCCTAAAGACGGAGTTTTAGCATTAAGAAAAAGCAATACCAGTGCAGTTAATCTAAAATTTACTCAGGGAATACAAGAATTTATTTTTTCAAATTCTGAAACGGAATCAAATGGTATTCAAATTGAACTAAAAGATATTATTTTAGGTGATTTTACAAAACTCCTTTTTGATTATCCTAAATTAGAAGGACTTGGTAATGGGAAAATTGAATTTAAAAACATACTCAATGACTTAACATTTAAATCCGACTTAAGAATTGATCAATTCAGGTTTAATAATGATTCTATAGGAATTACCCTCTTAAAAGCAAGCTATCAAAATTCAAAAGGGATGGTTCCTTTCTCATTTAATTGCCCCAATACAGAATACAATTTAAGTGCCAATGGAAATTACAATACCAAGGATAGCACTAACCCTTTAGATGCTACCTTATATTTAAACCATTCAAAATTTAGTTTAGTGCAGCAATTTATAGGAGGGGTACTTACTAATTTAGAAGGGAGCGCAAATGGTCAAATACATTTTGGTGGAAGAATTGAACACCCCTATTTAATAGGTGCTGCGACCATCCAAAACAGCTCTTTTAAAGTAGACTATACAAAGGTTACTTATTTTATAGATAGTAGCACCCTGCGTTTTACAGAGGAAGGAATCAATTTTGGAACGATTTCACTAAGAGACGGTTTAAAAAGACCAGCCACTTTTAATGGTAAAATTCTCCACAAAGGATTTACCCAATTAATGTATGATTTAGAAATGAGTAGTCCAAAAATTGAAGTATTAAATACAGATCCCTTAGATAATTCTAATTTTTATGGACATGCAGTAGGAAAAGCAGTCATGACCATCAAAGGCCCTGAGGATAATATTAAAATGGTCATAAAGGCAGATATCAATGATAGTTCTCATATTTATTTGCCCAATTCAACCAGCAAGGAAAGTGGAAAATCTGACTTTATCGTTTTTAAGAAATTTGGTACCTCCGCAATTCAAAGTGCCGATGTACCTTCTTTTAATTTAGTAGTAGATTTAGAAGTGACTGCCAATAATAAAACACAGATTGATGTCATCATGGACGAGCTTACAGGGGATGTAATTAAAGCAGTAGGAAATGGTCGAATAAAAATAAGAGTTGGTAATATTGAACCATTAACTATTAGAGGCAAATACAATATTGAATCGGGTAAATATGATTTCAATTTTCAATCTTTTATTAAAAAACCTTTTGAATTAATTGCAGATGCAGATAATTATATTGAATGGACTGGCAATCCTTTTCAAGCAAACATTCATGTAGACGCAAGGTATACTGCAGAAAGAGTAAGTTTAAACGAATTAGTAGGCACAGCCAACTTTAGCAATGCAGTAAGAACCTACAGAGGTAATGTGTATGTAATAGCTGCCTTAAGAGATAAATTAGCTCAACCAGCTATTCGTTTTTCATTGGCTTTTCCTCAAGGCAACCCAATTAGTTCCGACAATGAGTTTTCACAATTCATTACTCGACTAGAAAGAGACGATAATGAAATTTTAAAACAAGTATCTTTCCTTATTGTTTTTAATTCATTCGCTCCAGTTGGTTTTAGTAATGGAAGTGGCAACAATAATAATGCTTACACCGTTACTTCCATTGGCATCAATACCATTTCTCATTTATTAACAAAAGAAATTAATAAATCCATTACTAATATTTTGAATAAGGTAACAGGCGATAGAAGTTTAAGATTCGATGTAGGTTCTTCTGTATACAATAGTGCCAATCTATTGGACCCCACCGGGGCGGGTATTGCCATCAATGCCAACAAAATTGATCGTCAAAGAATAAATGTAAAGTTGGGCCGCAGCTTTTTAAATGAAAAAATAATTGTTAACGTAGGGGGAGATTTTGATTTTAATGTTCAGAATAGCACCAACATTCAAAATGGAACTTTCCAGTGGTTACCCGATTTGAATATTGAATTTATTTTAACAGATGATCGAAAACTAAGAGCTATAATTTTTAATAGGAATAGCTTGGACATCAATGGTAGCAGTTTAGGCCGAAGAAATAGACAAGGGGTGAGTATTTCTTATCGGAAAGATTTTGATAATTTTTGGTTTTAAGTGCTCCCTATTTTACTTTTTTAGTGCTGCCGAATTTACGCTTAAAATAGAGTTGGGCAATAACTTACAGTCCTTTAGTCGATACACGTAAAAATTTCTTAATAAAACGCCTTTGCTGATAATTGGGATGGTGTCTGGCACTTGAATAGTAGTAAAATAAGCACTGTATAATAAAACTGGATTGGCGGGCAAATTAGAAGGTACAATACAATAAGCATCTTCCCCTATTTTTAAAGCTGGTTGTTTTTGATTTAACCAAGCAAATTTATGCACGTCCTCTAATGCTCCGATAGCAATAACATTCGTATTAACTAATGGAGCAGTATAAAACAACAAGTGCCCACCCGGGAACCATTTGTTTACGATAATAGGCGCATGCTTAGACATGGCTCCCACTGCCTCGTCCTTTTTAATTACTTTACTTAACTCCTCACTGAAATAAGTCCAACCCGATACATCATTAATGGGATTGTATTCCCCTAGGTTTTCTAATTTAGTTGAACCCAACTGTACTGGAAATACTTTTACAATGAAAACAAAACCCAATAGGACTAATCCAATAAACCCAATGGCCATTTGCAAAAGGATTGGAATTGCTTTTCTTGAATAGCTACTCCAATAAACCCCGGCAATTAAAAATAAAGCAATAAAGGCTGGACCCGTCCAATGAGGTAAAGTAGCGTTGAATAAAGAGATGGCCCAAAAAATAAATATTAATGGAAGGCTTAACCAAAGTAATAAATTAATGGCTTGGGCATTTTTTGCTAGGAATTTTACTTTTTTAATGCTAAATAAGGCAATTAAAATAGCAATATAAACCAATGGATTTTGATAAAAAAACTCACCCCCTATTTGTTGAAAAAAACTAGAAAAGGATATGCCCGTATGCATTACTCTTTTAGAATGATAGGTATAGGTTATAAAATTATTTTTAAAATTCCAGTAAACAATTGGAATAATACAGATAATGGTGAGCAGTATGGAAAAATAAAAACCTTTCTCCCTTAGTGTTTTAATTTGATTAAATAATATAAATAAGCCAAAGCCAACCCATAAATAAAGCCCATGCACTTTGCTCATCGTGGCCAATCCTATAAATAGACCTAATAGTAACCAATCAAAAAAAGTAAAAAGTGGTTGTTTTATTACCCAACTAAGCATCATATAAATACTCAATGAAAAAAATAATAATTGAGGGCTATCTGGCAGTACAAATAAACCAGCAATGATGCTTGTGTAAATAGACAAGTTATACATTAGCGCAGCAATCCAACCTGCCTTTTCATCTTTTAATAAAGTGCCCGATTCAAAAATGACTAGGGTTGTAATAGCAGCACAAAATAAGCTCCCTAAGCGCATGGATAAAGCAGAAAGCCAATGCAAATTAAATGTGAAAACCCGAATCATCCAACCGACCATAGGTGGATGATCAAAATGATTCCAATCAGGCTGAAGTGCATAGGTGTAATAATAGACTTCATCATTTCCTAGTTCTAAAAAAAAAGAAAGTACTATTTTAACGACCATTGAAATACCAATAAGCCACCAAATTTTTTTTTGATATAGCATGGGGGCAATTGACATAGTCCTTGATAATTAAAAATACAAAGCTGCTCCTAAATAAAAACCAACTTTATAAAAGTTAAAAAAGCAAAAGATACAACTACTAAAGTAAGGAAATCTTATTGATTGTCGGTGTTATGGGCCAAAAACCATTCTGTAGCCAAAGCATAGCCTTTTAACCCCAATCCCACGATAGAGCCTACCGATTTAGCAGAAACATGAGAAATTTTTCTAAAGTCTTCTCTAGCGTGCACATTACTAATATGTACTTCAATAACAGGTGTTTTAATGGCAGCTACCGCATCACCAATGGCAACGGAAGTATGGGTATAAGCAGCCGGATTTAATATGATACCCTGCTTGTCAAATCCATGCGTTTGAATGGCTTGAACTATTTCGCCTTCTATATTACTTTGAAAATAAGTAAAATTAACCTTTGGATAATCTTTTTTAAGTTGTTCTAAAAAGTCCTCAAAACTTGCTTGACCATAAACATCAGGTTCTCTTTTTCCTAATAAATTTAAGTTAGGTCCGTTGATGATGGCTATTGCTAACATGCTTTGAATATATAAATTTTTAATTTGATTTCATTAAAGATACGAAATCATCAAATAAATATCTACTGTCGTGAGGGCCAGGTGTGGCTTCTGGATGGTATTGAACACTAAATGCTGGGCGATCTTTTAGTTTAATCCCTTCAATAGAATCGTCGTTTAAATTTACATGAGATAGAATTACATTCGGATGTTTACGCACAGCATCTGGATCTACCCCAAACCCATGATTTTGGGTAGTAATTTCACATAAGCCAGTAAGGACATTTTTCACTGGATGATTTAATCCTCTATGTCCATGGTGCATTTTGAAAGTAGGTATATCATTTGCGCGTGCTAATAATTGATGGCCTAAGCAGATACCAAAAACAGGTTTCTTTTCTTTCAACACCTCTCTAATGGTTTTAATGGCATAGTCCATTGGGGCAGGGTCTCCAGGGCCATTGGATAAAAAATAGCCTGTTGGATTAAATGATTTTAAAGTAGCGAAATCAGTTTTAGCTGGATGCACTCTTACATGCACTCCTCTTTCCACTAAGCATTGTAAAATATGTTCTTTCACACCAAAATCTAATACAGCTACTTTTATGTTGGACATCGTATCTCCTAATTCATAAATTTCTTTAGTACTTACGGTACTTGCTAATTCTAATCCATCCATACTTGGCACTTTTTCCAATTGCGCTTTTAATGCGGCTACATCTAAATTATCAGATGAAATAATACAGTTCATGGCGCCAGAATTTCGCACATGAATAACCAAAGCTCTGGTATCTAATCCTTCTATTGAAACGATATTATTAGCAATTAAATATTCACTTAAATTTCCATCTGCCATAGAACGACTATACTTTTCTTCTAAATTACGGCCAATCAGTCCATGAATTTTAACCGACTTACTTTCCACATCGGCTGCTTTAACACCATAATTACCAACATGCACATTGTTCATGATAATTACTTGCCCCGTATAACTAGGATCGGTAAATACTTCTTGATAGCCAGTCATACCGGTATTAAAACAAATTTCACCAGTAGTGGTTCCTATTTTTCCAAAGGCTTGACCATGAAAAACGTGGCCATCTGCTAAAACTAAAATTGCTGGTTGTGCACTCATTTGGGTTGTTATGTTTTGTACTGCAAAAAAAGATACAATTTTTTACTTTTCCATAATAACTTTTAAACATTAGGTCAAATTAAAAAGAAAAGGCTAAAAAGAGCAAAAAAAAGGCAAGATGATTAGTCTTGCCTTATAGGTTAATTTGTTAAAAACATTATTCAGCAGCTGTTTCAGGTGAATCAGTAGCTGTTTCAGCAGCATCCATTTCTGTAGCGTCTGCTTTGGCCTTCTTTGCAGGTGCTTTTTTAGTACCAGTTGCTGTTGATTTGCTACGGCGTGTTTTTTTAGCAGGTTCGCCAGCAGTAGCTATTGAATTGCCATAAACTTCATTGAAATCAACTAACTCAATCATTGCTTTTTCTGCATTGTCCCCTGGACGAATGCCTAATTTGATGATACGAGTGTATCCACCTGGACGTGCAGCAATTTTAGGTGCTACAACGGTAAATAACTCTTTTACAGCAGCTTTATCATTCAAATAACTAAAAACAATTCTGTGGTTGTGGCTAATTTCTTCTTTGCTACCTGCCTTCTTAGTTTTGGTAATCAGTGGTTCTACATAAGTTCTTAAAGCTTTTGCTTTAGCTAATGTAGTAACGATACGCTTGTGTGTAATCACTTGGCAAGCTAAATTCATTAATAAGGCATCTCTGTGTGCCTTTTTTCTACCTAGGTTGTTTTGTTTGTCTCCGTGACGCATGACTTTTAATTTTTATCCTCACACCGTGTCAGGAATTGTGAGGTTTGAGCTTTCACTCGTTATAAATAGTGACTTATCTTAGCCTAAAAGACTATTGTAAATCTAATTTGTCTAATCCTAATTTACCCAAATCCATACCAAAGCTTAATCCTCTCTCGATTAAAACTTGCTCAATTTCAGATAAAGATTTTTGACCAAAGTTTCTGAATTTCATCAAATCTTCTTGCTCATATTGAACTAGTTCACTTAAGATATTAATTTTCGCAGCTTTCAAACAATTGAATGCACGAACAGAAAGGTCTAAATCTTCCAACGGAGTTTTTAATACTTTTCTTAGTTGCAATACTTGTTCATCCACTACATCTTCTTTCTTATCTTCTTTGTTGTCGAAAGTGATATTTTCATCAGTAATGATCATTAAATGTTGAATCAGAATTCTAGAAGCTTGCTTCACCGCATCTTCTGGATGTATGGTGCCATCGGTAGCTACATCTAAAATCAATTTTTCATAATCGGTTCTTTGTTCAACACGATAGTTTTCAATTGCGTATTTAACGTTCTTGATTGGTGTGTGAATAGAATCAATAGCGATATAGCCAAATGGCATCTCTTTTAGTTTATTTTCTTCAGCAGGAATGTAACCACGTCCTTTAGTAATGGTTAATTCTATTTCTAATTTAGAAGTAGCATCCATCGTACAAATAACCAATTCAGGATTCATTACTTGGAATTGTTGAGAAGCATCTCCAATATGACCTGCATTAAATTCACTGCTCCCTTTAATAGACAAAGTAATTTTTTCAGAAGATACATCTTGATCCGCCTTGCGCTTAAAACGAACTTGTTTTAAGTTTAAGATTAATTCAGTAACGTCTTCAGTGACTCCTTTTAAAGTAGCAAACTCATGATCTACTCCTTCAATTTTTATTCCTACAATGGCGAAACCTTCTAAAGAACTTAATAAAACTCTTCTTAAAGCGTTTCCTAATGTTAAACCGAATCCAGGCTCTAGCGGACGGAATTCGAATTGACCTTCAAAGTCGTTTGCTTTTTGTAAAACAATTTTGTCAGGTTTTTGAAAACTTAATATTGCCATGTTAATACTTTTTTTTATTTGATTCTTCGACGAGAAGAAATGTTGTTAAGTGCTACTATTTAGAATACAATTCGACAATAAGTTGCTCTTTGATATTTTCTGGTACAGCTTCACGCTCTGGCATGGTGATGAAAGTTCCAGTATTGGTAGTTTCATTCCAATCTACCCAACTAAACTTCGTATTTCTTCCACGTTGCTTGCTAACAATAGAACTGTTGTGGGCACTTTTTGGACGATATGCGATAACATCACCAGGACGACAAGTATAAGAAGGCACATTGGTAATATCACCGTTAACGGTAATGTGTTTGTGCGCAACTAATTGACGTGCTTCTGGGCGACTTGCTGCTAAACCCATTCTAAAAATGGTATTGTCTAAACGCGCTTCCAATAACTTGATTAAATTTTCACCAGTTACGCCTTTAATACGAGATGCTTCTTCAAATGTTTTACGGAATTGACGCTCTAATACACCATAAGTGTATTTTGCTTTTTGCTTTTCTCTTAACTGTAAAGCATACTCCCCTAGTTGCTTGCGCTTGCGTTGTGCGCCATGCTGTCCTGGAGGGTTGCTGTTTTTACCCAACCATTTTGCGTTTCCTAAAATAGGTTCGCCAAAAATGCGGGAAATTTTGGTTTTAGGGCCTGTGTAACGTGCCATAGTGCTTGTATTGTGATTTTTTAGTGTCGATGCATCATCAGTAAAAATCTAAAATGAATGATGCACCCTTGTTGATGATATAAAAATTAAACTCTTCTTTGTTTTGGAGGACGACAACCATTGTGAGGCATAGGTGTTATATCGCGGATAGCGATTACTTCGATGCCTGATTGAGAAATAGAGCGAATAGCCCCTTCACGTCCAGAACCTGGACCTTTAACAAATACCTCTACTCTTTTAACCCCTGCATCAGAAGCAACTTTTGCTGCATCCGCTGCTGCCATTTGAGCTGCATAAGGAGTATTCTTTTTAGACCCTCTAAAGCCCATTTTACCCGCGCTGCTCCAGCTAATCACTTGACCAGCTTTATTAGTGAAAGCAATAATGAGATTGTTGAAAGTTGCACTGATACGAACTTCGCCAGATGCATCAATTTTAACGACTCTTTTTTTAGATGCCGCTTTTGCACTGTTTTGTGCTTTGATTGGTTTTGCCATTTTTTTTGAGGTGTGTTTTTATTACTTGTTGTTAATTACTAATAAAAACGGGTTTTTAATTGATCTCCCCTACTGGGTAGTAGGATCCGATTATTGATTCGCTAATTATTTCTTAGCTACTTTTTTCTTACCGGCAACTGTCTTACGCTTACCCTTACGAGTACGTGAGTTAGTTTTAGTACGTTGACCACGAACAGGTAAACCTTTTCTGTGACGTAAACCACGGTAACAAGCAATGTCTAACAAACGCTTAATACTCATAGAAACTTCACTACGCAAAGCACCTTCTACTTTAAATTCAGCATTAATGATATTACGAATAGCAGTTTGCTCTTCGTCATTCCACTCATTTACTTTTTTATCGTAACTAATATTTGCTTTGTCTAAGATATACTGAGCAGTAGAATGTCCAATACCAAAGATGTACTGTAGTCCTATCTCTCCTCTTTTGTTTTTTGGTAAGTCTATACCGGCAATACGAGCCATATGTTAAAACTGGTTTTTTGTGATTTTGTATTTAGATAATTATCCTTGTCTTTGCTTAAAACGAGGATTCTTTTTGTTGATAACGTATAATTTACCTTTACGCTTCACGATCTTACAATCGGCACTACGTTTTTTAATGGATGCTCTAACTTTCATCTTTTTATTTTTAAATATTTATTTCCTTATAATTATCCTTCAACAATTATTCCATTATTTATGTCTGAAATTGATTCTTCCTCTTGTTAAATCGTAAGGACTCATTTCCAAACCTACTTTATCCCCAGGCAAAATTCTGATGTAATGCATGCGCATTTTACCAGATATCGTCGCCAAAATTTCATGTCCATTTTCTAATTTAACTCTGAACATGGCGTTGCTCATTGCTTCTATAATAACTCCATCTTGTTTAATCAGCGGTTGTTTTGACATACTTATTTTGGGGTTGCAAAGATATGGAAATGAATGGAATTATGAAAAATTCACCCCGAAATATTACGAAATACCCAAAATAAACGGAAAATCAAGGATTTTTCGTAAAAATAGATACCATTTAAGTACTCAATCAATTACATCCCAGGAAACCATGGGCGGCCAATTGCAGCCCTAAAAGGCCAAGGAATGGCAGACAGAATAAGTAATAAAGCAACCAAGTATAGAACGCTAGTTGCCCCAGGCTTACCCGACTTTTTGTATTTAAGGTGCCCAATTGTAATGAGCGTAATGGCTATGATCATGGAAAGGGCGTGTTCTACTGCCCAAAAACGGCCAGCAGCATCCTTCATTACTTCTTTCATGCCCCCTGCAGTTTGATGGATTAATTGAAAGCCAACGGGACCAAAGAAATATTGGTATAGACCTAATACCAAAGTGGTATGGGCACTAATTAACAGTATTTTGCTTAATTTAAGGGCATCTTGCTTGGTCAATAATTTGGCGATAGACCAAATTAAAGTGATTAAAATGACCCATCTCAATAAATTGTGCAAATGCAATAAACCTGTATTCATGATTAAAATTTTAAAAGTGGTAGTATCAATTTGATGGAGCTAATATATCCAATTTAATGAATTAATCTACCCAATCTGCTACAAATAAATTGGTATCCCTGGTTCCTCCATTGTTTCTATTGGAAGAGAACATTATTTTTTTGCCATCTGGGCTAAACATAGGAAAAGCATCAAAACCTTTGTCGCGGCTAATTTTTTCCAAATTATTTCCATCCAGGTCAATTAAATACATATTGAAAGGAAATCCACGCTTGTATTCATAGTTGCTACAGAAAATGATGTGTTTACTGTCGGGGGTAAAATTAGGCGCCCAATTCGCTTGTCCTAAATGAGTAATTTGCTTTGCATCGGTTCCATCCGCATTGGCTACCCAAACTTCCATTTTAGTCGGTGCCACCAACCCTTCCTTTAATAAGCTTTTATATTCATCCACTTCTTCTGGAGAACTTGGTCGACTTGCTCTCCAAACAATTTTCTTGCCATCTGGACTAAACCAAGCCCCACCATCATACCCTAAAGTGTTGGTTACTTTTATTTCTTTGCCCGTAGCCAATTCCATCACATATAAATCTAAGTCGCCTTCTTTCACACTACAATAAATCATTTTTTTACCATTGGGCGATAGGGTTCCTTCCGCATCATATCCATCAGACTTTGTCAATTGCTTTATAATATTTCCACTGGTATCAGCCATAAAAATATCATAGCTGGTGTACAAAGGCCAAATGTATTTATTGCCATATTTTGCTCGGTCAACAGCTGGAGGACATTGGTCTCCCCCATTTTTGGTAGATGCATATATAATGTGTGCCCCATCCTTTGTAAAATAAGAACAAGTGGTTCTTGCTTTACCCCCACTGATAGATTTATAGGTAAAAGTGTCTGTTATTTTTGAAGGAACGATGCCCATAAAAATTTGATCACAATTAATTCCTTCTTTTGGATTGGTTCTTTGGAAGGTAATACGCTTCCCATCAAAACTCCAATAAGCTTCTGCATTGTCTCCACTATTAGTGAGTTGGTGTATATTTTTGAAATGCTTTTCCCCTTCAAATTGAAGCGCATCCTGCGCTTGAGCGGACTGGATTAGAAAAGCCATGCATAATAAAAAGGGTATTTTTTTCATAGGATAATTGATTGATCGCAAAAATAAATACTAAAATGATAAATTGAGCTTAATGAACAAAGGTACTAAACCTTATTTAGGGCACAATTAAGTCATATTAATTGTAAAATCCTCAAAAAAAATAGACCTTTGTAAAAATCCATCCTATGGCCATCATCGCACCTTCTTTATTAGCAGCAAATTTTTTAGAATTAGGTAAAGAATGTACCATGTTAAATGAAAGCGAAGCAGCTTGGTTTCATTTAGACGTGATGGATGGCAGCTTTGTACCCAATATTAGTTTTGGCCTACCCGTAATTGAGCAAATAAGAAAAGCCACCAATAAAATATGTGATGTGCACTTAATGATTGTTCATCCTGAAAAATATATTGAGGCTTTTAAAAATTCTGGTGCAGATATTTTAACGGTTCATTTTGAAACCTGCCCTAATTTAATGGATACCCTTATTCAAATTAAAGCACATGGAATGAAAGCCGGAGTTGCTATTAATCCAGGTACCGATGTACAGTTTTTAGCTCCATTTATAGTTGCCATTGATTTAGTTTGTGTGATGAGCGTGTACCCTGGGTTTGGGGGACAAAAATTTATTGAGGCAACTTATGATAAAGTAGTCGCACTAAAACAAATTATTGTTGATGCCCATGCGACTACCCTTATTGAAATTGATGGGGGCGTAGATACCAGTAATGCTCAAGCATTGGTGAAAGCAGGTGCCGACGTATTAGTGGCTGGAACTACCGTATTTAAAGCAACGGACCCGAAAGCCATGATTGCTGTATTGAAAAAAGCTTAGTGCCAAAATTTTAGTCCATTCCCTTTGTGATGAATGTTGATTCCATTTAGAATCCTACCCCACAGTAACAAATTCCTAAACAACTTTATCGTTACCATAATAATTATTTTTATAGTTACTTAAATAGTTAATCTACAATTACGCTAATGGTCAATTTATGATTACGATTTTGTTTAACAATTATCGAAATTTTAACTTAATGATAACCCATTGTTATCATTTGAAGAAATGCACAAATGTGCGTATTTAATCTTTGATAAATAGTTTTAGTTAATTTAATTTAGGGTAGGCAGAATAGAAAAATACTAACCTTTAAATGCTAATCCATTGACTGAAACAATCATCAATTTAGAAACCGTTAACCCTATTGAATTTTTCGGTGTTAACAACAACAAGTTCGACATCTTAAAAAAGAAATTCCCATTACTTAAAATTTTATCAAGAGGTACCCAAATTAAACTGAGCGGCGCACCTGAACAAATTGATTTAGCCAAAGAAAAAATTGACTTAATCATTCAGTACATGCAACGCAATGGACACTTGAGTGAGCACTATTTTGAACAAATTTTAGGAGGAGATGACGCCGAAGTCATCGATAATTTTATTGACAAAAATCCCAATGAAGTTTTGGTGTTTGGTCCCAATGGAAAAACCGTTAGAGCCCGAACAGCCAACCAGAAAAAAATGGTACTTGCTGCCGACAAAAACGATATTGTATTTGCTATTGGGCCCGCTGGTACTGGAAAAACATACACCGCAGTAGCTTTAGCAGTAAGGGCTTTAAAAAACAAATTGGTGAAGAAAATAATATTAACCCGACCTGCCGTAGAAGCGGGAGAAAACTTAGGTTTCTTACCAGGTGATTTAAAAGAAAAAATTGATCCTTATTTACGTCCATTGTATGATGCCCTTGATGATATGATTCCTGCCGATAAATTGGGCTATTACATGACAACCCGTACTATTGAAATTGCCCCTTTGGCCTATATGAGAGGCCGTACTTTAGACAATGCTTTTATCATTTTAGATGAGTCTCAAAATGCCAATGACTTACAAATAAAAATGTTTCTAACCCGTATTGGTTCCAATGCCAAAGCAATTATTACTGGGGATCCGACCCAAGTAGATTTACCAAGAAACCAAAAAAGTGGATTGGAAAAAGCCTCTCGCATCTTACAAAACATTGAAGGAATAGCGCATATACAATTAGATGAGGAAGATGTGGTAAGGCATAAATTGGTAAAAGCCATCATTAAAGCCTACGAAAAAGAAAGAGAAAACGAAACCGAGAATTCTTACCATAGATAATTGAACCCCTTATTCTTTATTAAATAAACCATTATACCCCTCCCTATTTAAGACGAGGGGTATTTTTTTCACCTACTGTAAAAAATTAAGTAATTTCATACCAATGGCAACGAATCACTTAAATCAATTTACCATTGGGGTGGAAGAAGAGTATATGGTATTAGACCCTTCTACCAAGGAATTAAAAAGCCATCAGCAAAGCATTGTCAACGAAGGGCAAAAAAAATTTAAAGATAAAATTAAAGCAGAGATGCACCAAGCTGTGGTGGAAGTTGGCACGGGCATTTGTGAAAATGTAAATGAGGTTTATCAAGAAATTCTAGAATTAAGAACACATGTAGCTCAGGTTGCAAGTGGATTGGGCTTTGGTATCGGAGCTTCGGGAACCCACCCTTTTAGTTTATGGGAAACCCAATTGGTATCGGACCAAACTCGTTATCAGGCAATATTAAATGAACTGCAACAAGCTGCTAGAAGTAATTTAATTTTTGGATTGCATGTACATGTGGGTATTGAGGATCGAAGTATGGCCATACAAATTGCCAATACAGCTAGGTATTTTCTGCCCCATATCTATGCATTAAGTACCAACTCCCCTTTTTGGGAAGCACGCAATACAGGCTACAAATCTTACCGCAGTAAAGTATTTGATAAATTTCCAAGAACTGGTATTCCAGATACTTTTGAAAGCATTGAAGCCTACGAAAAATTTATACAGTTGCTCATTAAAACCAATTGTATTGATGATGGAAAAAAAATATGGTGGGATTTAAGAGTTCATCCAGTATTTAATACGGTTGAATTTAGAATTTGTGATGTGCCGATGACTGTGCAAGAAACCATTACGATTGCAGCCTTCTTTCAAGCCATTTGTGCCAAAATATTCAGTCTTCGTCGACAAAATATAAATTTCATCAACTATCAACGGGCGTTAATCAATGAAAACAAATGGAGGGCTAGCCGGTATGGTATTGATGGAAAATTAATAGACTTTGGAAAAGAAAAAGAAGTGCCCGTAGTTAATTTACTAGATGAACTATTAGATTTTGTGGATAGCGTGGCTGATGAATTGGGAAGCAGGGCTCATTTGGAAAAAGTAAAGGACATATTTACCAATGGCACAGGCGCCGATCAACAACTTCGAATATTTAAAGAAACCGGTAGTTTAATCGAAGTAGTAAAATATATTGAAGCTAGTTTCTTAAAAGTATAATTTCTTGATTCTACGAGAATACCCATTTCAATTACTGACTACTCTCCTAGCTTATAATCAAATAAAGTAGCCGTAAACAAACCTCGTTCTCGTTTTTTAAAAATCACCTCCCAATTGCCCTTATAACGTAATATTTTTGGCACCAATAGCCCATTAAAGTAGGTCATTTCTACTTCCATTTGAACATTAAAGTCATACACACCTGCTTTATAGCTTAAAGAATAATTACGCCCAAGTACTTCTAATGTTTTAGGATTAAACCAAGTGATCATTTGGTCCACCACAATTCTGTCTTTGTCGAAGAAACCTAAATTCTGTTTGGGTTGTACATCAAAAACATACGCCAATTGACCATGGTAATCGACATAGTCTAATTTATAATCGTACAACTCATGCGCCGATTCGTCATATAAATCAAGCTTATTACCAATAAAAGGAATACCGGGTATTTTTTTCCCAGGATTAAAAAACAACATCTTCAATTGTTCTTTCGCTTTTTCTATGCTACTGCCTTTGACTATTCTTATTTTACCAGCGACTGTATTGGTTTCTCCGCAAATAGTCCCTTTGGTAAAAAACAAACTAGCATATAAGGAAGGCGTAACATAATTATAATCGCCATTGGCATTGCGTAAGTTTCCGGTAATTGTTTCTTCCAACACTTCCATGCTGCGACAATTATTATTTCGGATTTGTTTGGTTTTACTGTTTAAGGTAGCAACTACTGTTTCATGCTTATCTTTCATTTCAATATGATTGTAAGAACTGTAGCCAATAGTGCGCAAAGTTTTAAAAGCTTTATAAAAGCTAGTGTCTTCTTTAATTTTTTGTAAAATCTCTTTGTAATCAAAATGATTACGAACGATAGCATCCGTTAAGGTAAATTTTTGACCGTTTTCCTCGATGGTCGCATCTTGGGCTACCGCAGCTAAATTTAGCAACAAGATTAAACTACACAATTGAAAACATTTTTTTAAAAAGATGGACATAGTTTAATTTAAAGCGGTAACTGCTTACTAGTTATTTAAGAAGGATCATTTTATAATCTACATTTACTTTGCCTTTAGAAATGTCATTTAATTTTCCTTGTAATATTTTACGACGCAAGGGCTTTAGATAATCTATAAATAATTTTCCTTCAATGTGGTCGTACTCATGTAAAATAATTCTTGCGGTCATCCCATTAAAAGTATCGGTATGTTCCACAAAATTTTCATCCAAATAGGTTAAGTTAACCGACTCGGCCCTTAAAACATCTTCTCTAATTTTAGGAATGCTTAAACAACCCTCATTGTACACCCAATCCTTACCCCCGGTTCCAATTACTTTAGCATTAATAAAAACTTTTTTAACCCCTGGTGCATCTGGATAAACTTCATCCTCTTCTTCTCTGTTGGCAAAAATTTGCACACTGTCTATGACAAATAAGCGTATGTTCTTGTTAATTTGAGGTGCTGCTAAACCCACTCCATTGCTCTCGTACATCGTTTCCCACATAGATTCAATTAAAGCGTTTAGCTGAGGATAGTCAGCCGCAATGGATAAACTTACTTTTCTTAAAATAGTTGCACCGTAGGCAACAATTGGTAAAATCATATTTTCAACATTATAAAACTAAAAAATAGGAGCCTTATTTGCAAAGTTATCAATAAAAGATGGGTTTTACGAACGGTTACTGAGATATTCCTGCAATAACATAGTGGCAGCAACCCGGTCTATGGTTTTTTTATCTCTACGATCATTTTTCTTTATGCCCATTTCTACCATCGCGCGTACTGCATTTTTGGAACTATACCGCTCATCAACTGTTTGAATAGGAATGGTAGGGAATTTTTTGCCTAAATCAATAATGGCTTTTTTTACGAGCGGTGTAGCATGCGTGGGGGTATCATCCAAATTAAGTGGCTCACCAATTAAAATTAATTCCACCGGTTCCTTAGAAATATAATTCCCTAAAAAAGTAAATAAATCTTTTGTATCCACGGTAGTTAATGCGGTTGCAATAATTTGCAAAGGATCGGTTACGGCTAATCCGCATCTTTTCCCGCCATAATCTATACAAATAATTCTAGCCAATATATTAATTAATTAAAATGAATAAAGTTGGATGGAATACTTACTAAAATTTCAACCACCATAGCTGCAATTACGAAAATACTAAATACAATACTAGCTATTCCGTTGGCGGTCATAAAAGCAATATTTACTTTACTTAAGTCCTGCACCTTTACAATGCTATGTTGATAAATAAGCATTCCAACAAAAACCAGCAAGCCCATTAAATAAATAAAATGAAAGCCCCCTATAAAATAAGCAGCAATTACAAAAGCTGCGGAAAATACGTGGAGCACTCTTCCAATAGTTAAGGCTTTGTTTAATCCCCAATAGCTTGGTATAGAGAATAAAGATTGGGATTGATCAAAATCAATATCTTGTAAGGCATAAATTATATCAAATCCACTTACCCAAAAAATAACTGCAAAAGAAAATAACAAAGGCAAGATAGCAAAGCTACCTGTTACCGCTAAATAAGCCCCAATGGGCGCAAGAGACAATCCAATGCCCAATACCAAGTGGCACAAATAGGTAAATCTTTTAGTATAGCTATAAAATAAGATAACAAACAAAGCCACAGGTGACAAATAAAAACAGATGGGATTGATAAAAAAAGTAGCTAGGCTAAATAGCACTGCATTGATAAAAACAAAACTTAATGCTTTTTCTGCTTTAATGATTCCTGCCGGAATTTCTCTTATGGCCGTTCTTGGATTTAATTTATCAAAATGTCGATCCAAATATCTATTAAATGCCATCGCAGTTGATCTTGCCGTTACCATACAAACCAATACTAAAAAAAGTTTCAAAAAGAAATGCTCAACGGGTAATTGAACCAACCATAGAGATCTAACACCTAACACAAAACCAATTAATGCAAAAGGCAATGCAAAAATAGTGTGTGAAAATTTTACTAAACTCAAATAATTTTTAACTACCGACATATAATAACTTTAATTTAATAATTTCTATTCCTTAATGCGCCTATCTGACCATCTCCCATAAAACAATGGCCGCTGCTATGGAAATATTTAATGAATGCTTCATACCATATTGTGGAATCTCCACAGCACCATCACAGCGTGAGAGTACTTCATTGCTTACCCCATCTACTTCGTTACCAAATACAAATGCAACACATGATTGATCTTGTTGATGTAAAAAACTTTTAAAATTTTCTAAAGAAATGCTTCCCTGGGTTTGTTCAATAGCATACACTGAATATCCCTGATCTTTTAATGCAATTACTGCATTAACTGTTTGCTCGTAATAAAGCCAATCCACAGATTCTGTTGCACCTAATGCGGTTTTATGAATATCTCGATGAGGAGGTTGCGGAGTAAACCCGCCCAAACAAATTCCCGAAATTAAAAAAGCATCGGCAGTTCTAAAAACGCTACCCACATTGTGCATGCTACGAATATTATCCATCACCACCACAATGGGCTTTTTATTGGCCAATTTAAAGTCGGCCACCGACTTTCGCCCCAACTCCTCCATGCTTAGTTTACGCATATGCAAAAGTAGGCTTTTTATGAAAAATTATGTAGGTTTGTCCACCATGTCAAAATCAAGTGCCGATACGCCGTTGATGCAACAACACCGGGCTATTAAACAAAAATATCCCGATGCCATTTTGTTGTTCCGCGTAGGTGATTTTTATGAGACATTTGGCGAAGATGCCATCATCGCTTCTAAAGTGTTGGGTATTACCCTTACCAAAAGGAATAATGGCGCAGCCTCTTCTAGTGAATTGGCTGGTTTTCCGCATCATTCTTTGGACACTTATTTACATAAATTAGTCAAGGCAGGCCATCGAGTAGCTATTTGTGATCAATTAGAAGATCCAAAAAACGTAAAGGGGATTGTTAAAAGAGGTGTAACAGATATGCTTACGCCAGGTATTGCTACCAACGATAAATTATTAGAACACAAGAAAAATAATTTTTTAGCCGCTATTTATATTGAAAATGGAAAAGGAGGAATTGCTTTTTTAGACATTACTACTGGCGAATTTTTAATAGCAGAAGGCAACACCGATTATTTAGATAAATTATTGCAAAGTTTACAACCTGCCGAAATTCTGCATCCAAAAAATTATCAAACCTCCTTTAAAGAAACTTTTGGTAATGGGTTTTATACGTATGGATTAGATAGTTGGATTTTTGACGAGGCTTTTGCGACAGATTTATTACTGAAACAATTTCAAACCACTAATTTAAAAGGGTTTGGAATTGCAGAACAAAAAATGGGTATCATGGCAGCTGGTGCCATTATGCATTATTTAAAAGAAACGGAGCATCCACACTTACAACACATTCATTCCATTAAAAATTTGGTTAGAGAAGAAATATTATGGATGGATAAATTTACCATTCGAAATTTAGAACTAATAGGAAATGGTACAGACCGAAAAGGTTTGTTAGAAATCATGGATGCCACTAGAAGCCCCATGGGTGCAAGATTGTTAAAAAGGTGGCTGGTATTTCCATTGCAATCCAGAGAACAAATTAACCTCCGCTTAAATGCGGTAAGCAGTTTATTGGAAGATCCTACTACCGCTAACGAATTAAGTGAATTAATAGCATCTTGTGGCGATTTAGAAAGATTGGCCAGTAAGTTAGCAGCCCGAAAAATTCAACCACGCGAATTGGTGCAATTAGCTACATCATTAGAAGCAGTGGGTGCAATAAAAAACTTATTACCCATTAACAGCAATCATTATTTACTACAAATTGGTAGCGAACTGGCCGTTTGCAAAAAAAGTAAGACTTCCATTTTAAATTCTTTGCATGACCAACCCCCTGCCACAATTGTTAAAGGTAGTTTTATCAAAGAAGGCGTTTCTGCCAGTTTGGATGAATTAAGAAATATTTCAAGTGGCGGAAAAGATTTCTTAACGCAAATACAAAACAAAGAGGCGGAAACTACTGGTATTGCTTCTTTAAAAATTGGCTACAACAATGTGTATGGTTATTATTTAGAAGTAACCCATGTACATAAAAATAAAGTACCCACTGAATGGATTCGAAAACAAACCCTTACTACCGCAGAAAGATACATTACGCCCGAATTAAAAATTTACGAAGAAAAAATATTAGGTGCTGAAGACAAAATTTTAACCCTAGAACAAGAATTGTATCAACAATTACTCGATGAAGTATTTTCTGAAATGGGGGAGATTCAAAAAAATGGTCAATTAATTGGCGTACTGGATTGTTTGTTGTGTTTTGCTCAATTAGCTAGAGAAAATAAATATTGCAAGCCCAGTTTAACGGAGGAAGCTATTTTAACTATTACGGCCGGAAGACATCCCGTGATTGAAAAAACTTTGCCCATCGATGAGGCATATATACCCAATGATGTTTTTTTAGACCCTGCCACCCAACAAATAATAATTTTAACAGGTCCAAATATGAGTGGTAAAAGTGCGGTGCTAAGGCAAACCGCTTTAATTACACTTATGGCACATATGGGATCTTATGTTCCTGCTGAAGTAGCTGTTATTCCACTCACCGATAAAATATTTACACGCGTAGGTGCCAATGATAATTTAAATGCAGGGGAATCTACCTTTATGGTGGAGATGCTAGAAACAGCAAGCATCTTAAATAATATCAGTGCCCGTAGTTTAATTTTGTTGGATGAAATTGGAAGAGGCACTTCTACTTATGATGGCATTTCTATTGCATGGAGTATTGTAGAATTTTTGCATCAATCCAAACAAAAACCAAAAACACTTTTTGCTACACATTATCATGAATTAAATGATTTGGAAGCCCAACTGGCAAGTGTGCACAATTATCATGTGAGTCACAAAGAAGTGGGTAATAAAATAATATTCTTGCGAAAACTTACCAAGGGCGGCAGTACACATAGCTTTGGAATTCATGTGGCTAAAATGGCAGGTATGCCAACTATTTTAGTGAATAGAGCCAATGAAATTTTAAAAGAAATGGAATTAAAAAATAAGGGCAGTCAAAATTTAGCTACCCCCAGTTTGCAAGAACCCAACTCAAAATATCAATTATCCATTTTTGATGCGCATACGGAAGCTTTTGAATCTATCCGAAAAGAATTAGATGCAATGGATATTAATCATTTAACCCCAGTTGAGGCACTAATGAAATTGCAAGCGATTAAGAAAAAGTTGAACTAATTAATTAGAGACTAATATAACGTTGTAAGTAGTCATGTATTTTTTGTTGTAAAGGAGCACTTACTGGAACCAAGGGTAAACGCAGTTCATTTTCAATCATTCCCTGTTCAAACATAAATGCTTTTATTCCTGAAGGATTATTTTCTTCATACATGTAAGTATACCCCTCCACTAATAAATCATTAATTCTTTTTGACATAGAAAAATCACCCACCATTGCAAAACGAATCATATCTGAAAAAGGTTTTGGAAAAGCATTCGCTGCTACACTTATAACTCCATCAGCTCCACAAGCAATCTGTGCCATTACAATTTCATCATCCCCACTGACTACTAAAAAATCGGAAGGTCTATCTTTTAAGATGTCAATGATTTGAGCCATTTCGGGACCCGCTTCTTTTATGCCTGCTATATTTGGATGATTGGCTAAACGAAGTGTGGTGGCTGCATTCATATTTCGACCTGTTCGCCCTGGCACATTGTATAATATAATGGGTTTGGGTGCTGCATCCGCTAGCGCTACGTAATGTTGAAACAACCCTTCTTGCGATGGTTTATTGTAATAGGGTGTAACACTTAAAATGGCTACCACTTTTGTTAAATCAAATTTGTTAAAACTTTTTATCACTTCAGCGGTATTGTTTCCGCCAATACCAATAACGATGGGTAAACGACCATTTACTTTTTTAACAGTGCAATTAAATACTTCTACTTTTTCTTGTTCTGATAAAACCACCGACTCCCCTGTAGTACCCAAAGTGACTATATAATCCAAGCCACCCGCTATTTGAATATCAATTAAATTTTCAAGCGCAGTAAAATCGATTGATTTGTCTTTCTTAAAAGGTGTTACCAAGGCAACACCTGTTCCTTTTAGGGTTTCTATTAACATGGAGCTAAAGATAAATAAATATTATTATGCTTCTTCCCAAAATCCCATTTTACTGTATTTTTCAATTCTATTTTCTACCCTTGTGGCTGGATCAATGTCTTTAACCGATGCCAAGGCTGTAATAATTTTTTCTTTTAATAAAGCCGCCGCTTCGGTATAACTCCAATGCGCCCCACCAACAGGCTCAGGCACTATTTCATCAATTAAACCAAAGCCTTTCATGTCATTGGCCGTTAACTTTAGCTGCTCTGCCGCTAGTTCTTTCTTATCCCAACTGCGCCATAAAATGGAACTACAACTTTCAGGTGATATAACCGTGTACCAAGTGTTTTCCATCATGAGGGTTTTATCTCCCACCCCTATGCCCAATGCACCTCCACTAGCTCCTTCACCAATGATACATATGATGATAGGCACTTTTAAACGAATCATTTCATAAATATTACGTGCAATGGCCTCTCCCTGACCTCTTTCTTCCGCTTCTAGTCCGGGGAATGCCCCCGGGGTATCAATGAGACAAATAACTGGTTTATTGAATTTTTCTGCCAATTTCATCAACCTGAGGGCCTTTCGATAGCCTTCTGGATTGGCCATCCCAAAGTTGCGTAATTGACGCGCTTTGGTATTGCTGCCCTTTTGCTGCCCAATGATCATAACCGTATGTCCGTCTAATTCGGCAAATCCACCCACCATGGCTTTATCGTCTTTTACATTCCGATCCCCATGTAATTCAATAAATTTATCGCACATATTTTGAATGTACTTCAAGGTATAAGGTCTATCTGGATGACGACTTAATTGTACTCTTTGCCAAGGGGAAAGACTTGCTGTTATTGCTTTACGCTTATCTATGATAGATTGCTCTAATTGATCAATGGTGGCAGATAAATTAATTTTTGGATTTTTTTCTGCTAATTTTTTGGTAGTATCTATTTGTTCATACAACTCTTTAATAGGTTGTTCAAAATCTAAAAACTGTCTGTTGGGGTATACTGGCATAAGCTTATATTGGGATGTAAAAATAATAAAGGTTTTTTAATAAAAGTTTGTTTAAAAAAGCAGTTTCCCCTTATCTTTGCACCCCTTATAAGTGGATTTGTCCATAAACCAAGGATCGGTAGTTCAGTTGGTTAGAATGCCGCCCTGTCACGGCGGAGGTCGCGGGTTCGAGTCCCGTCCGGTCCGCTTTAAAACACTTAACCCATTGATTTTCAATGAGTTATTTTGTATCTGTAGCTGAAAGTGTAGCAAATGGGTTCTTTCTAGTTTTTTTGCACTTAAAATTATAATTTTAAATATTTAAATTTCTATTAGCTTTTTATTTACCCCAACTGTTAATTCACCTGATTCAAATAAGAGAAAATCATATTCTTGCAAAAGTTTATTTATTGAAAGTCTAATTTCGAATTCATCGTGGATTTCAATTGCAATAATTTGGGTTATGTTTAAGAAATCTAGATTTTTTCCGTCACAAAAAATAAAACGCTCTGCACCCTCAATATCTATTTTTAAAACTGATATTTTTTTTATATCATTACTTTTTATTATTTCCATTAAAGTTATTCCTTTAATAACTCCTTCATTCGATAAAACTGTTGAAATAGACCAATCTTTTCCATCTCTAAAGGATTTGTCTATAGTAAATTGTTCATTCTCCTTCCCACTAAGTGCGTTTTCATAAAATAAAACTTGTTTTTCGAAATTATTATTTATGATATTTTT